>ENA-UOTZ01000343-UOTZ01000343.1-compost-metagenome-genome-assembly--contig:-NODE-343-length-39773-cov-9.934956_pt1 | contig 39773 bp, 21 predicted proteins | sample MGYA00238144_ERZ746983 | MGnify/ENA primary metagenome ERZ746983 (study PRJEB28759, sample SAMN06268863) | compost metagenome | isolation source: single cell | place: USA: California, Emeryville, Joint...
CCAACATTTTTCAAAGAGTCCAGGGAGTACATCTTGAATGCCATAGTTACTTTGAGACAGTGTTGAACATTAGAGTTGACATTAGAATAATAACGCTCTTGAACGGCAATCGATTTTTTCATTGAGAGAAATAATTTGAAGAGGGGAGCAATAGTCAGAGTATTTATAGAATCTGGCCATATGCCATGCCGTTTTTACGTATTCTAAGGGCACTGGGGACCCATGATGCCTGGAATTAAAATATTTTCAAATTAATATGGATCGCCGTAAAATTAATAATGTATAATATAGAAATCCAAGCGTCATTCTCATGAGAAACTATTTGTTCCTGAATGGAGATAGAAAACCGAATGAGTGTTTCCACGGCTCACATAGTTCACAATTTTTTTTTTTGGAAACAACACTCGTTAACTCTTTTCTCTCTCTTCCTCTCATCAATTACATAATCTAATGATAAATAGTAAGAATCCAGTTTAGTTGAGTAGATCTTCAATCGAACTATTTAAGAAAGAAGAAAAAAAGCGAGTTGTATACCAATTTAACAATAAAATCCAAAGTAAAGTAATTATATTCCTAGTGAATTTCTTTATTCTCCTTGATCTATACTTAACTATCTAACCATTACTCTACGAACACCAAAATGAATTGATAGTGACTATCCAAGCGTTGATTTCAGTTTAAGCGCAACAGGAAACACGTTTTTCGAATGCCGTTGATCACTGTCATTTTTTTCCTCCGATATTTCATTAAAATCTGAAATGCTATATTCTTCCTCTTGATTCGAATGAGACTTATACATTTTGCCACTTGAAAAAATGTCCTCTGAACTGAAAAGAGGTTTCTTTTGCTGATACTCACTAAATATCAGCTTCTTCCCAGAACCCTCTTGTGCATCCCTTTTCTTTATCGAAGGTGGTGCAGAGTGCAGTTTGTGGTTAACTGGTCTCACGCTGTCACTCGAAATCTCTACGAGCTTTGTCTTAAGAATAGCACGCTCCTCATTCAGAGCTAAAAGATCTGATTCTTTAGAGTTTATTTCTTTTCTGAGAGTATCGCATTCTTGAACCATTAGCTCCAACCTGTGCAATAGCCCCTCAAACAATTTAGCTAAATGCGCCGGTTGGCTTTGTTCAACCCGAACTGAAAACGCTCGTTTAAGGACACCCAGTCCAGGACGATCAAGTTCTCCTGTTGCTGAAGGCTCCTGAGACGCACTTCTTTTCTTAAGCTCCGGAGTCTTAATTTTCGATTCGTTAGTTTTGAGAGGAGAGGCAGAGGTAGATTCGCGAGGAGATATCGAATCTTCCTTCGAATTTAATAATTGTTGGCTTGCTTTTTGAAGGACCTCAAAGCAGGAAGGCCTCGAAAACGGATCTTTCGAGATCATCGAGATCAGCAGCTCGTTTAGCGATTCATCAGATGAAATATTTCGCAATTCTGCAGAAATTTGCTGAACAAATGCTCTGTAGGAAGAATCCTGCTTCACTCTATTCAGCGCCCAAAACAGTTCATTTTTAATTCCCATTGCCTCCAAACAAACTAACCCCAACGAGTACATATCGGCTGCATAGAAAGAAAGTTTTGCAGAAAAGCACTCTTTTTCCAACGTTACAAGCTCTGGAGCAAGATACGACCCGCCTGTTGCTTTCGAACTCGGCGAGGATGCCAACCCAGATAATTTGATGCTGTTCGTCCAATCGCCAAGCATGTACAGCTGGGTTTCATCATCAAAGAATATATTTTCTGGTTTGATGTTGTTATGCGAAAGTTGATCATTCGCTTTTACATAGTCAAGGGCCGCGCATATATCCGCTAGAAGCTGCCAAGGCTTGAATTTACCTTTGCAACGAGAAGAAGGAGATCGCTTCCTGTTTTCGATGGTATTACGTAAAGAGGTCATAAACGGCATGGTGTACCAGATTTCTCGTTCTGATAGATTGAAACCGTATGAGCTGCATGGCACGATGTTGTGGTGTCGATTGCGACTTGAGTTCAGCATTTCCTTGAGAAGACATTCCGCTGTCCATTCATAGCCGTTTTTGATAGAAGAGCTGACTTTTGAGGTTTTCTTAATTGCGTAGTATTTGTTGTCAGCGGTGTTGCGGGCTTGGTAGATAAGGAGGTCGGACTTTTCTTCGAGTAAGGTGAAATCGTAGAATTCTCTGAGTAGGCGGATGTCTTTGAAGGAATCGGTGAAGGTTGCGCTTTGAGATAAAATGTTGCTCTCGGCCATTTTAAATTTATCGAGAGATAGGTGACCAAAATTATTCTTTTTATTCGGATTCGTAACGCTGACTCTGTACTTAGGATGCTCGTATGAGCAACCTGAATAATAACAGAGGAGGGAGTTTCCTGCTAATTTTCAAATCTTTAGAGGAAAGAAGCACTAATGGCAATAAATATTGACTAAGGATTGCACTAAGTATCAATTACTATTCTTTTGTTGAAAGTTGATGAAGCAAGAAAATTGATTAGAAAAATTGATAAAGCAACAGAAATCATTCCAAGTTTAGTAAGACATTCAAAGCGGTTTTGACCAAAAGGAGGGACAGAGTAAAAGCTTACGGTAAAAGGTTGACAGATAAATTTATTAATTCCAGCTTCAATCGGATTTTCAAAATTAAACAAACCTCCAAAAAAAGCATGTACAATTCTTTACCACTTTTAGATGATCCTGTAAACGCAGTGTGTACAGAACCTAAATTCTTAAGAGATTCCAGCTCTAGCCTGTAGATGAGATTAAATTGTAAATACAAATTGAAACAAACCATAGAAAGGAAAATTCACAGGAGCGCTATTTGTAAAAACTTTTGTAAGGCTCATAAGTCCGAATTCTCTAGACATTAGTTCGTACTAGAATAACAGTTCAAACTAACCATGAAATTTGCAAAGAAGAGACAACTATACACTTTTTTCTCCCATTATTAGGATGAATGTCCTATCTACCTTTATTTTAAAGACTTAGCAGTTGCCTTTGTAAGGCTCAATTATGTTGATAGATGCAGCTTCAGAATGGAATCACAAATTGTTAGACAGGACTCCATATTCTTGGTCTACCCAATTGCTTACATACAATTAATCAAATCACTTAGCTGCAATTTAATTTGCAACTCTTGAATTCAAGATCATTAATGAAGTATTTCTTTCATTTTTTAAACAATGGTTTGCACAACCAAATAAACCGTTTAAACTTCTATCCTTTCAAATAGAGCACGCCATCAGCACTCTACTCTTTAAGTTTTCATCCACAACAATACAAATCACACTAAATTGCTAAATTACGGGCTCAGAAGCCATCATTTTATTCATTTCAATTCTGGCAAAAGATAAATACTTACTAATTAAACCCAATGAGAAAATTGAAGATAAGTCTGCTTCTACTCACATTTCTCCTCGGCGTTTCTGCTCTCACCGACGTCTACATCGACAACCAAGCCCCTGGGCCGACATTCAACGGGGACAAAACCAACCCCTACAAATCTCTGGACCAATTTAATCCATCTTCAGCTACAACCGAAACAATGGCGATAAATCTCTACTTCGCAAGGTCAGACACTCCTTATGAAGTCACACGCATGAACGTCCAGTGTAATCAATGCAATTTTACTCTTCAAGATTGGAATCCAAGGGACCTCCCAAACTCTCCGATCCTCCAGACCACTTTCAATGATGCTGATTTACAATTCATTAACTTGATCAACGTAGCCAGCATCGCCGTCCATAACATCTCCTTCATTGGAAGCTCCAAAACTTCGCAGTCAAGTTTCTTTTTCGCGTTTCAAGAAGACAATAGTCTCATCTTGAAAAACCTCACATTTACAAACATTGTCCTCCAAGATCAGACTACCTCTGGCAGCGTGGGACTGTTCTTCACAAATAACGAAATCCAGGACGTTAGCGTAGAAGACCTCGAAGTAAAGCTCACGCCAGGGACCCCTGTCACAACGCCTTTTGTTTCAAATACTCATGTGTTATCGTTAGCGACCGTGAGTGGAAAAATCACAATGACAACAGTAACGGGAATGACTAACTTTGGGACTGGCCCTGGATATTACCGTTCGATCATTGCAAATACAGGTGGTGAACCCACGATCGTTTTTCAAAGTTTCCATCCGACGCCTTACCTCACGTTCCAAGTAGCTTCAAAGTTTTTCACTTTGGACGGCTACACTATTGAGAACATTAAAGAAGATTTCACAGGATTTCCTGCTGGATTGGATCCCAAGAACAGGATTGAAGTTAGTAACGGATCTAGCCTTAGTAATATCGTTCTCCGGAACTCCACCTTGGGAGGGTCTGCTCGTATGCTCTTCGAAGTCGTTAAAAAGGAAAACTTTTTGGAGCCAATCAATGTGACGAATATCACGATAACAGACGCGCAGCTAACTTGCTTCACTTTGTTAAAAACAGAGATGTGGCTTAACGTGAACCTCACGAACCTAGACGTATATAACTTATCACTTCACAACTATCAAGGCTGTGTGCCACGAATTGACATCAGTCAAGAGAACCCGTTTATGTCCGGGCAAATCGAGCTGTTTCAAGTATATTTCGACTTTGAGCTATACATCGAATTGGAACTTGTTCCAGAAATTTTACGATCAGTAAATAACGTGAAGGTCTCGAATAGCTTGATCGTTGGAGGAGTTTTCATTAATAAGCGCTACGAAAATTGGTGGAACCTCAAAGGAGTGAACCTCGAAGAGTTCATCGCCGTCTCGCATCAATTCTCTACCGTCTACAACTCCATCACGCTCTCGAACAGCTCGCTTTCCAACCACTGTTTCTTCTCCCATAACGTTTTTCATGTAATGCTGCTAAATGTCTCCTCAAGAAATAACCAATACAATGCCGCAAGGACTTATTGCATGGCTGGATATCTCTCGAGTTTCCTCAGCGAAGGGGTCTCGATCATCAACGATACGTTCTTAGCTGGTGGCGGGTTTTATAAAGACCTCGATGTCTTTGACTTCACCGAGAAAGGCGGTCTTCAGGCGAATTGGAAATCCCTTCCTATAAACATCAAGTACCAGGAAATTCTTGCCTATCTCATAGTTTTATTCGAGGATTTGAATATTAGTAACTCTTCGCTGAGCGACAGTTCAATGATTTGGATAAACCAGCGAGGAAACGTAATATTCAACAAGACGCAGATCACTGAAATAAACCCGCTGAATAATTCTCAAATTTTAAAGATCGCTGCAATGGCGACGATCCCGGTTGATGAGAGAAGCGTTGACATTGAGGCTGAGTACGTTGATTACGATCCTTATCTTCATCGCGTCAGCCAGGCTTTAAACTTTACGCGTCAAATCCAAAACGCAACTGCCACGAATTTTTACTCGATGGTTCTGTTGGTTAATATGACAATTTTCGACGTAAACATCGCTTCAGGACAGATACTTAGTATCAGCGAGTCTAAAGAGCTGAACAGCAGAATAGTGCTCTACGGTAGCCAGATTGGTAGAATCCACCTCAACTCCTCCGAGACCAAAGTGATATATCTCTACTCCTGCTACCATATCATCATGCAAGAGAATCTCTTTACCAAAACGACTGGTAACGGAGACTATATGTCGCTAGTGTCCATTCAAAAGTTCACATTCAAGCGAAATTGGGTCAATTTCCTCTACAACGTATTAACTGGAGCCTACGATGGCTACGAAAGCCTCTCTTTGAATAATTTAGCCGCCCTAAGGCAGTTCCCAGCCAGTCTCGAGTCTGGCCAGATACGTTATAACTTCTCCAGCGTCGATTTAACGTTTTTGCAAATTAATTTCGAGTCAATTTCCCTACTGGAGCTCGTGGAGAATAACTTCACTCAGATCAACACAGGCACGAATTTAATCTGGGTCACAGCCGATAAAATCATGGAAGACATTCTCATCACCCAGAACCAGTTCCAGGCCATCAGCACGGCTGCGGGTTTCATAACGGACTATTACTCGCGGTCAACGTTGCTGTTCTTGGACTTACTTCGAGTCAGCAAGCATCCAGATGCTGGAGAAAATCACATTGATTTCTCGAAAAACACCTTGAAGGATATTGCTCTGTTCCCTGGTAGCCATTTCACAGAGCTGCTGAGGAACGATTTGGTGATTCTTCAGGCGCCGTTGATGAGCATCGAAGTCATCAATAACTATTTTGAGAATATTCGACAACACAGCAACGACTCTGCTATCTTTGATCTCGTTTCTAAAACCACCGTCGCGATTAACAGCAACACGATCTCGAAGATTAATTTGGGAGCGGGTTATCCGATGTTCGAGATTATAACCGCCACGCTGCTGTTTTCAAATAATCAGGTATCGAATATCAAGGCGAACGTATCGAGCATCCCCAACGGGCTTCTGGATGTTAAGTTTGTGTATAAAAGCGACGACCCAACAGCAAAAACTATGGACATCAAAATAGAGAACAACACCTTCGTCTCCATGCTAGGCAGTTTCGCCTCTGTGCTCTATACCGAGAAAGCAGAGTTGTATTTCTACGCCTCTAACAATACATTCTTAGGCTGTCTCTCAGCAACTAACGGAGCCTTCTTCGTCTTTAAAAACTGCCACTTCGAAGGGTTTAACTTGACCTCGACCTTCCTCAATTACAACCTCACAGGTCCCCAGTCCCTGCCGACCAACAGCACTCCCACCTCGCGTATATTGACCAGCTCCGATGAAGTCATTAAACTAGAAAGCGAGCTATTTCTCCTCAGTTTGAACTTCCTGCAGATCGATACCGCTAGCCAAGAGCCAGGAACCATCCTGAATATTGAGAAGTTCTATACAAATAACTGGATCGCGGTGGAGGGGTTTAAATACAACAATATCACCTTACATGGACTTCTGTTCGGATTCTCATCCATGAATAAGACTATGGCGAATTTCTCTGATATCGAAATCAGAGACGACCTGCTTTACAGCGCGTACGATCTCCAGGTTCGAAAGCCATTCGTGTTCCTCGGCACTGATTCAGGCAGTATTTCCGTAGAAAATTCTGTTTTTCAGCACCTCCAGCTGAGTCTGTCGTCACTGATTCGAATCCCAGTCAACCAGAACTCCAAAACTTCGTTGGTAATGTCCAACACGACTTTCCAGAATATCAACTTCACGCTGAAGTCCATGATGGCTGATTTTACCGACTTTCATGAAAACTCGCTTAACTGGAGGTCAAAAAGCATGTGGTTCTTCAACGATTTCGCGCTTTACCAACCAACCGAGACCTCCTTTGCGGTTGTGCATTTCCCGCAAGGAAAATTGATCAACAGTACCGTGACACTTAGCATTTCGATCGATTCAACGAATTTCACGGACATCACCTATGCTACGAACGGTGGCAACAGCTCTTTGAACACGGTCGCTTTTCTACTTGAGTACCGGTTTAACTCGACGGTGAATCTAACGAATTTGAGGTTTGAGAACGTGCAGACCAACCTTGGAGGAGCAGTAACGTCCAAGTACGCGAATAATGCATTATTAAGCTCTTCAAACATCACGCTTTCAAACTGCACGTTCTTAAATAATACAGGAGCTTCGGGAGCGCCTTGTATCATGAGCGGGGACAGCGCGTTATCGATTTCAAACTGTACTTTTAAGAATAACCGAAACAATTTCTCTTTCCCTGCGGTGATGTATACTAACATCCTACCGTCAAACGGGGGCGGAAATGTTTATGAAAATAACATCAACGTGGCTTTGGTGAACTACTCATCGTATAACGTGAGGGAAATAACTGGAGAAAATAGCACGATGCCGGTCTCTTTAAAAGCAGTTTTGAAGCCCACCGGATATTATCAAATTCTAGAGGTCGATGGGGCCGCGTTAGAAAGTATTGATCCAAGCACTTTCGAAACGATCCCTATCCATTTTGAGATCCTAGACGCTTTTAATCAATTCGTTCTGGACGATTCGAAAGTAGAAATCAGGTTCACTATGATCGATTACCCAGAAGCGTCCACGAGTTTGTACTGCCCAGTATCCACAGATACAATCTATGCAAACTGCTCGTTTAATAATTTAGGTTTTTCGTTAATTGGGTATGAAAACGTGTTTTACACTTACAAATTTGAGTATATCTCAGACAGATATGGCACGTTGTCTTTCTTCCAGAACGTCTCAATGAGGAAATGCGCTCCAGGTGAAGTTAACCAAACGACACAAAATTATACCTACGCAAAAGATAGTTCGATTCAGCAAAGCTTCACCAGTTGCAAGAAATGCGCTCAAAACTATTACTCCTTAGACCCAGATAATAATACCTGCATCCCTTGTCCGTCATTCGCTACTTGCCCTGGAGGAGACGTAATTAACATTTACAAGGGTTTTTATTACAAAAACGCCTCGGATAACAGAAGCTTCCAAATCATGCCTTGTCCCGATCCTGAACGGTGTAAAGGAGGAGCCTATCCCACGAATATCTGCGAGAAGGGATATACCAATGAAAAATGTGATGCTTGTGACTTCGAGCAAAATTATTACCCTGACGCAAAGAATGACTGCGTTCAGTGCTTGAAAATGGGACTCCAGTGGTTTTTATTCTTGACGACTGTCATCGCGACCATCCTTTTCCAGCTGGTGTTCATTCAGACCACTCTGGCTACCAATCGTCGATACTCTACTCATGACGACGAATACTTGCGTCGTTTTAAGAAGGGAATTTATATCAGAATGACGGTATCGTACAGTCAGGTCTTCGATATCATTCTGAGACTGCAAAAAGTTGGACTCCACTATTTCCCGCTTGTGATCGGATGGATCGGATCCCCCATGAGTGTAATCTTTTACAACTCGCTCTGTATTTTCGAGCCCGACGCTAATAACCTTCTCTACTACGAAATGTCATCGATTATAATCGGTCCAGTGGTAAAACTCGTCGTTTTCAGTGCTATATTCATTTTGATCAACCGACAACACTGGAAGATTCAATTGGGCAAAGTCGTTTGTATTTTCATCTGCCTATCCTACCTCGAGCTTCCAGGAGCAGTCCGACGACTCGTTGCGTTCTACACCGGCTGCAAGGAGAGCGAGGATAACAAGTATTTCAACAGCATCACAGGAACTGAGTGCTACACTGATGCCTGGTACAACTACAATGGCTTAGTCATCCCAGCTCTAGTCCTCTGGATGGGAGGCTTTTTGATCGGCGCTATTGCGATTCTCTATTTCAACAAGGCCAAATTCCACGTCGAGCACTTCGTGCTCTATTTCGGCGCGCTCTACCTCGGTCTCAAAGACGACCGCTACTGGTGGAATATAGTCTCTCTGGTTTTCAGAATCGCGCTTTCGATTTTGATCATCTACCTTGAATCTAATCCGAACCTTTTGATTTTGTGGGCATTTGCTGCAGTGTACATTTACTATTCTGTATTCGTGAAGGCGAAGCCATACGAAATTCCCGATGTGTATATCGTGGAAAAAAGGCTTTATAGAGTTTATATGGTGACGCTGTTTTCAACGGCTTTCAACTATTTCGAGCAGGAGTCGACTGTCGTGCAAGTCATATCATTAACTGTGGTGATCTGCGCGAATATATTTGCGATAACACTCTTATGCATTAAATTCTGGGAATTGCGCTGGAAATCGCTTCAGTTCTTGAACGTAAAAGTTGTGCCGACTACGAGTCAATCAAGCGAGGAGACAGTTGAGGAAGACATGTCTGAGATAGAGAGAGAAATCGTGCGCAGAGGACGGGCTACAATAATGGACAATTATAGACCTCCTGCTCGTAGCACAATCGCTAGGGCAACCTCAGCGATTGAACTTGCGAAGTCTCAGGGGATTATTGAAGAATCGAAGGCTCATGAAGAAGAAGAAAAATCGAAAAATTGATGATGTTAAGCGTTTAAGAGAATTTTTTTTGTGGTAGAGAGAAAGTTAGATCGTTATAGCTCAGTTCATCAATGGCGAGAGATGATAAATATTATCACAAGTTTATCCGATTCATTCATATAGAAAATTTAATTCTCGAAGTAATTTCGCGGAAATTGAATCAGAATAGAATTGAAAATTGAAATTTAATCAAGCGACTCTTTTTCGTAAGAAGAATTGCCTCAGAGAACACATTAGAGTTCATGCTTACTCCACAAAAACAGAGAATTCGGTGGGTTTCACAGTATAGTTATTATAATTTTTAAAACAACTGCAATTATAATAAACACAAGTAAAATCGGCTTCTAAAGTGGCACATATATAATTAATAATATCTCTCTCCTGGCTGGGCTCAGAAAAAAGCTTTCCAGTTGCCTTTTTATTACAGAGCGAGAGAGTGTGATTAATAATTTAATAACTGCATTGAATAGCAAATAATTATAGAATTATCGCAATTTTTTAAAGATATCCAACTTTGGAAGGGCATTCGCTTCAATATTAGACCTCGCCTGAAGAAAATCTTCAATGTTTTCTTCCACTCCATTCGAGACGCTGATTTTGAAACTATCTTGCATCGATCTCATCAACTGATCATAGGAAATCTTGATGCTTTTGAAATTTCCTTGTGGATCATTATGCATGAATTGGCAGCGCGGACCATATTGACACCACCCTTTCTCTTGGAAGTGTCGGCATTTCACAGTACGGTAGTTATTGATAGGACGAGCTCGTAGCTCCTCTTGTCCATGAGCAAAGGCGCAATCGTCACCCTTTGGACACATTTGGGTGATCAAGTAATGTTTACAAAGCTAAAATTAATTCAGATAAGTTAAAAGGTTTGAACTCAATAGTATTTACCTCAGTTTTCTTTTTCAGATGGAACCCTTTTCTTCGTTTAGCAATAACCTTCTGCCTTCGAGTCGGTGCGTACAGAAGTTGAGTTTCTTTCAGCGTGTTAATATTGGTGATTTCTAGTTCCTCGCTGCCGGTGGAGTCGGAATCAGAAAGTCTCAGAGCTTGGAAGTGGCTTTTGTAAAATTCTCTTGGGAGGAAATCGACCATTTTCGCTTGGTGTAGTAGTTTGGTAGTAGTTTAGTGTTGAAGAAAATTGTATACTCAAGAATGCGGGAGCTGGTATTTATAATGAGTCTGATTGAAGGAATATTCTTCGGACATCGGTTGTAGAATTTTCAAAGATCGCTGAATAGAGCGAATTAGACGTTATTTGATAAAAGAAAAATTAAGTGAATGAAGGTCGAATCATTGAACGATTCTATAATTCGTTGTGGAAATTAATTTTTCTCCTGAGAAAAATCAATGATTTGGAAATTTCGAAAATTTCGGTTCTGTGGAACACGATTAGGAGTCACTTTGAGTAATCAAGAAAGTTGTTCTAAAACATAGCCAAAGCAGTTTTTCATAAGGGGTATATCCTTAGAAGTAGCAAGGAGTTCATAAATGTATGTCTTTGAGTTGGTATAATCGGTAGGATCTGGATTGGTGCTGCTTAATAAAATCTTTGATGATTAAACGAATAATCCCATGTTTTTCCTTTCAGGCTGATATTCTTAGAATATTGATAAAGTTTTCATTTTTGGATTTTATCTTGAAAACTGATTCGAAGAATTGGCTAGAACATAAAGAAAAGAGAAATATGAGGAAATGGCTCTCCATTTAACAATTTTATAATTTCAAAGAAATCATATCTCAGCGCGCAGTCCATTTACAAGAGGGAATCAGAATATCAGCTGTCTTGTCTGCTTTAGTAATTAATGTCAGCTATGGAAGCAATTTCCAGAACGACATAGATTTCGCTTCAATACTCTAACTGCGCTCTGTATGTTAACGATGTATCGTACCTCCTTTAACATGGTTCGATTACTTTTTCCTAAGAATGTCAAATAAGTTTCTGTCTAATGCATCAGTCCAACTAAATGTAGAAAGCATGGCACCACAAGATATAAAAAAAAAAATGCTAAGTCACATCAGGCCCCCTTCAAAAAACTCATTTTAAGTGTTATTTTCCTCATAACGTCACTTGAAATTGTCCAACACAACTAAGAGTTCAGTCCAATTAATGAATTATTAACATATTCAATACCATATGTAAGAATGAGAAACTATGCGCAAGTATTCTTCGCCACTCACCTTATTAGTAGTCCTGAGATCTGATTACTGAGTATGAATTTACGCTAAACCCAACAACCATAAATATCATGATCTCATTAGAAATTTAAATTATTAACTCTTTAAATGAGTAGTTCAAAGTTCCCGTGATAAAAACATGAGATTTAAAAACCACTCTCAACCAGGAGCTACTTGGCTACCTCTGGTCATGTTCACTCTCATTCTAAAATTTACCTTCTCCATGAAAGAAATCTTAATCAGCAGCTACCCTCCAGTCACCGACTGCTCTCAAGACGATCCTTTGAATCCGAGCTTATTTAAAGGAATCGAAGTAAACATCCTCAGAAGCGCTCTTGCAAACGCTGGGCTCACCGAAGGAACAGACTATTACTTCAATTGCACCACTTTCGATGACATTTTTGACGTCATTCCAAATTACAACCGGCCAGTTTTCGGCGCAATCAGCGGTATCACAATCACAGAAGACAGATTGAAGCAAGGACTTCGATTCTCTCAGCCAACGATGGCAACAGGATTATCTCTCGTCTTCAAATACGAGTCTAAAAACCCCTTTTATCTCAGATCGTTCACCAATGAATACTACATTGCCTTACTCATTTTACCCTTCATTGCCGGCTTCTTCTTCTATATCTTTGAAGGACGAAATACTACGCTCATTCACCATATCTGGTTCTCTATTACTATCTATTTCAAAGTGGATGACGCTGTCTTTTTAACCTTTGCATCTCGATTATCAGCCTTAGGTGCAAAAATCCTCATGGTTGTAGTGATAACGGTCTACACCGCGTTCACGACAAATAATTTAACAACAGATAATAATTACGGCGGAGTAACCACGTCCTCTGACTTGTTTGGACTAAAGGTAGCGACTTTGAGTTTCTATAAGGAGTATCTTCGTCTCCAAGGAGCGATTTATCAAAATTTTCCGGATGTATGGACAACCGAGGATTTTTTGACTGAGATTCGAAATTCAAGTTCCAGCTATATCGCATATGATACTCCAGTAGTTGCCTATATCGCTGCCACCCAATGCGACCTGTATGAACTGTTGCCAAATTTCGTGAAATTTGATTTTGGCTTCATGATGCCGAGTCAAGTCAGCGACAGCGACGAAAGATTGATTAATGAGGGATTAGCGATCGCTTTTAGCAACAAGACTCAAACTGAATGGATCACGGAATACTTGTCGACTAACATCAACAATACTTGTACTTACAAACCGGTGATAGGTTCCTCGGTCGTTTCCTATGAAGAGTTCAAAGGACTCTGGTTCCTGTGGATTGGAGCGCTCGGGGTTGCCACCATCGCATATATCATTGTGCTTATCAAGCAGTTTATTAACAGAAAAAGGAAGCTTTACTCCTTTGGAGGGTTCAGAGGTAAAGCCGATCGGAAGATTGAGGGCAGGATGACAGCGCTTTGGGCGACGAACGCAGCCACGTCATTTGCTCTGATCAACGCTGAAAAGAAAATGCTGCAAAAATTTTATGCACAACTTGTTCAGAGAATGCCTTTGAAATCTGACCTTTTGTTAAAGATACATCTAATGGCGAAAAGAGATCCAGATTTTCATCTTATGAAAGAAAAAAAGCCTGCTACATCAATTCTGATCGACCTCATGTCTTCGGAAGAGGCTCGCAAAAAATCATTTTGGGCACGTTGTTGTTACCGCTGCCGGAGAACCAAAAGGAAGTCGAGGAAAAATCCGGGAGCTGAGACTCCCTCGACTGGAACTGCCTTATCCTTATCTCCTCTCGCTAGTTCAGATATTTGGCCTATGACTCGAAATCATAGAGACAGCTCACGAGCGGCTCCGACGATGGTGAGATTCCGGAATGGGCGAGCTATGAAAACTTTTTTGAAAAAGGCGACTTACATCCAGGGTTTGATAGTTGATTCCTCAAAGTTGGTTAGTAAAGAAAAGGTTTTTTCTGTGAAAAGTTTGAAGAAACGGAAGTCCGTCGGTCAAAAGCTACTGGAGGAGGTAGCAAGTAGAAAAGCAAGTAGTAGAAACCTAAAATTGTTTAATCGGGAAATCATGAAGATTTACAAGGTTCGACATTCACGCATCGATGAGAGTATGTTGGAATCGGCGCAAGAGAGGCTGCGACTTGGTGAAATCAAACTGAAAGAAAGATACGAGCAGGATTTTGGGTTGGGAAGAGAATTACAGTTTTTACTGAAAAACGAGAAGAATGGGCGGCTCTCACCACAATTATCTCCACCGCATTCTCCATTAAAATCTCCAACGATTGATCTAAGCTTGGCTACTGGGGATGGTTTTGAAAGAAAAACGGAGTCAAAGTCAAATATGACTCAATTCCCAATTAAAAAGAGTGATGACAAAATCAGTAGAATATTAAGAGGAATGTCCAAACAGAAGAAAGTGCTTTTGTATCCATCTTCTTTTGGGCCGGAGAAAAACGTGAAAAGTCATAGTTTTAACGCACGCAGTCCAGGTACGAATATGAAGTTTTCATTCAGCTGGAAAAAAACTTGAAGCGAGCTGTTTTCAAACAAGAAAATATGATTTTCGTAAGCTGATTGCTGAAGTGCAAAAATTTTTTAAGATTTTTAAATTGCTCTATAAATTTTCAAGAGAGCTTTGATTATATTCAATTTGACTTTAAATATCCCAATCATGTTTTATCTTATGTGCCGAGATTTTTCTGTTTATTAAATTCAATAATGAAAAAATCCATTCTTAACACAACAAACGTAGAGAGGCTGGATTGGTATATTTATCAAAAATATTCAATTGATTATTATTTCTATCATCAGATCAGCACATTCAAACCCTTTCCAAATTCATTTTTTTCCATATTTTTTATAATTAGCAATTTGGATATTTTAAACTTTCTATCAAAACATAATCGATGGACTTGAGCCAATGAAGCTATGATCCTGCCAAAACCAACGGTTTTATATTTGCTTTCATTGTTTTTGTTCGTATTTTTCATATATAGCATTCTTCATATAACTTTTAATATCTTATCTAAAATCATACATCATATGTTAATTCTCATATTAATGGATTTCTACCTAGCATACCTAACATGAAGGCCCCTTTGGTATCTTCTTTGGGAAAGTGCCTTCAGCATATCTGTTATCATACCATCTCAACACGTGCTCTCCCTGGATATTATAAGCATTCAACTCCTGAGTTGACCCAGTCACAAACAGGTTATACTCTTTCTTTAGACCATGGAGGCTCGACGTTAATTTCACAGCGACATAAAGCCGAGTACCAGCAGAAACCATCAACTGCATCGTCTCTACGTATCCATGAGTCTCGGAGCTCCCGACCATTTCCCCCTTAGCATCATAGACGGCCAGATCGTATTGGTCGAGCTCATTAATCGGAGTTACTACTATCGTCACAATCTGATTCTCTCGCGAGTTAATAGGATAAATGTCAATCTCATCAAGGTTATCAGCAGATCCTTCCACCATGAATGAGGTATCTTGATCTTCAATGCACTTAGCAAAGTTTTCCTCGTAATTTTCATAAAGCTCATAAGTTCGAACAGTTTTTGCGTCGAATCGTACTGGAATTTCCCTAACGACGTTTCCATTGGAAAGATAATTTCCATGCGAGTCAGCAGCGAAACCAGTGGCTCCAATCGGACCTAAAGGACCAAGAGGCCCCAGAGCTCCCAAAGGTCCTACGGGTCCAAGCGCACCCCATAATCCCAAAGCTCGTGTCTGAACAGCAAAGTCATTGGATTCGAAGAGGAATTTTCCGGGCTGTGCCTTTCCAAAGTACTGACTAGGAGAAACAGGTCCTTGATGGCCTAAAGGGCCATTTTGACTTAAAGGGCCGCCTTTTGTCGTGAGTTTTTCGGATAGATCGCTCCAATCTCCAATATCTGCCATAATAGACATTAAAGGATTCCAAAAATTATTTTTCTCAACGGGACTGAGGGCTCCTAAAGGGCCCTGAGGTCCGAGAGGTCCTAGGTACCCAAGGCAGCTTGTGTGACTCAGATATAGGTTAGCCCAACCTCCAGGCATTTTCATGTTGTTAATCGGAGGACAGACAGAGGACGGGATCACTCTGTAGATGGCTGAAACAGAGGTGTAATAGAGAGTGCTGTAATCGCTATTCCAGCCACTGTTAGAGTCATCGGTAGGGCATTTTGGGCAAGTGAATGATGGGAAAGCTGCGAATAGAATGAGAATGGTAAGCCTGATCATGAGGTTTGAAGTTGGATAATCAATGAAAAATCATGATATATGAAATTAGATTGCGATAAAGAGGGATATCTATACCGGTATATCATAAAATCCTGATTTTTAATTAATTTTACTCCAAGCGACTTCAATTTTCGTATCAGTGAGGTAGAAATGACTTAAAATAATAGTACGTTAATAAGTGATTACCTAATAGTACGCTAAGAAATGATTCCAGTACGAATTATGATGAGGCTAATAACGATATTTACGTGGGGATTTCTGAAAGGGTTGGGCGTGATTCCTCTGTTAGCTTTGTTAGGTTGGCTAGTCAGGAGCGTTAGCCACCTCATAGGCTGTCTAAAAGAGTAGAGAGACGAGGAGAAAGGGCTGTGATATGAGATCTCGAGAGAGAAGACTAGGAATAGCTAAAAAACACTGATAGATAAGGATTTCACTGTATTGGTCACCACAGCTCCCAAATGAAAAAGTATCGCCTGTTAAGAATAATTTCTCTGAAGAAAGAGAAAGACCAAATGAAATTTGGAGAGTTATGCATGATTAAATGAGTTCTCTCACTCTCTCTAAAAAGAAAAATGCTATATCTCATGCAATTCATTGAATTTATCAAAAACCTCATTTTGTTTTTCAAGTCTGACTGTTTATTTTCGATCCTTATTCTAATCTCGCATCATATCATTGTGATCCTTAACAACATGCATTTATGAAGTATTATTCAAAAGTATTCGTTTCAGCACTCGAAAAATACGATTTATGCAATGAAAAGATCTCATGAGAAGCCTATTTAGGCGGCTAAGAGACCATTTTAGGCCGGATATCTAGATTTTTTGGGGCATTCATCTTGATATAAGAGCTGAACAGAAAATCAATTTTCAAGATAACTCGCTGCTTTAGATCGCATGCTGTCCTTCTAAATCACCTACCCGAGCCTCAAGATCAAATGAATAAGCGATCTCTTTGAAATTCCCTTTAAATTGCATCTTTTTAGTTCTTGGCTAATAGCATTTCAGGTTTTCGATAAACCCTATTTTTGAGCTTGTGGGTCTTTAATCTGATTAATTATAACTGATTCTCTCAGAACTTCGTAATCGGAAGAAGTAAAAAGAGAACAAAATCAGATTTAAATGATCAAGTTGCGAAGGAGCAATAAGCGCATTTTGGTACCCTTGGTATGTGTTGACTTTTAGACTGCTCAGGTGCTTCTTGATCTTCACTGCTCAAATTGTAAATTTTCGAGTGTAGCTGACATCACTTTAGACTTAAACAAAAAATCTGAATTGTGTTAGATTCTCTCTATCAAGACTTAATGGGTGTGCTTTATCTTCTTGCATTATTACAATAAATTTGAATCTAAGTACAGAATTATGCAGTCCTCAGATGATAGCACCGAAGGAGGAAACGAAAATTAATGCATAGACGTTCAGGAGAGGTAGCTTTAACGCGACATAAAGAGCTCGATAAATCTAAACTGATTTTCAACCGGTCATTGAAAAAGAAGAGTAAGCTAGGGTTGCTTTAATCATAATGTTTCTGAAACACATGTATCAATGGGTTATATACAACAGGTTCAACAAATGTGCAACTTTATCTGCAAAAACAGTCTATCCTAACATGCTATTCAATCGTATTCCCTTTAGCAGAGCTGTCCAACAGAGAGCATTAACTCTGGCTCTTGCACAGTTCTCAAAGCCGCATAAGATGGTATAATCATAGCACCAACACACATTGCATACACCAACGAAAATAGCATTATAGATGGTCGATTGTACTTCCTCACCAAATACAAGAGATATTTTGAGACCGCCAATGCTCCAATAGACGAAAGACTCGCGAAGAAAACGAGTTCAATAAGGTTAACTTCACCTGCAAGCAAAGTCTGGAAAAGAGAAATAAACGAAGTAAATAAGATAAAAAATCCACAGGTAGCAGTTGTCGTTTGACCATTCATCCCTATATCAAGCATCGTCGGCCCAATGATCATTCCTCCACCAATTCCAATCATTCCTGCTAATATCCCACCCACAAGCGCTGTTGTTGAAAGAGCTGTGATATTCTCAGAAGTGAGGTTCATGCCTTGTTCTTTGTTCACAGAATCGCCTTCAATTTGTCTTTTCATCTCAACTTCACCTAACACTATCGCCTTGGCCCTAAGTCCGAAGTAAAAGCACACTCCTAGCGCCAGGAAGTATATCGTCCAGTACCCAGATTGGCAAAATTCCACTCCAATGATCGAAGAAAACGTTTTATTTCCTCTTAATACCAGCAAAGCCATCATACATATAAGCAGCATAAAAATCTCTTGGTACTTTTTCCGAGGGAACATGTTTCTTTCTTCTCTCATTATCGCGAGCGCTCTCGGGAATTTCATAATAGTTTCGTGCTGTTGATAGTCTATGGGTGTAAGCTCGATTTCTTGTCCTCCTTTTTCTAACAGATCACTCTTGAGCTGGTTGTTCGCTGTGGTTTCTTGTGCATACTGAGACTTTGCCCTTTTATTGATTTTGTAAATGTTGTTAAAGAGGATGAGCTCAAGTCCGGTGATTGTGATGACTGGTGGAAGATAAGATTTTATTATCACTCCTAAACTCGCTCCGCAAAGCAGCATTGGGATGCAAATCAAGCACATGTTGTAGTTAATGAGTGGTTTTAACGTTATCTTTTCACGCGTGAAGCCTGTGGTAAGGAAATTTCCAACGGCTCCTGCAAAGACCATCCCGTAGACTGTTCGAATAGCTGGGATAGGATCGTAATTGAAGATCGTGACAAGGATAGGGAGAATTGCGAAGGTGCCTCCCATGCCACCTGCGTTAGCAAGACCGCCGAAGAATACAATAAGTATGGATCCGATAATTTCTCTCTGCGTCGGAGGAAAAGGAGATTTATGAACACAAGCGTCATTCACGCACTCGTAGAGTGTTGGACAACTGAGAGTGCCATTGCAGGATAGCCCCTCTAATAGATTCAAAGAGTAGTCCATTAGCGAAGTTTTTAGCCGAATAAATAAATTTAAGAGTGTCTATTAAAGATTCAATACAGTCATGTGTCAAAACAGCACTCAAAAATTCAATTAAGTTATTTACACAATGAACCCGCTTTGGATTGAGTCTGTTTGTTTGAGACACGTATAAAATCCAGCGCTTTATGCTTTGCTGCTTATCTCAACTATAGAATTATGTTTTTTTGAGACTATCTTTGGATGTTGATGCATCCGGCTAAACTAAGTATAAATGTGAACAACGTCATCAACTCGAGGATTAGAAGAAAACTTAGGAATATCAAAGGTGAATGAATTCTCCTTTTCTTACATCCCAGCTGTGACAAAGCAGACGTCAAATGAAAATAAACAAAAAATTGTCGTAAAATAAAAATAAACTTATAAAAGTCACAAGCTTGCAAACTATGGCCTGGGAGTCTCCTCAGAAATCTGAAACTCTATTCAACTCGAACTCACCAACCTTATTGAAAGGCTCAAAGAACGGTAGCGAGCATTCATCCCTAAGCAACCAAATCCACAACAAAAAATTCCTCAGAGGAACCAACATCCCAACTCCTCTGAAAGCAAAAGCCTTTGATACGGCTACTGAGTACGACTATTTCTTTAAAATCGTTGTAGTTGGGCCTGCTAACTCTGGTAAAACTTCACTAATCCGCCAATATTGCTCTCGAGAGTTCTATGAAGACTATGATCCAACTTTCGGAATGCAGAATAAAATCAAAAAAGCGCTTTTTTCCGACACCGTAGTTCAATTATCGATCTGGGACACACCCAGCGATGAACGGTTTAGACCCAACATCACCTTCCAAGCTTCGGGTGCCGATGCAATAGTCTTCGTCTATGACAGTACTGACCAAAATTCTCTCACGGAGCTCACGACGCTCCTTGAAGAGCTTTATCCTGAGGTCAATTTGTCTCAAACCCACTTATGTCTCATTTCCACGAAAAAGGACAAGAAGGGGAAAGGGAACAATAATGTCTCTGTCCCAAAAGACTTAATCGCAAAATATAACCTACAATACCTGAGCATTTCGGCGCGAAGCCCAAAAATGGTGGAGGAACTATTCGAGCAATTGATTGAAACTCTTAGATGTAAACAGGAGAAAAATGATGAAGAGCAAACCAAGTTGGACGAACTCTACCTGGCAGGTATTGAAGCGAATGACAGTTGGGATGGCAAAATGAAGGTCGATACTCCCAAAGGAAAAGACGGGCAAGGAAACAAACAAAGCGCTGCGATTGTTGGCAGCCAAGAAGGTTGTGAGTGGCATCAAGGGGCAGGGGATAAACTAGAAACCCCTCTATTACATTCCAAAGGAGTATCTAAGCTCAACGGAAAAACGCTGGCGTTCGAGCGAAACGTGCAATTAGATCAGAGATTTCTTCCTGAACCAGACTCGCATAAATACGATACGTTAACCACTGAGCGAGCGTCTGGCGATACTAGCAAATTACGATCGAGACATATTGTTGTAGTGGAAAACGAAGATAACAACCAACAGTACGCGTATCCAGATATAATCGCGCAGAAATTCCCACATAAGCTCGAAAATTCCCCCAATCCGAACCGAATATCGTGCTGCTCTAAGAATTGTAATGTATTTTGACCGTAGCTGATATTCCACTATTACTTTGTGAAACAGTCAATCCCAGATATTAGTTAGGGTTAGAATTTTCGATTTAGGTAATAACTAAAATGCATCCATCTTTTATTATTTTCAAAGCAAAAATGCTTACACCATTATTCTTCTTCCTTCATGCTCTCTTCTCAAGTAGGAGCTCATTATTTTGCTTTGAAAAGCTGCTGTCCTCGACTGCATATTTTACAACTTCCAGACGAGAATAATTTTAATCTTAAATCTTATTACATAGGATGATTGCGGACTCTGAAAAGGAGGTCTCAAGCCTCCTTCTAAACTACCACCACATTGATAAATATAACATCCCCTCACTCGGCCCAGTAGAAGTCTATAGACATCGCTTTGAAAACGATCAGTTAATAAAGAAGACCGTGGATTTACAAAATCGGTCATCAGAAGAGGTCCGCGCTGCAGAAGTCGCCATGTCTCTAGCAGGTCCTGGTTTGATCGACATTGTTGCTCGCAGAGAGATAGCGAGCGGTCAACACGAGCTATTTCTGGAAGATATCGTTGAAACGTTAGTTGACGAGATACAAATCAGACAAGGCGATGGCAATAGATTTAGTGAAATCGAGATTTTAAGCATGCTGTCAAACGCGCTTTGTGCACTCACGAAAATGCAACAATCAAATCTCCCTCATGGACAAATATCACCAGATACTATCTTCAAAACGCCACGGTTTGAATATAAGCTACTACATCCTCTTGCAATTGGAGAAGAAGCTTCCAAAACCTTGAAAGAAAGCTCGTTTTTATTGTATCGTGCTCCAGAGCTTGAATATCTCCTTTCTGAGGGAAAAGCGGTAGGCTCAGAAGAACTACTTAAATTTGATCCTTTTAAAATGGATGTGTTTAGTCTCGGAGCAACAATAATTGATGCGTGCTCTCTGGACCTTTCTGATTTAGACCTCGAATTGAAATTAGATGCGATAAAAAACTACTATAGTTTCCCGTTGACAGATCTGCTGGAGAAAATGATTGAACGAAATCATCTGATTCGCGGTGATCCGCTTTCAATGCTAAAATGTCTGAAACAGTTTGACCTCGTGCCCGAGATGCCTGAGACAACGGAAAGATGGAATCAAAGTAGGAGGAGCATTTCTGACTCCCAGGTAAGAGTAATTTAGTGACTTATAGGTGTTAATCTTTAAATAATTCTTTAAAGCGACTTTCGACAGGAACGTCAATCATTGACATTAAGAGAGTGGCTCCTTCGTTTCAGAATCAGCCTGAGACCATGCCGGAGCAAGAATTTCTGAGCCCTGTGGAAGTGCGAGGTGGTGAATTCGGGTTGGAGTATATCAAATCGATTGACAGAGAGTTTGCGGCGCTAAGATCATTTTTAGAAAATGCATTTAAATAGTCATTCTGTATTGCTTTTTGAAGCCGTATTTATTTGAGTTGTACTTCTTTACGATTTTCTCTTTCAAAATGAGATCATCAGATGAGAGCTTTCCTACCAACAAAGAGCACTGTTGTTCATAAGATTATCACTTTCTAGTCAGAGTTGGCAAAATGTTATCGTTGCAATTTTCTAGCCACTCATACAAAGCTCTGGAGAATATTAGCATAGGAAGTTAAATTTATTAAATCTTTGTTTGAATATGGATAAAGCGAAAGCAAACAAATTCTGGCAAACCAAAGCGTTTGCTGTGATAGCAACAGGTGCTGGACTACTCACTACAGGTCTTGCATTGCGGCATTTTTGGGTGCTGGTACACTTTCACTGTTTATTAGTACATATCTTAACCTAAAAATTTCAATGGTGAAAGAAAAAATTCAACTCTGTCATTATTTGCAAAGGAAAAGAGTGGGAATTACTCTCTCAACATCTAAATTCACTCAAGAGTTCAACAGACCTGTCTAGTCAACAAAAAAGAATTCTTTCTCCAGCCGTTCATATAATTGATAGCAAAAATGCATCAATTAAACAGGTAGCACTTTTCACAGATTCTGAAGCTAATTTCTTTGGTTAGTCTACAGGCACACTGAAAATAAGCAAAGTCTTTCAATATTTGCAAGATTTAAAATTACAAGAAAGCCCTATCCTTATGTACTCTGAATGGACTACTTCGACTCAAAAGATATTGAAAGATTTTTTCGTGGATTTTGAACAAGATATTGTTTATTTCTGCGATCACCAAACTGAAGGAATCGGTATTTATTTCTCTCTCTCTAGTGAAAAGTGCTTCAACGGGATATCTCTACTAGGCAGTCGAAAGAATACTTGGGATACAAAAACCGGAGCTATCGCGGCATCTTTAACAAAGACGGTAAAGCTTGAAAACTCAGCTTTTCTTCAGTTTGTGGTGGCAATAGCAATTGTGAAGACTTTAAGAGAAATAAGCGTAATAATCCTGCAATTTTCTGTCTGTCTGATTTTTTCTGCGAATAGGGCTTGGATGTTTATATAAAATATCCAAACGATATCGTCATCGAGAACAAAAAGATTGGTGGGATTATTTGCAACAGTTTTTCAGGAGCAGATATGACAAAGACAAAAGTAGTAATTGGCTTTGGAATCAATATTGATGCAGCAAAACCATGGGCTTCTCTTGCAGACTGGGCCGACCCTTCAAAGATTGACGCTGAATTGCTGCTCGCGAAAATTCTTGTTGAGCTGGAGGAGCACATTCAGCTGTTAGAGGCCGAAGGCTGGGGGCTTAATATCTCCGACAGATATAATAAACTGTTCCTACACTAGTAATTTCTATTTACAATATTGGCTTGCTAAAGTTTCACTTTTTTTCTCCAGCGGAAAAGAGTATGTATTAAGAAGGGAGAATCAACCGGAAATTGAGGTCATCGTCGACACAATTCAAGCAGATGGCTCTTTAAGGGTTGTCTCATGTGAAAGCAAAGAAGAAATCAAGTTGGGACTAAATCAATACACCTTCAGATTAGAGGACTCCAGCATTATTCCTAGAGATTAGCAAACGCATATTGCATGATTTTCATTGTATTGCCTTTTTTTTTTAGTAATGGTAAATAACGAATCAGTTTCATTTCAAAACAAAGATCAAAATTTTGAGAGTTACCATATTAGTTAAGCTTAGCATTTACCATATGACGTCAGTGTCATGTGAGAGAGAGATAATAATGATGAACTACGAAAGGAAATTGGGTTTAAAGTTTGTTTGGGTAAGTCTTTAGAGGTAACTATAATTTCAATAGCATCATAACGTAGAATGAATCTATATGACTATCTACTTTGTATGGAACTAAATAAACGAAACCTTTTATGCAAGTTTTGCGTTAACAAAATCGATGAATGCTTGGTTAGCTCCGACGATTGGAATCTGGACGATCTCAGGGGTATCATAAGTATGGATCTTGCTGACGACTTTTTCGATTTTCTCTTTGAGCGAGCTCTTCGATTTAATGATGAGGAGGATTTCGTTGTCTCTCTCAATAACGCCATCCCAGTTGTAGAAGCTGGTGATTTGAGACTTTTCATTGCCGACTAAATTGATGTTGACAGCGAGTTTATTCTCCAAGAGTTCCTTAGCAAGTTGTCTTGCCAACTTCATGTCGTTGATTGTAACTTGGAAAATGCTGAGATCGGTCTGAGCATAAACTGCGGAGACGAGGAGAATTGCCGCGAAAAAGACGGTTTTGTTGAAAGTCATTTTGCAAACTGAGGCTGGATTTCAGAAATTATACACGTATTAAGATTTTGTTTATTTTACTTTAATAAAACTCATTCGAATCTTTGCTGAGTCGCCAATAACTCTGGAAAACATGAAAGCGATGGGTTGTCCGGTTAATAGAAAATTTTGCTCAAGATCCCTCTTTATCCAGCTTATTTTTATCTGAGTGCAGCAAAAGATTATGAGGAATTATATTGAAGAGGGATGATACCTTGAGATAACATTCTTTTTCATCTTCTGGATACTCATTACCTTAAAATGTAGCATCCAAAACGTTTTCTTGGAAGAATTGCTTGTTTTCTCTGTGACTATAGAAGGCATGAGTGACGGTTAATTGTAAACGCTACCAATTAAATTTTTGAATAAATTGAACGGAAACATTGCTATTTTGAATATTTAGTTAAACTCTTTCACTACGAATTCTTTGTATTGATATGTCCCTTCTCGATATCTCCGAAACATCGATCTTGGAGTCCCAGCAAATCCAGGAGCCCACTCTTGATAATGTATTTCCCTTCGAAAAGCAATCTGATTAACTCAACTCGAACAGGCTGTCAGTCATAATCTCCTCGTCGAATGCTTAAAAAAAGAAAAGAAAAAACTTGAAGATTGCGAGGTAAACACTCTAACGAAGATGCAATTAGTTAAATCTCACTATTAGTGGATCTACGAATCCATCAAAGACATCGATTTCTTCAAGAATATGTTTGCATCCTATCAAACCGAGGACGCCATGAAGATACTATTAGAGCTTTGCACAAAAATGAGCTACGAGAGCGTTAGAGCAGGAACCTTTATCTTTAAACAAGGCGATGAATCAAACAACAAGTTCTATGTGATTTTACGTGGCCAAGTAGGCGTTATCACTGCGAAGGGCTTCAAAAATCTGTGGCCATCGCGCTCAACTGCGAAACTAACTACTACCCAGTCGTTGAGCAACCTCCCTCCAGTGAAGAGTGATGAGAAAGAGGAGTTAGACAACACCAAAACCGATGAAAATCCAAGGCCAAGTGTTGGACGCAAAGCGACGCTACGGTTTGGAGAGAATTTCGGCACTACCGTTGCGATGACAATGGCGGTGAAGAAAGTCGCTCAAAGAGCTCGCTTGATGCTTAGAACCAAGAATACTAGCGTACAATCTCTTCCCAATATCGACGAGGAAGAAAACTCGGAGCGCGATTTCAAGGAGCTCGCTGAGTCTCACGGCCAGCTCGTTCGTGTGTTACACGCAGGAAATGATTTTGGTGATGCAGGTACTATATAAATAACTTCTCTTAATCCTAATTGCTCTTGTTCAGCTTTCAAGAAACCAGGACACAAACGAACAGCTTCGATTCTCTGTAAGACCGACTGCGAGCTGTTGGTCATCAACGCTGCAGGATATATTAATTTCCTGGCTGCCATTCGAGAGAAAAAGAACCAATTTCTGCTAAACGCGTTTGCTTTCCTTAATTCTATCAACTCTTCACAGATCCAATACCGAATCTTCTATTCGTTCTTCGTAAAAGAAACTATCTCTCTTTTTTCCCTAATAGTTGCTCAGAGTCAAGGATTCAACGAAGGTACGATGCTGACTGATGAAGGACAGAAGATGCCAAACCCAAAAATATACCTCATAGAGCACGGCACCTGCAAAATTCAAAGAAAACTAGAATATCAAATAAAAAACCCAGTCAATCACACTGAAGTCGTCCACAAACAAACTCAATGGCTTACCCTATGTGTTGTCGGTCCAGGAACGCTTATCGGGGAAGAGACATTATTTTACCCGAAGAACCAAGAGCAATATGAGTACCGAACTATAGTAAATCTCTTCTGCAAAAATCATTGAAAGATTAATGTTGGATCATTAGGTAACTTCGAAGAAGTTGTCTGCGATGTCCATCAGCAAGCAAGTCTTCATCAACTTGCATCCAGAGATGAAAGAGCACGTTCAGAAATTCTACAAAGTAAAGAAAAGCCAAAGAGACGAAGTTTATGAAAGTCTGAGCAGAGAGGCATTGGCTCAAAAAGAAGATAATTCCCATCATTTTCTGAAGAAACATGCAGGATTGATGCGTATGGTCAACAAAAAAGTCTTGTCTCATTTCACCGATCGTGAAACCCGGACGTCAAAGCAAACAATAAGTCATGTAGTCTCACACGAATCGCTACCGCAGGTGATTCCCCCGGAGAATGTAGACCCTCAACAGAAAGTGTCGCCGAACCAGTCGTACTTCATGAGCACTCATAGCACGTTCGGTCTTAAATCTGCTGAAAGCATGAATCAATTACATGAAAATAAATCTAAACAGAGAAGGAATGCGACTATAGGCTCAGAGCAGGACTTGGATAAGCAAACAACTGTCTCTAGGCACCATGCGCCAATGAAACCTGTGGCAGAGAGCACAGGGAACGTGTCTTTCAATAAAACTCAGAGAGAGTATTATCAATCTGGGCAGATCTCTAGGCTGGACCGAGCGAAATCTTTGAATCTCATGCCTAACGTTGGTGACCAATCTTCCATTATGAGGTACGATAACGAAGGAGAGCACACGGAAGAGCATCTTTCTGAGCAAATGATTGCGAACCTTAATGACCAAACACTCACAGACACCACAAACAGACTAAAAAGCGCTTCTATACTGAGTGGCCACAGCAAAACAGGTATCAACTTCTCAAATATGAAAGGAAACCAGGCTATTCATTTGCCTATCGCTTATATGAAGGGACCTTTGCAGCAAATACAGTCGAAACAAACACAGAGTATAGAAAGATTGCTGCCAACTCAAATGCAATCGAGTCCCATAGGAAAAGGAAATAAAACTCGAGCGACGATAAGACTAGTTTCAAGCTCACAAGTGCTTGATTTCGCAGCCCCTCGTTTCCGTGAATCTACTCACGAGCGCTCCTGGAGCAATTTCCTGGCGAATCTCAAGACTCCAGAACCTCAAAAATCCGAAGATATTGAGCAGTATCGATTCGTATTCAACGACAATGCGGACACTCAGAAGCGTAACAGGCTAAGGAAAATGGCCCTTGCGAGGTCACAGCAGTTTGCGAGCTTTTCTCATAGATTTGATGGCAATGCTGGAAAAGAAAACTCAAAGCCGGAGATGAACTCAAACACAAAGCGAGATCAGCAAGATGCTCAAAAGCGAGCCTCTGTTAAGGAATCGGAAAGGTGTAATAGCACAACGCCTTTTTTGACTAACTTGGGAGGTGGACAAAATGCAAAGCCTGTTGTAGAAAATCAAAAACAGTGTTCTGATAGGATTGTGCATGTGAACAATTCTACAGCCAGCGCCACTGTCATAGGGATTTCGACTGTACCTTCGCGAGAGTATATAGCAATTGGGGATTGTAGGAGTACTGGTGAGGGGTTTCCGAAGGCTATCAGCCAAAATAGCGAACAAGCAAAGAAAATGCTTCAGTATAAAGCCAAAATCCAAGAGATTAGCAAATTGCATCGAGATACAAGAAAGCGGATTCAAAGCCAAAATTACAATACGACGGAAAGTAAGAGCTTTATGCAAACCAGCGGTCAAGGCAGTATTTCATTACCGAAATTTTATAATCCAGCAGCGAGAAAAAATGCCAGTCAGAATCACTTCTCTGCTTCTTCTTTAGTTCTTGATAACCAATCATGATTGATCAGCTAGCATTGCAAATAGGTACATGTAGACACCATGTTGGGTTGCTCTAACAAACCAGCTTTAATTATGTTCTATATAAGCGCCTGTAGTTTATTGTACTAATGTTTTTTGATGCATAAAGATAATCAATCATATTTATCTTCACTTCATAAGAAAGCAACTTTTAAATTTCCGCAGTTTGAAATGCATCACAAAATTACGTGCCTTTGAAAATTAGCAATTTTGCGTACAAGGATGAAATTTTGGACAATTGGATCGATTGATGGTCTCAATGTTCAAAAAGGAAGTGTTTTCTGTCGAGAGGTCTTGTTTCTGGTCTGATTCTCTCGTTTAGATCAGTTTGGTTTATTCCTGTGAAATTCTAGTAGTTTGAATTAATCGAGTGGGATTTTTCTCGTAGAGACACTTACTTATAATCTGTAATTAAATTATTGATTGTTCAGATGCTAATACCATCGCTTCAAAATGCCTGAATTTTGGAAAAACGCTTCCGATAAATTGAATACAGAAAAAGTTGGCTCTAATTCGAGAGTATCAACACTAGGGTTGATTATAAGACAGATGTTTAGTTTATTTGATCAGAACACCGAAATATGTCGAAAAACCTCTGTATGAATCTGAACCAAGAATTTCTCTCATACGTACTTTAACAGAGAGAGAGGGAAATTATGGATTGACGCTGAATATTGTCAAATTGCAGAATCGACGCAAATAAATATGAGATAAACTGAGAAAACAAAAATCTGACAGCATTTTCCAAAAAAGTGGTCAAACAGGCAGTATCTAGGAATTATCTGCAATTGAAGAATATGATTAACTTCCTTTTATCGGACAAAGCATCAATATTGCCGTGCATTTGTATTTATTTTCATCTGACAACAACAAATTTTATCTATTAAAACAAAAGCACTCATAACCTGATTCCTTCAGAAGCAATCAAATGTTTTGAGAGACATTATTCAAATCAAGAACCTCTATAACACTTTATTCTATAATTCATAACGAACTGTTAAGCTTTAAGCAAGATTCAAGGAAACCGAATCGCTATAGCTAGCATATTTGCCAATAAATGAGTTTGAGGGAATAGGTTCGATGAAGTTTAGAACACGTGAGTCAATTAAAATAGCATCTTTATTCGGTAATTAATTTCCTGCCGTAAAATGCAATTCGTGGATTTCTTAAGGTTTATAATCCGAGAAGGGAAATCGATCAGTCTTAATAAAAAAGAAAACCTTTTAATATGGATCTCAAAAGTGATCATCGCAATTATTGTTTGGCCTCTGCTCTCCTAAATACCTCGCTAACGAATGAAAGTCCAGTTGGCTTATCTCCTCCTGAGAGGATGTTCAAGGAAGTAAGCAGTTGCCCTGATCATCGTTCCTCGATCAGTGAGAGTCCAAAAAATCTTTCTGGTTCAATCTACAGAGCCTTCGATGGAGGACAGTCTGAAGGCAGCCAGGAAATCATGTCAAAATGCTCGCTATCTCAACAAAACGCTCGAAACATATTCGAAGAAAATCAACGTTGTCGTGAAACAATGAAAGATCAGCCTTTAAATAGAATCGATAATGGATCACTGAGAGCTACCATTGAGGTAGAAGAACCTTTCAAGTCAATTACTTCCGATTGGATGTTTGATATCAATGAATCGCATTATTCCTCCGAGACAATTTTTTTCTTTAAAAGCGACACAGAGCAACACGCTGATGACCTTAGTGGCTACCGAGAATTCAAGACCCCAAAGGATAGATCCATCACTCTGATGAAATACGAAATTGAATGTGAAGAAAAAATCGAAGAGGAAGATCCAATTATAAAATCTGAAGGTATCAATGATGGGCTGATAAGAAAGCTTGAAGAAGACCAGTATGCGATGATAAAAGAGGAGGAGGCTGATTTTAACCAATCAATGATGATTAATCCATTTTTGGAATCGCTTGCGAATCTGATAAGAGAATCTCAGCAAACTCTGGATCTATCTGGAAGAATACCCCAGAAAAGCAGGGTAGGCAAATGTGCTGAAAAGAGACCGCAGGAGGTAGGGAGACACTTTTTGAAAGTGCATCTAAAGAAATGTTTCAATCATGCTCTATTTAATTCGATGGAGGTTTATGATGCTCTCAAAAATATATATGCAGACAACCAATCTGAAATCCTGCGGGCCTTAAGACAGCCTATGCAGAGTTTTCTCTTTGACAAGCTCAAAGAATTCAACGAATGGTTAGAAAATCTGAAAAGAACCCTCAGAGACTACAGCAAAGATGATTTCAAAGCTGCTTATTTGGTAAATCACAAAGAACTTCAATGTGAGATTCTCAATTTGGAGCAAGAAGACATCCCAGTATTTATCAGCAATAAATCAAATCAATGGGATATCATTATTTTCAAGATGGCATTGAGGCTGGTGAGCCTCAAATTCATCCATGACACGAGTGAGCGAGGACTGAGATTTCAGTTGAAAAATGCGAATAATATCACAATAGAAGAGGAACATCAGCGCTATGTTGTTCTCACAGAATGGTTAATAGAAAAGGCAACACGAATAGATTATTCAGAAGTATTTGGTAAGAGATGGGTTGCTCATTTCTTTGAAGCCAGAGAAAAAAGAAATAAAGATATGTTCTAAGCGCTAGCACTGGAAAGGTGATTTTTGATGACTGTTCTAAGTTCCTATATCTGTCAGAAATTTTTTTGGAGGTTTCTAAGTGCAAGGTATGGACCTCTTTTGGGTTGTAATTTGTAAATATAGATGGGGTTGCTTCATTTCTCTGGTTGATTTCCAGAACTTTTCATATGGGCGTTTGTGAGTTAACTACTTTAGTTGAATAAAATTCCGAAGAGCTTCTTTTATAAAATGAAGTTTGAGGAGATGCTTTATTATTAAGTTAGAAAGTGACTGATATCATTAATCTTCGGTAGGTGGGAAACGCAAGTTTGAAACCATTCCTGAGGTTGCCTCACGCGCATGCAATAATTAATAAATACTTTATATCACAATCCCAATTTTGAGCTCTTTGCTGCTTAAGTGCGTGGAAATTTAATGTTTCTAAAATGAATTATTATCAATTCAAATCGCTGGACCACCGAATAAGCAGGAAGCTCCTTCGTTGACTCATTTCAATTTTCCTTTCTTCTGCTCCAACAAGATTCAAAGTGGATAAGCACTATGGACTTTCATGGATTTGATGCATTATAGCAGAACCTATTTTTGAATATGATTTAGAAATAATGCAGCTATACAGTAGTCAGTGATTAATGTACAAAAACAGGAACTTTGAAGACGATTGAAAATATTATATGGCAATTAGGAAATTATCCCGGCGTCTTGGGCTGACAATGCAAATAGATTGGAATCCTAACCTTGGGAGCTGAGTAGTAGAATCCAGCACCAATAAATATATAAACCAAACGAATTCTGAACTAAGTGATGGTACAAAAAATCCAACACAATTTAAAAAGCAAAAAGACCATCAAAACATATTTTCATTGTTGGGGATGTCATACTACGCTATATGTCACAAAAAGAAAAAGAGAAGACTTCCCCTTTTATTAATATTGCTAATACTAAGTTTGTCAAATAATCTGAAATAGTAGCGTCACTTCGACAGCTTTACCATGTTACTCACAGATTTGTTGCAATATTAATTCCGCAATATTGAAAAGTTTGATATGATTAAAGAATCTTTTGTTAATTAGAAGTCTCTCTATAAACAGAAAATTCAATTCTTATTCAACCTCCAAAGGAAGCTCTGTAAATGTTTGGAATCTCTCAGATAATAAGGAGGACATTGCATAAACATGAATAGAAAATGGCAGCATTCTCATTGAGATGAAAGCTGGTATGCAGAGGAACAGCTTTTCAATCTATGATTTGTTTGAGCGCAGAATTTAACGCATATACTGGGTTACAAAGCTTCCTGGAATCTTACAATAAAAGTCGTGGTTAGTCGGCCCAGATACCTCTCTCTCGGTTTTCTATAGCCATCAATGAGTGATGAGCTGAAAAATTCAACTTCTAAATTCCAATAAACAGTACAATTAGAGAGAAGATTGAACTGAATGGCTACACTCTGATTGAGCAACTTCAGCTAAGCTACTCCAAAATTGATAGATTTTGGCAGAGATTACTAGATTCAAAGAATCTTAATGAATATTGTCTCTAGAGAAAGAACTGATTCCAATCTTTCGAGCCATTAAATGAAGATGTTGAACTTTTCGACATTATTATGGAAATAACGTGTATTTTCCTAAGGCATGAGGCAGTAAATATTCGATAAATGCATTTCAGAATAGAAATGAGGTATATAAGCACAATGGCTCATCTTCTTCAAGGAAAAGCGCTTTCCTCACGCTCTCAACATTATGAAAACATAATTTACTAATAGAATTAATTTGGAATCAACTCTTAATTACTTTGAGAAAAAGCTATTTTTTCATCAACACATTCCTTTGATAACGATCAAAAATTTTGCAAATTTAATCCAGAACCCAGACAATCCAACGAATTGCTTGAATATTTAAGGATATCGTTTAAGAAGCGCTAATTTGGACATTTTAATTCATTGGAATGATGCTCTTTTACTTTTTGAGAATTTTCTCATAAATAGAATCCTTCTTTTAAAACCCAAAAGAATCATCAAAAATGAAAAGAATCGGAAGCAAGTAATCACGTCCTTTCAAAATATTTTGTACTCTGCATCCTTAGCTAACAACTGTGTTGGACGGTCCAATTGGAAAATTACATTTTGAACACCAAGTGAAAGGGGATTTTCCTTGATAAAATTCAGTGGCAAAGTTCTTGCAGATAGTAGTGCATTTTTCAGAGATTAAGTCTTGTAATGAACCCTAAGAGAGTAAGATTGGAAACAACGTTAGTTCCAGCAATTTTAGAGCCAATTTAATCTGGATGAAACAAATCTTTTTTTTACTATCACCTAACATCATTTCTTTTCATCAGATTCAGGAGCCTGGTCGTTGACACATCAGCGATACACCTATCTTGTTGATGAAGTAAATTATTTAATGAAATATATATCCTTTTCAGTCTTAGAACATATTTGCCATCAAGAGAAAAAGCAACGATAAATTCAATTCCTCTCTAGAAAGCTTGGAATTGAGGTGAATGGTTCAAATTAAGAACTCTTAGAGGTCAGGCTTTTACACGAATTAAACTTCGGTCCATAAATAAAATTTGCTAATTTGAAAATCAATCAGTCATATACGCAAAAAAAGGTCTGAGTATAGACATGAGAAATGATCATTCCTCTAATTATCTGGCAAGTGCAGATATAAACATCCCTTTACAGAAAGCATCTTCTCCTGTGGCGTTTTCATCAGCTGGTAAGATCAATGAATTAGACAATTCTCCATATGATCGCGCAGAATTAGCTTCCAGAACAAAAAATCGTTTTGATACTGTATTCGCTTCGAATAAAGGATTGCAGAAGGACAGCCAGGAAGTCAGCCCAACACCCTCATTATCTATGAATAATGTTCAACGCTCTCCAGAAGAGAATCAACGTGGATATGCTATAAATAAATCGACAATAGACAAAGGCACAATGAACCAATCATTAAGAAGTCCGATTTTGGAAGAAAGTTTCTTGAAGACGCATTTTAATATTTGGGCATTTGATATCAATGAATCGTATAACAACTCAGAGATAAATTTTTGTTTTACAAATGATATGGAGCAGAACCTTGATGACCTTAGTGGGTATCAAGAATTCCATATTCCAAAGGAAAAGTCAATTACCTTGATAAAATGTGAAATCGAGTGTGAAGAGCAAATTAAGGAAGAGGAGGATGTGGATCCTATTATCAAATACGAGTCAGTGAATGATAATATTCTCTTAAGAAAGCTCGAAGAGAACGAGTATGTGATGGCAAAGGAGGAGTGTCTTGATTTCAATCAGGCAATGATGATTCATCCATTTTTGGATTCATTTTCAAATTGGTTGGTAGTTACATCTCAACAAGCTCTATCTCTGCCAAATAAATCACAACAAAAACCTCGCCTTGTCCAAAGGACTGGAGGGAAACCTCAAGAAGTTAGTAGTCATTTTTTGAAGGTGCATCTAAAGAAATGTTTTAACTATGCTCTTTTTAATTCTATGGAAGTGTATGATATTCTTAGTGCTATTTACAGAGAGAATCAAGCCAGCCCTTCTCAGGTATTCCAACAGCAGATGCAAAGCTTTCTCTTTGGAAAGCTCAAAGAATTCAACGAATGGTTAGAAAATCTGAAAAGAACGCTCAGAGACAGCAAGGATGATTTCAAAGCTGCTTATTTGGTAAATCACAAAGAACTTCAATGTGAGATTCTCAATTTGGAGCAAGAAGACATCCCAGTATTTATCAGCAATAAATCAAATCAATGGGATATCATTATTTTCAAGATGGCATTGAGGCTGGTGAGCCTCAAATTCATCCATGACACGAGTGAGCGAGGACTGAGATTTCAGTTGAAAAATGCGAATAATATCACAATAGAAGAGGAACATCAGCGCTATGTTGTTCTTACAGAATGGTTAATAGAAAAGCCATCCCGAATAGATTATTCAGAAGTATTTGGTAAGAGATGGGTTGCTCATTTCTTTGAAGCCAGAGAAAAAAGAAATAAAAAGTTAGTATGAATTTTTTCATTCACCCATTCATTCATTGACCCTTTACGACTCAGCGAAATTTTCTAAATTATCGATACTTCAATAAGCTCTTTACCTAAGATTTCTTAGTGCTGGCTATGAAACTTTCACAATTTTTTTTGGTCTTATGTATGTAGCTGGCTCGAGTGGCTTGCCTAATTAATTTGCCAGAATATATCATGGGTTTCTCACTACCATACTACCACTTATCAGGTTTTGCCAACTTAAATCCAGACAAAGTTCTGCAAGAAATTGTACTCAAAAGAAAGATACTTTTTTATTTATTCTCGAACTAACGGGTTCGCAATACTCTAAAACACTCCGTTGTTTCAAGACATCTGAGCTACTTTCGGTCGAACTATAGACTGAAATTGCCAGACAAATTATTAAATTATTAATTTATTAGCCTTTAATAAAAACTTATAGTTCCAATTTTGATACGTCACGTGTTCGAAATGCGTGATAATTTATTATGTTCTTTGCTTTTTTTTAATAAGTTTGCCAAATTAGAATCATCTGTATAATAAATATCTGACTGTAGAATCGCTTCTCATTACCAGAGACAGTCAGACAGCTAAGATTTCCTTGAATTACGAAGCAATGTTTACAGATTCACAAAGCGACTCTAATTCGCAAGACAGAGCACATGGTATTGAAGAAAAACCGTCGCGGAATTGTGTTCTAAAATCAGATTTGGCTCTTGATTTTCAATACAAAAAGCTTATGCCCCCTATACATTGGATTAGAAACCAGAAAATTACAGTGCATTACTTAATGTAAGGATCTTGAAACTTAAGACAATGGTGAAGAACTAAGCGTGCCTTGCTGAAGTATTACGCATCCAATTTTCTGTGTTAATTAGAAAAAAATACGTCTCTGTATTTTTAAAGATTCCTTCGAAATGAGTTCATTCTTTTGAACAGGTCTCATACTTCACTGCGGTTAACTGAACGAAATCACATGATGAGATAGCCCCCAGTCACTTTTATGCTTGCTGTAAATTGAACAAGCAAAACAACTGTAAAGATTTCATCATGAATCTCGAAGCAGTTAATTGATATTGAATGTGATGATTTAAGTTAGATAGTTAGAGAGTCAATCTATTTGATCGTAAATCATTTCATAAATGAAGAAGATAGAAGATACCCATATACTTGCTGTGCGGGTTTATCAAACGCCTTGCACTTTGCTAGTGTTTTCTTTAAAATCTTAGTGCGTCCAAATATTTTATATCCATCTTTTTATCACGTCTCCTTCATTCTCCTTCATGCCGCGAGGACAGTTCGGAAAGGCAATCCGAAACAAATAATTAAAAACTTGCAATTGATAATCTACTCGTCAAGTAGATACTACTACAGGCATTTTTTTCCCCTAATATTTTAATTCTCTCTCTCTAAACGCTGTAAGAGAGAAATATTGATCGAAAGGTTCACCCAACATGAATTCGATTTGGATTTTTCAAGAAAAGGATTAATCCCATTGATCTCAAGAAACAGCAAAAAAAGTAGTCACTGCTCATATTCGTTTTTTATTCAACATTCAGTATTGCGTATTCACCGGGAGATTTTTTTGACACGTTTATTAGTTTCCTCAAAGATTCTCCTATGTTTTCGAGTAGATTATTTGTTTTTTACTATGCGACTTGAACTAAGTATTTGAAATACTACTACAAACTAGAATCAATAAAGCTCTTGTTAACTATTTCAATGACAATAACTAGTTTCCTGTTCTTTAGAAGAGCAGCGTAATCGAATTGTGTAAAGACTGTTCAAATGTAATTGAGAAGGGCTAATCTTCAGTATCATAAGTAGAAGTAAATTTTTGGATAATTAATTTCAATGATTTAACAATTTTCCCATCTAATTTTATTGAATTTCCACGGATCTTCATGATCTTTGTATTTGTAGCTCTTCATTGCATTTCATTCTTAAAAGATTATTTGGCTTACCTGGCTTTTCTTTTCAATTTTTTCACTCAAATACCACACTACCTGAGTTATAACCATTACTTTTTATAATTTCCAATTTTCAATTGAGAATACTTTGATACCAGAAGACTTGAATACATCTATCGACGAATAGTTTCTTGGAATTCATAATTTACCATTCTACAGGCTTAGTTTTACCGTTTCACATAACTAAATTTTAGATTGAAGATTTTTTCCCTTTGTTTTTTTTCATTTTCAAAATAGAAAAATTATTAATTATAGAAAATTTGTTTTACTTAGATTTAATCACTCAAAATATAAATCACTTTATTCAATCTGATCCTCATCTTTCTTCGTGCTCTCTGTATCTCAATCGTTTTTTCCTTAGTTTGCCATCGAATATCAACACGACAACCTCTAACTTACAATCAGTAGCAACAAACTAAGAATAATATCTCCAATTACCTATCGAACTCGCAGAAAAAATAATTCTCACTTGCATTCTTCTATTTAAGCGACCTCAGGCTACTCATAAAGCACAAACTGAACAACTATGCTAGACAAGAGACGAATTTTCGATACTTCCTCGATATTTGTTGATGGAAAGCGATAATAATAACCTTATATTGCTGTTCAATCATATAATGTATTCTAATACGGAAACTCAGACTAAACTCATTAAGCTCACGAAGCCCGAGGCCTCACATGTAAAATCATCTTAAAATTCAGCCTGAGACGTAGAATTTTATCATACTATTTATTTCTTTGTAACAGAGAACACTTCGATCTCATCTACCTTGAAATTGTATGCTCCAGCAAGCCAGTCGCTTGAAGATGGGTTATTGTATTCCTTGCAATCGTAGCTGTAAGGGAAATAAGAGTAGCAAGAAGTTGAAGAATTGCAGTTATCAGAGATGTAGATATCGTGACCACCTCCGAAGGTTGGGCCATAAGTCGAATAAGCGTAGATCGAATTTGAAGTTTGGCCGGCTTTTTGTTCGTATTTCGCCTTTCTGTCGATCGAGAAGAGGAAGCTGTTCATTGTGGTCTTGTAGTTGTTTGTAGAGTCCCATGCCACATCGGTGAATCCTCCGAAAATCTTGCCTAAGTGCGACTTGATAACAACAACAGTTGGGCCTTTGTTGTCGCATTTAGAGTGGAAGCTCGAGGAGGTGTAACCGTCTTTCGATCCTCTATAGAGCAATTTGAAGGTTGGCTTTGCTTTCTCAGAAACCCATTTCTTCAACAAAGCAATGTCTCCAGCCTTCTTGAGGATCTTGGAGTCGATGGTCGCGACACCAGAGATCTGTTCGATGTTGTTTTCAATCACGAAAGCGTCTTCGAAGATGTTGTCGAACTTGTCTGTAACTTTCTTGATGAATTCTTCAACAGACAATGGGTTTTTGAAGATAGTGGCTGGAATGGCGACTGATTGCTTCTTGAGGACGGTGGCGAGCTCTTCGAGGCCTTTCTTGCCTTCTTGGATAGCCTTTTCTCTGTCAGCGCTCAAGAGAGAGGCGTTCTCAGCCATGTCAGTGTTAATAGATTTCATGAAAGTCTCAAACTCGGCGGTTTCCTTGAATGAGTTGATAATTTTGTAAAGTTCATCAGGGTTAGTGTGGGAGTTTTCGTTGACGCCCTTGAAGAATTTATCGATCTTGTTCTTATAGGTCTTGTAGTTAAATGAGAGGGTAAGGATCTGATCATCAAGCGCCTTGAGCAGTTGGACGCGCTTGGACTCGAGTTGTTTAGTGACGATTTCAATAATTTGAGTGAAAGCGTTGTTAACTCTTTCTTTTTCAGATTCGATGGCCGCAGTGACATTGGCAACGGCCTCATTTTCCTTGCCAAGGAATTCTGTGAGCTCGGTTGAAGGTTGGTCGCTGGCAGAGGAGAGATCCTTCATGCCAATGTAGTGGGAGGTAACTTTTTCGACGTAGTCCTTAAGTTGAATGAGTTTCGCTCTTTCTTCCTTATCTTGGATGTTCATGATACATTCAATACAAAGGAGAGGGTTAGCAGCAGACTCATCGAGGCTTAAACGTTGAATGGTTTCCTCAGGGTGGATACGGCAAGGGAAAGGCTTAAGGGTGTTCTTGTTTGCTTCCATTCTGATCACTTGGGATTAATACGGTAACTTTAATTATTATAAATTTGCAAGATACGAGTTATTTATATACGCGGACTCCAATCGCGTGAGCGATAAACAAAACTCTGAAAGCGAAATGCGATGTATCATGGTTCGTTGAATGAAGATAATGCGCGTTGTTGAGGAATTATGACCGAATTTTACTTGAAGAGCAATATTATGGAGATCATGTAGCATACAGAACCACTCTAATGCATCTAAGGAAGATAAATCCTCGCATTTGAAACGCTTGGTGTGGCATAGATGCAGGTTAAAGCTGAATTTTTGTAGAAATAGATGTTAGAGTCTGAATAAAATGAATCTTAAATCTTAACAAAATTTGTTGGTCTGATGTAGATCAGATCAGAAATTTATTTTAGATTTTTCTGGAATTGTTTAAAGTGAGAATCAGTTACATTAGACGTGTGCTTCATCTTACTTCAAGCATTACGTGTTCGATTCATTTGTGTGCTAGCTCTCGTCCTCTGTGCCAGAGAGCGAGGATACATATCACTTGTAACCTATTTCATGATCCAAGCCTTCTCTCTTAAAAGGATTTTACAAAGGAATTATCATTTATGCTGAGAGTAGTTTCTCTTAATAACAAGCTTGTGATGCAGCTGTATGAGAATATTTTGCGGCATCCTGAAAGAGGGAGCTTCTCAGAATTGTTTCATGAATAATTTTTTAATTAAAACTCATTAAAATGCGGATTTGGTTTCACTCAAAGAAATTACTACTAGCCTGCTTCATGATTATAACTTGGAATAATAAGGTGCAACAGATGGGTGTGCCCCTGATAATTTTTGTCTGAAAGAAGTTGGCATTTGAATGGAGTTAGATTTTTTAAGTTATCTGCGTTTTTAATGATAGGTTCCTTGTTCGGAGAAACCTCAGATCCCCCCAGACCAAACGGAATTCTGTTTCTGGAGTAGTTAGTTGATCATAAAAG
>ENA-UOTZ01000345-UOTZ01000345.1-compost-metagenome-genome-assembly--contig:-NODE-345-length-39607-cov-11.921983_pt1 | contig 39607 bp, 36 predicted proteins | sample MGYA00238144_ERZ746983 | MGnify/ENA primary metagenome ERZ746983 (study PRJEB28759, sample SAMN06268863) | compost metagenome | isolation source: single cell | place: USA: California, Emeryville, Joint...
GTTGGAAAATTCAATTGCGGTGGAAACGTTCAATTCCCAGCTCTTCCTAGCAGTTTCTAAAGTGAAAGCTTGGTAAATTCAGAGCGGTTTTAATATTCAGCAAGCGAGTTGGAGATGAATGTGTCACTCTATTAAAAAAATATTGCTTTACAATAAGTTCGTATTTGCTTGTGCGATTGTATTAATCGTTAAATTGTGGTCTGATGGATATTCAAAACTATATTAACTTCATTTCTAAACAACAAGAGAATATTATAGAGAATACTCATTTGTTGAACATTATTCTTGAGATAGTTTCATCGGGGTTTTTCTGATTTAAGGTCTGCGTTGAGTTTCAAGCAAAGCAAATTTATCTTTTAGTTTGTTTCTTATTAAAACAACGCTTCATTCAGTGTAGTCCATCTGAATTACACAAAATATGATGTTTTTGCTTTTCTTTGAGTAGAAATAGATGCACTGATCCCTCTGGTTTACGTTGAGGAAGGCTACTTTTTACTTTATCCTTACGATGAAAAGATAACAGTGCTTTCATTCCGAATTTGTTCTTCGATATAAATCTCGAAAAAATCAACAGTAAACAATTAAATTCAGAAGGTTCGTTATTACAGACAAACCCATATATACATCTTTGCCATTCATCATAGAATTAACTGAATTTGCCATCAATAAAAGCAGCTAGGTCCTATTGATTAAGCAGGCAGATGCTTTTCAATTTTCCTTATCAGTGAGATTTTTTACATGAGAATTAGATACTCAATATTTTTTCAAAAACTTCAATAAAACGACTCGATACTAGCTCCTAATATCTATCTCAAGGGGCTGCAACTCTTATAACTCACCGCTCTGCTCACACGAAAGTCGTTATGTACTCTTTATTCCCGCAAATTTATTTATTTTTTCAGGGCGTTGATTTCATGATTTCTTGAAAACCTTTAAAAGGATTCATTACGCAACGTATCTTTTTCTAAGTCAGTTCCTCTTAACGTCTCTTTTCCAATCATACGAGATCTCCTGTCCCAAAATTTATTATTTCTATAACTCCACTGAACATACTATGCAACTTCCTGGGAAATCGAGCGACTATGTCATCGACCACGGAAATGCTCTGTCTACTATTTTGTTGAAAAGATTCCATAAATTGTCTCTAGAAACCATTAATATCTCATTATCAAGACTCAAATTCGCCTCATTGCCTGTTTCATGAGTTTCCCATGAGAAACGCCCTAAAAACCCACTCTTAAATTTTCGGAGTCTTTCCTGGATAAACGGAACTATCGTTAATTAAATAAATTTTCTTTGGTACTCGTCCAGCTCTTGAGCCAGTTAATCAATTAACTCGGTCCCTCACCATCTTAAGATCCAAACCGCCTTATTTCTTAAACCGGGCCCTCGCGATAATAATCAAAATTTACAAAAATAAAGAAAAGCCAGCCAGTATGAGACTGACCGCCGTTGCTCTTCTCCTCGTGTTCTGTGTCTCAGTTCTTGCTGAGAACCAATACGACTACTACGTCCTCGCGACTGAATGGGCTGGCACCGTCTGCCAAGAAAAGAAATGCACTGCTTCTTCCTCAAGCATCAGCAAAACTTTCTTCAACCTCCACGGTCTCTGGCCTTCCAAAGCCTCCGGACCACTCGGACCTTTCAACTGTGACAACGTCGCTTGGTCAGCTCATTACCTTACCGCAAACACCGCCAGTCTTGTTGAGCAATACTGGAACGGTCTCTACGGCTCCCAAGACGACTTCCATAACCACGAGTGGACCAAGCACGGTTCATGCTGGAATAACGACATCAAAGGCGTCAACCCAATTGATGATTATTTCAAAAAAGCCATTGAACTCGCCACCAGATACAACGCTTACAACATCTTGGCCAAGGCTGGTATCACTCCTGGCAAATCCTACGCCGTTAACCAAGTCGTCGCTGCTCTCACCGCCGCTTATAAGCCAAATTCTTTCGGTTTGAACTGCTCCGGAAAGGGCATCGAAGAGCTCCGACTCTGCCTTGACAAGAGCTACAACGTCATTGCCTGCCCAGGCAACGTTGCTAAGATCAGCTGCAGCGGAAACGTTAATTTCCCTGCCCTCTAAGAAGCTTAAGGAACATTAGCAAAATTTTTCACAGCACATGTGATTTTTTTGCAACTCCATTAAGCTCGCATTAGATCTTATCAATCTTTGATAGCTAAACTTTCATATTCATTTAAACGTCAGTTTGAAAGCTACGTTTCATATGGAAAATTTATCTAAAAAGCATCATAAGAATTTTTGGCATTTCTGGATTTCATCTTAATGAGCTCAGATACTACCAATCAGTCTTTTTAACCGATTTTTTTTATTAAATTCAAATGTAACTCTGCGTAATTTCTGACTGTTTCCTGTTGCTTACGGACTGGCCATATTCATTTAAAAAATATTATGAATAATAATCGAGTTATATATATCTACTCTATTGATTTGATTCAATTGTAACTTTTTCCTTTCTTTTCGAATGAAAAAAAACGCAAATTTCACTTATTTAAAAAATAAATAACCCTACTCCTAAGCCAATGGCCAACAGCTCGGGAGCGGGGACTTCCCGTGGCAATTTTTGTTATTAGTATTCATCGTTTGAAACAGCTCCAGAATGCCAGATTTCTTTTTCACGGAAACTTTCAACTTGGTCGATAAGCGACTCGTTGACATTCTTCACGGTCTTGACGTAATTTTTCAGGTTTTTGATCGTGTGGAGGATATGCCCGGCTTTTTCCATGAGCTTATCTCCGGATTTCATCGCTTGCTCCTCTTCTTCATCAATGGCGTCGTGAGAATCATCATCGTCTAAAGGATTTAGTGAGTTTTAGTGGTAGGGCAGATGGTGAATTACCTTCAGGCTTATTACCACCCTTCTTTGGTTTCTTCGTCGAATGATGTACCGTGTGTTTACTGATATGGGTATGCACGTTTCTCTCATCATATTTTGCTCCTTTTGCATGGATTTCCAGTTTTACTTTCTGAACTTTCTGCTTTCCGTCCTCATCGTCGTTGTTTCTGTCACGATCCTGAGGTTTTCTTCGACCGTTGCCTTCATCTCCTGTAAAAAAGTTAGTTCATTATGAGGTTATGGTATAGACTCTAAACTCACCTCTGTTCGGTCGATTAGGCTGATATTCGTAGTCATCATCCCTGTCCTCCATTTTCCCTCTCGGATATCCTTTTTTCCTTGGACCATACCCTTGGTCAGAAGGATAAGAAGGATCATATTGCTCATATTCATCATATGACTCATATTGCTCGTCTACAGGCGAAGATTGCTTCGGTCTCCTGATTTTTCTGCTTCTAGGGTAAGGCTCGTTTCCTATGAACGGTCAATGATGATTCTAATAATAACAGATGAGAATTACCTTCCTCAGAATCGTCTCGCCTGTACCTCATATTTCTGCCTTGTGGCTCGTCGTAGCCATAGTCAGCTCCTGGACTATGCGAGGTATCTACCACTGTTATATTTTTCTTCCCTCTAGCAAACCCTTCGCCTCTCATCGGGCGATTCGCATTGGAATCCGGCTTTCTGAGAAAATCGCGGAGGTTACCTTGAGAGGAAATAGCGGATCCGAATTTCGAAGGAGGTTCTCGACCGTAATACTTGCTCTCTGAAGGATAGTACTGGCCTTCTAGACCGCCGCTTTGGGAGCCATCAGGCCCGAAATTGTCTTTGTATGGGCTTCGGTAGCCCATGTTTCCCTCTCCTGGCATATCCTTCATGTACTGAGGATCCGAGATGCTGTTCACGCGGGATTTCCAATAAGGTCTATCTTGATCCATGCCAAGGCTATCATAATTTTGCGGGTTCTGCGGCTGATCCGAGTGATAAGTCTGGAGATACGGTTGGTTAAGCCCTTGTCCTCCTTCCAGCACGGGTCCGAACCTCTGAGCTGAGAGAGACCCGGACTGATAGCCTAAATTCGATTGCAGCATACCCGGGATGAAGTTTCCGCTTCCTTGACGCTGATGGTATGGTGAATTAAAGTAACCAGATTGCTGGGTGTTTGGCTGTGAGAATGACTCTGAGTGGAACTGATGAGGGGGAATTGGCTCGCCGGACTGTCTCGTCAACTGCTGAGACAAGCTCTGCGGTCCATGCATGCCGCCTTGAGACTGATTGAGATACTGCGCAGTCATTTGCTGCTGTTTCAGCTGCTCAGCAGTCAGATATTGCGGCTGAAGCCCGGGAATCGAATGAAGGGAACCACCATCAGTGAGGCCTGTGTTCTTCACCTTCTCTTGTTTCGGTGCTGTGAAGAAACTCGACGAAACAGCGGTTTCCTTCTTGAGGGCACTGGCAAACTCTTCGTCGCTCTCGTTAGAGTTTTCGTCATCGCTGATAATCTGCGCCGTGCGCTTGCTTCTTTCCTTTGCTCTTGCGTTCTTACCGCCGCTATCGTCGTCCGAGATCGCCTCCAAAAACCCTCCTTCGTGCCTTTTTCCTCCTCTCTTCGGGCTTTCTTTCATGAAATCCGAATCATCCAAGCCTGTCTCGCCGGTCTCTTCGGCTATTGTGTATAACTCCCTCTTAAGCTGCTCTTCCTTCGCGCCGAAACCCACCAGATTTGATTCAGCGTTGGACAGATTCTTCGAAATCTTATGAAGGAACTCACCTAACTTCCCTTGATCGATGCTTCCAGTGCCTGTTCTAAGCAGTTTTACCTCCGTTTCCAACCCATCGATGCAAGATCTGAGCCATTTTTCAAGCTTTTGCTTTAGCGCTTTGTTATCCGCGATCACCTTTTTGAGCTTTTCGACGAGCGCCTTAATCTTATTCGACGCTCGGGCCAGTTTGTCTCTCAATCTTCGGTTTTCATCTTCGAGATGGGCCTCCTGAATCGAACTTTGCTCATTCCTGGCGTTCACCAAATTCGTCATCATTTCCATCATTTGGCTCAGTTGAGTGCTCGTTCCGTCTCGCTGCTGAGCCTGGGCCTTCGAGTCTGACATCGGGTCTTTCTGGTGCAGGTCCCATCCTCTCAGCCGAAGCTCCCCAAGCAGTTTTTGAATCTTTTTATGAAGTTCAAAGAGCTGCTCGTCTTTTTGTTTGATCAACTCCTGCTCAGCGGTCGTAAACTCATGGTTTAGAGCGCGATCCAACCTAGGATTCTTGGCAAAGTATGTCTTCAAGGCCTCAAGGCGGCGTGCAGCGTCTTTTTTATCACCGTCTTTCGCAAATACATCTTCTCTGAGCTTGCTGAGAGCCTCATGAGATTGCGCCAAGACAGCGTTTTGGTTTTTGAGACTCGAGATAACGTACTCCTTTGCCGTTGAGTCGTCTTTCTGAGCCTCGAGGCTCGCGGCGAGCCTTCTCCTCTCTTTTTCGAGTTTATCGAATTCTTTTGAGAGATATTCAACTTGGTCAGCGGGCTTGCTCAGCTCGTAGACCTTTTCTGGAATGGCTAATCCTTGGTCTCTGAGACGCTTATTCGAGTTCTCATGGGCAGGTCCCTGAGAATTGCTTGGATCAGATCTCAGCGCATCGATGGTCTCACTTAGCTTCTTATTCTGCTCGATAAGAGCGGCAAAATCGTTCCTAAGCGTCGAAATCGCCTCCTCTCGAGTACTCGAGTCACTTGAGTCCTTTCCAAGGAGCTTCATCATCGCGTTGACCTCGGATGAAACATTATCCATCCTGTTTTGCACATCTCTATTAATCTCGGTCTTATGGACGTAGCTTTGGACCTTAACTCTCTCGAAGTCCTGCGCTGAGTACCCAAGCTCTCTCCTCATCTCTGCTATAAGCCTATCCTGGTCCTTTCTCCTCTGCTTCTCTTCATCAAGCTGCTCAGTCAGGGTCTCCACGCGATTCTGGAGCTGATTGTTCTTTTTCTGCTGCTCTTGAAGCGCTTCTTCAGCCTTACGCGTCTTTTCCTTCTCCTGCAGCACCAACTCATTGGCTTTCTCGTTCTTCTGAATCAGCTGAGACACTTGCTGGATGAGATCGTTGAGGTTTCGCTCTTTTTTCGAGGACTCATTTCTTTCGTGCTCCAGCAGCATGTTTGTTTTCTCCATCTTCGAAGCAATCTCATTCACCTGATGCGATAGTTCGACTAAATCATGCTCCTTGCGTCGGTTTTCTTCCCTCTCGAATTCTAATAGTCGTGCGAGCTCCTCGCATTGGACCTTCGCGTCTTTCACTTGCTTCTGAAGCGCCTCGATTTCAGTAGTTTTCTCACCAACTTGGGCACTCAAAGCCTTGAGCTCTTTTAACAATTTTTCCCTTGCTTCTTCCACCTCGGCCAAGTCTTTACTAATTTGCTTGTTTTCAGCTTTTGCAGCCTCTAGATTCGCTTTGTCCTGACTCGTTTCTTTCTCAAACTTCTCCTTTTCAGCGCGTAGGGCCTCTAGCTCCTGCTTCAATCGGATATTCTCACTTTTCATCTTTTCTGCGCTCTTAAACTCATCCATTTTGACCAAAGCCGCGACCTCGTTCCTCATGACATCGATTTGACGGTTCAAAAACTCGATTTCCGATTGCTGGGCTTTGAGTTTATTCGTTACGCTATCCAATGTGACCTGCAGATAGTCTCTTTCCTCCGCCAGGTCCCGGCATTCCTCTCTTAGGCCTTGGTAGCTGCGCACAATGTTCTGCATTTCGATAAGCTTCTGGTCGACTGTCATCGAGCGAGTCTCCTCTGAGGTGAATGCGATCTGGAGAGTCCCATCGAGCATATCGAACACCTGCGCTTGACCCTTACTCGCGAGCTTTTGCTCATCTAAGCGTCTGTAGAGCGCGTTTCTTTCGTACTCAAGCTGTTTAATGTACGCAGTCATCTCCTTGATTTCCTCCTGGCGCTGTTCTAAGGCAGCAGTAGCTTCATTCAGCTCGAACAGCAGCTGGTTTTTGCCCTCAGATCCAGAAGTAGAAAGTCGTTGGTTGTTCGCGGCCTCCGCACGAGCCATGTTTAATCGCTTGATAAGCTCATCTCTCTCGTTGATAGAAAGGTTGAATTGGTTTCTCAGTTCAAAAAATTTGAAAATCACGCTTCTAACTCGAGCCAGCTTAGCCTCTGGAGGAGACTCGAGCAATTGGACTTTCGCTGGGTCTTCGTCAACCTCCAAAAACACTCTATAATCGGTTTTGGCGAGCTCTTGGAACACGGTGTTAAAACGTGCGATAAAATTCTCAACTGCGGCGCTACTCTCTTTTTCAGCAGCATTTTCTTGTTTCTTTGGACTTTCAGTCTCGATTTGGACCTCTGGCGATTCTGGCTGACCTACATTGGGCTTCTCCTGCTCACCTATGTTCGTCTTTTCTTGCTCAAGGCTCTGGATTTTGGCTTGGAGCTGGCTGCTGAGGCTCTCCGACTCTTCAAGCAATTGTTTAATTTTTTCGATTTCTGCTCTCGCAGCCTCGAGTTCCTGCGTTAAGCCCGCGTTCTCCTTTTGAAGCTGATCGATTTGCTCGTCTTTTTCCGGCTTGACCTCTTCTGTCTCCTTTGGTGCTGCTTCCTCTGCATTCTTGTTCTGCTTCGTTTCGTGATCCGCGAGTTCTTCTTTTCTCTTGTAATTATCCAACTCAAGCTGGAGGATATCTTTCTCCTCAGTTAGCTCATCGATAATTTTATGGAGCTGCTCGATCTCAGAACTTGCTTCAGGCTTGATCTGAGCTCTCAGATCTTCATTCTCGGCGATCAGCTGGTCAATTCTCTGCTGTAAACCAGCCAAATCTGCCTGCTCATTCTCTTGGCTCTCTGCGAGTTTTTTCTCTAGTTCTTTATTCATGTGTAGTACTTGCTGAAGCCGCTCTTCCATCCCTTTGCTGTATTTCACTTGCTCTTCAAGCGCCTCTCCCGTCTCGCCGAGCAGCTGCTCAAGCTTCTGATTTTCATCCTGTACAGCGCTCAATTCGTCTTCTAACTGCTTGATTCTCTGGGTCAGCTCTGCGATTTTCTCATTTTCTCCATCGTCTTTTTTCTCATGACCCTGAGCAGTCTCTTCTTGCTCTGGTGAATCTTCTTTTCGAATACCTTTCCATAGGGCATAGCACCTCTTGCAATCGGTGATGATTTCTTTAAGTTTCCTATTCTCAGACACAAGGGCACCCATTTCGATCTCAAAGTCTCCATTTCTATCCGCTAGTCTCGCGATTTCGGCTTTCAATTCGTCAATCTGAGAGTCCGGAGCAGCTGTTTCATCATTATTCTTCTCTTCCTTGTTTTCCTCTGGAGATAACGGACTGTTATTCTCTTGGGGCATAGGTTTGGGTTCTTCCTGGTTTACTATATTCGCGTTGATAGTGGAAAGGGCTTTGATATCAATAGCCGGTTCCTTTGCAATGAATTTCACGAATTCATCGAGAGTAACAACGTCATTGGTCAGCTCGTCCTTTCTGCTTTCAATATTCTCGACTCCGAGAGCATTGGATGCAATTTCAAGGAGTTTATCTCTTTGGAGTTGACCGAGACTTTCAAGGTTTTTGAAAAGAATCTTTGAGCCGTCTTCAACGCTAGTGTCTTCGCTGATCGGCTGTAGTGTATCAGACTTTTCGCTTTGCATGTTAAAACGGAGATATGCGGTAATAAATTATGCTTCTGCAAGCTGAAAGTTTTTTATATTGTTTTTAAATTCAAAAGAATCTTAGTCAGAGCTAAATTCATATTTTACGACTGTTCAAAAAAATTTTACGTGAGTTAATATCCTAAGCTCATTTAATCCCTAATGATCTGATTCGCCATTGCAAATGATTTATATGAGTTAATGAGGCTACAGGGTAGTTTGAAGACAACATTCAATCAGCTAATGACCTTAGCGAACCTCTTTTAGTATTGACATTGAAACTCTCATGAATTGAAGCAAGATTATTAAAGAATTATTTGTTTACTGTCCTTTGCTAGTGTTTCTTCCATTTTCTCACAAATCTTGAGTGGATTTACCAATACATCTTTACGTTGAAACCAGTAGACCTGAAAATTATTTTATTTCACTTAATTAGCGCATTTGGTTTATTACAATGGGAAACTGCTGCAAGTCATCCTCTGATCGAGACTCCACGAATTTCATGACATTTGCTTCTGCTCAATATGACCATCTCGATAAAAAACCTCCGTTTAAGCTAGTAAACTCTGCTATACCTATGGAGAGTAAAAATGACGATGAATCAGTTTCAAATCTTCCTAGTCACGCAAAACGCGTTGATAACACCCCCGACTATTCCACAGAGAAAACCAGAACTGCTCTACTACGCGTTGGACCGTACAAATACCAGGAAGATGACCTCGCTATTATTAAAGAGGGAAAGGATCCTGTTGCAGTCGAGCTTGCAAATGGAATAATTTTTATTGGAGAGTGGGTGAATGGTCTACGCGAAGGCCGGGGCAAACAGTATTGGCCTGATGGTTCAACATATGAAGGTTATTGGGCAGATGACATGGCGAATGGGGAGGGCAGGTTAATACATGGTAGCGGCGACGTGTATGAAGGGCAGTTTTTCAACGATAAAGCGCATGGGAAAGGTGTTTACATTCACCAGGACGGCGCGAGGTACCAAGGCAATTGGGTTGAAAACCTTCAGCATGGCTTCGGGGTTGAGTCTTGGCCTGATGGAACTGGATATGAAGGCGAGTTCAAATTAGGGAAGAAAGACGGTAAGGGCAAACTCACACTGGCTGATAGCTCGGTATATGAAGGAGAATTTCAAAGCAATCTTATTCATGGAAGAGGAACTTATCAGTGGCCTGATGGGAGAGTCTATACCGGTCAATGGGAGAATAACAGAATGAATGGGCAAGGTGTTCTTACATGGCCGGACGGAAGGAAGTATGATGGAGGCTTCCTAGATGATAAAAAACACGGATATGGGGTATTTGAGGAAGCTGATGGAAGGAAGTACCAAGGACATTGGAAGAATGGAAAGCAACATGGAAAGGGAGTTTATATTGGATCGGATAAGCAGGAAAGAGAAGGGGAATGGGAACACGGAAAGCGGATAAGGTGGCTCTCGACGAACAATTCAGAAATTGTGATCCTCACGCAATCGTGAGTTTAAAAGGCTAGGCTATTAATGTTTTTTTATATGTGTATCGGGAGTTGAAGGAAGAAAGGTAAAAATGAGTTGTTTTCAACTTTTTATCTCGGGCAACTCAAATCATATCAACAATTTTTTTATAAATTCTCTTGCTGATTTTGTGCGGTTATCGCTCCGTATGAAATTAAAGTATAATCTTTCAAAGAAAACCTGTTATTCAAAGATGAATAATCTATAGAAATGGTCTTTGTTGCACAATAATGCTGATATCAGCAGGAGTTTGTATCAATAAATCTTTATTATGATCATCTCATCATGATGAGCATTCAAGCATTCAATGAAATCTCATTAGGCACTGGTTTTTACTTTCGGACTACCTAAACCAACAAAAAAAAGAGAGAGGTGAGTTATTAGGGCTTGAGTTCATTGTAAATAAATAATTATTTCGGAACTGTGCTGCTTAATTCTGAATTTATCGGAGTTCTATACTGAAAAGTTAAAAATAACAAACCAGTGTGAAATAATCATTTACATAACTAAAACTTATTAGCTCAGAAATGGGTTGCTGTGGATCTCATTCAGAAAGAGGCGGACTAGAAGTAGAAGAACACCAATTCGTCGGTCAAGGCACTGGCGACAGCAAATACGGGCCAAAGAGGAACGTCCACGCAGGCATAACTGAAGAGGATACAGTAGAACATAAACCTTCTAAGGATTTCGCTGAACCCATCGACGAATTTCCCAATTACCCCAACGAAAAGATCGAAGCTGCTCTCAAGAACTTCGGCGAGTTTCTTTTCTTCAAAGAAGAAACCCTTGATGACAGCCTCCCTTTCCTCGGTGCACATAAGATTGAAGAAAAGGGTGTATATTTGGGACAATGGAAAAATGGAGTTCGCTCTGGAAGAGGCAAAATGATCTGGGTCGATGGGTCTCAATATGAGGGTCACTGGAATCTGAACATGATGAACGGTCGTGGTAGACTCATCAAAGCGAATGGAGATGTGTACGAAGGAGAGTTTTACAACGACGAACCTCAAGGAAAGGGAAAGTTGACCCAGCTTGACGGTATTGTTTTTGAAGGAGAGTTCAAGGATTTTAAGCTTCATGGTAAGGGAGTTGAAACGAGGCCAGATGGGTCGAGATACGAAGGAGATTTTCATGAGGGGCTGAGAAGTGGTAAGGGTGTTTTCACTTGGCCTGATGGCTCCAAGTACACTGGCGACTTCTTAAATAACAACTTGCACGGCAACGGAACTTATGAATGGCCAGAAGGAAAGAAGAAGTACGTTGGAGATTGGCAATATAATAAGATGCATGGACAAGGAGTATTCACCTGGGATGACGGAAGAGAGTACAATGGAGCCTACTATGACGACCAAAAGCACGGTTACGGTGTATTCAAGTGGCCTGATGGAAAAGTGTATAAAGGCGACTGGAGCCACGGAAAGCAACATGGCAGAGGGATTATTATTGTGGATGGTGAAGAAAAGAGAGGCCATTGGGAAAACGGAAGAAAATTGAAAGAGAATTATTGAAAATCCTAATCTTCATTAGTAAAAGAACAATATATACATTTCATTTTTTATGAGTAGAAAGCATAGTGGTCTGCAAATTATCTGAAAGAAAAGTAAAAATTTAAAAAAAAATCATAAATCTAAAGGTTAGTTTGAAAATGTTAGTAGCCATTCTTGAGAGAACCCTCTTAGCATCATCTTTCATGAAAGCCATGCTGTTGGCGTTATTGCTTCTTTAGCGAATCACCAAAAATGTAAATTTTTTTTGGTATTCTAATTGCCTGTTTATCTGGTCGGTAAATATTTTGGCGCCTCAAAATAGCGTTACTTTGTCTGCAGTTCTCATCCATTTGGCAACCTACGCTCTTAGAAGCCCTTGAGACCGCTGAGAGATCTAATGTAGTTCTTTTTCCCTGTTTTTCTTTACAAAGCGCATTCCACTAAAAAAAAAAAATCCTACTATACGCATCTTTTCGGATTCAATCGTTTGAAATAGTCTGAAAAAAGACTTTTCATAAATAAATAAAATCTTAGTTGAAAATTAGCTTCTGACATTTTTAAGAACGCGTTAAAAGACAATGGGTTGTATGGCATCACATCCAGATAAAGGTGGAGCACTAGAGGTCGAGGACCATTACGGCGGCGGCGGCCATGGTAACAAACCACACCATGGAAACCGCAAGGTTCACGCAGCAATGACCGAAGGAGAAATTGAAGAACACAGACCTACACCAGACATCGCTGAACCCATCAAGGAGGTTCCCATTTACTCCAATGAAAAGGTCGAAGAAGCTCTCAAGAAATTCGGAGAGTTTATTTACCGCGAAGATGAAACCATCGATGAAACCTTACCATTACTTGGCCCATATAAGATTGACCAAGAAGGCGTATACATCGGCCAATGGAAAAAAGGAGTTCGCCATGGAAGAGGCAAAATGCTCTGGGTTAATGGCACGCAATATGAGGGTCATTGGAATCAAGGCAAGATTCACGGCCGTGGTAGACTCATCAAGGAGACTGGAGATGTGTACGAAGGAGAGTTCGACGGAGAAACAAAAGGAAAAGGGAAGTTGACCAGGCATGATGGTGTAGTTTTAGAAGGCGAGTTTACGGATTCTAAGCTCAATGGAAAGGGAGTTGAAACGAAACCAGACGGGTCGAGATACGAAGGAGACTTCGTTGAAGGGTTCAAGAGTGGTAAGGGTGTTTTCACTTGGTCTGATGGCTCCAAGTACACTGGAGAATTCTTGAATAACAACTTGCACGGCCACGGAACTTATGACTGGCCAGAAGGAAAGAAGAAGTACGTTGGAGATTGGCAATATAATAAGATGCATGGACAAGGCGTGTTCACCTGGGATGACGGAAGAGAGTACAATGGAGCCTACTATGACGACCAAAAGCACGGTTATGGCGTATTCAAGTGGCCAGATGGAAAAGTGTATAAAGGTGAATGGAAGGAGGGAAAGCAACATGGCAGAGGGATTATTATTGTGGATGGTGAAGAAAAGAGAGGCCATTGGGAAAACGGAAGAAAATTGAAAGAGAATTATTGAAAATCCTAATCTTCATTAGAAAATACAGCAAATGGCTGTTATTTGTTATTTGAAACTGGATGGCTTCAAACTTACCCTCATATCAAAATATCTAAACTAGTTTTTTTACACTTTCGTAGCGAGTGTAAGAGATATTTGTCACCTTATCCTTTGCTATTCGTTTGATTGCCAAAAACTAATCCATCCAAACCTATCAAAACATAACAAATTCATTGAAATCTGTCTCCTACAAACTCCAAAACGCATTTAATACTCTTTCAACTGGTAGGTTCTTGGGTTAGATTGATCCTCTGTTAAATAAGAATATCATCATCAAAGCTGAGACCACAATCAAAAAATTTCTTTAAACTATTATCGTTGTAAAGGAATCGCTCTAATGCTTTCTCTCGTATTGTTCTCCATATTTCTTCAAATGCTCCTCCAGGTTTTTCTTCTGCTCTTTGAGATTTGGGGTGAGCTCATCATACACATCATTAAAAAGCTCCTCCATTGGGTGAATTGGTGCCTCAGTGCCTTCTTTCAAAGCTTTCAGGCACTCTTCCTTGTAAGCCTTTCTGAGTTGGTCATCCTTTTTCTTATCGAATTCTCTCCAGCCTTTCTTCTTCAAGTAAAGTCCCAATCTCTCGAGTGGGTTATTCTTGGCCTTCCATGAGTTAATCTCACTCTCGTCTCTGTAAAGGACACTGTGATCAGAAGTTGAATGGTCTCCAACCTTAATTACAAGTAAATACAATCAGCTTAAGGGTCTGTTACTCTATAAGTCATAAACTCGATCAAAGCTGGTGCCCTGTTCTGAATGATGTACTTTCTAGCCTCCTTCACCATGTGGTACACAGCCAAAGCGTCATTACCATCGACTCTTCCGGTCTTGATGCCGTAGCCTGGGCCTCTTCCGGCGATTCCGTCTCCTTTGTATTGATCATCTAAAAAAAAAAGTCGTTAAGACACTCTGCCAAGCAAAGGGCGAAACATACCAGAGGATGTACTGATGGCGTATTTATTGTTTCTGCACATGAACAATGTCTGAGCGCCAAGAGTGGCAGCGAAGTTAAGTCCAGCATGGAAATCTCCCTCACTGGCGGTACCCTCTCCGAAATAGGTCGCAGCGATTCTATCTTCATTTCTGATTTTGTAGCCGTAGCCGGCGCCAGAGGCCTGTGGAATTTGCGTAGCTAATGAAATAATTTCAAATTTCATCGACATTAGAAGTAAAATTACCAAGAGGTGAGGAAATCGTGACGTAATTGAGCTGTCTTGAGCCATAATGCACGGGCATTTGTCTTCCCTTGCCGAGATCATGAATGTTACCAATGCATTGGTTCACAAAGTCTTTAATTTGCCAGCCTCTGTACATGAGCGCAGCTTGCTCTCTATACTGCGGGTACATCATATCAGTGTCCTCTAAAGCGGCTGCTGATCCAACGACGCAGGCGGTCTCTCCGAAGCTGGTCATATAGAACGAGATCTTGCCTTGGCGCTGTGCCATGTACAAGATTGAGTCCATTTCCTCGCATTTAAACATCGTATCGTAAATTTTCAAGAGCACTTCCTTTGGGACATTGTCGTATTCAGGAGCAACGACCTCACCGGTGAGATCGATGACTCTGAAGGCTTCCATTGGCTTTTCGACTTGATGTAATTGAAGCTTGTTGGTGTAAATCATCGAATTCTCATCAAATGGCTTCACGACCTTCTTTGCGAATCCAGCGGCTCTTTGGCTGTGGATCGAAACGAATCTGGACCCAACTTGACGACTTGCTCCTTTGATCAAATCCTGGAGGACTCTTTTCATGAATCAATCTCTGTCTTGATTTTATCTTTAACTAAAACTAATTAATACTTCCTAAATTAGACTGCATTAACTGAGGATACACACTATGAAAAATCCCCATGGAAATCCAATTCGTTTTTTTTTTTGGTAAGTTATTCCAAAGGTTAATTACAAAAATTTAGGAAATGAAGATTAATAAGGATATTAGACCAATCCATCATGAAAAATTTCAGGAAATCCTGATAACAGCGATCACGAATCATTTTTCTGATAAAATTTTTGAAGCGCGTCCCTTGTCTGCGTCAGCTGTCCGATAAGATCATCTGCTTTTTGTGATATGAGCCTATCTGATTCGCTGCCGTCTTGCTTGATCCCCAGTGCCTCTGGCAGATCAATTTTAAGGACTTCACGCTGCTGATGCTCCTCGCGATCTTCTTTGCTTTCATGGGACTGTTTTCTGCTCGGCGAGGCCGACAGCGAAAATGAACTGAGATGCTCGGTTGGAACAAGGTCCGTGCCCAATGTGCCTTTAGATGCTGCTAAAGGACTGTTTTCTGAGTAGTTTTCCATTAATTTGAAAGTATCTGTGTGCTTTTTCTCGGACTCTCCGTCGATGAACTGCGAATCGCTCTTATTCGACTCGGCTTCATCGATGCCAGAGTTTGGCAGTCCTTCAGCCTTATTGATAGTGATTTTTGGGACTATTCCCTGAGGCTCTTTAACTGAAAACTTCGAAACGGACGTTCCGGGGTTTGCCACGCTGGGACGAGAGCTTTTGGAGTTGTTTACAAATAACAGCGCATTTTTAATCGCGATTGAAGGCCTCTTACGAGCGACTGAGGCAGGGGAATCAGAGATTTGGCTCCGCTTCGCTTGCTTCTCAAGCTCTTGGTTCGCTTTTACTACTCCCAGGTATTTCACGATTAGTCCTTCGAAAATTTGCTCGGTTCTGAGCCGAGACTTTGAGGGTTTATCTAATCAATAATAAATATTTATACTGAGTGTAGATAATACACGAAATTTACCTCTCCAGAGAGCATCAGTCCTTATTCCCAGCTCGATTTTCTTTTCCTCCATTATTTTTTGATAATTCGGCCTCGGGGTCAGATCCTCGAACGCGACCGCGGCCCGCGCTTTTAGACAGTCTCGCTCGAAGAGCAATTCGTCTTTTTCTCGTTTTATTGTGCTGGTTAGATCCTTTACTTTTGAAAGCTGCTCGATATTCTCGTCCAGCGTCTTTTTGAAACTTTTCACTTGGTTCTGCATGCTCTCCATCTTCGCGGTCAGCTGTTTGACTCGTTCATCCCGCAATCTAATTTCTTCTCGCAGCTCTTTGATTGTCGTCTCGCGGCTTTTATTCTCCGCTTCTTGGGCTTTCAATCTCTCTTTGAACAGATCCTTCTCCTCTTTTTCGTTGTGGAGAAGCGTTCTTAACAGATCAATTTCTGATATCAACGTATTACGCTAGAAACATAAAGATTAAAAGGAGGGAGTCGGACCGTCAAATACATAGTTTTCAAAGTCTTCTTTCTCTTTTCCATGCTTAGCCACCAGCTCTGCAATGACTTGATTGTTCAGACGCTCTAGTTCCACGGCCATTTCCTCCTGCAATGATTTTATCGTCTCCTTGTGCGCTTTGAGAGCATAAGAAAGGATTGTTAAGGCTGCGATTTACAAGCAACAAGTCTCTCGTAATACGAGACAGTTGAACCGTGCTTCTCGTCCTTCAGTCTCACTTCTTTGAGCAAGAGAACGCATAATGATAAGTAAGGAAGGGTCAATTTGCTGTCTTGATAGTTGGCTATCACTTTCTCTAAATATCCGTGAGATTATTGATTGGATGAAGGCGATTGTTACTCAGTTCCTCTGATTCGATCCGGTCCCAATACTCGGAGAACTGAGCGACAATCCCTTTCTGAAAAAACAGCGAGAGCTTCAGGATTTGAAGCGTATTTTTCATCAAATCCGCATAAAGGCTCTCTTCTCTAGCAATAATACGAAGCTTAAGTCACAGAAACCTTTGAGTGGGATATACTGTGCGATAAATTCCAGCGCTTTAAAAGCTCTTTTTACATCGCTTCTCTCAGCAAGTACGAACTCCGAGCTTGAATAATTCTTCCTAAGACACGAGTCTCGTAAGGTAGTGATGAACTCAGCAGCTCGGATCTATAGCGCTCGGGTAAGTTTCTACGATTAAGCGAAATGTAACTTACTTTCCTATCGACAGAGTTTGAAGGCGACCCTCTCGTAGAGATCTGCCGCATTGACTGAACTCCTCGGGTTTCTAGTCTCTCCTGTGTCAGTTCTATCCAGGTTAAAACCGTTTCTCTGTCAAAAATTGTTACCGGTGCCATGTAGATCCCCAGTGCTTGTTTTCCGAGACAATTGCCGGGTTGTTACTCGATGACTCGGGATGAATTTTTCATCTTTTTTCCATTTCTGCCAGTTGATTTCAGTCGGAATAAACGGGAGAGTTTTGGGCGAGAACGCCTCTTTGAATGAAATTGGACTGTGATTTCTCGGAGTCAAATTAGTTTCCGTTTCTATGCTCGGACTGCCTTTGCGGAGTATCGATCTGAGACTCGGATTCGATGCGGTTTTTGTCATTGTCCAACGCTTGATGGCAACAGGCTGCATGTTATCTTGCAATTGAGTTTTATTGCCCTGATGTACACAATAAATAATTAAATAATTTAAATCGCATTTTATTTAGTTCGGGTATAAAATCGTGAACATTTGCTAAGATACATTATTGACATGAGCTTGATTTTACTTTGATATCTGCCAATTTTTTTCTTTTTTATTGGATAAGCAATGGAATTATGTTAGATAAAAGCCATTGTTACCAACTAACAGGCTCAACAAGAAATAAATAATACTAAACCAAAAATTTATCAAACCATTACTTCGATTGAGCCTGAAAAGAAGCTGTAGAGGGTGTTATCCAAGACAATCGATGCTTGTTTCGCAAATTCAACCTCATAAGGCAGATGGATTGTGTAGTATGAGAGAAATAAATTTTCATTACATGAGGCAGAATTGAAACAAGTGCCAAAGGAAATTTAAACTAAAAAAAAGTTATCAACACAACCTAAGTGTTTGAAACCTAGTCCTATCCAATCTAACACAATGAAAGGAGCTGCTAAAATGAAACTTGAGCGTGACTGCAAAAGGTTTATCGATACTGTGTCACGCACGTTTGAAAGAGACAACCGAAAATTTCGCAACTTCATGGACTTGGTCCTCAAATATCGCAATGGGAATTTGAAGGCTCTGGAGCTGCAAATGAAGCTCGTTGAGATGCTTAGAGACCATTCGGGCTTAATAGACCAGTTGAATGACCTCGTACCCGAGGAATTCAACGTTCCCGTTCAAGATGCAGAATCAAAAATCCAAGAGCTGCTCGGTTCCTGCATGGCAAAACTAAAAAACCGCCCTGAAGACTTGGAAAGCTTCATTATAATCCTCAAAGAAGTCAAAGAGAAGAAAAATCTAAAATCTGAAGATTTCGCTAAATTAGACCTGATTCTCAAAGACGAGCCAGAGATGCTCGACGCGATCAAGCAGTACCTCACCACCTATCAGAAGAAAGAATCTGGATCTGCTCATTACGAAACGATGCAACCTAAAGATCATTACCAACAGAGAGAAGTGGCTGAGTATACGACCGCCTCAGCCGCGTTCAGAGCGAGGATGACCCGCGGGAACAATTACGGTAAGCCGCAACTAGGAAACGGTGAAGAGAAGCCTCAAGTCGCATACCTTCCGATATTAACCGGATCGGTGTCTTTGCCAACGGCGATTAAGAACGAGTATTTGCTATTCAAAGTAATGGGGGAGCACCTATCAAAGGAGCAGTATGAGGAGTTTGTGAAATGCATCGCGCTGTTTATCGATATGATTATTTCACCAGCAGAGTTGTTTGAGTTGACACATCATCTGTTCCAAGACGAGAGATATTTCGGGTTTTTCCAAGAGATTATCAATTCTAGAGAGCTCGCGAGGAGGAAGCAGACTGTGCTGTTCAAGCCGTCGACTGAACTCGATTATTCAAGTATTTTTTTAAAAACATTTGTTGTTAAGCTTTATTGAACGTAACAATTAATAGATTATGTAAGACATTCGAGCTATGCTAGACTCGGCGACCATTACCCACTAGCTCGACCACTCCCGTCAAAGAATCCGATAATTAACGAGGAGGTTAACCATTTATGGCTCAGCGTGCCTCACGGCAGCGAGCAAAACTCGTTCCAGTTGATCAGAAAAAATACTTACGAGGAAACTCTATTCAAGGTGAATACCATGAATTATGTTGGGACTAAAAACAAGGGATTAGTGTGAAGAAGAGCGCTATGAGTGCGATAACAAGATACAAATTCTGTCCTTTGCGGTGGCCTGGCTGGAGCAGATTGTCAAGCCCGACACGCCGGAGGATAAGGTGCAGAATCTGCTTGAAAGGGCCATCAAACTGAAGGTAAGCAACTCAGAAGAGCTGTACTTTTAATGTAATTTCTGATTCATAGATCATCCAAAAAATATACGATAACAACCCTGAAGTGATAGAGCTGCTCCGCGCCAACCCCCAGAATAGCGCGAGAATCGTGTTGGAGCGATTGAAAGCCAAGCTTCAAGAGATTAAGTTGGTTAAGAATAGCCACAAGCCAATTTGGAAAGATATTGCTGAGAAAAACTTCCATCGATCGCTGGATCACCGCTCGTTCCATGTCAAAGTATATGAGAAAAAACTCACTAACGCGAAGCGTAAAATTTCAAGAAATTCGTGGCTTTACCTATGGTCTCCTTCTCTTTCCTTAGATTTTGTAAAAGATGCTCGTCTCAGATACAAAAACCTGCAAAAGCCGATCCCAGATACAGTAACTTATCATAACCTATCACCTAAGATTAACTGTGACAACACAAAAGGATGTGAGCAAGTACTGGCAGATGTTGAATACATTCGAGGGTATCTCCAATGGCGCTCGGTGCAAGCACGCTCCTCTAAACACAGAAGTCTTTGAAAAAGCACAGTAAAAATAGCCACATTCTCTAGTTAAGAGTCTTTAACGCTCTATACTAGGAAGAAGCAGGTGTCTCTAAGGAAGAACTGTCCGATATACCGCATCGCTTTCCAAAACACGCAAATAAGGGATGACACAATGAAGATTTTATGGTTTGCGGTGCTAACCTTCCACTCAAACAACGCCGAGAAGGAAAAGATTAAGAAGGTTTTCAGGAGTCTGCTGATTGATATAATGGGCTTCGATGACCCTCGAGAGGCAGAGCAGTACCACAACGTGATCTCTGAAGAGAAGATCTTGGCGATTGTGTCGAAAATAGAATCGAGAATCTATGATAAGAGCTTCAGTTTCCTCAAACAGCATGGCCATAGTAACCAATTCTATGATGAGTAGACTTAATGCGTATTAGCTTCTGCTGAAGATCGCGCTCATACCACGATTCATGAGGTGATTCAAGAGTTTGCTATGACCAAAGACAACGAGAAACCTTCAGCTACGGAAAACAGGAGTACTAGCGTCAATACTGGAGGAAGGACGCATGACAGCGCCAAAGACAAGAAAAAAAATGACGATATTGACGATGAAGACTTGTCCTCGGGGGAACTGAAATCTCATTCGGAGTTGATGGTAAGCCAAAGCGATCGGATCCATTACTAACGTTATTATAGAGCATTGACTCTGCCGCTGAACAAGAAGAGGCAAAAGAAATGGAATACCTCGAGTCTAAAGACAGTTCGGTGTATTTACCAGCGAAACGACCCTCATCGAAGCTTTTCTATGGAAACGAGCATTTCTTATCAGCTTTCAGAATGTTTTTTACTCTCTATGAGCGAATGCTGAGAGCTTGGGAGACAGCTAACTCCTTCGAGGTGAACACAAAAACAGAAAAGCTTACCAAAGAGGTAGGATACGCAGAAATAGAGAAAGAGGTAATTAATATTCGGTATAGGAAAAGGCGACGTTAGCGAGGGAGAGATATGACACGTTTAGGTGGGTATTGGTGCATCTTATCCGCCAGGACATTGAAAACGTGAAATATGAAGATTTTATCAGGGGGCTGTTCGGAAAGGATGCTTATGCACTTGTTTATCTGGATAAAATCATTGGATCTGTAACCTAAGGCTAGTAACTGGTGGCTTATAACTGTTTAAAACTAGACAATAAAAGCCTTGAGAAACCTCGCGAATGACGACTTAGCGAACAAGTTTTTAGATTTATATCAGCAGTCGATCGGCAAGAAGGCAGCTGCAGACGCGAGCAAAGAGAAGAAAGATATGGAAGTAGAAAATGCATCGTCTTCGGTCACGTGGCATGAGGAGCTCTATATCTCCAAGATGAATCAGCTAGCCTTGTAAGTTCTCCATTGGAAAGTTGTTTAATGACGAAATTTTAGCCAAAATTTAAAGAAAATATCGGATGCGGATTTCTTCCGGTTCCTTATCAATGAAGAGATTATAAATATCAATCTCTATGAGGTGCCTTACCGTGGCTGGCATGAAGAAGAGATTGTTTCGACCTCTAAATATCTGAAGGTGAATAATCTCTTCTTCTTCGAGAAAAATAACTTTTTTCATGGTATGTTTTAGAAATTTGCTGCCAGGACTCCGCCAACCCAATATCAAAGCGATTCGAAGATATTCCTACAAAGGAATGTCAATAATGTGAAGAGGGCCGTGGAGAAAGGCTCGATCCCAAAGGCTATTCAGAAAATCAATATTGAATACAAGGTAGTCTTCTTTTGAGAGACCTGTCTAATGGTTATTGGCTAGACGCTCACTAACTCGATGAAACTTATTACTGACTGCTATTGCCAAGAGAATATAGTGTTTAGAAGGACGAAGAAGGTATTTAAATCCTTTGGAGAGATGTGATATCATTTTTTTTGGTATCATCAGCTGAGTATCGAGGAGAGATTCGAAAGGGAATACAAGCGTTATCAGCATGGCTCAAACTTATTCAAAGTATCATTTTCCTTTCCCTTAGCGTGTTAATTCTATTGTTAAGGTCGGTTATCAGGTATCAGTAGCCGAACCATAGCGAAAAATCCCCAATGATGAAACCCTGAGCTGAGATCTCTTAGCTTCGATGTTTTCAGAGAAGTTTTCGGTTTATAGTTTTGAGTTTTCGTTCTATTTTAAAGTACGTATTGAAAATCGCTGGTATATGGAATGTGTCTCACTAAATAATGTGTTTGCATACATGTTATGTTATCACCAGAAATACATTCCAAACATTTATAAGTTCATTTTTTTTTTTGCGGTGTGGATGATTCATCTTATCGAGAGTACTGATTGGTTGCTTTTCTGTACAGCATTTTTTCATTATTAGACAACCGAATTGGTATGAAACCGCATAACATAGTACTGTTTCGCAGTTATTCTCTTAGCACTAGCACTTTCTTTCAATCCATATAGACTTCAAATCTTGCCATTTGTACTTAGTAATAGTATAAGGGATTGACCTTATCACATCGTAATATCACTTGATTAAAGTAATTTGTCATTAATTGCTTTAATTTTCTTCTTTGTTATAATCAACATTTAAATATTTTGAATTAGATTCTTTCAAGACTTTTCAAACGGTGATTTCAAAGTACAGGTATTGTTATCGTCATCCCTGAAATTCGAATGATAGTAGTTTCTATCTCCAAAATTTATAAAAGCGATTAATTCCAAGAATGTTAAAAGTGTATTGTGTATTTCAATGGCAAGGTAACTGAGATATGAAATTTTGACATTTTGGTATTGAATTCATAGGCTTTCTCTTATTCTCAATAAATCGATAGATTCAAGTATCATGTAATAATATTAGCTTCTCTCAACTTCAGCTGGTTATCTGTGTATTCTTTTGAACATTTTCCCAATCATTCAAATCTAACTTCGAGCTTCTCAATGTAACGAACAACGGACACAATCATGAATAAGCTATCACCAAATAGCATAAGACCATGTTTTCAAGTTTTTAAATTTGAATTCGAGTGTTTCTAAATTGAAACTCGAGACTTAATTAACGGAATAAATTAAATCGTTAGCGACGATACAATTTAAATGAAAAATATTAGCAACGGTTTTCAGATTACTGCATTTGCTCACCAGACCAGGCGTCCGTAATGTGCTATTATAAAGTGATCTGCTAGGTTTAGTGCTCTAGATATCAAACAAAACAGTCTTCATGACATATTAGGGAATGAAGCGAAACCGTATCAGTCGTATCTACCACTGGTCCATGCTTTTCAAATAAATAATGAACCAGTTAAGATCAAGGAGGTCATTTTCCTGAGTGTTTATTGCTCTTTAAGATTGATACGGATACAAAGGTCATTGTTGATATATTATATAAAGTATTAAATCCTTTCTCTTTGTTCTGAGTCCCTTGAACTAAAGAAATATATTTCCTTTTGTCGCAATGCTCAAGAGCATCTGAATTCACTTCGTTAGCACAGTTTCCATCTAAACTGCCAATCATTTTCTAAGGTATTTGCAATTTGATATTTTTTAAGCGTTGAAATTATTCAGCTGCAACTTCTCAATAGAAATGAATTCAGTATTTTTCATCTAAAATATCAAAACTGCCGCAAGGCTTCTTTAAAATTTCGAAATCGCTTCACTTTCTACCATGTTGCTAGAAGAGTAATTATTTCCTCGGTTTTACCCGACCATCTTCACTCCTCATAGAACGTTCAACGAGAATACTCTAGAAAATGTTGGTTTTTGGAAGTAATCAGCAAGATTGCCATTCCAGCTTATTAATTTCACGTCTTAGCTCCACTTGGGATGACGAAGACGAAGTCGAAGTTGAATTGCTAAAAACAATGGTAAAAAGCACCGATTCAATTTTTTATTAAAATGAATTCATCTTGCAGATTGGCGAGAGTCGAATTAGCTCTAGAAACAGTGAGAAACTTGTATGCACCTCTATTACCACTCTCAAAATGCTAAATCTGTTCAAATTCCTTAGAAATCCCAGCAAAACAACCGACAAACCCAGAACAGCTTTAAAATCCATAAAACAAACGTACCTGTCGGTCCTCAGAAAATTCACGAGAATGGTAATCGATTATATCCCGGCCCAATTAACCTGAACGCAAAAAAGCAGGAAAGATCCCGCCAATTCGAAATTCGCTTAAAACTCTGCAAACTGCATATGGTAACTGCAATTATTTTCGTAGCACTCACGTCTCATGCAGGCAACCTCAGCAAGCAAAGAAACTTCCATAAAAGCGCCACTCATCGCAAGGATTCAATGAGGAAGTCGACTATCCCATCAGATGCGCTAGAAACGTTATCGTCGCTGACCAGGAGGCAGCCCTCCACTACTCAGATCAAATTCTTCAAAAAAAATGAGGATCCAGTACCGGAACACCCAAACTGTAGTAGAAAACAACCCGTTAACTGGAAAAAAGAAACTTTGGGATTTCCAGCTACCTCTCGGAATATAAGGATAGTAAAGGCGTATCAAGGAGTAAGAGGAAATCCCCTGAGCAAAATCCAGTTCACAAAGACCGCCGCAAACGGATTTATTCGAACAAACATATGATTTTTTGATAAAATTACTATTTTCTAATAAGCTTGGCACTTTGGAGGTTACTTTCTCCAAATTTGTAAAAAGTCTTATTGCTAATTTCCACGAGGCAGTTTTTTAATACTCAGCTTAATAGCAGTATTACTCTGAATGAGTTTCAATACATTTGCACGGAGTTCAACCAATATTTTCTTAGCTATCATGTTAATTCTCCTAAGCGCTTATTCAGCAGTAAATTAAATTTATTCCTAACCCCTCAATGAGCTCATCACGCCTGTCAGTCATCAGCCTCGGCCGCGCTTTCCAGCTGGCCTCCCTCGTAAGCGGCATCTGCGTCTTAACCGTGATAATCTTCTCAATTAACCCTCGAGAGGACCTCGTTGCCAAAATGACGATGATGATAGTCATTGCAGAGATGCTTTACGCCTTCCCGTTCGCATTTATAATCTCAGGGCAGTTTTATTGCAATGTTCGAAACATTTCTAGCGTCTACGGCATTATAGCCATCGGACTATGGACCATCTGCTTTACTCGACACCTGAAAATGACCGTTCATAGCCACGAGATCCATCCTCATGCATTTAAGATTTACACTTTCATCTCCCAAAGCATTCCTATACTATTTTGCATTCCTTTATACTGGCTGAAATTGAGTGTCTGGGATCCTGTGGCGGAAGTCTGTAGACCTGCTGTCGGACCTGGAAAGATAGATTTTCCTTTGTTATTCATTATGATTATCCCAACGTTGGTCATGATAACAATGATAATAGTCGCGCTGGTATACTCCATACAGTCGATGAGGAAGATGAAGGAAATAAGGCACTCTCTCCAGCTTTCATTTGCAGATACGTACGGAATACTGCTCTACAAGCCGATTGTTACCGTTATCATCTGGGTGCCGATGCTAGTTGTCGAGATTATGATATTTATGGGAGTAGATATCGGGAAACATGCCACCTACACGTATCTCCATAGCGTTTCGTACCTCCAAGCCGTTCTTACTGCCATTGGATTCGCCTTTCTAAGCACAGTGCGAGAAAAAATTTGTTGCTGCTGCCGCCGCAAGAAAACAGCTGAAGCTTACCCACATTTGAAAAGTTCCACGCATTCCGCCTCAGATTATTCAAAAATGTTAGAGGAGTCATTCATACGTAAATCTTCTGTTACTATGTCTGTTGCCATTTAAATAATACCAGTTTTTTCAACTCTTCAAATGCGTTTTTGTTGTTTTTTATATTAAATTCGCTTTTACATATTGTTTAATGGTTAATGCCTCAAACGAAACTACCAATTTCTGGCCAACATTTACTCATACGATTTAAATCAAGCTTGTATTCGCAAAAATATTAGTTACGAACTGTGATAGATCTAAGAAACGAACGCGTAAATTTAATTTATTGAAATTGTTTTAAATATCCTGCTTTTCTACTCCAATATCTTCAAATCAGGATGTACAGCGCAGAGTACCACCCAAAGACTGCGACAAGCCGCAAAGATTTACATATTTACCCTTCAGAAAGCCATTTCCAAAACGGGAAGAATCTCCTCCAGAGCAAAAGTCCACAAAATCACGATTATTTCTCCTCTGAAAAGCGACCTCTCACTGCAGGGACTCCTACAGGCAGCAAGATCCAAGCACGTAACAACTACACTCAAATACAGCGACAGACGCCGAAGGCTAATAAAAACGGGAGCTACGGAGAGAAGGCTTTGTATCAAAATCCGAACAAAACTAGCGATCGGCAGCCCTCTTATCGACCTTCTTCATCTAAAAATTCGTTTTATTCGAGTAAGAGCCACACTCAAAGCACTGGAAGACTCGAGGGATCAAAAGGCAAGCCAACTAGTCAGTCAAAAAAAGCTTTAGAGAAGCTTTTTGGTGCCAGTCTTCGGTCCAATTCTCCTTCAAAGCGGAGTTTATACGAGCTTTCTCCACAGGAAAAAAGTCTGGCTAAATCTATGCAATTTGGTGCAACTATGCAACGATATGATATTCAAGAGGACCCTATCCTAGCAAAAACGCTGGAGAGGATCGAGGGATTCGATATCTTGGCTCATTTGGATTTCTCGTTCTTGGATAAGAGCTACAATGCGTTTTTGGACTATTTAAAGGAAATTCCAGAGGTTGAGCAGTCAAGTCCTGATGAACTCATTGTGTTAGTTTGCCAAGAGCTTAGAAACGCGTATGAAGAGCTAAGAGCCGGCGCAGCTGTATACTTGTTCGAGCTCTTATCCTCGCAGGCCGAGAAGGTCAGCTACGATCAAGCGAGCTTTATCCTGGCTCAGATATTCGAGAATTTGCCGGTTTATCACGAGGCGGATGAGGTACCGATCATGGTGGCTTGTATAGAAATCGTGAGCTTTATTGGGCCGCATAGCATATCTTTCTCGAATATAAAAGTGCTGGCGTCGATTCTCGCGACCGACCCAAGGCCGATTCTCCAAGAGAAAGCCTTCCAAGCGCTCCAGCGTCTCGACTACCCTGGATTACAAGCTTTACTTGAGCTGACAGCCAGAGAATACAACGATCTTCCTTTATTTATTTTGAATAAATTAGCTCGTTGCCCAGAAATCCAGGCCAGCATTATTGTTCCAGCGCTTATTAATGAGTTATCTACCGTTGATGCAAAAAGGAGATTGCACGCGCTTGCTGCGATGAACAGAATGTCTGGAGCGATTTCGAGAGGCGGCGCGGTTCCTCTTCTTGTTACTCTGATGCTAGAAGGCAGTTTAGACCGTAGTTTAATCGCCAGTACTCTATTAGCCGCAGGGGAACTTGGTGAGCAAGCCCTGCTCAAGGTAATGTAACCGTCCTTACATTCCACTAATGTTGAATGAAATAGCTGTTGGCGGGAAGCCAGAACCCGAAAATACGGACTGCCATCTGCGGGGCATTGGCCTGGCGCGTGAGCAGCTACGATAAAATCAAAACGAAGCTCTTAGTGGTCCCATACCAAGTTTCTCTGCACTATCAAAGAAATCCAGGGACTATGTGTAGTTACTTTGGTAGCCTCAAGCCTTTGTCTGTGATTGAGATAGAGGAGGGCCCGCTGACAGATATCCAAGATGTGATCGAGATTAACACGAGGGACTTCACGGCAGCGCTGCAGAGACTATTAACGCTGAAATATAAGCATTTCAGCCTGAAAGAGGGAGAATTTGGAGAAGCGAACCTAGATACTACTATCCTTATTGATTACGCAGCGCACCAGTTCCTTACGCAGCAGGTTGAGAAGCAGCCGGAGCAGCCAGCTCAGATTCCTACTCAAATTATCCAAGCGTTGGTCATTGTATCGACAGATAGCGTTGCTGATGTCCGGGACGCGGCTGTGAACGCATTAGGCGTGATCGGATTGCCTGAAGCGGCAGAAGGGTTAGACGCAATCGTGAAAGGGCTATACGATAAAGACGCGCAGGTTCGAGCGACATCAGCCTGGGCTGTAGGGAAGTTCCTCGGGCAGGCCACCGCCAAAGCGCATAAGAGGCTAATCGAGCTGCTCAAGGACAGCTTCTGGAAAGTCAGAGCAGCCAGCTGCATTGCTTTAGGCTACGTGGGGAACCCCAAGGACCCGTTCCTTTATCAAAGTCTGGTTAGACTATTAAAAGACAGCACTATCAACAAGATTACGGTGTGCGAGACCCTCGTAAGGCTTGGAGCTGAAGGTGAGCAAGTCCTCCTGGATATTTTGAGAAATACTCCTAAATCGAATCACGTGCTTAAATCCGCTATCATTGAAAGCCTTGTCCTTGCTGACGTGCGAAGACCGACTATTGATTTCGTTGTTGAAGAGCTATTCCGGAATGCTGGGTAACTACAGTGCATCCTTCTCTAATACTGAACAATTACTAGAGATCAAATGTTGCAAGTAAGAAAAGCCTGCTTAACAACGCTGGAACAAATGCGAGCCAAGACTCAAGGTAGCAATATCACGTATCTCAAGGCAGAGACTCTCCTCCCTTTGTTTTATTTCTTTTTGCAAGATTCCTCGCATTCGATTAGAGAGGTATGGTTTGTAAATACATGATGAAATCAATGAGCTTTTTGTATGTAGATTGCTGTGAATTCTATTGTTTCATTTGGTCCTCAAGGCGAATTGATGCTGATTGAAGGTCTTACGAGAGATAAAAGCCCAATCATCCGTGCTGAATGCGCGAGAGGGCTCGCGCTGCTCGGTCCGCATACTTTTCGGGTTTTAATATTCGGGCTTGAAGACCCTGAAGAGTCTGTAAGAAAGTAATTTCCCTTCCTTTTCCATTGCATGAAACAAATTCCCAGCGCTACCTCCGCAGCGATTCAGCGTAATTTTACCATCGAAGACATCGTGAACGAAATAAGGGATAAGTCGAAACAATTGCCGTCGATCGTTTTCTCTCTTAAGGAGATTCTCAGTTCTGAGGATATTTACTTTGAGGGTAAAGAGCACATTAAGGAAATTTACTTTGAACTACAAATGATGCTGCACACTGTAATGGCTGAGACACAGAAAAATCAATCGGCTGAAAAACAAAAGGCTGAACCCTCCGAGCTCCCTACACATGAACAAGCACTTGAAAGGGAGTTAGCGTAAGTCTCAATAAGGACTGCTTTAAGAGGAAGAGGAGAAGATATACAGTGCCATGCCTCTGAAATAACAAATCCATAGTTTTTTCACAACAATTTCATATCGATTGTCATAACAAACTTCTAATTTGATTGATTCCAAACACATTTCTGTCGTCAATCATGCAAAGGGCCTATTGTTTCGAGTAATTCGAAAAATCAAAAAAATAATTTAACTGTAAAGTAATTCAATACTAATCTACTACTCAAAATCCAACAGAATCCCAACGAGAATTATTTAATTAGAAATAAATTTGATAGAGTCATGGATATCGAGCTTAAGCCCACTAAAATGGACGTCAGTGGTATTCCAGATTCATTTAGAGTTCTTTCTAACACACTGCTATAGCCAGAAGCCATTGGCAGAGACAAACCGATGATTACGATATGGCAAAACGCATGCAAGAGCAATATGATGTAAATTTCTTATCTAATTCTACATCTAATACCTGATTTCCAAAAGAAAGGTACATTATTTCCACCGGCATATGATCTTATTGATAATTTCAATCATTTATCGCAGAGGTTGGAGAGACGGGCCCGGTGCTCCAGAAGAAGAGCTCAAGAAGTAGGCAGTTTTCTAACAATTACGACGACCCCTTAAGTAATTTGGCTATCGAATTCATGAATCTTTACAATTTATCAGCGAGCCAACAAAAGGCGCCATCTGGAGGAGGATTTTTAGACACTGTAAAGCTTGGGCTTGAGAAACTCGGCTTTGGGAGAGAGTACTGGGAAGAAACCTGCACGCCGCCTGTGAAAGCGCTCACATGTTGCTGCGTTGTGGGGTCACTCGGGATAGTCTGGCTGTTCTTAAGATCTTTATAATGGACACGCGGATAATTGGAAGCAAGCATTTACTTAACCTCTTTCATGTCAGCTTACTCATTCAGCATATAACTCTTTTTCAGACTTTTAACGTACATTTAATGTTGGAATTTGCATAATTAGCTGAGCTTCAATGAATGTTTCAATATGTCTTAAATGACCATAAATTCTCCTTGAAAGACCCTCTCGCCTTAGGCGTTCACTAACAACACGAAAAATAGTAGAAAAATAATAGCCGATTGATAATTCAAGAAGAGATTTATTTAATTTACAGAGGAAACAGCAAAATTTTTCAATGCAATGGATGTATTTCAGTTTTATACACAATCTATTGCGGGTTATGTTTCGCCGTTAGTCGAGAAAGTGTTCTTCCAATTATCAAATAAATTTCTATTCATTTGCGGTTCATGATGGGAATTTCAAGTATTTTACTTCAGGGACCCTTCGGATTTCAGCTTTGCAAATGGATTCACGTTCTGCGAGAACAAGTGACTGTGCATTGAATTGAAATTCGAAGCGTGCTGGGAAATCTCCTTGCTTATTTTATCAAATTCGCTGAGGAATTGCTCTGCGTCCTCGTCCATCGGCGTGATTCGATAGGATTGCACTAAGTCGTACTATAAAGCCGTTAGCAATTTTCTTTGCAGTCATCTGCTTACCTCGGCTTGGGCCATCTCCTTCGCGATGGTTGATGACTCCTTGCATTTGTCTCCCAGCGCGCTGAATTTATCAACAAATAATTGGCTAAACTAAAGTATGTTCATCAGTCCTGTCCTCGTAATGACTCTTAAAGCTTACCTCTGTTACAACGGGACTCACATATGAGAAAGCATAGTAAATCGTCTTTTCTGACAGAGCAAAAAGACTCTCCGAGATCTCATTGAAAGACTCTTTCTGAGCATTTAGCTTCTGGTCCATCTGCCAAAAAATTTCATTCAAGGTCACGAAATTTTCTGCTGGGTACCTGCTTGACTTTCTCTGCAGATTTCGGGTCAATTGCTTTCTTTGAGTCGAATATCTTCTTTTTCGCACTGTCAGTTTTGGTAAGCAGCTCTTCATAGCTCTCTTTGCCAGGTATATATTTCTTCCATTTAGCCTATGGTAGAATGATTGGCATTTTGCCCTGTAGGAGAAAATCTCACTTTAAAAAGCTCAAAATTCGAGAACCAGGTCACAAAATGTTTCTTGAATTCTGCTATTTTGACGTCCTGACAGGGTACTTGAGCTCAACAATTACTATTAGGAGGGAATTACCATTGTCTCGAGATTAGAGCTGAAGCTATCGAATAAGTTGCAGATTTTATCGGTCGGTTCAGCGAAGGGTCTGTAACGGGTGTAGAATGACTTGATCTCCTTTGTGAGAGTGCGATTGGCTTTCGCCGTGTCTGCAATGCAGGTTAATTAGCCGCTAAAGGTATTGAAAAGGACTTCTCAGGCAGTCAGCGTAAGTGGTGAAACATTTTTGAATGGTCTTGAAGCTCGTTTCAATGCTTTCCATTGTGATTCGGTTTCTTTCGACTTCATTTACCGTTTTCTTTGAAAAGTGAATAGAGTCAAGATGTGAAAATAGAAAAAGGCGATGATTACCCTCAAGCTGGTGAACGCTGAATTATAATATCCAGTCCTCTCGGGAGAGATGGCCATTTTTCCGGAAATAACAGATATATCAATAAGTGTACAAATATTTTATTGGGACTCAATCAGTTTGGTATCAACAAAATAATCAACAGTGGGTACATGGTAAAGAAGCAGGGCTCACAAAATTTTTTTTGTCATTACTCATGATTGATTCGTCATTGAGAGTGATGAGAGCTATTAATGAACGCTAATTGAATAAGCAGTCCATTTATATTAATAAAAGAAGTGTTTTGTAAAATTACAGCTTATTAAAAATCTCATAACGACAGATATTGAGAAATTATATTTATGCGTATCAACGTGAGCAAAGAGTTGATAGCAACCAGATTTAAAACTCAAGATAAAACTAATTAGAGGGTGTAACGAAGTAGTCAGGGTTGACAAGCAACGCGAACAAAGGAACGTCCAATTTCGAATGGGTAACGCCTTGATTAGTGAATTCAATATTGTTGAAAAGTAATGATGCGATATCTTACCAAAAATAAACGGCTTCTTAAAAATAATCGCCTCAGGCTCCGGTTGAATGGTCAGCGTGCCTTCGTATATATGTTTTGGACCAACTTGTATCGAAAATCCTGAAACCCCCTAATATACAGTTATATTCCTTTATCTCTTAGAAGCTAATATTATTACTGAATCTAATGCTAAATCGCCTTTGAAAGCAATAGCCGCCTCAGGAATGTCTTGATTCTGTGCACTGAGAGCAAAGCACGGAAGCCAGATATCTCTATTTACAGTCTCCTCCTCCTTGCTAACATTCTATTTCATAAATTTTGTAGCGTATTAATCCTTTCGAACTTCTCAATAAGAATTACCTTGAAAACTGAGCTGATTTCATTGCATAGCAATTCACTTCCAGATTCCACGTTTTTGATAACCTCCTCTAAGAGAACAAAAAAGAAAGTTAAACCTGACTAACAGACCTGCAATAGCTTACCGCTCTCAGTGATAAAGATATTTACATCCTTATCATCCGTGGGTAGGAGATAAAATTTCGTGTTACAATGCGAAGAGCTCATTGACATTATTTCGTTCAATTTTTTATTGATTCTCAGGTACATAACGTTCTTGCTGTTTATCGGCAGCAATCCCACATTAAATGACTCCCAGCGATAGATAAACGAGAATAAGCAGCTGGAGAAGTTCCCTTCCGGTTGACTGGCGCTCAGGGTAAATACATCTGTAGCTAGTTTCTCATTCATCAACTTCTTGACCTCTTCGAGGTCAGTTTTCTTCTCAAAAATAGTTCCATAATTAAGCCATGCCTGCTGAATATCATATTTATTGATGTTAATAAACATAATAATACTTCTGGGTTGGCTTTTAAGCCTGAGATTAGCCCCACGTACTTTTTCATCCTATCGTCCTCAGTCTCGTTCAAATTCGAGATTTGATTATCACAGTGTTTCAGAAGCGCGCTGACGATAAAATAGCGATTATCAACGTGAATGTCTTCATTGCAATCATTATTAGTGATGTTTCCTTCAAATAAATTTAATTTACTCGTCTCATCACGAGCTTTGGTTAACGTCTTATCAGACAAGACCACAGCGCCCTTGATCGCAATCTCCTCGGTAACTCTAATTGCCAAATAGTGTTATCTACGCACAAAACTATAGTTTCATTACTTAAACTCCGACACCACGCCATCCGGTCTCCTGACGCCATATTCCGTTTTCCTCAGCCCAGACACTGCGTCATTCGTAATCCTCTTCCAGCGGAAATTATTCTTTTTGTAAGCTTCTTCAATTTTCTTATCCACAGTTAGTTTCCCCGTTTCATCCTCCGTGTGGTTGAGTCCTACCCAGATATCATCGCAAGGGTCTTTTTTCCATAGGTAATCTAGCAGCAGCCCGAGCGCCTCTTCGTAGATTTCCCTCGTTGTCACCGTGAAATAGAGTAGCTGCAGCCGTCTTACTGTGAAATTCGAACTGCTGATGTTCAAAGCAGCGAGTCCAACGAACGCGTTGCCTTTCTTTACCTGATACCACCGGGAATCTTGCCCAGTGTTGCACATCTGCACCAAATCATCCACAGAAAACATGAAGAGTCGCCGAATCGCCTCGTCGACGTTTTGAGAGTAGTCCGCGAAGATTTTCCGAATCTCGCTTTCATGCGCTTTTAACGGTACGACCCGCAGTGTCGTGTCGCTTTCTAACTCCTTTGAGTCTTCCTGGTTGCTATATCTGTTCGCAGACTTAGGTTTTTCCTCTTTTTCAGGCGTAGTAGACTTCTTATTTTCTATAATACTGGTCTGACTGGGGCCGGAACTTTGGAGCTTGTCAGAGTCTTTTGTTGGTTGTTTTACAAAATTTCTTGCAGATCGCCTAAATGAGTCCTTCGGTAAAGGCGGTGGCGCTCGTTCCTTGTCCTTAGTGAGACTGATATTCAAGTCCTTTGATGCAGAATTCTCGACTTCCGTTGGTTTCTGTGGAGTTTTTTGCTCATTGATTTGCGAACCATTTATCTCTGTTTTCGAGTTTCTTGGCTGTTTTGGAAGCGGAGCCGGACTCTTTCTTCCTTTCTGCCCTGTCCCGGGAGTCCTGCTGCCAGGACGAGTCAACTCAGGAGTTCGATTATCAGATACAATCGTGTTCATGGAGAGGTTCTGGCTTTCGATGGTTTCAACTCCAGCACTCTGAAGCCTGTGTGGGTATCTGAAATCCATAAAAGTCGAGTCTGACGCGATTGGAGAGCTGTCCCTGGCATTCCTTATTGAAATTGAGAATGTGCTGTCTAGATAATTAGAAAAGAGTAAGTGACGGACTCAAAGGCAGGAGATACTGTTTTGGGTGCTAGGAATAGGACTTTCGCCTCGTTTCGTGCTCATTGTCCTTAAGACTATACTTTCTTTCGTTTGTTGTGTGTTTCTGGGTCTCTGAGGAGTATGTGCCTGTCTGCTGAACACTGATGCCTTAGGTTTCTTGGGCTTTTGGCCGCTTTCCAAGGGTAAATTGTTAATTTCATGGTCTCTTGCACTACGAAGGTCAGATCTGGACCAACGGATTTGAGATTTTACCTTCTAATCTGAGACTCGAGACTGCTCTGGGACTCGAACAGTTTTCTTTGAACCATATGATCGTTTACGCTTTCTTCAAGAATAATCACTTCACTGTTTCCAGTTAGCTTTCAATGATAGAAAAGCGATTTTTACCAGGCGCGAATGCGGTTAAGAAGAGCTTTCGGCATACTTACCACCTTTTTGGTGGACTGGCCGCTGTTCTCGGGCTCTCTGGATGGGAACTCGAAGAATGGGTCGGACTTTGAGGAGAAATTGAAATACTTCCCTAGAGTCGTCAAGCCAATATCCTTCGTATCGTTTTTGATCTTTTTTGGATTTTGGGAAATATTAGAGACCGTGCTGGATGCGCTATTACCTTCATTAAATAATTCACTCCGAGATATTGAAACGATGCTGTAACTCCCTGATTTCCTTGCATTGGCTCCTCAGTCTGAGGGCAGTTGCTTTGGATTGCTTCGCGCCATTTGACGATACATTCAACGGCATGTAGCGACAAAACTCTCAGATGTGACATCACTTCCGCAACCTACAAGCGAAATCACTTAAGCCGCTCCTGATTAACACTGTACCTTGGTGATTAGATCGCTCACTTGAGACTCGCCCTCTTTCTGTGACGCCTCAGCAATTGCCACCCTTCTTGCGTAATCTTGCAATTGCTTCAAGCAGTTCTCTCGAGCAACTATTGCTCTAAAAGCGACCTAATTCACACAACAAACCTATATTTCACATCGATCGATGAACCAGATACCTGGAGAGGAGACTGATCGCTTTTTATCTCCTCGATCTCTTTGCGATACATCTCACCTCGCGCTTTTGCTGGGGCCTCTCTTACTGATTTCAAAAAAGATTCTCTGAGGAAAATTTCAAATGAATGGACAATTATTCAGCTGGTACCGGTGAAAATCAGGAATGTCCTTTTTATCCCAGGCCAAAAATAGTCTATTTTCTAGCATTCTGAGGTCCGCCTCCCCTGGAGTATCACTTATGGTCTTATTCACTGATTTTGATCGTTTTTTGTCCTCAACAGTCTTTAAAATCAAAGGCAACGGCGTGCCGATCGTCGCCTCTATTGAGAATACATGAGCAATTTGTTCGCCAAAGCAAAAATACTTGTCACAGCATCAACTGCACCTGCCCCATTCATGTACCCTTCAAATTGCATTGGTATAGGACTTACCCGAGCGTTTTTTTTCTGTTTTGCGGTTGTATATGCGAAGCTGTCATCTCTTGAGCTGTTACATATTGCGTGAGATCAATGCTGCTGAGATAATAATAAGACTTTATAGTAGAGTTGAGCTGTGTCGGTGATCTCCTCCCTTTAGTTTTGTCTGGTCTTTTGTAAGCTATCCGATAATTTATCAATTGATTGCGAAATACAGGCAGAGAGTATTACATCCAGCATGCCTGTCTTGGGAATAGTCATATGGTGGTATATTCTGCAAGAAGAATCGAGTGTCCCATTGAGTTTCCTATATACACCGCGAGGTTAATTGTTCTATATGAGGTTGGGCTAATAGATGAGTACTCTGAGCTTGTTAAGGATAGTGAGTTGTCGGCTTTTTGTTTTCTTGTGAGTGGGTTTATGGCTCTCGTGGTATTTTCCTGTAGATGTGGCTCTAAATTGCTTCATGTTGGTGTATTTTGCTGAACCGCGAACGAATAAATTGCCAGTTTCTAATTTAATTATCCGAAGGTATGAGTACTATGAACCGAGATTTGAAACAAGAGTGCGTATAATAATACTCTTAAATGAGCCGAATTACCGGAACTTGTTAATATTATCAAAATAGATAACTCCAAGAGACATCTAATACTTATTTTGATAGAGAAATGAACTGTGTTTCCCTATCGCTCTGAGGATGCACGTCCGAATACGCCACAATATGAATATTTTTATAATTCTTTGTTGATAGAACTCAATGAAAGGATTACTAAAATTTTATTAAGCTATCCATGCACTCAATACATATTACAAAGAAATCAGCCGTTTAAGACTCGAATTTTAACCAGATAGCAAAGACCGATTAGGGATCGCTTTCTAAAAATTGGATAAAGAAAGTTTATGAGAATCCTGTTTCAAATTTCTCTCAGTTTGATAACTTAGGATCAGTGTTAAGTCCCCTAGTTCATGTGCTTATCGAATTCCTTTTATATAGATATTTTAAAAAGAAAAGAATACCGCTCCTATTGGCTTGCCTACTTTTAATCAACTGGGAATTAAGCCTTAATTTGATTTTTATATCGGGAATAGACAGAGAAAGAGGAAGTTGTCTTACAAAATCCCAGAGAGAAGGTTTTTCAAGCGGTTTCTGCAAATTTAATTTCTTGTAATTCTGGTTATATCGAAGCAAAAGTAAGTTACTAAAATAAACCATTAGACTAGCTTTATGTGTTTTATTTTCCATTAGAGAAATGCAGTCATCAAAAAACCAAAGCCTCATTGACGCCTGGACCCGTCTCGACCAAGTCCTCAGCTCCACTCAAGAATACGACACCCATGAACCCGAAAAAATAATTGCTGTGCATCCCAGAATCAGGAACGGCCGCACACCATCCATGCCCAATATCCAATCACGACCTCAATCAGGTATCCCCTCTAGAACGGGAAGCGTTCACCGCCAACCAGACAACAAAAAACGCCTTTCAATCAATACTTCTACATTCACACTCCCTCTCTCTAGACCCCTCTCTAGAGGTACCTCTCCTATCGATCCTCCAGCAAATGTGCTTGTTCATAACTTTCCTCTCACCAGACCATCATCATGCAAAAGTGTGGCAATGAAACCATCGAAGCAGTACATAGTGCGAGGTTGCTCTCCTCAGAATCTCAGCATTGCGTCAACGAAAATTCTCTCATTGACTCCATCAAGCATGATAATGAACAAAAAGCGACCAGTTTCTGCATCTACGGTGAAAGCTTTGGAATTTTTCAACCCGAAGATCCAATCAGATGACCTTGAGAGCAAAATTCATCATTTTACCATAGCGGAATTGACTCGCTTGAACGACGCGAAGTCCTACGACAACAAAATGGAGCCCAACCAGAACCAACTAAGACATTTTTTAGATAGATTCAGCAAGACTTCCAAGCACCGAAACCTCGAATTTGACAGCCTATTCTTAGGCCCCGAAGCCGGGAAAGTGCTTTCTGGGATGCTTTTGAAGGACCGTCATTTCACCAAGGTGCACCTCTCAAAGAATTTCCTCGGAGACGAAGGAGCAGAGGCAATAGCAACTTTGCTTATTGAGGGCAATACGATTATCCATTTAGATATTTCCAGCAATAACTTGACCCATGAAGGCGCGGTGAAGATCATTGAAGCATTATCTGTGAACGAATCGCTTGTTTCTCTCGATATGAGCAGCAAAGAAGGCTTACATCGAAATCGCTTGGATGCCCGAGGAGCTGCGCCGATGGCTTGGGTGTTTCAGCGCAACCACACCTTACAATTTCTGAATTTGGCTTCAACGATGCTGGATGAAGAGGGAGCGAAAGCTGTCTGCACCGGCCTGCAGAATAACACGGGGTTGCTCGTGCTGAATCTCTCCTCCAATGAGATAGGACCTTCATTGGGGGATTCGCTCAACCTCTGCCTGCCGATTTGCGAAATCGTTGAATTGGACATTTCTAATACGAAACTAGGAAATCATGGACTAGCGACTCTGGCGCCTTTGTTCTGGCCGTCGGCGGGCCGGAGCACAGTGCTTCGAAAGCTGAATTTGACTCATAATCATCTAACGGCTGTAAGCATATCCCGCTTATTCGATTCCTTGAGCAAGAATAGCACATTAGAAGTGCTGATTTTAGACAAAAACTCCCTCCATGGCAAAGGAATCGCGAGCCTGGTCAATCTGCTATGGGAGAACAGCACTTTGCAGCACCTTTCGATGAATGAATGCGAGCTCGCCCTCGAAGCCTGCGACGCTTTGAGCAACGGGCTCGATAGGAACCGAAGCCTGACAATCCTACATTTAGCAAGAAACAATTTTAAAGACACCGGAACTTCTGCCTTGGCTCAAGCTTTCAAATCGCCCACATCTCGAATCCAAGAGATCGATCTCTCAGACTGCAGGATCAGGGATGAGGGTGCTGCTATGTTGGCTGACGCAATGAAAACGAATCATTGTATCAGCACGGTCTATCTAAGAGACAATATCATAAACGATGACCCAGCACTCGCGATGATTTCCGCGGCCAGAGAGAATAAAAATCTAATAAAAGTCGAACTGGACCGGAACCCGGTGAGTCACAAATATCTTGTAGAGCTTAAACGTATGACTCAGAACAATTTTCTTGAGAACAAACGGGGTCGGCCCTCGAGATACGAGAAAGAGATCAACGGACTCAGAGATTTTGAGCAGCAAAAGTTCACTGTCGCGGAAGAGAAGCTACTGCTTGCGCAGAAGAGCCAGGAGGCTCAAATAGAGGTCCAGCAGGCGAATCTGATTTACAAGCGGGAGCATGAGCACGAGGTTAAATTAAGCGAGGAGGTCGAAGGCAGACTCGAAGCGCTTATCGAGGAGAGCAAGAAATTAGATCAGGAGAGAAATGAGCTCGATAAGAAGATCATGAAACTTGGTAACGACGCAAAAGACGAGTTATTCGACGTCGGAGCTGTACTATCAGACACAATGCAACAATGCATTGGGTTGGAGAATGAAATTAAAAGATTGAGAGACTCGATTAAAGGCGTCAAACTCGTGCTGGTGACCAAAAGGGACCGGCTGCAAGAGGAATTGCAGATTGAAACGCGACAGGCGAAGACGCTTGAAACCTCAGTTTTGCATATTAACCGAGAGCTCGTGAATATGCAGAAAGCGTTAGAGGAGAGAAAGATGAGGGAAGCTGAGGAAGAGAAGGTGAAGAAGGAATTGGAGAAGATGCGCGAGAGAAGCGGGAGTGTCATGAAGAAAAAGGGAAGCAGGGGCTCGGTAGTCGGGCCGGAGAGAGGCAGAGCGTCGATTTTGAAGCTTGATCGTAAAGGGAGTCAAAGCGGTACTGAAAGTGGCGAATCAACGCCTTTGTCAAGAAGCAGCAGCAGAAAATCGGTCGCTTCGCCGATGTTGAAAAGCAATAGAGGCTCAGTCGTTGAGAAATCTGGTTTTGCTGTAGCGCGGAAGAGCTCTTCCGGGGAAATAGACG
>ENA-UOTZ01000346-UOTZ01000346.1-compost-metagenome-genome-assembly--contig:-NODE-346-length-39559-cov-10.867509_pt1 | contig 39559 bp, 35 predicted proteins | sample MGYA00238144_ERZ746983 | MGnify/ENA primary metagenome ERZ746983 (study PRJEB28759, sample SAMN06268863) | compost metagenome | isolation source: single cell | place: USA: California, Emeryville, Joint...
ATACAGACAACACGGCAAGAGATTTGGAGAATGAGATCAGTAGGTTCATGGTTGGAGAGATAACTCGATTGGAGAAAGAATTTAAGAAGCTTTCTGACATCGATAAATCTGAAACAATTTTTTTGAAGCAGCAAATGGAGTCGCTAAACCAAGACAAGATCAAGCTTCAACAAAATGGACTTATACTTGAGAGTCGAGTTACGGAAGCAGAAAGTGATGTTGGATTTAAGCAATATCAATAGACCTAGGATATGTAAACCATTTTTACATGCATACAAATATCAAATCTTTTCGTTATGAACCTGCTCAAAGATTTATTTGGTTCACTTTTTAGCGTTGGAAAGCTCTCAATTGGCTTAAATAAATTTGTATTAGCAGAGACACCACAGGATGAAAGAAAAAAGAATAAGGGTGGAGATTGAATTTTTCTAGAAATGTATGCATGTTTATGAGTCTCTGATGTATATAGCAGTTGATCTGGTTCTAAGTCGCCAAACATTCAATCAAATAATAAATCGGTGACCGAAGTGCACAGAATATAGAAATTAATTGGATTTAATCGAATGGTAGAATGGTATCTTTGTATGTAGTGACTTCAATGAATAGCCACAATTCCAAGAGAATGAATATTTGATTTAATGGCTCAAGTTCCAAAAAAGTTGAAAAAAGTCTATAAGCTCATAATCCGTAGAAATATATAGATATAGATATATATATGACGACTTATATGAAATAGTTGTTATATGACTCATATACAAAGATAACTCAATTAGTGAGTGAGTTGGTCATGCTTGGAGCAGATTCCAGCGTTTACTTTATCACAAAATAAATAGAGGTCTCGTGGGATGTTGAGGGTTTCTCATTCGGCCTGATGAATTCTTAAGTAGTTATAATAAATCACGGTGATTTGAAGCAAAATGTATGTTCCCAAAATCATATCGTCAAGGTACCCAACCACTGGTATTGCATCTGGTATTAAATCAAAAGGGGAGAGCAGGTAAAAAAGAAAAAGTAGGAAATAAAGTGAGCCAAATATCCTTCTCATAACAAACATTGCTCCACTGCCGCTGCTGAGAAATTCGAAAAATCTTGACAAAAGGAAAGGGGCATCTAAAATCTTTTGACGTAGCTATCGAAAGAATTAGAATCCATGTGAAAATCTGATGTAAGTACGCTTCTCGGTCTTTTAGAGTATCTTAAGTTGTAGTGGTGGACTCCCTTTCGCACGTGTTTAAGAATTAGCTCTGTTTTTCTACTCTCGGGCTCAGAGGATTGATTGAAATCAGTAAGTAGCATGGTTATTGAACGTCTGCAAAGTGGGCATCTAATTTGAGCTCGATTTTTCGTTTCCCAGTAATCGATAATACATTTTCCTGTTAAGAATTAGATATATCGTATTGAAATTTCATTAAATATACCGCAATAAGGATGTCCACAGGTGGCTATTACAGGATATTGAAAGTCTGATAAGCAAAGTGGGCATGATTCGTATGGATAATGGTCTATTGCGTGATTTTGATAATCCTCAATGCAGATTCCGAATGATTTGAGATGTTTTCCAAGGCCTTTCAAGAGATGAACATATCTTTTACGAATCAAAGTGCCAAGAAATATTCCGATGAGAGTAATTATCTTCTTTTTGAATCCTAGAAGACAATTTGCCAAAATAACCACCAGAGTTCCAAGGGCCATGTATAATATTCCACCTTCTAATAAATTTGATTCTGGATCTTGCTCCTCGCGAGGGAGATAAATGTCGGTCATTCAAATGAATTTTTATTTCTGGAAAAGTAAGTTCAAATAAGAATTAAAACATGAATTCCCACTCCTTTTCCTTGACGCAATCGTCGAAAACAAAAAACAGCCAAAAAAAAACAAAAAAAAAAAAATCAAATTCCAAATTCTCAAAGACATTAATAGGATTCCATATCAAGGGTCTGAGAAGATCATATCTAAATCTTAGTAACTTCTCTGTGCGGGCATAAGCATATGAGTTGATAAATCAGATTATTATAACCTTTAGTTCTTCAAAACTTTAAGCTATGATAAAAGTTTTGGAATGGCTTCAGTCTGGTATTACTTTTTCTACAAGCCTACAGCAGATTTAAAATTGTATCCTAATTTAGACTTTTGCAATTTTTTCCTTCTAAACTAAGAGTCGTGGGTGTTTGGGAGAATTATCAGCACCTCTCAAACTTAGTGAATTAGTATCATAAAGCTTCATTTCAATAGAACAAACCAATTACTGAAGAAACAAAATCACGTAGGCGGGTTAATCAGTTAACGTACAGAAATCATCTTAGACTGAAAATTACTGGATCGATCTTTGGAATCGGCGCAAAATAAAAAGATTTCCCGCACTATGATATCGTTCTATGTATTTTTACATTTTTTTTTTAAAGTTCAGTTCAACCCTAGCTGTTCTCTCTATCTATGTTCAGTTGAGGTAGAGTCAAAGGAGTTAATGTTGATTTATTTCCAGATTTAGTTGAGAATGAGGGTAAACTATTCCAAGCAGATATTATGATACTTATTTAGACAAATTTTTTTTCGATTTGTTCTAACTCAGAGGTACGTGCAATAAAGCAAGCCATATTGAGCATTGGAATCAAAAACGTAAAATTACGAATGTTTCCATCTGATTTATGTCAATTGTATTTGAATAAAAATCGTTTGCTGTAAGGATTGAGCAAGCAAGTATTTCAGAAGCAAGAGATTCCTCAATTCGTAGATTCTAAATTCATAGCAGAAGCCTTGACAACTAATAAATAAATTTATTAACATTAATATTTACTTGAATATCGTTTGCAGAGCCTTCCATTTGCTGGGAACTAAGATCACTTTTGTTTGCCTCATTTTCACTTTGTTTCATGTACAGAGTGGGCTCAAACTTACTTTCAGATTTGAAACTAAATTCAAATTTTTTTTAGATGACAGAGTGGAAGAATTCTATGAATTTACATTTTTTTCCTAACGAAATCGCTTTCTGTTAGTCCTGAACTTTCAGTACACTGTTTAATGTCAGTTGCTCTGAGAATCCTTTCCAAAATCTGTTCTGACGAGTCCCTAGGTGCAAAAAAGTTAGAGACATATGCACAGACGATTGGTACAATTTCTGGATCTCCTCTTGAGGGAAGAGAGGAAAGATTATCCAAAGCTTGTTGGAATTATCATCTAACATAGAGGCTAGGTAAGTAATAATGTATCCAATATAAGCTTTACCAGACTGACTCCTCTCATGAGGTTCTGTGCTAAAAAGTTTAACAAAGCTTTTTGGCTTCGCCAGTTTAGTTGGAGAAATGAAATTCCTTTTATTTTCCGAATCAAAAGGAGCTAAATGAATAAAAAATTAGAATGCTGAACAGGATGATCACTACTCATTGGCGTTCCTGTCGAATCATTGCTAGTTTCTCTTTGTTTTTTTTCAGGTGTTCGGAATTCGAGAAGCTTGCTGAAGCTAGTAGTCGAGAGCAAAGAACCTGCACCTCCTTTAGTTATGTTTGTTTCACTCTGGTCTTCCGCCGAATTTTCCTTGTAACTACGAAGTTAAGACTCACTTTTTCGAATTTCAATGGTTTAAACTTGAGAGCAGCTTGTGCTATTTCATTTCTTTCTTGACTGCCCAAGTTGTTGGCCTGAATATCTTCTACTCCCTTTTTCATCATTTTTAATTTTCTTTTGATCGTTGAGTTCCAATGATTCTTGATCGCATTGTCTGTCCTTCCAGGAATAAGCTTACTGATCAAAGCCCATTGATTTCCTTGAGGTACCAACTTATTTTAGACTCGAGTATCTAATCGAAATATACCTAAACGCCTGTGAGCCTCCATTATTGCCAAATCTTCTTCTTCAGTCCATCTTTCTTTCTTTATATCAGGGTTCAAGTGATTGTGCCATCTAGACAATTTCAAGGTATTGATCTGCTCTCTTACTCATAAAATACCTTTCTCGACACTGTTTTCCGATTCTGCCTGGCAGGTGTTGTGCAATTGTACTCCAGTTTTTGGCTCCATACTTTGCAACCATTTTCATGACGATTTCATCTTCTTCTTTCGTCCAGGGACCCTTCACCAGGTTTGGATTCAAAACCTTCTGCCAGCGATGCAGACACTGAACATCTGTCCTATCACGTAAAAATGAAGCCACTTTCTTCCAATTTTTAGCCTAAAGTAGCGTTGTTAAGATCATACTCTGAATTGCAAAAAGATAATACCCCGTGCTGTTGTACAACTTTCTTCAGGAGCTCATCCTATGAAAACAATAAAAATATTGCAATAATTGTCATATTAGAGAAGAATAAAGGGTAGAGAGAGAAAGAGAAAAAAAAAATAAAAATAAAAACATTAAATAAAGCTTACTTCTTCTGGTGTCCACCAGCGTTTGTTGGTTGCTTTACGCTTATGTTTATTCGAATTCAGTAGATGGTCGAGATTCTCCTTAACAGAATCGACAAGATTTTGGCCTTCTCGACTTTGTGAGTCAGAGTCATCTTCTGAATCCATGTTATCGTCGCTTTCAGGATTAGCAGAGCTGGAAGGAGTAATCTTTTGTGGAAGGAAACTTTTTTCTTTCTTGGTAAGTTCAGTAATCACTGTTAAAGCGTCAGTCAAAGCGCTCTCTGGAATTTTTTCTCCTTTTGAGTTGAAGACCTTTTCGATCTGAGCCATTTTCTCAGCCGATAATTGCTTTGAATTTTTTAGCATCTCTAGGACACTGTTATCATCTAATGAATGGCTCTTTTTCAGCTCTTCAATTGTCTTGTCACCAATATCGGAGCCTGATTTTGCAAAATTCTCTAATATACTTTCTAGCTCCTTTCCATCTTTCAGCTTTTGGAAATTAAGGCTAGAAATCTCTGTGATGATTTTCGAGGCGGGAAGTTGAGAAAGTTGGTTTGCTTGTTCCATAGTGCAGCTTCAACAGATCTCTTCTATATAAAAATTTTTATTCAAGCTCGATGCACAATCGAGATGTTAAATAACGAAACTCTTTTTTAAATCGGATTCTAAATATTAAAGGAAACTATTCGATGATTAATTTCCTTTAATCGCATTTTAAGAATTCGCATCTTTCGAAAAAGAATGAAGTTAATCACTCGTAAATTCGGTATCGCTGAGATCATCTGTGAGTTTGATCCTGGAACCTTGCTTTCGTTAATTATTTAGGTAGGCTTTCATGCAGTCTCGTAGAAATACAGTTATTGATAGATTGTTCTAATTTACACGTTTATAGAATTCCTGCGAAAATTATTTTCAAACTCAATTAAACACATGATACTTCTATAGCAAATTAATTAAGTGATTTACGCTCTTTCTCAGGCTCATCTGAGCGATAAATTGCGAAATCAGTACACTTCATATATATAAATCTCTGTTATGAGGTATTCGGAAGATGGGGGATTGTGTGTGCAAAATCTCTTATCTCTTACTCTGGGTGTCTTAATATTTCATGACTTTGAGGTGAATCAACTAAAGGAGTTAATCTAAAAATATAGGCAAGCAATTCTTTGTCAGCAACATCATTTTGGTAACCAATAAAATGTTCAAATTTCCTTGTTCATTTTTTTGCCGCTTAGAATGATCGATATGACAAAGATGCCTAAGAAACCAAAAAGATTGCTGCGCAGACTCTCAAACTTCTCAGCATTTAATAACCAACGTATTTCTTTATATTTTTACCGTCTCTCCTCAGTTTCGAGTTCAGAAAGAGTGAAAACTACAACATTTTGGTTCACAAATGAGTTCTTGTGTTAGATGTTCTCTCCTACTTTCCCGAAATTCTCACTTTGTTATCTATCCAAAATTCTCTCTAACTAATTTGATCATGACTGCAGATGGAACAATGAGTGTTGTGCGATCAGAAAATTTAAAAAATTTGTTAGAAAATCCCTCTTCTAAGCTTCATCGCCAATATTTATCGATCCAAGAGATCCAACGCAAGAAAATTTATCGATAAACCTATAGATAATATACATAACTGCATCGAAATGACGATCTGGTTAGTGATTCAATTTCGTTTATAGATTGTTCAAGGTGTATTTTAGATTTAATATATCAGAAAATAAAGCAAATTCGAAAAGAAAAGGGAAGTGTAAATGTCTCTCAATCCGAAATTGAAAGAAATCTGCGACACAGTTCAAAGCCTGCAAAACAAGCTCATTAGTTTTTTCAAAGACTCGAAGAGCATCGAAGTTACACGAGGTGAATTCATGAAATGCTATGAGTAATCGGATCTATTCAAATTAAATGCCCTAGCTCACACTGCAATCTAGTCCTCTCTTCCAATTTTTCCATAGCAATCATTGCTCTAGCGCCGATCAAGAAGCCTTGATCAAGTGGTATCAAGCTAGCCTCGATAATTATATTGGGTATGAATAAGATAAAGAAAATTTTCAGCATTTTTCATTGCTTTCTAGTAAGCACATTCTACCTGCACTCCAAACGAAGACTGAGGAGCCTTTGATCGATGAATTCTTTACTCAATGGAACAATTTCAAAATTTTTGTGTCGGTTATGAAGAAAGTTTTCAGCTGGCTTGATAGTCATGCGCTGCCCTCTCTAGCCAAGACGACACTATTTAATATGTCGTATGGCAAATTTAGAACACAAATTTACGAATTTATGAACACCACCATGTTCAAAACTCTCTACGATTTCCTCGAAAGAGAAAGAGATCAAGAAGTTATCCCTCGAAATAAAGTCAAAAAGATGATAGAAGTAAACTCTGGCAAAAACGATCAATTCAATCCTTATCTTGCTGGCTGAATTATATTAGATCTATGAAACGCTTGGTTGCTTTGATTTCAATGTTGAGTTTAATGATGGTGCCTTCAATCTTACAAGCAAAGGGGGGAAAAACCAATATTTCGTCAAATTCTTTGAGGCCAATCTGATCAATCAGGTATAGTCGCTCCTCATATTGGGCTGTGAAGTCTCATCTTTTCCTGCTTCGTAGTTGAGAGTGCATTACAAAAGCAAGTCAGATTCGTGGTTGAAACTTTCAGTTCCTGAATATATCTCGACTGCACTCAAATTCCTCCACTTTGAAGAAAAGCAATGTGATTTCTACTATCCAAAGAGCAAAGTTTTAGTGAAAAGTACAATTGAAGAGGAACTTGTGACAGTTCACAACGAAAAATTAATTAAGGTTGGTCCAAAATCTCCTTGGCTAGAAATATGACTGCTTTCAATAGAACACTGAGACAGGTGTCTTCCAAATGCTAGAAAAGAGACACAATGAGGATCTCGTTCAGATATTTGAATTAATGAATAAAGGTCATGAAAAAAATTTAAAGAATCTTGCCCTTGCGTTCAGTACCTACATAGAGCAGTCAGGCAATAAAATCATTGACGAAAGCAAGGCAAGCAAAGATCCAACATGTATAACACCTTATTATTCGCAACAGCAAAAAAAAATAACTGAAATTGTTACTTTTTTCATCAAGTGTTCACCTCCAAAGTGATTGTATTGAAGAAGGAAATGGATCAGATTACATCAGGATGCTTCAAGAATCATTATGACTTCCAGCAAGCACGAGACACCGGTTTCAAAAGTTTCATTAACAGATTTGACAAGTCTCCAATCCATTTGGCTTACTATCTCGATTTCCAATTTTCTAAGGGTAATTAGTTTTCTTGATGTCGTTCTTAAAGGTGTGACTTATAGGCATAAAGGGAGTTTCCGAAAGTGAAATCGAAGATCTCCTCACTTCTTTTACAAAATTAATCTATTACTTGAATTCAAAGGACGCCTTCATTTCAAATCACAGAAAATTGCTTTGCAAAAGATTGATCAATAACAGTTCGTTATCATTCGATACTGAAAGAAATCTTGTTTCTAAACTCTCGGTATAGAATTTCATGGACCAAACACATGTCACTTACACACTTACACATATATAATAGGATGAATGTGGTCCTGCCGCTGTTAATCCCATCTCAAGCATGCTGAGCGATGTTGTAACGAGTGAAGGACATAGAAAATTATTTGCAGAAAAGAAACCAAACAACCCGATCGAAGTGCTTGTTTGCAGTTCTACATGGCCAAATTTGGTTCCAAATCCAAACGCGAAGATGCCAGCCGAAATGAAGGATTACGCCACAGAATTCGAATACTTCTACAAATCGCTCCCTATGTATCAATCCAAGGTTCTTGCTTGGATTCTCTCAGAAGGGAAAGGTGAAGTTTTTGCGCATTTTGGAAAAACGAAATATATACTCGATGTGAAAACATACCAAATTTCGATTCTTCTGAGATTCAACGAATCACCTGAGTATACCTATGAAAACCTTAAAGAGCTTACAGGAATCTCCGATGAAATCCTCAATGAATATCTTAAAATATTCACAACGCAAGTGCCAATCATGAAGAGAGGAGAAACTGCTAAGAAAGTAACTCGAATTGCGAGAAAATACCTCTAACCTGTAAATAGGATGAAAATTTCAGTTTGAGTGAAAAGATATACATAAATGCAGATTTCAAGAGTGACAAAAGAAAGATTCTATGCTTCTCCGCTAAGAGTCAAAGATCACAAGCTGAAAAGGCCGAATTAGTTGAATCTGAACAGGCTCAAAAGCAGCTGGAGAGAGAAAGAGAACTTGCATTAGATGCAATGATTGTCAGGATCATGAAATCTCGAAGATTACTGAAGTTCAATGAGCTCCTCTCTGAAATTAATAAGCTTTCCACCCTTTTCCAACCTCAACCAAAGTTGATCAGAAAAAGCATAGATTCACTTATTGAGAGAGATTATCTTAAGAGAGACGAAAATGACGCGTAATTATTAATAATAATTTCTTCCCCATTAACAACCTTACCTAGGAATATTCTTATCTACTTACCTTAAAGACTGCCCGTGCAAATCTCGGATGAGCGAGCTTTTAATTGTTCAGTTAAACTAAAAGAATAAAATGAAATTACATAAATTCTTTAAAACGTACACGAGTAGAACAGCCTCCTAAAAATTCGTTGTATCTGATTCTGTCTGCTGTAAAATTTTTAGAAGCAAACAGTCTCTAATAAGAATATGAGAAAAAAAACCACCAATAAAAAAAATTATGAAAGAATTCCATATTTCGTCAGAGAAATTTTGAATCAGATCAACTGGTAGCGAAGCTGGGAGATTTAGACAGCCTTCCTGTGGCTGATCAATTGAAATTTGAAATAAAATCCTTAGCTAATCCTATAAAGTTGAGAATCTTGATTAGTCTCTCTGGTTTGTTTTTTGATTTCAATAGTTCAAGTATTACACAAAATTTTGCGGTATATGTTTGAGCCTAGGTTTTATCATAATGATTTCAATCGCTCTCGCCCTATGTATGGGCTTTTTATTTTCAGTCAGTTTTTCCTGATTTCTCGATTTAATTTACTCCGTAACCCTTAACAATGATAATAAGATCAGAATCGACATAAATTGTTGCTTGACAGAATATCTCTCCAGCGTTGATATATTGTCAGTGTACAGCTCAAGCACACAAATAATCCCAAAACGGCCGTAATCTTAAACCAGCAAAATTATTTTGGCTTAACTGGCCCATATACAAGGTCTCTTATACCTGACCTCCATTTCTTTCCACCCTCGAATCCGTTCTTTTCCTCTTGCCAATCTTCAAGAGTTTTTTGTAGATCTTCCTTATTTTCCAACACAAATACTCCCTTCTGCGCGATTCTTTGTTTCAATGGTTTTCCTGCTATAAGAACGAATCTCACTTCCTTATCTTTTGTACGGACTTCAAGAATCTCACCATCGTCTTTCTTCAGCACAACAGCACTATTTTCAACACCTTTCTCTTTTTCTGCGCCATAATAGCCCTCGCCTCCATAAACATAACACATCGCATTCCAATCAATAGGGATATTTTGCGAGAGCAAAGAATCCCTTTTCATAGTGATATCCAGATAGCAAATCGGAGTTTTTGTAACAATAGGTCCTTTTTTCTAAGAGAATATAAGACTTGGATACAATGCGAGATTTTACATTATACGCTTCTCCTGAGATCAATTTTATTTGAGTGCCATCTTTTTCTATGACTGGAATCCCTTCTCCTTTGCAAGTTTGGTAACAAGGATCTGTAAATATCTTATCTTTTTCAAGATTGACCCAAAGCTGTAATCCAATCGATTCTTCTTGGTCTGAAGTTGGGACTTCTGCATGAACCATTCCTAGATGCGAACATGAACGAGTGAAATTCAACACTGATGGATATTTCGAGCTCTATTACCTTTTCCAACAGTCATCAATTGTAGATCTCCTGCATCTAATCTACCCTTATGTCCCTTGAAGTCTTCATGGAGCATACTTCCTTTTTGCATGTAGGTGATGATTTCAAACCCTCTGTGAGGATGATCTGGAAAGCCTCCAGGCAATTTTACAGAAAACCAGTCTAGCATGAGAAACGGATCTAATCTTATAAGCTCTTGCACTCCTATATCAATGGTAAGATCAAGAAAAATCAAATGTAAACCGATGATCCGTCTGACTTGTGCCCGGATACCTTCGGTAATTGTTTTTGGAGAGAAAATTTTATCAACCTTTCTGAGGGTGTTCATGTTTATCTAATATTTTCTTCGAATATGATTCCCGTTTAAAAATTGACAAGCAATTAAATTGGACTCATCACCAGTCAAGAATCACCTATGGAATCAAAATATGAATTGTACTGTCTTTTCTGTGATTTCTCAGAGCATGCTGTCTTGTCTAACAAGCAATGCTCAGGATCTATATAAATGCTTCTTGGATCATTGCTGCTCATCACAATTTATAAACTTGTGCCAATCATATAATGGAAAGTAAAACTTACTGTTAAAGCTCTGTAACTTCGATTGAAATTCCCAATAATATATCTGTGTTTCGTCTGGCTTTTTTTTTCTTCCTCTCTCTCTCCCAAAGACAAAAAAACATCAGTTGGTGTCTAGAAGGGTCTGCTTGATAATAGGTTAACCTTATATTCCATAATGAACAGAATATTTCTTCCAAAGATTTTGAGTCCATAAATCTAAAAATGACTATCTTGATTAATTTTATGGAGATTATCATGATCTCTGGTCTACTAAGCTCATATTCTCTGAGATAAAAATGCAATAAGTTTTTGATGAAACAAAATAGCCATTTGAATTTTTCGTTGATCTTTAGAAATATATGGATTATATTCAGCCAGATAATAATTACAAAAAATCGGAGTTGTTGTCGACTAGGTCCTCAGAAATATTAACTCCATATGAATCGTCAAAGAGAATCACAGATTTCATGAACCAACTTGATTTCTAAGTGCATGTGCCTGCGACTTTACAGTCATAAGTCTTGGTGGTCGAGTTATATTGATCAGCAATAATTTTTTGAGCGGATGCATATAGATCTCCGATTGAGTATTGTCTGAACATGGAAATACGAAGTCCTAAATCAAATTGCTAACTGACTGAAAGGTGAAGAGGATTACCTGCGCTTTCCATTTTCAGTCCGTTGGCGTCTGTGCCAATCCAAGACACATATACCTAAGAAGAAACCTCAACGATTAATAAATCCTAAGTATTTACTTTCGGGTCGCAAGTGTAATTTCCATTATTCGTTGAACATGTAGAATCAAAACAGTTTGCAGATACCGAAGAGTCAGTTGCATAATAGTTAGTGTCACAACTCGAAGAGGAGCACATGTAACAGCTATTATCCCAGTATACGCTTTTTATGATTCCTTTATCAACCTCGATTACTGCCGAGTAAACGGTGTATACTGTAGTCGAGGTGAAAGTGAGAGACCAGCTCCCATCAGGATTGGTATTATTTTGAGTGACTTGTTTGATGTAAAACTGGAGCAATTAGATAAATTTGAACGAAATTCAAAAATTAATTCTACTATTCCGGTAGAGGTTGACTCGGTCGTCGAGGCTTGCATAGCTATTCCCGTGCTAAAATTCTTATAGGTGTCACCGAGGAATGTTCCGTGCGCTGAAAAAAAAAAATGATCGATTTTAGTGATCAGTAAAGCAAATGAGTGTTTACCTCCTGTAACAGTAATCGCTGCATATTCATCCACGGTAACCGAGTAAGCCATTCTCAAGTTTTGTACATCATTCAAGAAATGCAAGCAAATTATAGCAGTATCGCCCTGTGGAAATTGATGATGATAAAAATTCTATTAGTATCAGTTACTCTGGCAAATTGCTTTGTTGTGCCATCGGTCTCACACTTTAGGACACTTTTATCCACCGTGAAAGCCAGAGTTTGGAAAAAGATAGCACTTGTAATCAAGGAAAGTAGTAGCTGAGCACGCATTTTGATAATTTGAATTGCTTTTATTATACTGCGACTTTAATCAAATTAGATAATATCGTGAGAAGCGTTAAGAAGCAGAGCACGATATTTTATCTTTTTGATGCTGTCTAAAACCCGTGAGCTAAATTTATTAATAGGAACAACAACTAAACGATTTGTTGGGTGCACGAGTATCAATCATAAGTTACAATATTAATACTCTAGCAATATGCATGCATCGATATAAACATTATTTTTCTCCAAAAGTGTTTTCTAAAGAAGTAGAAAATAATTGACAGCAAGGGAAATATTTGTCCTCCACGGTTACTCAGAAAAAGATGAGCTACCATGACCCTTCCAATATGCCAAAAAGAATGAAGAAAAAACGTCTTGACTGAATTTATTTATCCATGGAACAAATAAATGGCTTGTCAAAATTGTGATTTAATAAATCTCGCTTATTGTTTTACAAATTCCTAGCTGGCATTCTGTTTATATACATGCAGTAATACAATTAATGGAATACTTTTTCTAGTCATAAAGGAGGAGTTCCATTTTTCTCAAGTACTTTTTTGATTCTCACATCACCAGGATTCTTCAAATAAAGATCCATCCATTTCTGTGCGTTAGTTTGTTTCGGTAACGACTTTTCGGAAGCATTTTGACGTTCTAATTTCAGAGGTTCTGACTTTGACTCCAACTTTTGCTCAGGATTTTTTTCTGAGGTTTTTAGACTGCTATTACTTGCCTCAGTTTCCCTTTTTGTCGTAGGTTGATTCTGAAAATCCTGGTCTGAGTTATACTTGGGATCTCCATTAGCTTCAGGATTTTTGGTTCCATCCTCATTTGGACTGACAATTGTGTTATTTTGGAGTCGATTCTCACTGCCTTGGGGCTTTGAATGTTCCATATTCCGGTGGTTCTTGCTTCGTGGATCAACTTGAATTGTTTGGGTCGACGTTCTTGGTCTTTCTCCAGGTAGATCAATATTATCAGAAGCTGCTGTCTCACTTAGGTTCGCGCTATTGTTTCCCTTAGCTGAGATGTCTTGGTTAAAACCAGGGTTATCACCAGAAAAGTTGGAGTGGTTGGATGGGCTTGAGCCATTGCCGTTGTTAGGAGTTTTCATATTCTTCGATGGTTCGTACTGCTGCGGAACCTCGGGTCTTGAACCAACTCGAGGACGGCTATTTGGTTGAGCCACGATGGATTCGTTTGTCGCCATGGGGCGTATACCAAAGTTTTGATGATTATCTGCAGTTCTGTACAAATTTTGCTGATGATAGATTGTATTGGCTCCTGGTTGAAAAACACTTCCATTTTGGGAGCGACCGTTGCTTTGTGAATAGTAATGAGAAGGCTGTCTTTCGTAGGGTAGGTAGCTATGTTTATTTCCTGCTATCCCGAACCTGCCATCAGGCCTATCCTCCGCGATATTTTGTGTTTGTTGATCTGAGTTATACTGCTGATGGTGATATAGTTGCTGCGGTTGTTGATTAGTGAGTTGGCGAGCAACATTAGGATGGTTATTTTGGGTAAAGGCAGCGTTCATTCCTGCCGTAGAATAATCTGCTCTGGGTCTTTGCCCTCTCTCTTTAGCGTTGCTCCGAAGCAACTGATCCATGGAAGTGTAAGGAGGCTTATCACCTCCCATATTATTTTTCTCGGATTTGTCAGCATCTACTGAATTAGACCTGCTTCGAAGCGGTCTACCTTGAGCTGGGTGTTCATATTGGGTATTTATAACTTTATTCTCGGGGTTGAAATCGCTCCATTTTGAGTGTTTTTTATTATCGAAATCTCCTATCTTCATTCCCTTGCAGTCTTGTTCTTTCTGCGGTATGTGAGTGGCATTTCTGTTTCCATCACCTCTCTGACTTTCAATGCGGTTGAAGGGATGAGAAGGATGAGGTGAGGAATTTCTGTTTCGTGGACTAGGTCTTTGATCTCTCGGGCTTTCATTATTCCTTCCTGGAATGCTAGGCCAGTCGGAACTATTTTTATTCTGTCTCCTGAATCCTGTATCCCGATTGAAGTCATTATGTGGTGGCCTTTGCATGGGATTTCTGAGTCCAGAATTAGTAACTCCTACAAAAACAGCACAAATCACCATCATTAGAGTGATGTTTATAATTTTTTGTTACCATGAGAATTGGAAGGAACTAAATAATTTGAGTTCTCTATGTGATGCATTTGTTTCAGGTTGTGGTTACCAGCAACATTTAAATGATTCACTTCTATTTTATGTTCAGGAGGCCCTGCCATATCGAGTTTTTGACTACTAGGCTTTATCAAAGGCTGACTATTTTCGAAATAGTCACTGGTTGGGTTCCCCTTCTTTTCAAAATTCCGATGAATTTCATTCGAGTGGTTCTGTGAACGTGGACTCCGTTCCTTAGGAAATTTAGCGTTTGATTGTTGTTTGTCGTTGCCATGTCCTTCTCTGCGGTTTTGTGAGTGCTCTTTTGATCTATTCTTTCTTGAGCCTCCTTTTCGAGGAGATAGAGATTTCTTCTTATGATATCGATTTTTCCTCTTTTGCGATCTCTTTGAAACAGATTTCGAACTGAAAGAAGACGATTTTTCTCGTGAAGAGGATCGAGAACGAGATTTCTTTCGACGTGGACGTGAATATGATTTCGAACTGCTCCGACTGTGAGCCCAGCTCCTTGATCTGGACCGGCTTCTTGATCGTTTTTTCTTTCTGAGCTTTTTTTGAAGTTCGACAATTTCTTGATCTTTAAATTCAATCTGGCGCTTTAACGTGTCAATCAGAGTATTTTGTACCCTGTTGATCTCGTTATAATAAGCTGAAGGGCTAGTAGCATAAGGCTGTCCAAGCTGAACGGCATTTTCTTGTTGACTACGCATATTGATCATATTTTGAAGCATAACCATCATGAACTCAAAAGAATTGAACGGAGAAAGTTGTGTGCTGGAATTTGGTATTACAAAGGGTTTGCTGAGACTCTGAGAATGTTGAGCGACATTTGCATTCGGAGTTGAAAAACCCAGAGGAGCTTTCACCTCGCTATTCATATTTGGAAGTGGAGTGTTCGTTGAAGCCGAAGTGAGAGGAGTTGCGGATGAGATTGGGTTGTTAAACACAACCGTTGCGTCTACAGATGATAATATTTCCTCATCGGGCTGACGTCGTTGATTCTTAACATCCAAGTCACCATTTAATCCGAGTTTCTTGATATCATCAGCTTTTAAATTTTGTTTATTTTTTGACTTGATGTGGCAAACTTGCCCTCTATTGTTCGGATGGGGTGTAAATTCATCGGATTGGTTATCCTCATAAATTCCGTTTTGAAGAGCTTTGCTGCCCACGTTTCTGTCAGGTTTGCCCTTGTTTGAATGAAAATTTACGAGTGGAGTCTCAAAGCTTTGGTTTGCTGGGTTTGTTGGCTCCAGAAAAGATGCATGATTGTACTCGCCTTGCTGCAAAAAATTTGTTTGAATTTGGTCTTCAAGGTTAGCAGGATTCCCAAACTTTTCCTCAATTGAATCGCGTTGATTGCCATTCATACTCTCAGATCGTTGATTCAGGCTCTCTTCACTGTGAGCAGAAGATAGTCTATTTTCTGAATCTCCAAGATGGACTTCTTTGAGTAGATTGGAGTCTTCTGAATAATAGTAATCGATGGAAAAGTCATTGCTATGAAATATATTGATTTCACTTAGCTCTTCCAAGGCTCGACGTGCACTTTCTTCTAATTCATAGTCAACGATCGCTTTATTGTCAGGGATAAATTTTAAATTGTGTATCGTTCCATATGTAGCAAAGACATCTTGAATGTGTTTCAGTGTGATGTCCTTCGGGATACCACCTACTTGCAAAACTTTTTTTGCCTGCATTTTAACTTAGGTCCTCGAAATCCTAATTTAATTCTGATATCCAATTGTTGAAGCCTCATCTATTATTCATGTTCTACGTTTTAGACTTAACATGGACCGAATTATTAACTCTCTACCAAATTTATTTTAGCAAAGTGATTTTTTGTTTTTGTTAAAGAAAAAATATTGAAGTCATGATCTGAATTATTAGCAATAAACAGCCATTCCAATTATTTCAACACAAATAAAAAGCAACTCCAATTGCAAGCCCTCAATCAAGACAAGAAACTTCAAAAGAGTAGTGAAAAGAAATTCATCACAGGAAATATAATCTACTGCTTATTGTCCATTCTCGTTTTTGTTTGACAGTTGGTTGATTGTGTATATGACGTGGCACGAAAAAGTTAAATATATTACAAAGCAGTTTTTACAGTTATTCTATATATTATCACATAACATTTCCTGTATTACTCACTCATTCATATGATAGACGTAATATTCTCTTATATAATTTGCCAGTTATCACAACAACAAGTTAAGTGATGTTCTAATTATGTGTCCTTATAGAAATAAGTATTTATTACAGAGAAGATTTGATTGAAATGCTAAAATAAAAAGTACAAAAATAAACGGAAAGTTTGATTTTCGGAAAATGTGCTGTCTCAAATGTTTGTTATTTCATATTATTTTTCAGTCAATATTCTCGATACCTCACAAACGATAAAAGAATTATTGCTTGGAACTAAAGTTAATTTAGTTCTCTTTTTGTTGTTGTTGAAAGAGGGGGTATTTGCAAATATTTGGTCCTCTTTAACATTACTTTCAACTGAATTTAGTAGGTTTCAAGGCCGCATATCGAAGAAAATGGGAGACCTCCTGTTCTCTCTTTATTTGTAATTTTCTCGAGGTTTATGGCCCATTATAAATAAAATGTTCCAGTTCATAATTAAAGAAATGCGTCTTAGCAGAGTATTTCGAAGGAAACTATTTGCACTCTTTACAAAATTTAATTAGGAGTTAAAAATCTTCCTTTCAAGGCACTTCAAACATGAAGAAGGCATGGCATCGATTTTTGCAAGAAAACTTCAATTTCTTCCGTCGAGGAGGTCCCAACATCCATAAGGAAAGAAAATACGAGCATATTAGCATCTCTCAAGATTTCGAGAGAATCGAAAAAGAAAGAAAAGCCCAGCGACTTTCATTAATCGAGTACAGGAAAAAACTAAAGCATAAGCTTCTAACGCAAAAGCTGGATCTGCTCAAGGAAGGGAAAGAGAGCTTAGAGCAACTAGGAGAAGCTGAACTACTGAAAGAGGCGCAAGAGGCTGCAAGATTCCAAGCTATGAGCAAGTATGGCTCAATGGAGGAATATAAAAAAGCAATTGAAAAAGAACTGCAAACGAGAAAGATTGAAGACGGTAAGAGCAGGAGGATGCCCGAGAAAACTGCTGAAGAACTTGAAAAAGAGTTACAACGCCTCACCCAAGATATTGAAGAGATCAAAAAAACGAAGAGTGAACTTACTGACGTTGAAAATAAGATTGAAGATCTCGAACCTGACTATATCATCGTGACAGGATTGAGAAAGAAATTAGTTTTAAACAGCATCGCATACTATGAATTTCAAATGAGAAATGTCGAAGGAATGTCTATGAATCCAGAAGCCATGAAGGCAATCGAGACTGTTCACTACCATGTCGAGCATAACCTTCCTGTCCGAAGAGAGGTAATTTTCAACATTATCAAAAGCTCCTTAGAGAATAACTTTTTCGAACTCGGTTTCTATAGCTCCTTTACGAGGTCATGCCTGAGCTGTTCGACACAGAAATAGGAGAATTAGATCAATACCAAAGAGAGCGCATTTTAAGCAAGCGTCCAAGGCTCATTAGTGTATTGAAAAAAGCCAAGAAAATAGCTAACATTTTGTTCTTTGATAGAGTGAAATATCCAACATTCGTGCTATAGAAGATGTCCCAGAAGAAAGACAAATAAATGGTAACAATTACGCATTTTAAACCTCCTCAAGCAAGCTGGATTATTATATAGAATTTGAGATGTTCAAAAAGCAAGAATATGATTTCATGGAGTTTGTTTATTCAAAAGCAATCGAATTCACTGAAAAGCATGATGATTTTATCGACCAGGTAATTTTACTACCTTTGTTTCCAAAATTAATCTTATTTTTTTTCTCTCTCTCGTATAATTCAGAGAATCAGCGAAGGGTTTGCTTCATTTGAACTCGTCCTTGAAAATATTGAAACTAAACCTGAAAACGCACTTTCTGACCAAGAAAAAGAGCTACTTGCGGATCTTCAAGAACTAAGGAGAATTAACCAGGTAAAATTTACTTGAAAGAATTTTTAGACCCAACTAACACAATCAGGATTATGCCGAGCTGATAAAATTAAACAGAATCAGAGTTTTCAAGAAGCAAAGAGAACTTCGTAAGGAAAATCACTATTTTGCCTGTTTAATCAAAATTTCTGAAAGAAATGCCTATATTCGTTCAAAATCATCCAAGATTGAGACAAGCCTGGACAGAGAAGTGGGAACAAATTGTGGCTAACTCATTCGAATTCAGAGAAGTAAGAGAAAAAGCAGAAAAGAGAGATAATAAAATATAATTTTTCCTGTAGAGTATCTTCATCCCAGATAACAGTAAGAGCTATGAATCGAAACTCGATAAGATCTTGCAAGAGCAAAGGGCTTTGGATCTACAAGATTTAATCAGTCAATGTAGAATAATCTCCACCACTTAATGAGATCTAAAAACAATTTTTCTTTCTATAGCACAAGAGGAGTATAAAGCAATTGTCGGTGGAGATGAGCCTCTTCGAAGAAAAGACGCCAATAAAAAAGATGAAAATCTTTTGAAAAAGCTGAATATCTTAACAGGCGCTATGAACCAAATACCAGAAGACAAGAGGAAAGTTCGAACGAAGGTAAGACGTAGCTCATTTGTCCAGCTGACTTATAAGTATAGGACTTAGAGAAATTCCAAGCACCTGTTGGGCGACTCGAAAAACCTGAAGAATCGAGGATACTGCTGGACGAGTTGACTAAGGTCCTTTATCTAAACAATACTGACCCCGCAAAAGTAAATTTTGTCGTTTGAATTTTAAACTTATTCGTTGCTATCAGTACAATATAACTTTCTGGGCTGAACATTTCAATATTGAGCCTCAAAAATTGCGCAATATCTTCAATTTTGTGTCTTATCCAATAGCAGGTCAGAGCGACAAGGAGCTTGGGCGCGTAATCAGATTTATATATGAAACGGGAACTTCAGATGCCAAGAAAGCAATAAATGAGGAGAGTAAAGCGGAGGAAAATAAATCTCCATAGATTTACAAATATTCGAACTTATTCCTCGGAAGATGAGTCTGCATTTCGTTAGTATCACATTGCCATTTGTTGTTAATATAGTACGGGAATCAGAATTTCGTAACTAGTAGCAAAAACATTCACAAAAAATCGAGACCTCTTTCGTCCTTAAAATCTAAATAGAAACTGAGCAATGTAAAACAGAATTGTTCTTTCAAGTAAAATTACAAGTTATGAGCACAAACGAGAAATAATTATTTAATTTTCAACAAAAAATTCTTAGAAACAAAGGTTTTTTCTAATCAAATATTTAAAGTTGAGTTTCTCAAAACTGCCGGATTTCCAATTTACCACATTATATTTTTGAATTTGTAGACTGGCAATGTTATGAATTAATCAATGTTTTTAGTCTTTACTTGGTAAGCATCTATACTTTGATAAGTATATTTTGTTGTTTTGCCATTGATTGAGCTTCTTTGAGTCTGGATACGATTCATTTTTGGCTGATAATTGGAATTTGATTCAATCGTGAGTTGTCTTTTTACTGTTGGTAGAAAAAAAGTTACATTCCTCAGGGCAGCAACAGTGTTTGAAAATTCAAAATAATTTAATTGGTTAAATATCAACTCAACTTTCGACATTTTTTATGAAAAAGGCACGTATAAAATGGACATTCAACCTCGAAAACCAACCCATGTTGGTGTCAAGGATTGACAAAACAGCTGAGAATGAGAGTATTTTTGATAAATTATCGAGCAGACTAATTGTGAGTGTCTAGAAATGATTGATCAAGAGTTCAGAGTCCGGAAGAAGAAATTTAAAGTGACCGAACAAAACTATCTAAGGGATCGGCATCATCTGAACGACCTTGGCCCATTATTCGACATGAAAAGTGATAATTTGAAAGCAATACATATTAGTGGAACCTCAGTCAGTAAGTTGGACGTGGATAGTGTAAAGGCGAGCCGATTCCCAAACTTGCAAAAGATCAAAGCCCCAAATAATCAAATTGAATTCGCCAAACTCCAGATCAGTTCGCTTATTGTGCTAGTTCTTACGAATAACCACTTAACAGGGGTTAAGATGCACAAAATCTTTTTGTGCTTAATTATTCCCTAGATTCCTGACCTCGCATTTCTCAAGAGTCTTTCCATTCTGAAATTGGACAGAAACTATATTGAGACTATTCCTGAGAACGCTTTTCACCCAGTGAGGGATTCGCTGACTGAGCTGGACCTTTCTTCTAACAACATTGATGTCTCGGTCGAGAATATCGATGATATGTTCGAGGAATTCAAGATTTTGAGCAAATTGCACACATTAGATATAGCAGGAAATATATTCACAAGACCTGAGTATAAGGTAATAATTTTTTGATGTGGCTTTTCAATAACAAGGAGAAATTTAGAGAGAATTTTGCATCTATATACCTACTCTCAAAAAGATTGATGGATTAGAAGCGGATTTTATTAGAAAAGATAAGAGTTTTGAGATACCTACACGTGAATCGAGAATTCGAAGCCAGTCTATCTCTCCAAGGTCGAAGGGATTGTATGTTCTCCCTTTTAGCTGTTGATAAACTGTTGAAATAGAGCATCTTCATCTAAAGGAGCAATATTCAGAATTACTCAAGTTCTCGAAAAATTTTTTGTGAAATCACGTGAGTATGAATTTGTGTTCAGTGAAGCCACTAAACTTTTCACTGAAATCTGGAAAAATCCTCAAAAATGGGATGAATATTTTCCACCGGGAGCTGTTGATAAGCCAATGGATCCCATCGTAATTTCTAATTCATCTTTGAGTTTTCGCTTAAATTTGATCCATTTAAGGGTGAAGAAATAGAGACGTTCTTTAATAGATGTGAGCACTTGGTTGAAAGTCACTCTGTTCTCCAGCCAGCTTTGATAGGTTGGATGGCAAAATTTACAAAAATCAGAGCGCGAAATTTTGGGATGCAATGCTACAACTTCCTTGCCCGATTCTCGAACGTCAGCTTCGATCTAAATTTGAGAAACTGTATTAAGAAAAGCATTAAAGATGATATTTTATCCAGAATTGAATCGCATAAAATTCAAGAGTATCAGGAAGAGAGTCTTATTGAATTGAGAACTCTCTTGAAAGGGCTGACTATACTGATAAATTCCTCCGAAATGGCTGCTCTTTTTAGCGAAGAGCACGTCGAACTTATGGCTCAATGGATTGAAGATTATGAAATTTCTCAACAGCAAGAATCGGGAGATATTTTTGAAGATATATTTAAGTAATATGATATAATTTACAATGACAAAAGCTTAAACTTTTTTCTGGGGGGAACCTCTAAAGATTGATCCAGACAGTCAGCACAAATCAATATCACGCTATAATATTATCTAAAGCGAAAAATTTTGCAAAGACGTGCAAAGACAAGTTCAATAAAATTAGAAAGTTCAGGACAGAGCCGATTCTGCAAAAATGGAGTAGATCGGGAAACGAAAGCTCTCCAAGAAAGGATGATTCGCCAAAGAAGGATGGCTCCCCAAAAAAAGATGTTTCTCCAACCAAAGATGCTTCTCCAATCAAAGATGGCTTTCTACAAAAGGAAATTTCCCCAGAACGAGAAATCTCACCGAGAAAACCTTATTTCATCGCAAATAACATTCGAGACATAGCATGCTTTGAAAAAGAAATAACAATCCTCAATATCGTGCACAATGTTATCAATTTTGGGGGAAATGAGGCGAAAAATTTTGTAAAAGATTTAGCAACAACAAATTTTTCTTCAATACTCAAGCAGATACTTAAGGTAAATAAAGGAAAACTTACTGATCAGTAGCCTATTTCAAATAACAATATAGGAAACATGCAAGCAATTTGCAAGAGATGAATATGCCATTCAACACAACGGCGATTTGCAGCTTTATGAGTTCAGGAGAGACTGGTTCGCTGCTTGTATAAAGCTTGTAGGCATAATTCTCAAGTATTCTTCAAAAAAAGATGTGATGGATGCTGATAAAGATGTCGGAAAAGAAATTTGCTCGTATCTTCTCAACTCAAATATTGACATGATTATCCTTGCGAGCTCATGCGATTTCGTTCATTCACTCCTGACAAATGAAGAAGTGAGCAAAGACAAGCATTTGGTAACGGAAATTATCGAAAGAACTCTTGTACTGAATAAAATTCTTCCGTTTTTGACGAATCAAATCTATTCTAAAGTGCAAGAACACTACACGTTGATCATCTCGATTGTGCGAATAATAAACCTAATTTCAAAAGAATCAATTAATTCTGATCGCAGTGAGGATGAAGAAGAGATTTACAAGAAATATTCAAGGAGACTAGACAAATCAGACAGAGAGAAATTACTCTTCAAATGTTTGGAGATTCCAAATGAAGAAATTCAACTTGCTGTGGCAAGATGTCTGAGCACAATTCGGATGTCTGAAATCGATGAGCGTGAATTTTCACACTTTGTCCGAATTATACAATGGCAAAAAAACTTGTCAGTTGAGAAAACAGAGGAAGTACTCTCCTTGATATTCTTAGTCCTCAGAAGATTTCTTGAATGGCTTCGATCGGGCAAGGTCATGAGTACTGAATTTTCTCATAATTTTCAAATTGCTATTGAAAATAGCCTAGATATTTATGCTCGTAATCTGGCTAGGGATCATTCAGCACATCCTGACAAACAAGAAGAGCAAATTTCTCTCGCAATTAATTGCTTAGCATTTTTAAAAGTTGTTTCACATGATCGAAAGTTGAGACTGCATCTGTCAAATGATAATGCTAGATTCTGCCTGAGTTCTTCGCTATATAGTGAGCAGGTCTTTTTGAAAGACTATTCGTTGCCGCTGGATCTTGAAACAACTTGGATTGGATACAATGTTGAACATCTATTTGATTGCATGATAGGCGACAATAGTATCGATCCTTATTCCATGATTTCGTTTCGTTTGATTAGTAGAATGGCAGACGTTCTAGAAAATAAACCTGAACGGCCGCTCCCTCGATTGCAGTCAGACACGGCGATTCAAGAGTTGAAAAACGATTTAAAGGACTCAATGAAGAAAAGAATTACTGATGAGATTGTGCTTTGGAATCCTTCGAGTAAAATCCGGTCTCTAAATCTGCCACAGAAAAATATTCAAACCCAAAAACAGAAGAAAACAGGAAAAATGGAAAAAGCTAGAGACAAGAGAGCTAAACCTGAAGAAAAAGAAGAAAACAAGGCCCAAGAAGAAAAAGAAAAATCTAAAGTGCAAAAAACAATTGACAATGAACATCATGAAAATTTTACAAAACAGCACGAATATTTTTCGATATATGGCATTGAGAGGCTACTAAATTATCTTTTCGGAATCAATGATTCTCAGCTAGGTAATTCACAACAAATAAATTCCTTTTCGATGTTATCATTAATAGAGAGGGAAATATTAAACGCAGTAAATGAGAAATATAAATCTGTGGAAAATATTAGCCATGATGTGATAAACCAAGTGAAACGGTTCGAAATAGAGCACAAAGTTAGACTAGAGAGGATAAAGAAAAACCAACGTGTTACACAATCTGAAAAGAAGTCTTTCAGAGAAGAATTGGCTGAAAGAATGAAGAGAATTGGTCGACATCCAGCAGAAGACCACTACTCATCTTATACAGAATTTATTATGGAACCTCCAGACAACATTCATAGCAAGATGTCAAATGAGGAAAAGCGACTGAAAAATGAGTATAAGCAAAAGATAAATATGGAAAACTCAGAATCACGTATTTTTTCCATTGAAATGGTTTAAGATTTGAAAACAAATTATTAGTGCTATCTCAGCTTATTCCAAGTCGCAAACTGTCTGATGTCCAAAGAAGAAGGTCACTCATAATCGCAGCATTTTTGAGATGCATCTATGCAGCGATCGTATGTGGTCCCAAAAAAAGACATAGAAAGCATGCGCTAGAAGCCGTAAAACATTTTGACAAAACAAATCTTTCATTTGAGGATCCTGTAAAATTATTAGTTGAGAAACGAAATCGTGATTCGAAAGCTGACACAACTTTGTTCTTTTGCGGGATGGGATTCCTGCAACTTAGCAGCAAAATACTTACAAATTATTTGCTATGCTCTCGCTGACCATGAAGACTATGATAATATTGAATACATTACGCTCTACAGGACGATAACGATCGCTTTGGAAGAGATTGCTTATTATTTGGCGGGAAAATTAGCAATGCAGCCAGAGGGCATGACTCACGAAGATCATGAAATATTTTCGCAGCTCATCTCATGTGGAGCGTTAATTTGTGTTAATGTTCCATTTATTAAGCTGAGTAAGTTTACCGAAACCTCTTATACCTCCCTCTCTGGCCATTCTTTGGGGAAAGTGAGAAGTCCACAGCAAAAAGGCATTGAATTCCTTATCGAGAAATTGGTGGATGATCAGCTTTTCGAAAATTTTATCAAATTTTTGATCAGTGATTTGGAAAGATCGCTTAAGATGACACAGTAATCTCATAGCATTGTAGTATGTGAGCTAATACGCTATTTTCTTTTTGAAAGAAACGAAGCTAAGAATGTATCTAAACAGGTTTCAATGTCTCAACTCAGGAAAAAAATGCTAACTCTGATTGGGGAGTACATCAGTCAATGTCCGAGGAAAAAATACCCTATTTTGGAGATGTTTTCTAAGGTGATGAATATCCTCACTATGTCAGGCTGAGATTCTCTGTTTTAGGCACAAATGATTGATAAAAAGACCATAAGACAATCATATATCCAGGACATCTTGACAGAGATACAAACTATATCAATGAAGGACAGTCTAAAGGATTACTGCATCAAGCAGGGTCTGCCGATAGAAACAAAAAATAACCATATTTCTCGTCTCTTTAGGGTCGATATCCTTCAGTAACTATTTGTGCATTTCGAGTCAATAGCTATCTGGTTTCATAATTTAGTCAAGGTGAGTCTCAATTCCAAAGAATGATACTTGCGGCAACCCCATCAAGATTATACTTCTTCAAACCTCCAAAGAGTGCTCGTTGCTCACTTTGCCAAGAAGAAAGCTTTTGCCCTGAGGGTCCGAGCTTATGCTTCCATATAGATAGCGAAGATGTAACTATCAGAAAAGAATCATTTTAATTAAGAGATTTTCCATCAAGATTGAAATTGCACTTACCTTTCAACATGCAAGCAAGAGAATTGCGCTCTACTACACTCAGTATGAAACATCGAAGGACAATTCAGAAGATATCCAATTGAGAGATAGATTCTTACTGATCTCCTTTCACAAAGAGTTTAAAAAAGAGCACATAATGGATCTCCTCCGAAGAAGAAATACAGATATTCAAAGCGATACTATTCTCTCGAATTCAATTGCTTGGATGCTTGGGCTCGAAAAAAAGAAGCTGAGCAGCCCAGATAACCCAGATGTTGCTAAATAAATCTCTATTTTATTTCTTGCTAACACTTTATAACATAATTCAGGAGGAAATTTATGTTTCATTCGAGGTCTGTACTACCAACAGTGCGGTGTTCTCTTCACATTACTACAATGGAGTCAAAAATTTAGTTGTGATTTATCAGAAGGTTTTGTATATTTTTTCAGAGAAACCTCACAAATGGGCTTTCTATACTGGTGCTGAAGTGGACGATAATCCCGGAAAACTGGATCAAGAAGAAGGCCGTTATTGGGATAATGCGAAGACCGATATCGAGAAAAATTACCTGACATTGGAAAAGCAGTTCGATCTGGAATGCCTGAAAAATATTATCTTGGACGAAAATGGACTTCCTTCCCTCGAGTTTATTTTTCCCAAGTAAAATAATTCTAAATGAAAACATCGTTCTGAATACTTATGTTAGCTCAAAGATTTGTATTCTTTTTAGTTGTGACGACGCTCGAGAGACATGTCGCATATATCTGATCAGACATTTAGTACAATCTAACTTTTTTCTCAAGTATTTACCAAACGCCTTATAGAGAGATTTCAAAGCAAAGAACGAAAAGTACTATTGAGGAATCGAGGATCGCAGACACTTCAGGAATGGTAATGCCCAAAGTCCACTGGGGTATCGAAACAAAGGGGATTTAATAATGTTTAATCATTATATTCATCATTTTTAGATTCAAATTCAGTTAGAACGAATTGTTTATTTTTCCTATCCATATTATGCACTGGCTCTTGTTTCAAGAAGAGTTTACAAACTATCCATTGCGATATGACTGAGCATGAAAATTGTACACTCTATCAAGGGGTTTTTAACGCCCTGGACTCTCAAAGAAAGTTGATAGATGGTATTAGCCAATAAAAACTAGAAGAAAGCAAATCCCTAACAATTTGTTTTCTTATTAAAAAAATGTGAGGAGTTGAGATTTTTGAATTAAATATAAGAGGTATCAGGTCTATTTCGAAATTTATTAGTTTGTCTTGAGAACTTTCAATTACCCGATTAAAGAATCCTTTTCCTTGATGTATTCTCGCCTCCTTCGAAAGGATATGCCGAATATGGACTAATGAGAAAACAGAATATCTGTTTGAAATATCTTTGTTTGAATTATACCAAAATAAGAATAGTTTAATAAGTAACGGAGCAATGGTAGATCTTTCGAAACTGCCAGATCAAGTCATATTTGACGAATTCTTTCACAGATACAGATGTCACTACTATCCTGATCGACGAGTTGTTCTATTTGGTATTAAAGTTATGTTCAAATAGTGTATAACAACAAATGACATCTACAGGTCCTCCTGGAAGCGGTAAGGGAACACAAGCTCCGAAAATAGCCGATGAATTCTGCATTTGCCATTTATCTACAGGAGATCTACTAAGAGCTGAGGTTTCAAGTGGAAGTACACTTGGTAGAAAAGTAAAAGAAATTATGGAGAAGGGAGCTCTGGTACCTGATGAAGACGTAATAGAACTTATCAAAAATAAAATGACAGTGTAAGTTCTGAGACTCTTATTGTATCACCTAATTCCATGAAACAGTCCTGAATGTGAGAAAGGGATGATATTGGATGGATTTCCAAGAACAATTGAGCAAGCAAAGAAGCTAGACGAAATGTTTGAAAAAAAGGGAACTAAAATAGACAAAGTTTTCGAATTCAAGATCCCTGACGAGCTTCTTATTGAAAGGTAAATATATTCCCAGAAAAATACAAACATATTCCTATCCCCCAAAGGATTGACGGAAGAAGGATTCATCCTGGAAGTGGGAGATCGTATCATGTCAAATATAATCCACCGAAAGTGGAAGGAAAAGACGATGTAAAAAAATAGAAATCATATTGACTTTTTTGACTGGGTGTATCTCTGCTAGGCCACAGGAGAGGAATTAATTCAGAGAAAGGATGACACTCGTGAAGTGTTAAATAAAAGACTTGAGTCTTATCACAAGTATACCACGCCTGTCTTGGAATACTATAGAACGTGATAACTCCTATTTGATCCTTCTTAACCTATTATTGTCATTTAGACGAGGTGTTCTCCACACACTCGATGCTTCCAAGAAAATTGACTCCACGTGGGAAGAGATCAAGAAAACACTTGCTTAGCCGTAGTTTGTTTGATCTACCTTTGAAATTTGCATATTGTATCCAATATTCTATGTGAAGCCATTGTAGTTGAAAGTACATAACATATCAAATTGTTAATAAACCCAAAGACATTAGTAAGCCTAAATTCTTCTCAATTTAACATATTGAAGTGAGTAAGCGTTCATCTCTTTCCATATTCCATGAGTCAGTTCTGATTAATTGTGGATAAGCATTATATGAATCAACATATAATTCATTAGAATATCAGGTTAAAGAGATGATGTGGATTTGAAAAATTTTAGAATTGCTCAAAATAAAGATGCCCTTTTTGATAGAAACGGTTTTCAAAGATTGATTGATACTTAATTGAATTAATTTGTTTTTCATATAATTTGAAAAATAAAATGCAGAATCAAATATTGAAAGAAATAATATGGTTATGATGAATTACTAAACGAAGGTTTATGGATTGAACTGTTATCAATTCTCAATTAGAAAAAGAAATTTTTTGATACGTGAATATTTTTGTGTGTACCGAGAATCACTTTGCTTAGTCTGCAAAAAGGAAGTAAAAAACAAAGGGTGTAAGTAAACTGGAAGTTTGACTACTCGGGTCTATTTTTTGAGTTAAATCGCACGTCGAGGTCTTTCCCTTCTAACTCTGAGAAACTTGTGAAAACTCAGTGAAGCCTTTTCTAAAAAGGTTTTTCATTTCAAAAAATCATTTAGTACAGGTGAGGTAACAAATGTGAAGTAACGCCAACAGCAAACTTCAATTTCCCATAGTCCAGTAATATTGATTGTTTCAAACACATATGAGACTTATATGTCAAATGAGTTCGTAAGTAAAATGGTTCACTCAACAATTAATGTATTGCTATTCGGAATAAAACGTTAATAATCATATAGTAATTTTGGCTTCTGAATAAGAGAAAAATATGACAATGTGATTCATAAACATTAAACTGAATTAGAACCTCTTAAACAAAATTACTACTAAAGTCGCTAGCCACTGCGTTTAGCTTGGAATATAAAAAGTAGAGGAGAGACATGATAGATCACGTTTTGCCACTCTAATGTCCAATGTTGTCTAAAGTGTCCTACTAATTGACCTTTATACATACTTCATTTCCTTTTTTACTTGGTCTAGTATAGGTTTGTATTTTTAGTTTAGATGGCATCTTTCTTTGTCAATTAGTAAAGTTACTTGAGGAAAAAAACTACCGTATTCCAAACTACTTGAAAGTTTCATAGGTTATAACAATCGAAAAAGTGATGAAAAGTGATTTTTCAAGTCATAATGTGCCAATTAGCGCTCTTTAACTTTTTTTCGTTTGAAAAAAAAGAGTAGCAATTTGTGCTCTAAAACTGCTGTATGCTCGAATCAAAGTAAATAAAACAAATGTAAGAAAGACATAGAAATATTTTGTACACATGTCATCTCCTCAGTATCTCAGTTCAAAACAAAACAGCAAGTCAAATTGAGAACAGTAGAAAGCTTTGTATTAGTAGGTGACAAAAACTCAGTTTTTCAGTGAATATCTTAGGAACTGATGATCTCTATGAATGAAATTGGAAGTATTGGCTATGGCTCTAAATTCTATAGTGAATCGAACTTTTGGCTCTGTCATGGGTAAATATGTTGTCTAGAGCACACAAGTTCGTACCCTATAAAAGTACGTCAAAATCTAAAATATTTAGTCAAGATCAGTGGAACTCTTTAAACAACCTGCAAACAGTCAATGGGATGAAAATATACTTAAAGAATTTCAACTATAAATTTTCACTTTAAAATGAAATAAGAAAAGAGAGACGAGATGTTGCTGTCAACATTTTTTCCTCTGAGAAGTTTACAATAAGATATTCCTATACGGCCTTCCATTTTCACTTTAATTTTGCAGTTTATTTAAGAGATATCAACTTTTGATAATGTACTTCTTTGAGTTATGGTATGAAAATTATTACTTTGTTCTAAGATCTGTTGAGAAGATTCCAAGTTGAAGGATGTTTGTAACTATCTTTCTGATATGAGTAACTAACTAGCCAAGAAACTCAAAATTTTCTTAATGCTGTTATTTTTCAAAAATGCATAAACATTTCGCTCCGAAATGAGCATCTCTGTTTCGCTGTATGAAATGAATTTCTCGTGTTTGCTTTTATATTTTCTATTGAATTAAATCGTGTATAAAAGAAAGATTCTTAGAAAAAAACAGTTCGACTTCTAACCTGAAAGCCTCTGCTAACCTTAATTTTTTTGAGTTTAGAAAAGGAACTATGGAGAGCAAAGTTGAGTTTGAGAAGAGTCAGTCAGGCACTGCTACAGTAAGCAACAGCAAAACCAAAGAATCTAACAATCATGAAAAATCAGGCCCAAGAGTCTGACAAGAAAGGAGAAATGCCTCAGAATCTGGACAGTGTGATGGATCCATTGCTCAAATCACGTAAATAGCCTTCCATGACTATTGTCTAAAACACGTACTCAAATACAGCTAAACTCAAGGAGCATGCTTTGAAATACGAGGGAATTATCAAGAAATTAGTAGCTTTTAAGCAAGAGCATTTGCTCGCACACGTTGAAGACCTCAATCCAAAGGAATTAGATGATTTCTTTGGGGTTTTACAGACTATCGACTTTGAACTTATGGATATGGTAATTTTTGGTCTAGACTGTGTTTCGTAACGGAATTGTATGTTCCAGTTATATGGCCAACTCGTCGTAAACCCACCCAAAAAGACTTCTGAGGAAGAAAAGATTGAACCAATTTCTAACTGTCTTCTGCTGAACAGTGTTGATTCTGAAGAACGTCAAAAGCTGAGTAAGCTGGGGTTTGATATTATCTCGAAAGGCAGACGTAAAAATTGCCATTCTCAAAATTTTCAAACAGCCTTTTGCTATTAGTCGCTATTGTTCTTCTAAGCGGAGGACAAGGAACAAGATTGGGATTCGAACATGCAAAAGGGATGTATAACATTGGGATGCCTTCAAATAAATCCCTCTTCCAATACTTTTCTGAGAGAATTCAGAGGTTAGCCTCTTTAGGTAAATTCTTCGGGTGTAATAATACAAATTTCTCATACATTTTAATAGCGCTAGAAAAAACTGGTGAAAAGGGGAAAGCTCCAAATGAATTAATCAACTTCTACATTATGACAAGCGAGATGAATAATGAAGAAATTCAAAAATATTTCGCTGACAATGAATTCTTTGGATTCAGCCCAAAGAGCATACATTTCTTCTGTCAAGTAAACCCTGCATTAAGCACTGAAAATACTTATTACTTTTATCTTTCTAGCAAAGTCTCCCTGCACTGGATTTCTCAGGCAAGATCATTTTTGAGCAAAAGAACAAACTTTCCATGGCACCTAATGGCAATGGAGGCTGTCTCACGTCTCTTTCCAATCTAAACTTAATTTCCAAAATGAAGAGCGATGGAATCAGCCACGTTCAGATAATTGGCGTTGATAACGTTCTTGCCAAGATAGGTGATCCTTATTTCCTGGGATATGCTGAATCCAAAGGCTATGATGTGACCGGAAAATATGTTCCCAAGGTATCCGAATATTCTAGCCAACCCGATAGAATAACTGAATTAATCCTCGATGTTTTCTGTAGAGAAATGCTAAAGAAGCCGCAGGTGTTTTCGTTCTGAGAAATGGCAATCCTCACGTCATCGAGTACAGCGAAATATCAAAGGAACTCTCAGAACTCACAGATGACAAAGGAAAACTTGTGTACGACGCTGCAAATATCGTTAATGCAGTTTATAAAATTGAATTCTTGGAAACCATCCTCTCAACTAAGAAGAAAGAATTAGCTTCAATGTAAACCTTTCACCAACCTCCATATTTTTGAGGGAAAAATTTGCTCAGGTATCACATTGCTAAGAAGAAGATTCCGTACTATGATGAGAAGCTGAGCCAAGGCCTAACTCCAAAGGAGCCTAACGGCTACAAGTTTGAACTGTTTATTCATGATTGCTTCCAGCTATGTACACCAGAGAAATTTGGAATCATCGAAGCGAAGAGAGAAGAAGACTTTGCACCTGTGAAAAATGCTCCTGGATCACTTGAAGATTCACCAGACACTGCAAGAGCTCTAATGTCAAAACTCCATCAGAGCTGGTTAAAAAGATATTCGGTTGAGTTCGAAGGTAATATCAATTATCATGAAAGTTTTGAAAGAGTTAACTTCTATTTAGTGGAAGCCAGTGACAAAAAATCAGAACTGTGTGAAGTGGATCTAAAATTGAGCTACGAAGGAGAGGGATTAGAAGAAGCAGCTGCAAAATTGAAAGAAAATAAAGTTAAGCTCCCACTTTATCTCACAGCTTAGGAATGCCAGTAATATAACTGCACATCAAATGTGGGAGAAAATATATAGTCAGCAGACTAATTGAACTCTTAGAAACCAAAATATCCTATTTTGAACTCTTGCTTTTGGAATCAAAAACAAAAAAGATATTCAATAAACCAATATCAAGAGAGAAAGATTTAGAAAGATCCTTGTTGCTAGATACAACAAAATTGAAAGAGTTGAGAGAGTGTGAGGTTAATTCTGAATTTAGATGGCCGTAGAAGAGAAATTTTTTTAGATCTTTCGTTTTGAGAGTGAAGGAAACGACTTCTTACATAAAATGTAAGAGATTATGAGAACTAAAGTGGAAAAAATTTTTCGTTTTCGTTAAGAAGACTTATATATAAATGATTCTCAGCTGAGGTCTGCCCAAATATGTACTCATTGAGTTAAAAGTTGTGAAAAGGCCTTCAAAACATGCTCTTTTCCCCATTATATATTGCTTGTATAGTTAAGTTAAGAGCAATTGGAGTAATTCGATGGCAATTCTCCTTGCAATTGCAAATTAATCAATCTGCGCATAATATTAACTCTCTTAACTGGAGCCATCAAGAATAGAATAAAATTTATTATAGTCTTATCCTAATAAAAAATAAAAAATTAATCAGACTCCATAACGAAATAAAAAACTAATCTGACTCACCAAACATGAATCAAATCAACCAACCGCGGAGGGCAAAGTTCCTGTTTGATGGTGCTACCCATCTGACTAATGACCCACAACAGCAAAGGACTACTTCTTTGCCTAATGATCAGAGAGAAAATATCGCAACAAGGACTATAATCCAATTGAAATCACCAACAAACTACCAAGAATCTTATACTAAGCTGACCAATCAAATTGTTTTTCTCTGGGAAAAAGTGTGCCAGAAGATCACTGAGATCCCTTCAAACTGTCAAGTATCTTGGCATCTCTTTTTCAGTTAAACGTCAATTCCGTTATTTTTTTCCCGTTTTAGCCCTTCCTCCAAATCAAAGAAGAATTTTCAGTGTGCTCAGAAATTGATGACGCGCAGAGTTTAATTGATCATTTGAAAAGAACTGTGTTTGCGTTCATTGATATTATCGAGCAAACTGCTCGACACGACTATGAATTACTATTACAAGAAGCTGAAGCCAAAATTAGAGACCACATTCGAGTAATATTAAGTGATCATGATCAGACCTATCTCAATTAAAATCTCTTTCCAAAACACAAAGAATGAACAACTGCTGAAGGTAGCTCTTGAATCGTTACAATTCAAACTTGATGATCAAGAAAAGTACAGCAAGAATTTAGATACTGAAAGCTGCAAAACGATTGAGGTGAACTGTTCAAGTGTTGTCTCTTTAACCGTGAAAATACTCTTAGAAACTTCTCGAGGATAATTCAAGATTGTTATCAGTGATAGAGAAGAAGGATGTTGAGATTGGTCAATTATCAAACGAACTTGTTCAAAAATCCGACATTATCGAACTCCAAACTCAAACTTTAAACAAGATACTTGCTGACTCTAACAACGCACCAACTCCGGTTCGAACTTTGAACAATCTCTCAAATCAAAAACTTAACGATAACTTTCCTGGACTACGCTTGTCTCAATCTTCTAAGAACAACACAGGAACAACTCCGTCACCAATGCGATCCTACAGAGCCTCAAAAGATATTAACATAGACAATTCGCAACTCTTTCCATCGAAAATTAAAAAAAGGATGCAAGGAGCAAGGTAGAGAGTTAGCATTGCATTCAAACGAAAATCGTTAACTATTATAGAAAGGAAAACTTTTCTCCAAAAAGGGATCAAGTAAGGTTTGCTACTGAGCCTACCTTCGAACATCTTCACACCGAAGAGTTTCCAGAGAACATCAATCAATCGAATTACGCAGTTAGATCTAAAGGGTAAAGAGCACAGCATTAGTGATAATAATTCCTTCTCCTCCTCTGATTAGAGTGACTTCAGTTACCAGAAACTATGAAAAAGTAATACCAATTAGATCCGTCCTGAAAGAGCGAGGTTCTCAACCTGAAGGATCATTTACAAATCTCAACCTGAATACTGCCAAAAAGCCGGATCCTGCAATACAACTGGTTCAATTTTTTTCAAGCAAACAAGAAAAAGCGTCCCTCAACCAACGCAGAACAAGAGCGATCGAAGACTTGGAAAATATTTTCAGAATCAAGAGGCAAAACAACAGTACAAGCGATTTGCACTCTCATGGATCAATGCAGCAGATCAGGCTTAGCCAATCGATAAATCGTGTTAGTGTTGAAGTAAATGATAAATTTACTTGTCGCTAAAGTTGCTAAATTCAAATCACGTAGGGCAAAGAAAAAAGCGAATTTTTATTGGGAAAAAAAGACTCTAATGTATTTTATTTTTCAGGATATCCTTAAGTATGACTCAACAATAGGAAGCACATGATCACCAACACCTCAATCGCTCAACTGACCAGACTAATAAGAAGAGATCTAGACCATCTTCTTCTTACAACAGCAAATTACCTGGAAATTTAATTCCTCTAGTTTCTAAAAGCTTGATGATCTCAAAGCAACAATCTGTCGGACCAAAAAGTTTTAAATTATGAAAAAAGTAAATTTCACCAAAATCCTTTTGGAAAGTATCAACTCAAAATTTTGAGGATCTCAAAGGCTGATGAATTTTGAGATTTATAGTGCAAAACTGACATCTTTGTTGAAACCACAGTTTTATATTTTTATATTCAATTGTTTTTCAAATTGTTAATTGCCATACATGGCAATTCAGTTGCTTATCTTCATATTCTATTGAACAATCCTTTGATAATTTGCTTTGGATTTCTTGATTGCAGAAAGTTAGAGCACTCAAGTATTTGGAGCATAGAATTCAGAAATAAGATTGTATTTAGCTTATCAAAAGTATATTTTGTAGTAGTGGAGAATTCGTGCTCTTTTTTCTTTTTTGTTGTCAATGCAATAAAACATACGTCAGGTAAATTTTAGAGTTAATTCTATACATCAATTTCATTCAAATTTCAGTACCAAATAAAACTTCTTAATAATGAGGGGAGTTCCTTACGAATAAAGCTAAAGCTCTCATCATCATCATGATTTAACTCTCGAACGCACAATTAACATTCAGCGGCACATACAATAGATCTGGTCCATCAACAAGAAAAAATTTTGCAAATACTCTCTCAAATTGCAATGATCTCAGGCGTTTTAGGCAAGGTAATGGAACAATTTTTGATCGCTTGGGTCCCGCTTTAGATACTCTTTTTCAAGAAGATGCTCGATTTTGGTTTTAATAAACTAGACACGTGAATAAATTGAAGTAAAATAAAACAGAATACCTTCACATCTGGGCTGAACTGCCGTAAGATTTGACATACTTGTTCAATAATTTCGTTCAAAGTTAGAGTTCTTCTAGATTTCATGACCCTAACAATTGCTGCCTCAACCGCCATATGTCTCTCTTCTTGAACTTGGTTTTCTGAGAGATTTTGGTGTAAGACACATTTAACTTGTGAATAAAAATGCTCACCAATTTTCATAGTATTCTCTTGACGTTTCGGTGCCGGTACCACGAAACGATGTTGTTTGGGGCCGAATTTCATATTGAGTCTAAAGACATCACTTTTCGAGATTGTTGTACCCTCAGAACCTTTGCACAACAGCGCATTTGCTTCATTCTTCGAAAAAGTCTTGGAAATATCACATTACATTAAATAACTATGAAATGCAAGCGTCTATACCATAGGAGCAATGTTTCTTCGGACTGTCTCATCATCAAGTCCAGTACGCGTTACTATATCTTCAAAGCCCATCTCATCAGTGTTTTCATATAAATTGAGAATTGTATATTGATAGAAATTCATTTGGATATCCTTCTTAACGCCACTGAATTTCGTTGTAATAATTATCTCTGAAGCGGAATAGATCCATTCTAGAGATTTCTTTGGGTTGTTTTTGAAATAGAATTTTTCAAAACCGTCTTTCAGAGCCTGTATCTCTTTAGGGACTTGAATCGTGCGATTTGTTTCGAAATCAGGCCAATTTGTTTTGGCCAATGCTTTTATCTGAAGTTGTTAATGATTTATCAGAGAGAAATATGAGAGAATTACATTAAATTCGGTGCTAGGAAAGAGTGGAAGGCTTTCTTTTACGAAACTATTGAAGCTCTTTTGCTCTTCGGCGGCTATTTGAATATCTGAAAGCATACCTTCAATTCGCTTGGTGAATTCGGTACCACAGCTAGGAAAATATGATATACTTCGAAAACGTTTTCTCTAAAGGAAATATCTTACCAGATCTTCAGTTTCGTGATAACTGCTTGCTCAGTTTCCGTGTTGGCTGACGTCCCGTGGATTAATCTTCTTGCAAGACTGGCACTGTAGATCGCGAGAAAGACGTCTTTGTCTCTGAGACTCGCAAATACGTTCATAATTTTATCAAGGGTCTTGTCAATATCGTCTTGATTATAGTTCTGATTCTTGCCAGCGTTTTTATCAAGAAGTGATTCCAAGTAGTCAGCCAAGAAGTGAGAAACGGATGGTTTCATTGGAATGTTGAATGATTCCTCAACAGCTTCTTTAAACGCTCGGTCAAAATAAATATCCTTTTGGAAGCTCTTCTCAACCATTGAATTGTAATTTTCGTAAAATTGAATCAAACTAAGAACGAATTCAGGATCCTTTCCAAAATGAGAGTTTAGAACATGTCACAAAAGAATATGCGGCTTACTTTTGATTGTATTTCTTTGTCATCTTTGCCTTCCAATTGGGCTTTCTTTTGTTTGATGAGATCGGCTCCCTTTTTCGCGAGATAATGTTTGAAAGTTTGATGAATTCCCTCAAATTTGTCCTCTAAGCGACAGTAAAGTCTATAGACTCTTTGAATATTCTACAACAATATCGCGTAAACAAAGCTGTTTCACAATACGAGATGATTACCTGGATTTGATCGTTCTCAATCATGAAAAGAAAACCTGTTTCTTTTTCCAGCAAAACACTTTTGTAGTCTTTGATTATTCTCTCATTGAGTTTATGAAGGACGATGTTGAGTGTCCTCTGCTGATGCTCGCTACCATATAGCACATCTTCCAGGCGCTTGGTTTCTTGGATAAGTAGCTTCTCAGCATTTTCGAGGTACTCGGAGCAGCTGCATTTGCTCCAGTCGTTCGCTTTGCTTTTGTAAAACTTTTCGGATTCTTCGACCAATCGAAACTAGCTTCATTAACGAATTTGCAAAATTAGGTTCATCGTACTTCAAGTCTGTCATAGAGTTTGCTGTTATCTTTAGAACTTAAAGTCACAAAGATCGTAGCAACAGTTTTCATAGCGGGTCTATTAGCTTCGAACTCATTTCTGTCCTGATAGGGATAGGAAAAAAAATTTTCATAAATAAAAAAAGATTCTCAGGTTACTCTTTCAAGCTCTTGCAGATAATTTCCTACGATAACTTCCCAAAGGCGATCTGCAACGTGCTTTTCGAAAAGTTGGTATCCTAAAGATATTTATTCTATTAAGGCCGAAGAAAATGCAAAAATCTCACCTATCTTTTCAAGAGTCTGGAGGCCATTATGCGGAACATGGAATCTGTCCTAATAATTGCCAAAGATTAGACTTGTCGTGTTAATGAGGGTAAGAATACCAGATATTGGAAGAAACGTTGCATCCATCTCGTCATGAGTCGATGATTTTGCCATCTCTTCTGAAGCTCAACGAGAAAGTCCTTGTCCTTCTTCGACTCAAGAGCGGGATATACCTAAAAGATATAAGAAAGAGCCCTCACATTAAATTTTTACGGTCTTTTTAAGATAATCTTCAAATAACCTCTGATAATCCTTGTACAGCGCCTCATTGAAGTTATTATCCTTTTGAACGCACATGTTATAGATCGCTCTAATAGTCAGAATTCATTGCTACAGTTTATTCGAGATTGTTACGTATATGTTTCCATGAACTCCCTCGTACTGATACCAGTAAGTTTATCAGATGACCCTTTCTGTTGATATACATTTTCGAGAGTTCCATAGAGCTTGCTAATTTGCTTATCAATGATTGCCTTTCCTTGTTCAAACGTAATTTCTTCAGTGCTCATCTTTAGAAATTCTGATGCAAGTGTTTTTGTTTAATCTTTGAAAATTTAAATTTATGGAATTCAAACAAATTCTCTCTATATATCAAATAGCTGACTTTAATTAAGAGTATCCAAAGAATTTTCTATTCGCTATTACCTTCTAGGTTTGTAGCTAAAATGATCGGGCGAAGCGGATAATAACGAGATCTAATACACTCCTTTATGAAGCTCGGCCGAATCTTTTGAGTTTTGTAGTATTGTTATTGTTTTGAAGAAAGAATGAAAATAGAAAATAAAATTATTCAAAGAATTATGTCAGTAATTGTAAATTTGGTGACTCAACAAAAGTGTAGATTATCGAAACCAAGCGAACTAATATTGGGCTGATGGAAGTTGGCATCATGTCATAAATGTCGTAAGCTAAATATCCTCTCTGAATTTTAGAATATTTGTCATTCCATATTTTCACTCCAAAAAATTCCGAGGGGCACTTATTATTGGCAGCTGATGAATAGATTTCTCTCTGAATATTTCACACTCAACTAAAATGGGAAAATAGTATATTGCAGAAATTCAACAAATTCGCGAAAATAAATTGCTATAAGTGAATGATCACTGCAAATAGAGATTTAATCTCCTGATTTCACAAGTTTGGCAATCGTTTTCAGTTCAGATATTTTGTTGGGCTTTTTGAAATCATTAAGATTTTGGTTGTTTTCATCGTTTGCGTTCCAATGAAAGACATAATAATTACTTCACCTTTAAGAAATATGGTTCCGAAGGTTGATAGCATCTGAGACCACAAATAAATTATTTAATCATCAAATAGCATAATCTATAATTCTTCCTTTCTTCAATCGGAGATTATCCTTAAGATCTTCTCAAAAAATAATTTTTCCTGAGAGTTTTTTTTTCTTTATCTCCTTTTTCCTATTTGTTTATTTTCAAATCTATCCTAACTTTATTATGATATTTTGAGAGTATCATTCTCATGATTTGTTGAGGAAGATTGAGATATAGTCAGACCAAATCTTATACGCATACTAAAATTTGGATTAACACTCTTCGTGGAGCTTATCTGACTTCTAACGATTATGAAATTTATTCTTGGTCTCCACCAATTTCTTCTTCAGGTTCGTCGACTGGGTAAGCATCATCCAAGTTCTTTTGAACACCAGTGATCCATTTCTTGGAAGCGAGCTTTCTGGCTTTGCGTTCAGCCTTCTGTTCCTTGGTGAGGGTTCTCTT
>ENA-UOTZ01000348-UOTZ01000348.1-compost-metagenome-genome-assembly--contig:-NODE-348-length-39506-cov-10.502574_pt1 | contig 39506 bp, 19 predicted proteins | sample MGYA00238144_ERZ746983 | MGnify/ENA primary metagenome ERZ746983 (study PRJEB28759, sample SAMN06268863) | compost metagenome | isolation source: single cell | place: USA: California, Emeryville, Joint...
TCACTTTGAAAAATACAGAATTGTTATCATAATACTTCACAACTTCTAAAACACTGAAATCAAGACTATTCTTACTGAAGCCAAAATATGAAGGTTCCAGATTGACCTAATTTTACGCTATTATCTACTCTCTTCTGTCCCGAAAGTTCAAAAGAGCCGCTTTTCACGCATAATCAGTTCGCAGAATGTGCATATTTGTTACAGACTTTGTTGCTTTTCATACCGACTCTCTCAGATTCTTCACCAAATAATTAACTGAAAATTGTACTAATTTTTATCGCTTTAAATTTTATTGCTTTTAATGTTTAAAAGATTCGATCAATACTTAACCGTCTTGCCAAGCAAAATAATCAATAATTGTTTGCTAATCAAGTTAAGGCCTCATATATGTATAAAAACCAAAGATCTGTCCGTCCTAATGTTTCCCACCAAAGAAGAGGCTCACAAAACAAACCTCCGCTTCGTCGACCTTCAGCTCTGAGTTCCAAATCTCCGTTAAACGATCAACTCCTCGATCAGCGTCCTTGGATTACCTTCTATCACGCCAAAGAGCCACCCAAAGAAAATCGTTCCTTTGACATTGCAAAAACCACCTCTCAACCCAACGAAAAATCCGTCTCTTCTGGAGTCCTAACAGAGAAAGTAAGTCTCAACCACACTCAAGACACCGCCTTAGCCCCACACCCTCAAAAGAGGAAAAGCCAAGTCTGGACGCATCCAAGCGAACAAAAATTCAGAGGATTATGGCAACAATACGAGGACATTTGGTTCGGTATCCACTCCGGCCTTGTGAAGCCTCTACTCGCAGATTTCCCCCTTCCAACAACGAAAAAGCCTATTGACATCATCAACGATCCTGTTCGAGAGCGACGAGAAGTTCTAACTGAAGAGAACGAGCCTGTTGCCACCGAGAAAAAACCAAAAGAATTTAAAATCCGGCAGCTATCTTGTAAAACAAAGAAACAAGCAGACGATCTTATGGCTTGCGGTCATTGTAAACAGAAGAAGAGGAGAGGCGTTTATATCGACTGTGGGCATTACTTCTGTCGAGATTGCTTGCGAGATCACATTCAAAGTCACATTGACAATATGAAAGTGCCAATTAGATGTCTTTATCAAGGGTGCTCATATGAACTGACTCGACTTGAGATAGTTAAAAACGCGTCTAATTCAGAGAACGTCGTGAAATACTTTGATCTCAACATTACGGATTTCGTAAAGCGAAGACCTCATCAAATGGTTCAGTGTTTCACAGAGGGCTGCAAATATGTAGTTGATATGACGAAGACGAAGTCGAAGAATGCGATTAACTGCCCTAATTGTAAAGTGAACTATTGCATTGCGTGCCATAAACCAATGAAAAAAGGACATTCCTGTGAGGATCAAAATAATTTAGAGGCAACGAATAATGCGTTAAAGCAGAATACGCCTCTAGTTGCCTTTAATTGAGATACTTATTGGATCATGATTTTTTACTAATTATTCTTTGATTAATATGCTCACGTATTTTGGAGGGAATTAAATATGAAGATAGTAATAATAATAGAGAGCTATTCGGGAGTAGGAGAGTTAATATAATTATATATTGCAGTTTTTTCTATGCTGAAATTACATGAATATGAATTTGAATTGAATCTAAAGTTAAATCTATTCAACAGACGCTCTTTTTGCTTTGAAACTTGGAGTCCATTGAACGTAGCTGGAGATGCTGGAGATATTCTCTAGACAGTGGAATTACTCTAATTTGTTCAGTTTTGTCTCTTTATATTAGAACTAATCTGTACTAATAATGAAGGATGTTAATTCAAACATCATTGCTCTTATTCGTTAATAATTTCACACGAGCATAAATTCAGAGGAATATTCATGTATATTATCAAGTCTTGGAGTTATCTTCCTTAGTACTTATCTGAATTTAGAATTCTTTTTCAAAGTCGACTTTTTGGGTTCGACCTTTCACCTTTGTCTTCACAGCGAACACACAACCTGCCAATGGATTCGCTTTTGTCTCCTCCTCACTTAGTTTGTGTCTTGATGTTGTGATAAAGAGAGTCTGATGGTCCTCTCCTCCAAAGCAGACACTCGTGACATGTTTTACAGGGACTTTCAAGACTTCTAATAACTCTCCAGTGACCGGATCAAATCTTCTTACACTGGAGCCACTAAAGCAAGCTACCCACAGTTTCCCTTCGGAATCCATCGTACAGCCATCTGGAAGTCCCCAGTCCTTCTCAAGCTTGATGACTGTTCTTCTGTCAGAAATCTCACCTTTTTCAGCATCAAACTTGAACGCAGATATTTCTGCCGTGGGTGAGTCTGTGTAATACATAATATCATCATTGAGAGACCAGTCTAATCCATTTGAAATCCCTACTCCATCTAGCAATTGAGTGATTTTCCCATCTCTATCAAGTCGATAGAATTTCCCTCTTTTGATACCGGAATCTTCATCAAGGTCCATTGATCCAACCCAAAACCTCCCTCTGTTATCACATTTCCCGTCATTGAGACGTGTTCCTTCTACTTCTTTGCCGAGGTCTATGACAATAGTCTGAGTGCTGTCTTTTGGATCGAAAATCGAAATTTTGCGTTCAAGAGCGACGAGCACTTTCCCGTCTTTGATTGGAGCAGCAGCTCCTATCATTTCTCCCATCTCATAGGCTGTATCTTTCTTTGAGGCAGAATCCCAAATGTGGAGCTTTTTGCCTTGAATGTCTACCCAGATCAGCTTATTTTCAGATGAAACCCAAATGGGTCCTTCGGCAAGTCGAGCTGGCTCAGAAATGATGCACTCGAGCTCTCCAATGACCACAGATCCGGCTTTTGATTTCTCTTCCATAAATTCTTCGAAAATTTATCTCTCTTGATTTTGGAATATCTTTTGTTATTTTCACACTCCTGATACAGTACCAAACAGCAATCGCATTAATTTCAATATAATTTTTTAACCTGAGTGTCAAGCTTCATTAATCATAATTATATTCCATCATATTATGCTGAAGCATATATTTCTGTAAAGTTTGGTGGTCAGAACTTTATGTGTATCCATAGAAATTTAATAGAGGCTCACAGATTTTAAATTTATTATAGATACTAAAGAAATAAAATTTTGCAGCACAGCCGGAATTTGTGAGAAATCCGCACCAAATTTTTACTTTGTAGCTTGGGATTAGCGTTGATCAAATAAAAGTATCTTACTTGTTTGCTTGCTCTGAGACTAGCAACTTCGTCGGTCTGTTCCATTTGAGAAAGAATGGACAGCCTTAATTTGGCCATGTAATTGAAATAATCGTTTTCAGTGAAAAGCTATAGCTCAGAGAGAATTACTTTGGGAGGAAAATATACACCAATTGAAATTAATGCTTGAATATTTATTTTAGTCAATGAGCAGCTACTCCTAAAAGTCGTCTATGTTTTAGTCTGCGAAGCTTTCATTTCCAATAAGACGTGATATGAAAGAAGAAAAAAACTTAGCAACAAAATTCATTGAACATGGTATGGCTATGTCAATCTCCTTGAAAAAAATAAAGACTTGCTCGCATATGGAATTATTTTAATTAAAATTCTTTTTCAAAGTCGACTTTTTGGGTTCGACCTTTCACCTTTGTCTTCACAGCGAACACACAACCTGCCAATGGATTCGCTTTTGTCTCCTCCTCACTTAGTTTGTGTCTTGATGTTGTGATAAAGAGAGTCTGATGGTCCTCTCCTCCAAAGCAGACACTCGTGACATGTTTTACAGGGACTTTCAAGACTTCTAATAACTCTCCAGTGGCCGGATCAAATCTTCTTACACTGGAGCCACTAAAGCAAGCTACCCACAGTTTCCCTTCAGAATCCATAGTACAACCGTCGGGACGTCCCCATTCTTCCTTAAATGTAATCGCCGTTCTCTTTTCAGAAATTTCTCCCTTTCCAGCATCAAACTTAAATGCAGAAATCTCTAGCGTGGGTGTGTCTGTGTAATACATTACATCATCATTGAGTGACCAGTCTAATCCATTTGAAGTTTTAACTCCTTCGATAATGAGTGTTAATTTCCTATCTCTATCAAGTCTGTATAATTTTCCTTTTCTTAGCGGTGAGGTTTTATCAAAGTCCATTGTTCCAATCCAAAATCTCCCTTTGCTATCACATTTCCCGTCATTGAAACGTGTTCCTTCGATTTCTTTCCCAAGGTCCACAACGATTGTAGCGGTGTTGTCTTTTGGATCAAAGATCGAAATTTTGTGTTCAAGAGCAACGAGCACTTTTCCATTATTTATTGGAGCAGCTGCTCCTATCGTTTCTCCCATATCATAAGAGGTGTCTTTTTTTGAGGAATAATCCCAAAAATGAAGCTTTTTGCCATCGATATCCACCCAAATGAGTTTCTTTTGACCGGAATCCCATACAGGTCCTTCACCGAGGAGGGCTGGTTCTGAAATGATACATTCAAGGTCTCCAGCAATCACAGATTCAGGTTTTGGTTTTTCTTCCATGAATTCTTCGAAAAATTTTTCTTCGCGGATATAATAACTCTTTGGAATAAATTCCAGCTTAAAAGATATCAAAATAAAACCTTTGGCACCCACACATAATGATTCTCAAGTTGATTCTAGCTGCTGAATCGAGTAATATTTTCATTTCGATCGCCTTTTCAAGCATCTAGTCAAAATCAATGAATCCTTTCACTAAAAGGCTCTTTTTCTGTGAGCTACCATGCGTTGTCGATATGAAATAAAGGATGTACTCAAGATTCAGATTCATTTTTATCTTACAAATTATTCGTCTTACCTGTAGTTTATCGGTGCTATTCAGCTCTCTCCATTACCAATGTGTTTTTTTAGAAAATGGCATTCTATTGTCTTCTTCGCATTTGAGATTTCAACGCAAAGAGATTCAAATTAATTCGATTCGGTCCTTATGAATTTTGTTTTCAAGTGGCATTTTACATAGCAGTCTTTTTGGTTCCTAAAGCGTTGGGTTACTAACTCCGTCCCTATTGCTTTTGTCCGAAGACTCAAAATGCAGAAACTGCATTCTATTCCTAGCCACTTAGAGAGATAAATATGCTAACCTTACGAACGGAAATTTTTTTGGTGATATAATACAAATTCTATACGAAAGAAAACAAAAGCCATTCATTGCAAGGGGCAAATGCTTCTGAAGTGCAAACGAAATAAAAACCATTGAGGCAATCAAAGCAAACTATAATAATAATATCAATTCACAATGCAATTTCTACTATTCCCACTTTTTCTTGATTTCACTGTTTATACTCTGGATGCTTGGTTCGAATGTGAAGATTCAAAGCTGTGTCACTCCTAAGAGGGATTAGGCATAACAATTTCGAAAATCTATACCCATAGGCTTTTCCGCAAGCTTCGATAGGGCATTTATGATCTCTTGCTATTTCAATTGCTGTCCTACGTTCCCTTTTATGTTGTTTTTTATCACTTTTTGAGTCGTAGTTCGACTTTTCTCTTTTAGGTTCGAGCCCTTCAGTGCTGGTAACCCCGAGTTTTTTCTATCAAATGCCAACGTAAGCGACGAATTTTTCAGGCACCTACCTGCAACTGCTCCAGCTTTTCAGCAAGCAAATCCCTCTCACTCTTTATCTCCTTGTACTATATTGTAATATTTGTATTGGATATCCATTTCTTCATGAATGTTTACCTGAGCGTTTAAAACAGCATTTGCCATAAAAACTTTACAATATTCCTCATAGTATTCATTGGGAGCCCCTAAACAATTGAAATTCTGCGCGATTGAAAAAGAAACCTTTAGTAGTATTTTGATTAGAAGATGGTGGATTCTCTTTCACGGGGAGTTTCTCGCCAACTTTTTCTGAATTCTCTGATTATTTGTCATATTGAATGTGAAGGCGAGTCTTGTTACGCTGAAGGTTGTTTATCATTTAGCCTTGGCAACTACAGCTGCTTTCCACTTTTTTGTCGTCTCAATTTTAAATTGTGAATTTATTTTATTACTTCCTTCGATTGCAAATTTTCAAAAAGGAATTGGAACCAACTTTTCAAAGAAAACGACAAAGCTTAAATTCTGCTTAGAGTTGAAGCCTATGATTTCGCTATGGTATTTCCAGTGCAGCAGGCATTTCAAATCTTTCAGCAGATAGAACTTTTTGCACCTATTCAGATTATCGCATTAACAGTACCTCCATGATAAGGCAAACAGTAAAATTCGCATTCTTATGGGAAAAAATGTTAACTCTAAGCAAATATTCTGTTGAGATGAGATATGCTATTAATTTTCATCGTTCTTTTGAACGGCTAGTTCATTGACATCCATTTGAAGACAATTAAGCCAAGAAATTATGAGATAGCGAAGAAAATTTACTTCTGTACCTGTGTGTTATGAAAATGAGCAGAAAAGCTGAAATAGAATGGCTAGCGAAACTTGGCGTAAAACGGAATCCAAAAAATAAAGGAATATTCTCGAAAAGATTTTTCTGAGAATTGAACTTTTTACTTCATAATCAAAGAATGCAGATTCTTAGCTAGCAGGCTCCGTTCGATCTAGGACAGTGTTTTTTCAGTCAATAGCGACGAAAGAAGGCGAATATTATTCAATGGATTTAGCATTGATAATGGATTAAAGCGGCCTCCTTTTTCATAAATGTTCTGAATGCCTTGCTTTACAGAGCTCAGAGGTGTCTCATTATTTGTTTATGGAATTAATAATAGGAAGAAGAGAACTTTTTCAAAATGCCTCTGGTTAACTGTTTCAAAAATTCCTTTTTTCAAATTTTATTTGAGAAAACTGTGATTCTCATTGCATTTGAGGTTAGAAATTCCTACAGGAGACTGAATCTTCTCTGCAGCTATCAGCTTTTTGATTCACAAGGTGAATAAACGGTGAATAAAACAAGATAGAAACTCATTGATTTAATATGAGAGTAAATAATAAATATAGAACTGAAAAACTGAAAAATGAACGTCTTTGAATTCCAATTGTATACAAAGAACCGCCTCATACTTTGATTTATAAAACACTCAATAATCTCTCAGTCAAACCCTTCGAAGCCCAAACAGGAAAATAAATTTTCAGTTCTTTTGTCTGCTTGTTCTTCTTTATAAACAGGGCCACAGAAATTGTATTCACGGTGCCATGGAATAAACCTCGACGATTCGTTCAACACCTGGTTCCTCTCACGGCTATTATCTGTTGGAACTGCCTTCATAATACTATAAAAGTCAAAGTCTTCTCTCGCTTTGAAATCTGAAGGAGTTTCCTTCTTATATCCTCCGATGCTGGCTTGAATCTTTGGTTTGTTTAACAAATAAAGTTGGTATCTCAAACTCTGCGCTTCTTGTCTAAAGAAAAAATGATTTTAGTCCTCTAATAGCTTTCATGAAAAAATACTCAAGGCGGTCTATTCTGGTTCGAGTGCTCATATTGTACTCAGCAGCGTCAGCCATCATGTTTTTTAACTCATATAATTCCTCCTTTAGCGATTGCAGGCCATCTTCAACTGCTTTATTCTAAGGAAATTTTCAGACTCTTTACAAGAAAAAAAAATCCGTTACCTCAATGACCAGTTCTCGCAAAGCCTCCTGACAGCAGTCTCCTTGTTCCTTCGTTTTGCTGAACGATTCAACAGACTGCTGATAGACTGGAGAAGGACTGCTTTCAGTATTTTCACTCTGTTCTTCAAGTCTTTTTTTACTTTGGACTTTTCTTCTCTTGAGTTTACTCAACATGTGCTTCTGTCCTTTCTTGAAAAATGGGTTGCAGTAGGCATGCACAGAAGCATCTCGCTTCGTTTTTCGAAAATTATACATGTTAAGCTATATAATCTCTTAGAACCTTGAAAAGGAAAGGGAAAGTACCTGTCTAACGAATGAGTGGAAGTTCTCGTGGCCGAAGTAGGTCCTCAGGATAGTAGACGAGAATAGCTCGAGCTGTTTGATAAGGATGCATTCTCCTTCGCTGTCCCAGCTGAATAACTCTGGAAATTTATTTTCCTATGGGAAAGTCTCGTCAGATAAGCTCGGAGAAGAAATTTACCTCAAGGAGATTGAAGACGATAGTAAGAAATGAGTTAAGATTGCTTCGCCCCATTTAAGAGTTATGTTTTTTTGGAAAATGAATTATTGTTTTCAGATGAGAATCGTTCCATGACTCAAAAATATCAAAATTATGAACCTATAATTGGATGAGAATCTCGTGTTCTTTCTATGAACTTTTCTCTTAATTTTGTTCCCATTTCTTTATCTGGTATTTGGAACTTTTTAGAATATGCGATCAGCTCCTCTAATTTCTCGAACAAAGGTTTTAGTGTTCTATTAAAATATAAAGTGGTTGAGAAATTGAATTTTTTGATGAATTTGGAACACAGGTTCTAAATATTTTCGTCTCACAAATTTCGAAGTTTCCCAATTTGTTATATTAATTAAGATAAATCTAAAATAAGGTGTGAAAATACTGAGAGAGTTGGCGCATGGAAAACAACTACCGGTATATTTTCAGATTAACGAAAGTCGATATAATTAAGCCTAGGAGAGGAAGTAGACTCCAGTGCGAAAGTAAATTTGAATGAAATTTGTAGAAATTAAGGATGAGTTACTGTTGCATGATATTTATGGGAAAATAGAACTGCTAAGACTGCGATGTAATGGTCAAATTCAAAATACCTCGCCCCAGTAGGAATCGGGCTATCCATGATTCTTGGAAGCCATGCATCACATGCGAGATGCAATAAATAGTTTTTTTTGGGATTTTCGTATAGTAAAACAGAATCTTTGCGATTTAGAGTTCAGAGGAAGCACTGGTATATCATAGAGAGAGAGGAATTCGTGGTAGACAAAACTTCTTCCTTGGTAAGCTAAAATTCAATTAAAACTTCATAAGAGAATGACATCATTACTAAGGCTTTTCTAAAGAATTCTTTCAACGTAAATAACTTCAATGATATTGGAAGAAGCTCAATCAAGAATACTAAATTGCGAGAAAATATCATGCGCATATCCCAATTTATGAATGACAAGAGTATGCTTAGTTGCGTACCTGGTGTAAAGTTTGAAGAAGAAGGGCGTAGAAAGATTTTAGTCAATTGAACAATATCTTTTTAGAGATATTTCTGGTCGTTTCGCTAGTGATAGGAGAAAAAATGGAACCATAAAGCTGTGATGACAAAGTTCGTCGTAATATGTGTCCTTACCCACTACATTTGGCATAATGTCCATAAAAAACAGTATTTCTAATTCCATAGCCAGCTTAAAGTATCAAAGAATGCAATGTAGTGTTTGAGAAAAAGATTTTCAAAATAAAAAATTGACTTATGGAATCTCAAGATTTATTGAAACTGATGGAAGTACCTGAAAAAATCAGGCATATCGCCATTCTGGCCGATAGAGATAAACTCAGCATTTCGGTTGCGAATTCGCTCAGAAGAAAGACTAAACAATCCACGATAATTTTGCCAAAAAGAGAATATATAAGAAGCGATAATATCCGAGAGACAAATGATACGATTGTTGAGTGCTATGGATCATCTATATCTTTTAATTATGCGAGTGATTTACTAAATCCTCAGTCTGAAGACCCCTATTTGATAAATATAATCCATAATACTCTATCTAAAGAGCTTATCTCACAAGATGCGTCCGTTCTCAATGTTATCGATGGAACCCTACTAATTGTGGACTCAACTGCCACAACTCTCTCCACGCAATTCGAAACAATGTTACCGATGCTTGCTTTTAAATTAATCAAACCAGCTTTGATCATTAGTGCTTTTGAACAGTTAATCTCCCAGTATATAAGCCCCAATCAGACCCTTGAGAGCCAAGCCGAAATGATCTATCAGCATTTAGTGAATATCATCGATCCAATTAACAAAGCGCTCTCAGCTCTTGAGAGCCCTGAGATAGGACGACTTGACTTATATCCAAATCAAGGAAATGTCGCATTCGCATCAGAAGAAGATGGGTGGGCTTTCACTCTCACTACGTTCGCAAAAATATATTCGAAAAAATTCAATATTGACGCTGAAAAACTCCGCAATAAGTTCTGGGGCGACAACTTCTATGATCCTCGCACAAAAATATGGCTCAATGATCCTAAGGCTGGGAAATCTTCAAAAGGTGATGACGACGGTAAAGGAGAAGAACCCATCGGAAGAGCTTTCTGCGCTTTTGTGATGAATCCAATTCTTAAGTTGTACTCTTCGATACTGCAAAGTAACACGGAACAATTCGACAAGATGATGGCAACTCTGGAAATCACTCTCGAGCCTAGTGAAAAAAAACTCGAAGGAAGCGCTCTCTTGAAAGCTGTGATGTCAAAATGGCTGAGCGCTGCAGATAATCTGCTTGAGATGGTAGTTTTGCATCTTCCCTCTCCAAAGGTTGCTCAGAAATACAGAATCAAGAGTGTATTAAATAATGAAAAAAATTATGCCGTTAATGAGAAAGCAGATGAGATCACATCGTGTTTTCGTGAATGTGACCCTAAAGGTCCATTGATCGTGTATGTATGGACAATGGCACCTACAAATTCCAATGGACGATTTTTAGCTCTCGGAAGAGTATTTGGAGGAACATTAACTAGTGGAGAGAAGGTGAAGATAATGTGTCCAACTAATGGTCCAGGCAACAGCTATGATGTTTTTGAGAATTGCAATGCATGGCCTGGTTTTATCATAACAAAATTCCTTGAGAACATCAAATATGCTGCAAGTGGCAACCTTGTAGGGCTTAATTCGTTAGATAAAATTATTTTGAACACAGCCTCAATAACAACCTCAGGCATTGACTGTTTCTTCAATGAACACAAAAGCATTCGCTCTCCAATTATTTATACAAAAGTTGAGCCCAAAAATCCTTCAGATTTGCCAAAAATGGTACATAATATGAAATATCTTACTCGAATCGATCGCTTTGTCGTACCTTTACTTCCAGACACGGGTGAGTACCTCTTGGCAGCAAGCGATGAGAGTCATATCGATCGATGTCTAGAACGAATGCAGACTGATTACAAGATTCAAACTTCTGATAAATTCGTATCTTACAAAGAAATAGTCAAGAGAAGCTCTGTCAAAATTTGCATTGCCAAGTCTGCTAACAAGCATAATTTATTGTACGGGCTCGCAGAACCCATCAGCAACGAGCTCACTACAGCCATCGAAGCAGGCAAGATCACTCCTGACATGGATTTCAAAAACAAAACGCAGATACTTGTTGATGAGTTTGGATGGGATCCCTCTGATACACTCAATTTATGGGCTTTGGGTCCTGACCATTCCGGACCCAATGTGCTCGTAAACGTGGTGACCACTGAAGTTCGGTTCGTTAACGAGATCAGAGACGCTATGATGTCTGGTTTCGAATGGGCCATGAAAGAAGGAGTGCTCGCTGGTGAAAATATGAGGTCAGTGAGAATGAACCTCATAGATGTGAGTCTTCACAGCGATGTCATCCATCGAGGTGGAGGACAGATAATTCCTGCTGCTCGAAGGTTATTCCATGGTTGTCAGCTTACAGCTGAACCTACTTTACAGGAGCCTATGTACTTGTTTGAATTGAATTTTTTATCGTCGTATAAAGATGTCGTATATTCACTCCTAGCTGCTAAACGAGTATCAATAATCGAAGAAGAGGAAACGACGTTGCTAAGTAGTTGGAGTAAATTAAAAGGATATCTTCCTGTTGTAGAATCTTTTGGTATGATTTTATCATTATTTTTGAATTCGTAATTTCCTATAGGACTTTCAGCTGAATTAAGGAAGATAACACAGGGTCAAGCGTTTGGTGGTTGGGCATTTGATCATTGGAAGGAAATTGAAGGCAATATTTTTGACTCAGAAAGCAAATTGGCAAACGTAGTCAAATCGATCAGAAAGAGAAAAGGCTTAGGAGAGTCCATCCCTCTTTTAAATCAGCTAATCGAACAATAAATCGCATTTAATACAATGTCATCATCGCTTAATATCCGAAATGGATTTTAAAGCTCTCTTGCCCTTATCTGGAATGCCAATCACGCATCAGACAGGACATGGGGTATATAAGCCTTGTTAACCTTAACCACTTAAAGAAAGTTAATTTGTTTAGAGCCAATGGAATTGAGCTTGCAATTAGTGAAAAGATAATTTATCATAGCATCAATTACAAGGGTATGCATTATGTAATTGTTAGGATCTTTTCTTATTAATCAAACAGAAAAGCCACCCTGAATTAAATTAAAAATCAAAATACTGTATCTTGAATAAATTAAATCTGTTCGAAACTGAACTGAAAGTACCGCCGTTCTATTGAGATTCATGAATTTCCTCTTCTATTGTTGTTCTTTTTGATAATTGAAGCTTCTTAATCAAATTCGCTTCCTAATAAAATTTATCAGGCCAATTGAAGTGGCAAATCGCTTACTTGATGATATCGAGATGAGTAACATTTTTGGCAAAGCCCTTTAGCATACACGACATCGTGCTCACAATACTTTGGCTTTCCTGTCCTCCCAAACTTGTGATAGCAATAATTGCAGAGACCTTTTGCATAATGTTTCCTCTCAGGGTGACCACACTTATTAACGTGTCTTGCACCTCCTTTTGCAATTTTTTTGCTAGCAGATACCTTATCACATGTAATTTGTTCGGAATCGTCTTCATCTGCCTCTTGCTTCATCGAAGCAAATTCTGGTGAATTGTCCATGCTGTTCCGATCTTCAGAGATATGTTTTGAATCGTCAGGACTGGAAAGATTTGGAGTAATATGATTGGTGTCCAAGAAAGAATTTATGAAGTTATTTCTTGAAAGATTATGAGATGTAAGGTTTTTGCTTGAAAAATAAGTTGATTGTTTTTGCGTTTCGAGAACTCGCAGTTCTGTAAGAAGCTTAAGCTTTTGAAGTCGCAAGCTGTATTCATCTTTTATAGAATCTACAGGGTCTTGCAATAAATCTTTGAGTGTGAGAGGCTTTTGCTGAGGCTCTTCCGTCTCAGCTTGCTGAAAAAGCAGGCTTTTGAGTTTTGTTTGAAAAGCTCTGATGTTTAAAATTAATAGTAAGATTTGCTGTATATTGTCTGAAGTATTGAGTTCACATATAGGATTTTCACCAAAAAGCATTTGCTTCATTAACTACCTGGGTCTCTCTCTCTTTTTTGAGGAATTAAATAATGTGTTTATAATGTAAACCTTGATCGGCTTTAAACTACTTTGTTCCAAGGTTCTGCTATTCCTAAGAATCAATCGAACCGATGCATCGATTTATTATTCATTAATCGTTGAGAGTTAGCTGTTTTTTAGATTCTCTTTTTTAAAATATTTGGCAAAAATCCCTTGCGGTTTGCCTTGCCATCTCAGGCAATGAGCTGCAACTTCGAGTGAAAGCTACTATACATACACATGTTAATTCCTTTTATCAGGCAGAGAGATTTCTATGATCGTAATAACATTAGTATTCTAAAACGATTAAGTAGAATTTTCAGAATGTATCAATTAAGGTCATACATAATATACAATTACTTTTTAGATAATTAACCGACATACGTTTGAGAAATTTCTAATCGAAAGTTTTTAGAACTCAAAACAAAATTAATTGAAGTAGTAACTAACGAGGCAAGCACCCATTGCTAAGAGCGCAATTCATGATTATTTTGGAAAATGAAGCTTAATGGATAATTTTTTGATTACTTATGAGGAGCTACTCTATGATTTTTTAAATCTTGCTATAGAGAATCGATAATGTCTGAAATAAAGAGAGACACGTGTTAACCAGGCTTCAAATGAAAGTTAAGGTAAGTTCAGTTACTGGTAAGGAACTGATTTCTGCAAGCAAATTAGTTATGAGTGCGGCAGAGAAGTTATGTAAGAGCGACTCTAAACGTGTATTGCAAATTTAGGAAAGTTCTTTGCAAAATTTCGAAAACGGAAACTTTTGATATCTCCTATCAAATAAAATTTCATCACCTCATAATCAAGTTAATCTGAGGCATACGAGTAGAGTGGAATTTTACGAGAAGCTCGCTAAAAAGATTCATTTGTCACTTAGAGAAAATGCTCAAACAACTTCAACTTGAAATTTTTTTTATTATTTTGGTGCTTTTATTCTGAGAAGTGCTTTTCTTGAAATTAAAGGATAGTCGTTTTTAGATAAGAATTTCTCGGTAAATAAATGACTCCTCAGGTTATTGTTAACAATGTAGTTCCTATCAAATTTGTTCAATTCAAAGAGATGCTTCTTCTAAGACTCAATGAGAACGAACGAAGAATTTCCAGGGCTTTTTCCTTTCAAACATCGAAACTGAACCTGAGGGAAGCTAGTCCATTAAAATCGTATCAAAGGGTCTCAAATCTTGCTTCTCATATGAAAAGTACATTAAGAATAAAATTGAAGAGAAATTCTCTCTTTTTGGGTTTATTTTCTCCTCCATTTCTTATAACTGAGACCTACATTTATTTTGGAAGTAATCATACAGCTAAAACATCTAAAATATTTGTGCAACAGCTTTGAATTCAGCAACTTCTACCGTTATGAAATTAAAAGGATATCTTATTCAAAAAAGCAATGTTTATTGTACAAATAAGAATATTTTTGAGAGTGAAAAAAAATTCAAATGAGAAAAACTTTCATTTTTCCGTTTAATGGTGTTGCATCAGACCTCCTATGCAAAAATTATTATGCACTGCAAATTTTGGGTTCAATGTGCCGATTGAAAAACAATACAGTTGGCAAGATAATGTTATGTCAGATCTATATTTTATCTTGAAAAACGAGAATTCAGGTCACGAAAGGAATGTTAGTCATTATTATTATAATGATGGAATAAATCTGGTTCAACGAAGCGACAGCATTTAGAACATTTTTGAAGAGTGGAGCCTCTAACCTCTATTGAACGAGAAAATCACTCCTTGGGTTCATAGGAAGGTCGACAATACCGAATATTGCAAAAGTAACCCAGAAGAAGGTTTCGTATATGACAACGAACAGCAGCATTGAAACTAAAATCATTATTGCTCAAATTTTATTCATTTTCAGACAATTTTGAGTTCTTGAGACGAACTCGCTCATACTGACTATATCTCTTAGCTGGCTCAGTCGTAGTCATTCATCTATGTGGGGTAATTTAATGCGGGTGTTTTTATGTACAACAAGCTTTCATTTTTGAGAAATTAATCTGGTTTATACGATTAAAATGTTTAATTTAATAAGATATATGGCAATAAATTCTCATTTGTAAGGAAAAGCAAGAGATCTTTAAGCAGCAAAAAACTCACAACTCCCTCCAACTTTTTGAGGAGTAAAGCGGAACCAGTTTAACCTGAATCCAATAATGATTTTTAAAAAAAAACCAAAAAAACCGTATTGATAATATCACTCCTACTGATATTACTTGACTCTTCTCATCTCATCTCATCATTGAGATAAACCGAACTTCTCATTATTTGCATTTCTTGAAAGATTCCGGAGCGTTAATCTTCAAAAAATTCTCCGCAGACAACGACTATTTTTTTTCTCTTTTGCCGGATTTGGAATTCTGCTATGGTATAAAATAATACCAGCGATTTACTAATTCGAAATTAAACGTGAGAGTCTTCGCTTTATTAAAAACTCCAAATCCGATTGTCGTTTGAGCAAATACATCAACGATCACTGCAGCAGAACCAAGGAGGGGAGCTCAAGAAAACGTTAACTTAAATTCATTTGTATAACTACACTATTTCCTGATTTTTTCTTCAAGCATTACATCCTTTAGTGAATTATATATGAAATAGAGAGAGAGAGCGCGAAAAAATGTATTCTCAATTGGTTTTCTTGGGTGGAGGTGTTGTACAATGTAACAAGTTACTCAGAATTAAAAATATCTCATTTACTAGTTATAGCTACAAATAATCCCAAAAATTTCCATCTGGAATCAGCAATCAACTTCCTCGTATCATTTTCTAATCTCTTTTGAATAGAACGCCCAACAGCTGATACCTTTCTCAAGTCTCAAGGCCATTCTAAGATTATTCCTTTACAATTTTTTTCCAAATCCAATTATTCCAAGATCCAGTATTCTCAAAATTTCCTGAAGTTTTAATTGATTATTGAAGGTGTGTTAAAGAATTTTTTCTATACATGAATAACGCAAATCGAAGCGTACAAAATTAAAAGTTACTACAATAACCGATTTTAAATTCTTAATTGGCCTGTTTAAGCAGTTCCCAATAAAAAATGTTCTGAGAATTAAATCTCAGATGCTGAAATTTCTATTTTCCTTTGCCAGAATTTAAATAAATTTTGAAGAATTTAGATCAAGAAATAATGAACAATCTCAAATCCAGCTTGCTCTTGTGGACGCTCTTCTGTCTCTTGAATCCTCTTCTCACGGAACAACAAGTACCAGCACAACACTTATTTCAGTAGATTAAACTTGGGAATTTGTAGGCAGCGTTTAAGCAATTAAATGATGCGAATGTTGCTTGTACAGGAACTGACTATGTTTCATACAGCAGTGTTCAATTGGGATTGGATGGTACTTTGCTTTATTGGCTGTTCTCATGGGTTTTAGGCTCAAATTATTCCACATTTACGTACTCATTCTGGTGGAAGACTCCAAACACGATTGATAGAGCGCAACTACCAGCGAACCAAAATCTAATTTTGAGCAGATTCAATAACATGCCTGAGTAATATTGTTGATTTCTCGGTTTGATATCATTGCAACAGGAACGGAGATTATAATCGACTTCTGATCCAATACGAATACGCTACTTCTACCTATGATTTCAAGGCATTTGTTAATGAAGCGCAAGCTTCATCGATGACCGTTCCGGTAAAATGAATGTTTTGCTCTTTCATATTAATGTTCATAGGCTGTGACTACTCAATTAGTCTGGAACTTTTTCTCTCAAACAATAGACTACAACACAAATATTGTTCACAATTATTACTATTATCCTGGTCAAGCCACAAGTGCAGCGGTAACTGGCATCGTAAGACAGACCCTTTCTATTGCAAGCGGCACTGTTGACACTGTTCTTGATGATGATGTTTTGTATATCGGTGGTGCACCCGACGCATACAGCTTGTGCGGATATTTTGCAAGAATTTTCGTCGTGCCGACAACTTCGTCAGCGACGATCCCAGATATTGAGGCTTTGAGACTTGGATCCAAAGGTATTTTGCTCAAATTAGAGGTTTTATTCAATGAAATTAGATATTCTATATGTCACGCTGATACAATTTTACGAATTTAGAGGACAGACTGCCAGAAGCACTCTTTCGAATTTCCAATTTGCTCTTGGATCAGATGCGGCGAATGAAGACGTTAATGATCCGACGTGGGACAGGGTATTAATTGAAATAATCTCATATTGTTAATAGAATAAAAAATTAGACTGCAGGAGGATTAACTTTCTCCTATTCTGGGGGTGTCACTCAATATATTTCGCTTAATACAGGTGTTTATCTCGTGTACGCTGGCGCAATAGATTTCACTTTTGAATGGGAAATCTCGATAAATACTCAAGCAGCTTTCCAATTCTTACAGAAAGGACCCCTACTTATTTCTTATACTGAGACTCGTGCCTTATCAGTCACAGTTATTTCTACTACGAAGACTTTTGAAGCTCCGATTTCACTTCGAAGTAGAGCAATTCTCTTTCCAAATCGAACTCTAATAATTCAATAGGTGGATTCAATGACTACAGGCTCTACTGCTCGAAGTATTCAAGACCAACGGTCTTTTGTCACCTTTGGATCAATGAGCAAGATCAAGGAGAAATTATATTTCCCTCGGAGACACAATTCATTGATTCGCCTGCTAACGCAATTGTGATCCCTCCTTCAACCTCCGGCGAATATATGTTCCAAGGAACTCTTAAACGATTTTTGATCGCTCTCAACCGTACTACTATCTACCCAATAGGTAATCGCCTTATACTCTCTCTTGTGTTTTCTGATAATTTTTCGTTTGATAGATAGTATGAGTGACTGCTTATATGCATTTGGAGGCACGATTTGCTATAAAGTCAATCCTAACAACTTTGACGAGTTTACTTGTCCGAGTAGAACCTATCTGGATAACGTTTCATACACTTGCGCAGCGTGTCCTCTTGGCTGCGAGGTCTGCGTGAATAATACTCTATATGGCTGTACCAAATGCCTCGCAGGATATGTAGATGTCAACGGATATTGTGGCTGTGGTATAAGCACCTACTTTAATACGGCCTTGGGAGCTTGCAGTAAGCATCAAATTTACAGAGCCTTTAATGGTTAATAAATTATTTAAAATTCTATAGGCAGCTGTATCGAGGGTTGCGATAATTGCACAAACTCAGCGGACTGTTTGCTCTGTAGTGTTGGCTATTATTTAGACTCAACCTTAGATAGCAGTGGTACGTGTGTCCAAACTTGTCCATCAGGATATTTTGGGAACGACATAACCAGAACTTGTGACATCATCACTTGTCCTGCGAATTGCCTCTTATGCCCTAGCAGTGACACTTGCACTAAATGTAAAACTACTCACGTCTTGGAAAACGGAGTTTGTACCACTTACTGTTCAAGTGCCAATCCAATCAATTTTAACGGCAGCTGCCATAGTAGTTGCCCTCAAGGCTACTTTAATCATAATCAGCAAGGGTACCTAAACACTTGCGTAATTTGTGATCCAAATTGTCTCACGTGCTCGGGTCCTACCAATAGCGAATGCCTCAGTTGTCATAGTGGCCGTTTCTTGCAAAATGACAAGTGTCTTTCCTGCAACTCTTCATGCGAAACTTGCTCAATGGATGCGAATAACTGCACCTACTGCCGAAGCGGAACCTATTTACTAGAATCAACCTGCGTGTCAGTTTGTCCAGACACCGTAAATGAGGCTAACCGAAGTTGTGTGGAATCAGCAACGAATCTGGGATGCTTGCCGCCGATGGCTTCAACGAGCACAGGCGATTGCGTATTTTGCAGAGGAAATTGTGCGGAGTGCTCTTCTGACGCTCAAACTTGCATCATCTGTAATCCAGGTTTGACACTACAGAATGGCGTCTGCACGATACCCGGCAGTCAATCTAGTGTCACCTTTCAAGCTGGAACCCTCAAGAATCTAGGCGCCCTGTCATTAGGGCTATATTCAACGTCTCAGGATATTCTAGCGGAGCTGAGTGAAGATGTTCTTTCGATAAACGACTTAAAAGTTTTTTGGATTCTCTTTGCAAAGGATATCGCACCGGACTATGCGAATCTTTCCTGCAGTAATATCCAAGAAATTGTTTCTAATAACTACACTCAAGCGTTTTCTACGTCGATACTTCAAATAGGAACTCATGGTTTGGGCTATATTAATTATACGAATTCCTACGGCATTTATCTGAGAATTACTGGCCTTAGAGCAGCCTTGAACTACAACTTTACTCTCTGTACACAGCAGCCTACTGTTAGTACAAAACTTTGGGACTCTGGAACGATCGAGTTCACAACTAAAAATAATGGCTATGCAATTCGGAAGGCCAAGCTCACACTGGACACCGACTTGCCATCAGAAGACTTCGCTCCCTTTTTATGTGCGTTAGCTTCAGATCTGAGCGTAAATAACTCTGTCATAATCACTTCCGATGGTTATTCCTGTAACTCTGAGAATGCGAGGAGACTTCTTGACTACCAGAGCCACGAAAAGTTGAACCGAAGAACTCTAACTGCAACGAGCACAAATAAACTTGATTTACTCATCTATGGAGATCCTACCTCAGAGACTTTTGACTCTTCAACCTCAGAAATACTTGACAAGCTCACTTCGCAATCATTCATGGATTCCTTTGTTTATACTACTTCTTCAGCCACAGCGTCCTCAAAAGGGATTGTCAGGATCACTGAAGTGAGCATTGGTCAATCAATCATTCCTGAAGCTCCAGTAATTGTAACTGAGACCGTCTCTTACGAAGTTAAAGGAAACATCATGTTTTTCCCTAATATAACGTTCTCCGGGGTTGATGGCTACGCCTATATTTGTCTTGTACCGAATAACTCACAAACAGACATTGCTCCTCCTTCTTCTGCACTCATTATCTCATCAATGAAACCAAGCTCTCAATCTACTGATGATTATATTATTGAAAAAATCCGATTTTACAATGGAGAGGCTTTGGCAGTTATCATAGAAGGAATTAATCCCAACACTTCTTATAATATCGTAATCTTCGGCACGAACGAAGATCAAAGCAGTTTCGCGTTTAGGACTCCACGACTTATAATGCAAGCAATTCTAGGAACTACCCTCCCAAAGTTAAGTATCGAGCTCTCCTATTTCACTCTCATCGCTACTGAAGTTGGCGCTGTAGTATTCCTCATTATTACCTGGGTCAGTTTGTTTACGAAAATCAACATCAAGCTTGAGAAATGTATACGCTACCTCAGTCGTCGCCTCTCACTCACTCTCAAACGTCTCCTTTGCTTCAGATCGAAAAAATCACAAGATGAACAGAGCAAAATACACTCGAGTCTCAACAAAAAAGACCCTTCTTCAAAATACCAAATTCGAATGAATATCAGCTGGGGTACTGTAGTCGAGCTACAATGCGATGAAACTACTCGTCAATTTGTAAATTCTCCGAGAAAATCGGTGAACGCGAGTACAATTTGCAACGAAAGAATTGAAATAGGATCGGAAAGGGTTCTCGGAGCTGAGTCCACTTCATTGTCTTCTTCCAATATCGCGCTTCAAGGAGGACTGCACTTTCCGTCCAGAAGAGCTCATATCGTTGATCTTTCTCTTTTGGAAGTTCCAGATGAAGATCAGGAAGCGAGAGAGGCTAAATTCGAAGTGATGACTACGAGGAAACAGGAATTCCAATTTATGAAACCTTAATGATATGTTTTTTTTTCTCTTCCTATTTCTGAATTAAATTCATCGAGTAATTTATCCAATATGTGTGTCCCATGTGAGAGTTTAGCAATTTTTTTGAGGTTTTACAAATTAAACATTTTTCTCGTCTGTTTTTCTTCATTACGTACCAATTCTTGATTTTCATTTCCTCAACCTCAATCATAAAACACTAAAACAACGGATAAATACTCCATGTGCCAAGCCTGCTATGATGTGCTTTCCTAAAACCTAATAAAACGGAACTCAGAATTATTAATGTTCCCAAATTTTCTTTAAATTCTAATTAATCATAGAACCAGTCTTTTTGATTTATTCTGGATTTAAGTGCAAATCAGCGTAAACTGGTTAGCACACTTTATAATAAACGATTAAAAACTTTTTGATCTAAATTGCTCTGCTAAATTAATATTCGAGAGGAACTATTCTAACACTGAATCTCATATTTTGAAAATTCTTTTCTCTGATTCGACGGATTTAATAAAATTTATATAGAATTTGGATCAAGTCCTTATGAGAACCCTCAAATCCAACACGCTTCTATGGATATTCTTCTGCTTCTTGGGCCCGCTTCTAACGAAACAACAAGTTAGAAACTTAATTCCTTTCGGCTCTTGAGCTCAACAATTATAGGCGCTCTCGACTTTTAAGCAGTTGAGTGACACAAGTATTTCTTGTACAGGAACCACCTATGCGACATTCAACCACACTGAAATCAATTTGGATGGTACGAAGTTTTATCGGCCTCTCTCATGTATTCTAGGCGCAAGCTTTTCCACATTTACGTACTCATATTGGTGGAAGGCTCCAACCCTGACTGAACAATATTTCATACCTCCTTATCAAAACTTAGTTTTCAGCAGATTCAACAATATGCCTGAGTAATGATTTAACTCCTGATTTACGACTATCATTTGTGAAACAGAAATGGAGATTACAACCGTCTACTAATTCAATTTGAGTACGCAACTGGGAGTTTTGTGATGAAAGCATTTGTTAATGAGTCGCCAACCGCAATAACTTCATTTTTAGTAATGGAACCTTTTATTGCCTTCTATTAATGCTTATAGGTAACTTCTACGGCATCGGTCTGGTATTTTGTTGCTCAAACAATTGATTACAACGCCGATACTGTCCACAATTACTTTTACAACCCTACTGGGGCCGCAAGTTCAACGAATACTGGGATCATCAGTCAAAGTTTTTCCATTGCGTCCGGCACCAGTGATACTATCCTTGATAATGATGTCTTTTATATCGGCGGAGCACCCAATGAATACAGAATGTGCGGAACTTATGCTAGAATCTTCGTCGTACCGACAACTTCGACAGCGACGATTCCAAACATAGATGCTTTAAGACTCGGATCCACAGGTAATCGTTCAAATTAAGCACATAATTAAAAAAGATTAGATATTAATTATCTTCTGGTGATTCACTTTAACGAATTTAGAGGGCAGTATGCCAGAAGCGCTCTCGGTAATTACTATTTTACTCTCGGGTCTGCTCCAACGAATGTTGATCCCAATGATCCTATTTGGGATAGAGTATTAATTGATATAACATCACAGTACTAATGGACTTAAACTAGGGCACCGGAGGAGTATCTTTCTCATATTCTGGAGGTGTCACGCAATACATGTCGCTTTATGGAGGCGTTTACCTCGTGGTAGGAGGGGTATTGGATTTCACTTTTGAATGGGAAATCTCGATAAATACTCCAGCAGCTTTCCAATTCTTACAGAAAGGAAGCCTGCGTCTTTCTTATACTGAAACTCGTGCCTTATCGGTGACGCTTGCTACTACCACGGAGACTTTTAATGCTCCGACTTCACTTCAAGGTAAAGCAATTTTAGTTACAAATAGAACTCTAAACAAAACAAATAACAATTCAATAGATGGATTCAATGCCTACAGACTCTACTGTTCGAAGTATTCAAGGTCAACGATCTTTTGCCACCTTTGGATCAATGAGCAAGATCAAGGCGAAATTGTCTTCCTTGCTGTGGCGACAGCATTTTATGTTGATTCGCCTTCTAACGCAATCACGATACCTCCTCCAGCCTCTGGAGCAAATATGTTCCAAGGAACTCTTCGACGGTTTTTGGTTGCTCTCAACCGTGGTACTGTCTACCCGATAAGTAAACACTAATTACTCTCTTTTTATTCGTTCTCATAATTTTTTATGTTGTAAAGATATGGAAAGTTGCTTATGGGCATCGAGCGGCACGGTTTGTTATAAAGTTAATCCCAATAACTTTGCCGAGTTTACTTGTCCGAATAAAACTTATAAAGATGACGTTTCATACACATGTGCAGCATGTCCTCTTGGTTGCGATCTCTGCGTGAACGCTTCTCCATATGGCTGCAAAAGCTGCTCTCCAGGATTTGTAGATGTTGACGGAATTTGTGAATGCGACACAGGCACATACTACAATTGGGTCTTGAGAATTTGCAGTAAATACGAATTTCTTGGGCTCCAATTGATTGACCCAATTATTAATATTAATGTAATAGGCAGCTGTATGAATGGATGCGATAGTTGTACAAGCTCAACGGACTGTTCGCTTTGTAGTGCTGGCTACTACTTAGATTCAACCTCAGGTAGCAGTGGTACGTGTGCCCAAACTTGTCCGTCCGGATATTTTGGGAACGAGACAACCAGGATTTGTGACATTCTCATTTGCCCTGAGAACTGCCTCTTATGTCCCGACAGTGTTTCTTGTACTCAATGTGAGGCTACTCATCTCTTAGAAAACGGAGTTTGCACCACTGTTTGTTCGAGTACCAATCCAATTGCTTTTAATGGCAACTGCCTTAACAGTTGCCCTCAAGGCTACTCCAATATAGTTCAATCTTCAACGAATACCTGCATACTCTGCGATGAGGGTTGCCTCACGTGCTTGGGCTCTGCTCCTGACAATTGCCTTACTTGCAACAGGAGCAGTTTCTTACAAAATGGCATGTGCCTTCCCTGCAATTCTTCTTGCGAAACTTGCTCAATGGATGCGAATAACTGTACCTATTGCCCCAGTGGAACCTATTTATTAGAATCGACTTGCGTTTCGGTTTGTCCAGGCACCGTGAATGAGGTTAACCGAAGTTGCGCGGTCCAGGGATCAGAAAATGGAACAGGTTCAGGAGGTTCAGAGCCAGCCCTGAATTCGGGATGTGTACCGCCGATGGCTCCAACGAATAATGGTTCTTGCGTTTATTGTGGAGGAAATTGTGCGGAGTGTTCTCTTGACGCTCAAACTTGTATCGCCTGTAATCCTGGCTTGACACTCCAAAATGGAGCCTGCACGTTACCTAGTAGTCAATCTATTGTCACCTTTCAAACGGGAGCCCTCAAGAGTCTTGGCGCGTTGTCTTTAATGCAGTATTCTACTTCTCAGAGTATTCTCGCTGAACTAAGTGAAGACGGCAATTCGGTGAGCGACTTAAAGGTTTTTTGGATTCTCTTTGCAACGGATATTGCACCGGACTATGCGAGTCTTCTTTGCGAAAACATTCAAGAAATTGTTTCTTATAACTACACTCAAGGGTTTCCTACGTCGATACTTCAAATGGGAAATTTGGGTTTAGGATATATCAACTATACGGATTCCTACGGAATTTATTTGCAAATTACTGGCCTTAGATCCGCCCTAAACTACAACTTCACCGTCTGCATACAGCAAGCTACAAAGATCTCCAATCTTTGGGATTCTGGATCAATCGAGTTCAAGACGAAAAATAATGGATACGCAATTCGAAAGGCCAAGCTCATGATGGACACCAGCTTGCCATCAGAAAACTTACCTTCCTTTTTATGCGCATTAGCCACTGCTCTGAACATCAGTAACTCCACTATTACTACATCCGACGGCCATAGCTGCAACTCTCGAGGCGCTAGAAGACTCCTCCATGATGATGAGAGCCAGCAAAAGCCAACTCTCAGTATCCTCAATTCGAACCGAAGGACTCTTGCTGCTACTACTAGTTCCAACAAGCTCGATCTACTCATCTATGGAGATCCTACCTCAGAGATCGCTGATTCTACTACAACTCAAATTGCTGCTGCACTCGCTTCAGAATCTTTTTTGGATTCCTTTGTTTATTCTTCTTCATCAACAACAGTATCCTCAAAAGGGATTGTCAGAATCACTGAAGTGAGCATTGGTCAATCAATCATTCCTGAAGCTCCAGTAATTGTAACTGAGACCGTCTCTTACGAAGTTAAAGGAAACATCATGTTTTTCCCGAACATCACTTTTTCAGGTGTTGACGGTTACGCTTACATTTGTCTCGTACCAAATAATTCTCAAACAGACATTGCTCCTCCTTCTTCTGCACTCATTATCTCTTCATTGCAGTCAGGCTCTCAGACTAAAGGCGATTATATCATTGAGAGGATTCGATTCTTTAATGGAGAGGCTTTTGCGGTTGTGATTGAAGGGATTCATCCTAACACCTCATATAATATTGTGATCTTCGGTACGAATGAGGACCAAAGCGCTTATGCATTCAGATCGCGACGGCTTATCATACAGGCAATACTGGGAACTAACCTTCCAAAATCAAGCGTTGAACTCTCATATTTCACTCTTATTGCGACTGAAGTTGGCGCGGTTGTCTTCCTCATTGTTACCTGGATCGGTTTGTTTACGAAAATCAAGATCAAGTTTGACAAATGCCGACGGTGCCTCCAATACCTCAGACCGAAAAATTCTCAAGATGAAGAGAGCCAAACGCAAGCGAAGAGCAACAAGAGAGCTGCTAAGTACGAACTTCAAATCAATAATTGCTCGGGTACTGTAGTAGATCCGCAGTGTGATGAAACTACTCGTCAATTCGTAAGCTCAAGAAAATCGATGAATGCGACTACCTTCTGCAACGAAAAATTAGAAATAGGGACAGAAAGAGTTCTCTGTGCTGAATCCAGTTCATTCTCTTCCTCCAATATCCCGGTTTCAGGGAGATCGCACTTTACTCATACAACAAGGACACATATAGTGGACCTTTCGCTGTTGGAAGTTCCAGATGAAGATCAAGATGCTCGAGTGACAAAATTCGATTTAATGACTTCAAGGGGAAGGGTCTTTCAATTTATGAAGCCTTGATAAATTTTTCTATTTCTATATTAAACTGACTGCCTTTATTTTTCGAGGTAACTTTTATTCCAAATAATTTACTTATTTTAATTTGTGAGATCACGAAAATTGATACTCCAAACTGCAAATACTATCACATTCGATATTTGTTTTTCTTTTTATAATGATTAGCAGCAACGTGTTTTATGAGTCATAATTCTAAGGTTAATGTCTTTTTTGATAGCACTCGAATGAAAAAGGTTAAGTATAAAGATGTATTCAGATCTGAATTAATCTGACCGCTCTCTCATTGATTCTCGCTGTTTTTCTGAAACTCTTTTTGCTTTTTTTTCTTCACTGTTTCATGAAAATATCATGTGTTTAAACGATTTTTCTTCAAATGTATAGTAAACAATATTTAATTCCAGTCCCTCTCATTTAAACAAATTGATTTAGCTTGGAGTTCCGATGTAATTGTTCTCAAATTTTTCCATGTTCAAAATATTCGAAGTTCAACTTGATAACGACACCTGAACGCTTCTTGAATTTCTAATCTTAGTTGCAAACCCCCGATGAAGGAACGTTTAAAGGCTTTGTGCTGCCATCTCTGTCAAGCTCAGAGTAGGTTAAAACCTGCAACATAAACGCTTTCAGAGTGATAGTAAAGAGAGTATTAAGGTCAGCTTTTTCTTTTATCCAATTAATAACGGATATGTCACTGGATAATGCAGCATTAATCGATATAAAAATTTTGGAACTCAGAACTTTTAATTCGATTTGCGATAGTCGTCGAATGATTCCGAAACACTCAATTTTCTTTTTTCGATCCTAGGAACCTAACATTTGTTTTAAATTTTCCACAATAAAAAATGACTCTTTTTTCGTTCAAACTGCCAGTATGGATTCTTTTCTTCCTATCGAACCTCTTCCCAACACACGAAGCAATACTGGTATGCAATCTTCTACTTGCAATACGTCTGAAATATATTAGGGAGAATCGATTTTCAAGCAAATGCCTGACGTTAATGTTGATTGCACAGGCAATAATTATGCTACCTTTAGCAGCGTAGATCTGGGACTATCAGGTATTTTTCCTTATCTACTGCTCTCATAATGGATTAGGTTCTAGCTATACCACATTTACTTACTCATTCTGGTGGAAGACACCAACTATCGCTGATCGGGGGAATCTATCCACTAATCAAAACTTAGTTTTTGCAAGATTTAACAATATGCCAGAGTAAAGGAATATATTTCGCTAATTTTTGACTGTTTTTGAATAGGAGTGGATATTTCAATCGCTTGCTGATCCAATATGAGTATGCTACCTATAGTTATGCCATGAAGGCGTTTGTTGGTGGCTCGTCGACTGCAACAACTACATTCCCAGTAATTTAATGCTATTTTTATTGCGATGTATAACATGTCGTTATAGGTAGTAAGTCCTCAATTGATCTGGGTTTTTTTCGCCCAGACAATCGACTATGATGGGAAGACGGTTCGTAATTATTTCTACTATCCAGCCCAAGCCAATGAAGATTCAACTGGGATTATAACGCAAACCTATCCCTTGCCAGGCGGTACTAACGATGCAATCCTGGACAATGATGTTTTGTATATCGGAGGAGCTACACATGCGTATGGTGTATGCGGATATTTCGCAAGAATCTTTGTCGTCCCGACAACCACGATGGCAGTGATACCCGATATTGATACCTTGAGGCTTGGAACCATTGGTATGGTGTTAAACTTATTGCAAAGCTCATGAAATTAGGAATTGTTTATCTTGCGGTGTTTCAATTCAATGAGTTTCAAGGGCAGCTCGTCGTGAATCCTCTGAATTCTAATTACTACTTCGGTCTAGGATCTGATGCGACAAATTCTGATGCTAACGACCCTAAATGGGATCTGGTATTCATTTCTGGAATTTCACAGGAATAATATGTTCGAACTAGGCTAATGGAGGATTAACCTTCGTCTATTCTGATGCTGGCACTCAATACATTTCGCTTTATGGAGGTGCTTACCTTATGGTTGGTCCAACACTTTCTTTCACGTTCGAATGGGAAATTTCAATGAATTCATTCACGGCTTTCCAGTTCTTACAAAAAGGAGCTTTGCAAATTTCCTATGACGCAACACAGGCTCTAGTTGTTACATTTAACTCTACCGAGAGGAGTTTCAGTTCTCCTTCGCTAATGGGTATAAAAACTATTAAAATCAGTAGCCTAGTATAAAAAAATCAATAGAGGGTTTTAATGCATACCGACTCTACTGTTCCAATTATCAAAGACCGACGATCTTTTGTCATCTGTGGGTCAACGAGGAGACTCTAGGCGAAATCACTTTCTCTTCATCACTCATCTTCGTTGATTCACCCGGTGACTCAATAATGATCCCTCCACCGAATGCAGGTCCAAATATGTTCCAAGGCACAATAAGACGCTTTTTGATCGCAACGAACCAGACCACGACTTACCCAATACGTACTCATTCTCTTGGAGTTATTCTAACAATTTCTCGTATTGAACCATTAGATAGCATGGGAAGTTGCTTATGGAGCCTGGATAGTAACTGCTACAAGGTCAATCCAAACAGTTTTTTCTATTTCACTTGTCCGGAAAAGACCTATAAAGATTTCGTGTCATATACATGCGCGGCATGCCCTGTTGGCTGCGATATCTGTGCGAACGGCTCTCTTTATGGTTGTACTGCTTGCTCCTCGAGATTTGTAAGTGTGGATGGCGCTTGCCAATGTGATACAGGAACATACTATGATTCGAGCTTAGGAGTTTGCAGTAAATTTGAGTTACTCTTGAACATTTGCTAACTTATTCATTTTTTCAATTCCATAGGCAATTGCATGGAGGGCTGTGATCGATGCTCAAATTCATGGGGGTGTTCACGCTGCAGTTCCGGGTATTACTTAGATACTCTGACGAGTTCCACCGGTACGTGTAGCCAAACCTGTCCTTCAGGCTCGATTCCCAACCCGGTAACTCGAACTTGCATCACCAGTGCTGCCAGCGCTGTCAGTTCTTGTGGGACCAACTGCCTTCTATGTGTAGCGAGTACCTCTTGCTCCCAATGTCAGAGCCCTTATCTCTTGGAAAATGGGGTTTGCAAGTCCTCTTGTTCCAGTACCAATCCAATCGCTTTTAATAAGACTTGCGTTAGCACATGTCCTCCAGGTTACGTTAATATACAAGCGGCTACGAACACTTGTGCTCCTTGTGACCCAAGCTGCCTAAAATGCTCGAACTCGGCAGCAAATGGCTGTCTTACCTGCAAGAATGGCAGCTTCTTGCATAATGGCATGTGTCTTCCTTGCAATTCTTCATGCGAAACTTGCTTGATGGATACAAATCACTGCACCTCCTGCCCACACGGCACCTATTTACTTGGATCAACCTGTGTTTTGGTTTGTCCAGACATTTCCATTGAGAGCAACAGGACCTGTGCCGAACTGACTTCTACTTCTGCTTCGGCCTTGGCCGCGGTATCGGAGTGTCTGTCTCCGATGACTTGGACGAGCACAGGCTCCTGTGTTTTCTGTGGAGGGAACTGTGCTGAGTGTTCTTCTGACACTCAAACTTGCTTGGTTTGTAATCCAGGTTTAGTATTCCAGAACGGCGTTTGCACGATACCCGGTAGTCAATCAAGTGCGACTTTTCAAAGTGGAGCTATCACGAGCATTGAAACCTTGTCATTACTGCAATACTCAACTTCGCAAACTGTCCTAGTCGGACTGAGTCAAGAGATCGATTTGGTAAATCAGACAAAAGTGTTTTGGATTCTTTTTGCGAAAGATATTGCACCAGACTTCACAACACTCTCCTGTGGTAATATTCAGGAAATGGTAACGAATAATGCCACTCAAGGATTTCCTCAGTCTATACTCCAGATGGGAGCCTCTGGGCTAGAGTACGTTAATTATACAGATTCTTACGGAGTCTATTTAAGCTTTACTGGTCTGAGAGCGGCTCTTAACTACAACTATACGATTTGTACACAACAGTTTAGTACAGCTCCGCATATATGGGATTCTGGATCGATTGAGTTCAAGACTAAAGATAATGGATACGCAATTCGAAAGTTCAAGCTCACCATGGACACTTACTTGCCCTCAGAAGACTTGAGCTCATTTTTATGTGCTTTAACCTCGGCTCTAAGTGTCAGCAACTCTACTATTACCACATCTGAAGGCTATTCTTGTAACTCCGAGAAGACTTGTAGACTTCTCGATGAGCAACAATCAACTTTAAGAATTCTCAATTCGAACCGAAGGACTCTTGCTTCCGAGAGTACAAACCAGCTTGACCTCCTAGTCTATGGAGACCCTACCTCAGAGACGATTGACTCTACTACTACTCAAATCATTGAAAAGCTCTCTTCAAAATCTTTCATGGATTCCTTTGTTTATTCTTCTTCATCAACAACAACAGTATCCTCAAAAGGGACAGTCAAAATTTCTGAAGTGAGCATTGGTCAATCAATCATTCCTGAAGCTCCAAAACTCGTAACTGAGACTGTATCTTACGAAGTGAAAGGAAACATCATGTTTTTCCCAAACATCACGTTCTCCGGAGTTGATGGCTATGCCTATATTTGCCTTGTACCAAATAACCCGCAAACAAGCGACATTTCACCGTCATCAGCGCTCATCCTCTCGACTTCGAAATCAACTTCTCAATCTACCGATGATTATATTATTGAAAAAATCCGATTTTTCAATGGAGAAGCATTGGCGGTTCTTATTGAAGAGATTAATCCAAACACCACATATAATATTGTGATCTCCGGTACTAATGAAGATCAAAGCAATTTTGCATTTAGAACGCCACGGGTGTTAATTCAAGCAATACTAGGAACGAGCTTACCAGAGGGAAGCGTCGGATTCTCCTCTTTCATCTTTATTGCGACTGAAATAGGCGCTGTAGTATTCCTGATCGTGACTTGGCTTGGTTTGTTTTCGAAAATCAAGATCAAGTTTCACAAATGCCGACGATGTTTGAGACCAAAGCCTTCTCATGTGAAAGCTCAAAAAATACAAGTGATTCGAAACAAAGACGGCCCAACTAACCCTCAGTTTGATTTGAAAAATGCAAGTACTATCATAGAATTACAAGCCGATGAGAGCCTCCGTCGATTAGGAAGCACTCAAGCAAAATCACTCAACCCTAGTCTCGTTTGCCTAGAAAAATTAGGAGAAAGAGCAGGAAAAGTTAACCCAGGCGATATTAATCCTTTATCCTTATCACAAATTCCACTTGCGGAGGGACAGAGCCTTTCAAATATATATGTTCATAAAGTTGATGTTACTCTCTTGGAAGTCCCAGATGAAGTTCAAGATTTCAAGATTTCAAGGAGATAAGGTTCGATAAAATAAATCAAAGCAAGAAATTCTGATTCATGAAAACCTAATGTATTTCCTATCTTCAATTTAGTGAGTAAAATTCCAAAATGCAAGACATCATTTTTCAATTCATGCAGACGTGAAAGTTGATTTTATACTTCATTCCATGCTATTTAATCAATAAATTTGAAGGGCTCACACACGTATAATCGCGAGAAAGTTACGAATCCTAGGTGAGAAAGATTGTTTCTAAAATAGCAGTTTTTTGGTATTCAAACCCAAATTTACCATCTCTGCTCATCTTCAGTATGACTCGTCAATATTTTGATTAGTTTTCCTTTCTGAAGGCTATTTGTACTATCATGAGATTTTAGTTTAATGAGATTTTGCTAAGACTCTCAATTAGGATCAGAATATGATCTTCTTTTTGTTTACTATACCAAGTTAATTTTTCATAAGAACCTTTTATAGGCGTCACGATTTCTCGAGAAGTCATGGGATAGTGCCAACAGCAAAGGATTTGTTTTTCATGTGCATCAGTCTTGAGCACGATCGACTTAAATGGCATTTTAATCATTATTTTATGAACAAGAGAGATTGATGAATGAAGATACAAAGCCAATCCTGAAATAAAAACGGTATTATAAACAGATGACAGAACGTTCACTCAAATTTCCGCTATTGCAACTCTCTTGGAATGCTAAGTGTGGAATAACAATTTATACTCAGACACAATTTATTTATTCATCTAATTTAATAAGGTACGAAAGCTTAAACCCAGATTTCAAGAATTAATTGAGCTCACTCTCTATAAATTTTGCTATCTCATTAACGCTATATGGATTTATTTGCGTTCTTTAATTGTGAAGGCGGAGCAAATTTGAATTAATTCAAGGTCGTTGGATCACCTCTGCAAAATAATCGAGAAAGATACCTAGAAAGTAATAGCTATGAGCTGCAATATTCTTTTCTAATCATAGAGAGATATAATGACCGGATTATACATTAAAAATTCAAGGTTTTAGACACCCACTTTTCATACAGCTTCTGATTGAACAGTGATCAGGGCTTTAATGCCCTCTAAGCAAGAGGGAGCTCCTTCGGAATTATTTCTAAAACTAACTCTTCGTTGGAGTTCAATTCTAAGCAAATTTTGTACACTTTGGACGCAAAAAGGCTATGAAAAGCCTCCAATCTTGAATTTTCCATCATTATATCACAGCAAATTTCCAGTTTATCTGGCCAACGAACTCTACCATTCTTTACTTTTCCCCTTAGGTGTTTGCATTAAATCGATATACCTCACTTTCTGACTTTAATTGCTTTGTATTCGAATCTCCACCAAAGTTTTTCAACCATACGAAATGGATTCCGGAGAACTAAGTTGTTTTTATTTTGAACAAATTGATTCTAATTAGAATTCGAACAAATCGTTCGCAAAATTCAGAACATATCCTAATTACGCAAATCAAAGCAGCGGTAAATAGAAATAGAGAACTTCTTAGATTTTCTTTTTTCCTAAAGAGCTCAGTCTTTAGCTAAGCTTTTCGAGGCCAAGTAAGGCCGAGTACTTTGCTTACTGCGTTTGTAGCAGCTCAAATTTTGTAATCAAAGCGCTTTCGATTGATTTCGGAGCTTACGGATTTTGAACTCGACAATTCCTTTTCACTATTTGCGATACAACTTGCGAGGTAAATATCAATAGAGAACGATTATATTATATTAATCGATCGAATTTTTTTTGTGAACTTCAAAAATGTTTTTAATTAATTTCACGAACATCTTTACTTTTATTTATTCTGAAATCTGGAATTTTATTTTTTTTTTTGATTCTCAGAAGCCTATATAATTTTAATAAATTTTGATTACTAAAGAATGAACCTTTCCACCTTCAGCATACTACTCTGGATTCTCTTTTTCATACTCAAACCTTTCCGAGCCGCTCAGGATGTATGCATTATCTTTCCACCGTGCACTTCTCACCTAGTTAATCACAGTCGCATTTTAAGCAACTACCTGATGCGAATATTATTTGTTCCGGAACAGACTATGCTGCATACACTGCCAGTGATATGGGACTTACCGGTACTTAGTTTTCATGACTGGTTCTCATGAATTTTAAGGTTCGTACTATAATACATTTACTTATGCGTTCTGGTGGCTTACTCCAACAATGGAAGAGAGAGCGATGTTACCACCAAGTACGAACGCCGTTTTTGCGAGATTCAATAACATGCCTGAGTAATCTTTTATCTTCCGCATTTGCTGATGATCCTTTGCACAGGAGCGGAAACCACGTTCGACTTCTCATCCAATTCGATTACCCCACTTATAGCTACGTCTTCAAGGCATTTGTTAATAATACACCACACGCAGTAACTACCACCCCAGTAATAAAGCATTGCTTTTTCTCCTGTCATTACAATTGTTATAGTTCATATGTCCCCCAGGAGTTTGGATTTTCTTCGCTCAGACACTCGACTACACTGCGAATAGTGTTCGGAATTATTACTACAACCCTACGCTAGCCATAGACGCAGCTTCAAACGGAGTTGTAAGCCAAACTTTCAATATTCCGATCGGCACAGGTGATGTTATCCTGGACACTGATGTTTTATACATCGGCGGAGCGCCGAGTGCAAATTGCTCTTGTGGATATTTCGGAAGGATCATGGTCATACCGACGACTTTCACAGCGTTGATCCCTGATATTGAGACTTTGAGGTTTGGAACGATAGGTATAGTTCCAAATAAATTAAATGTGACTATACGCGATTAGATATCAATTATGTTGCAGTCTTCCATTTTAACGAATACCAAGGACAGATCATTAGCAACGCTCTGAATTCCAATAATTATTTCACCCTTGGATCTAATAGCACCGGGACAGATAGCAATGATCCAGATTGGGATCGGGTATTGATTAAGATTATTTCTAATTGATAACGAATTACATCTAGAATAACGGAGGTTTAACCTTCCCCTATGCGGAGTCCGCCAAATATATTTCTCTTAATGATGTTTCGCTTATCAGTTATGGGATGCAACTGGACTTCACTTTTGAATGGCAATTTAACGCATATTCGTCCTTGGACTTCGAGTTTCTGCAAAAGGGAAGCCTAAAACTCTCCTTTAGCTCGACGCGTGCTTTAACGGTGGCTTTTGACTCTTACGAACAGAGTTTTCCAGCCGTTACACTCCCAAGTAACACTTATTCAGGAATTAGAAGCTAACAAGAAAACTTTGAAGTTGGTTTTAGCGCATTCCGACTCTATTGCTCAAATTTTCAAAGACCCACGATCTTTTGCCGTCTTTGGGTCAATGGAGTGGCACGAGGAGAAGTCATATTCCCTTCAACACTATACGTCACTGATTCTCCTACTTACCCGATTACGATCCCTCCTCCGGATTCAGGAACCAAGGCGTTCCAAGGAGTGCTCAAGCGATTCTTGATCGCAACTAACCATACCACTGTCTACCCAATATGTAACTGCTATTTCTCTCCTGTCTTTCTAAATATTTCATCTAGATAGCATGGGAAGTTGTTTATGGAGCATGAATAATAAGTGCTACAAGGTCAATCCAGAATACTTTACCCAATTCACTTGTCCAGAAGGAACCTATAAAGATTTAGTGTCATATATATGCGCACCATGCCCTGCTGGTTGCGAGGCCTGTGAACACGGTTCCCTTACTGGCTGTACGAGATGCGCCTCTGGATTTGTATTTGTTGACAGTGCCTGTCAATGCGCTACGGGAACACACTTTAACTCAGCCTCAGGAACCTGCAGTATAGATTCATTTCATTAGATTAATTAATTCACTTTTGACTTTAATAGGTGGCTGCATTTCCGGTTATTATAGAGATTCGACAGGATCCTGCGTCCAAACTTGCCCTACCGGATATTATGGAAATGAAACAACGAGAACGTGTGAATTCATTTCGTGTCCTTCAAACTGTCTGGTATGTGATGGTGTTTGCATCATATGCTATTCTCCTTATCTATTGGAAAACGGACAATGTACCACGACTTGTTCAAGTTCCAATCCAATTGCTTTTGATGGCAAATGCCTCAGTAGCTGCCCTCAAGGCTACCAAACACTGGTTCAACCCTCAAATCATACTTGCATACTTTGCGATGAGAGTTGCTTCACATGCTCAGGTCCTGCCAAAGATAATTGCCTCACCTGCAACTCCGGCAGTTTCATACAAAATAGCACGTGTCTTTCTTGCAATTCTTCATGCGAAACGTGCTTCCTGGATGCAAATTACTGCACCTCCTGTCCAAATGGTACCTATTTACTCGGATCAACCTGTGTTTCGGAATGTCCAGGCACTGCCTTTGAGAGCAACAGGACCTGTGCAGCGTCGACCACAGACACAGACACGAACTTAGGATGTTTGTCCCCAATGTCTTTGACAAGCACAGGAAACTGTGTTTATTGTGGTGGCAACTGTGCTAAGTGCTCTGACGATCTCATTTGCTTGGTTTGTAATCCAGGTTTAGTACCCCTGAACGGAGTTTGCACATTACCGAATAGTTTATCAAGTGTGGGTTATAAGTCAGGGGCTATCAAGAGCATTGAAGCCTTATCATTGCTGCAATATTCTACTTCTGAGACTGTCTTAACCGAACTGAGTGCAGATATCTCTTCGGTAAATGACATAACGGTCTATTGGATCCTTTTTGCGAAAGATATTGCACCGGACTATGAGACTCTTTCCTGTGATAATATTCAGGAAATGGTTACCAATAATCTCACTCAAGGATTTCCTCGCTCTGTGCTCCAAACGGGAGACTTCGGTTTTGAATACCTCAACTTTACCGATTCCTACGGAATTTATTTGAATTTTACTGGCCTCAGAGCTGCCCTCAATTACAACTACACTATCTGTACGCATCAATTCAACAATCAGCTCTGGGATTCTGGATCGATTGAATTCACGACTAAAGATAATGGATACGCAATTCGAAAGATCAAGCTCACTATGGACACTAACTTGGCCTTAGAAGACTTAAGCTCATTTTTATGTGCTTTAACCTCAGCTCTAAGGATCACCAATTCTACTATCATCACATCCGAAGGCTGTTCCTGCACCTCCGAGAGCGCTGAGAGTGCGAGAAGACTTCTCAATGATCGAAACCAGCAAAACCCAATTCTCAATTCGAACCGAAGAACTCTTGCTTCCGCGAGTACAAACCAGCTTGACCTCCTAGTCTATGGAGACCCTACCTCAGAGACGATTGACTCTACTACTACTCAAATCATTGAAAAGCTCTCTTCAAAATCTTTCATGGATTCCTTTGTTTATTCTTCTTCATCAACAACAACAGTATCCTCAAAAGGGACAGTCAAAATTTCTGAAGTGAGCATTGGTCAATCAATCATTCCTGAAGCTCCAAAACTCGTAACTGAGACTGTATCTTACGAAGTGAAAGGAAACATCATGTTTTTCCCAAACATCACGTTCTCCGGAGTTGATGGCTACGCCTATATTTGCCTTGTACCAAATAACTCACAAGCAGATACTATTGTTCCTCTTCCTTCATCCGCACTCATCCTGTCTGCGGCGAAATCAAGGTCTGAACCTGCTGACGATTATCTCATTAGAAGAATCCGATTTTTCAATGGAGAAGCGTTGGCGGTCGCTATCGAAGGGGTTAATCCCAACATCTCCTATAATATTGCGATATTCGGCACAAATGAAGATCAAAGCAGTTTCGCATTTAGAACACCACGACTTTTAATTCAGGCAATACTAGGAGGGAGCTTACCAGAGGGAAGCATCGGATTCTCCTCTTTCACCTTTATTGCGACTGAGATAGGCGCTGTAGTATTCCTGATCGTGACTTGGCTGGGTTTGTTTTCGAAAATCAAGATCAAAATCTGCAAATGCCGACAGGGCTTCAGACGGCATTCTCATATGAATGTACAGAATATACAAGTGATTAGAAATGCAAAAGACCCTTCTAGACCTCAGTTTGAGATCAAAGATGCAAGTACAGTCATCGACTTGCAAGGCGATGAGACCAACCGACACTTCAAAAGTTCTCCAAGTAGATCCGTAAGCACGAGTATCATTGGCAATGAAAAAACTGGCGGAGGAACAGAAAGGGCTGTGCCGAATGATAACACATTGTCTTTCTCACATATGCCGCTTTCGATAGGTTCGAACCTATCAAATAGAGCTGACCTTTCTGTCTTTGAAGTTCCAGAAGTCGAGATATATTCTCCGAGGTTCCGGAGACGGAAAAATTGAGAAAATGTGTCAAAGGAGGCGCTCGATTCATGAATTCTGAGCACATTTTTCTCTGACATCTTAAATTGGTTTATTATTTCCAAAAGTTTTTATTCAAGGCATTGTAGAAGTTCCTATTTTCACAATATTCATGTTTCATATATGTAAAATGCGAAATTTGCATTCCATATCAATTAAACTATTTTTGCCTTAAATCTTCAAAATCTCATCAAGTAGACTAACGGATGTACTTGTAAAGTTTTGAAGGGTCTCATATCATCATCAACGTTATTTGACTCTGTAATGTAGCGCGTAAACTAGGTATTAGATGATCGATGGGAATTTAATCTATGATAGAGGAGCGACTTAGTGGGTTTTGTATTCATGTGTTAACTTGCTTTGGTACGATTATCATTTTCATTGAGGCTGCCTCTTAGCGGTTACTCATAATTTTTATTTAATTAAACACCCTACTCTATTTTTCTAGTCAACTTTGATTCAATACATGATCAAGGTAGAATCATTCCATTCTCGTAAGTTCATCTAATACGAATAAATTGAATCCGATTTATAATCGAGATATGATTGCTCCAAATTCTCTCAGTAGAAGGTATCTGATAATTGATACTTATTCTCTGCAAAAAGACAGATTCGATCCGAATAGAAATTGTTCGAAATCTATGCATGGTGTGTTGAGTGAAAAAATTGAGGGTTATTCCCTTCTGTAAAATTTCAGATTTTTTTACATAAATCAACGTTGATTCTCAATACCTTTTCCATTCTTCATTTTTATAACCTTTATAAGCTGAAAAAATTGTAGCTTGTTCAAAGTGGGTATTTGATCTATTAATTAGAATGAACATGTATATGCCTCTATCATTCCTCACATTTGTTTATTTTTCCATGGATTCCATCCATAGACCTGGTGCTGAGTGTATAACTTGGCTGAATTACTCAAAAGCTCCGGAATTATCAGCTTTAAACCAAGTTACGATTAACAAATTCAACTCCTTTAGTGAATCGATAATAGGCTTCATTGCCTCTTGGGAGGGTTATCATCATCAAAGACGCCTCCTTATTCGAAATGAACTCCACTTAAAAAGCCAGAGCACTTTCGACTAATGAAAAATATATCTTGTCATCAATCAAGCTCTGAAGAGGAAATACGGTGCTATTGAACTGACACTATGGACACGGAATCCTTTTCACGTTTGAGTAATTTGCAGAATTTTTGTAGCTGAAATCGGACTTAAAAGGAAGGTTTGCTTCATTTTCTGAACTTACGGAAAACTTGTTCCAAAATATCCTCTCATTTAGACGATTGTTGGTTATAACTTAGGTTCTGCTGAAAAGGAAAGAAAATTTTATTTGAATATTATGCGAAAGATTGGAAGACTGAATGGTTAATGCTCTCTTCCCCAACACGGGTATCTTTTGATTGAAAGCCACCTCTCGAGCAAATTTGATAAAAAAAGGGCGGAAATTCCAGTTGAAGAGGTTTATAATGTAGATCGGACACCTTTCTTTTTCTGACGGAATACTCTCATTCTAAGAAGGAAAAATATCAAAGTTTAATATTGACTTAAGATACACTGTATTTCATGAAGATTTAATTGAAAGAAGCAAACACCCTAAACAAAAGTGAAATACGACATTTCCTAATTACTGGGCTGCTCCAACCGTTTTCAATGACTTGTTAGACTTAGAGGAATCATTCGAGAGATATCATATTCATAATTAATGAATATTGAAGCAGATACGCTGAAAAAACAAAACATTTATTCGAATAGCTTGGGTTAGAAATCGAAGCAGTTTCGACTCCTTTAAATTCATAGCAATGAAGTCTATCCATGTTGTGATTCAAAATGTATTGTGGAATATTTATCGTTCTTCTCTCGTTTCGAAGAAAACGCTGATGAGTAGTTATACTTGCTTCTTTTTCAGAGCGATGAATGAGGTTTGGCAATGATTATGTGAATTTTTTTCTTCAGCAGAGGGGAAACAAAGAAGCGATTTATTAAATACACTGTAATTTTA
>ENA-UOTZ01000349-UOTZ01000349.1-compost-metagenome-genome-assembly--contig:-NODE-349-length-39416-cov-7.047713_pt1 | contig 39416 bp, 24 predicted proteins | sample MGYA00238144_ERZ746983 | MGnify/ENA primary metagenome ERZ746983 (study PRJEB28759, sample SAMN06268863) | compost metagenome | isolation source: single cell | place: USA: California, Emeryville, Joint...
CCATGATGCTAATTGTGCTCGTAGATATTCTCTTGCTGGCTTGGATTTTAGCTATTGATTCTGTATTTCGAAACTTGAGACACCTTCTTCAATAAAATTATCAATTAATTTTATTCTCAAAGACATCGTGAAATTTATTTAAGCTAATTCTTCTCCGAATCAAGAGTTCACATAGCAATTGCATCTTTCATGATCCAACGAGTGCCCCTCACTTTCTTCTTGAATTATGATTTGGAGTTAAATATCAAATATCATTAGGCCTAGTTGCGAAAGAAAAAGAAGAAAGAAGCTAAAATCCAAGCCAGCCAGAGAATATCTACGAGCACAATCAGCATCATGGATGAAGAAATCAATAAATTAGTTGAACAATATGGTGAAAAACACACAGTGAAATTAGGAATTACAAATACCAAGAGATTAAAGATACGATCCACCTCATTTTAACTCTTAGGCGATCAATTTCTCTTCTAGAGAAAGGAAAACAAAATTAGCCCATTTTTGTTTGTTTTTTTTTTTAGAGCAAGTCATCTCTTGGTCTTTAGTTTATTGAAGCATGATGAAATGAACGAAACAAGTTTTTGTGCTCTTCTTTTGCCAGCTTCGTTTTTAGATTAATCATAGGTTCAGATCATTAACACATGTTAAATCCTCAAAATTTTGTTGAGGGTGCCCGCTGTTGTGTGTAGTTTCTGAACCTTCACTGTTTAGTAGTTCTCAGTATGTGCTAAGTTAAAAAAGTACCTGCGGGGTAAACCATCTAGATGTATCCAAATAATGAGTCTATAGAAGAACCATTAGTTTTTCGATTTTATAAAGCTTTAAACTGCCGTCAACTATTTATTTGAAGTATCTTTCGAGGACAAATAAGAGGTAGTTAGTGTTTTAGATAATTACTGATCAACAGCAATTTACTTGAGAATATATTTGAAGTTTTATCGCAGAAAATTACTTTTTGAAAACAGCATCGCAATTGCATATATTATACTAAATGCAGCTCTAAATTAGTTTCTTTTTTAGAAGTTATATTTCAATTCTTTTTCAGATAAATAATTCAAACATTTAAATTAAAAAGACTGACGTTCATTCCTTCTATCGTGAATGCTAGCGAAGCATATGACCTTAACAGTAGTCCGTGTAGGCTTCAAGTCTATGCTACGCTCGTCAAACAGTTAAATATATGCTTTTTTGAGTAATACTTTCTTTCATTTTCTATTGGGAGTACAAAGATTGAATTTCAGCGAAATCGAAAGCGGTTGTAGTCCTAACAATTCGCATAATGCAATCTTACCTCAAGATAATGAAAGCAGCATTGGTTCTTGGAAGAAGGTAACTCAGTCTGAAAAATTTGAAAGGTAGAGGTCTAATATGATGAGTAATAAGGTTAAGGTCGAGAGCAGCGTACATCTATTATCTAACATCTTCCATTCTAAGATCCTTTGGTAATAAATTTATATCATGTTTCCGGTTAAGCCGTTTGGTAGTTGTTTGTTTTTGGTAAATAACCCTTCATTTCGCAGGTAGTAATTAATATATTTCTGAAGCCGAGTTAACTAAACACTGGTAATTGATAAATTAGATTTCCAAAAAATTGAGTTGTTTTAAGCATTTATTCATAGATAGACATATAAATGAATTACCTTCTGGTGATGAAAAATTATACACTGGAATTGGGATTATGTTCTGGGTTTCTGGTTTGCAAAATTTAAGGCTAGGTGGATTAGAATCAAATCCGCTTCGTAGTTCACACTTTTCTTTTCTTCAGATTAAACAATTCAAGAAACCCATTTCAAAGGATTCAAAGGGAAAGCAATCAATAACACGAAGAAGTCTATTGTTTGCTATTCAAAGATATAATAAAAAATATTAAAGTGAGTTGCACTTTGTTCAAAGGTTTTTCTTGGTTGTAGCCAATATTAACTCCTTTCAAACTAAGATAGTTTATTACAGAAAATCGCAATCAAAATTGATCTCAAAAATTATAAAGTTTGAAGTCGAAGAGCAGCTCCTGGTCTGTTTTGTTTCTTCGACCGACACTATTCCTCGGTGGAAGTTGGTCTTCAATTTAACAGCAAATAAGCTTTGTGAACCTAGACTAGCGAACAAAGAAAATCTAAACTTAATTCTCAATTAGATTAAGGCAAAATGTTCTATTCAAACTATAAATGGGGCAATATATATATATCTTGTTCAACGTCAAAATTCATCAATCATTAGTGAGAAATTTGGTGATCTTAAAGGATTAGCAATTTTGCAGACAGTCAAATATAGATTTATTAGTCTGATAATTATAGGAGACATTTATGGTTTGGAGACGCTCTTGATAATTGAGTCAGCCTCAACTCTTCTCTGATCGGAGTAGCTCACAGCATTTTCTTTAACTGAAAGACATGAGAACATTGTTGGAAAATCAACAAACTCATCATAGATTTTTGCTTCATTCTAGGTAGTATGGAGATTGTCAAGGCAAGCTTGTTGATTTAAGTTATTTACCATAACTCTGTGATGCATCTGTCTTAATATAATGGCGGCAGATTTACCTGTCATATCGCAAGGTCGAACACAATGTTTAATACCATTTGCCGCATAAGAATTTTCTAGAGGAACAGGAGTAAACACCTTATTCTTATTAGTCAGTTTTATTACCTTCGAGTACAGTAATACAGCCTCTTGGCATTGGAATACAGAAAGCTCCGTTGCAAAAACCATATAACTGGCATCCAAACGACAATCGAGCATCGGAAAATAATCTCACAGTGAAAATCGGTTGCTTGAACCTAACCGCATCGTCAAAGTGCTGTCCAAGTCCCTCCTTTCCATCATGATAAACATTCATTGCGATAGAATTAATAAAGTCTTTCTCTATTATTCCTGCTTCAACAAGAGGTTTCTCTACAGTTTCTTTCATCCACCTTGGTGGCTCTGACACGTCTACTCTCACTCCTAGTGGTACAACAACTTTATTTAGAAATAAATGAGAATGGCTTGCCTGCTCCAACCATTGAATGGGGCTCTGAGAGCTGTTGCTTCGTCCAGATATATCTTGCTCCGAAGAAAAACTTTGTTCTTCTCACTTTCTCAGTGGTGCAAGTCATTTGACCTGTCATCGGTAGGAAATGATCTAAGCAGAATGGAAATTTTTGTTACTCCCCTAACAAGCCAAGTTGAGAGGATTCTTACCTGAAAAGCATTTTTTCTCAGTTTGGTAAGTTGAAGCTTCCATTTTGCTGAGTTCTTCATGAGTGAATAAGTTATTATAAGTTACAACTCCGACTCTATAGTCAGGAAATTGGTCCATAAAAGCAGTAAAGTTCGATGGATAGGAATCCGGATGGAAGAAAAACTCTATGTTAAAGACAATATAAAGTTGATTAGAATCAGCGCAGAGCAGTAATTACCTGTCTTTACTACTGGTCTTCCGAGCATAGTCACAATAGTAACCCTCTCAACCAAATCAAATGCGAAGCAATCTTTTGTGGTCAAGACATATAGAGGGAGCGAGAAAGGGTGGATGGTTTTATTGCTGCCATAGAACTCTTGCATCTCGTTTAATGAGGGAGAATAGAGGTTGCTTGACTTAAACTTGAATTGGTTGCGATTCCTGGGGCTTGCAGGCTCTATTGATGTAATATTTTTATCAAAATCCCAACCCCCAACCCAAGAGAGGCTCTGAGATTCTCGTCCAACTAAGTTTGAGTCATAAGGAATCTGGACTGATCTAAAGGTGGAGATTTCAAATTAATAAGAAAATGAAAAGTAAATTAATTGTTACAAAACGTCCTTGCAAGGCTTTAGATATTCTGAGAATGTTTCGTCTTCGAGCAATTTTTCCGAGCATTCTAACTTTTTCAGAAGATAATTTCTAATCATCGTCCAATTGCGGAGTTTTTCCTCAAAGATATCCTTCATAAAGGTAACGAACGAGAAAAGCATATTCTTTGTATGGGCACTCGAATTCTTCCAAGCTTCTTCCGATGTGTAGAGTTCGAATTTAACGCCATTGGTCACGAGTGATTTAGAATTCTCCTTATTGATTTCTTGAATAAAATCTTTGTATGGATTCTCAGGAAGAATTTTTTCAGCATTGATTTCTCCTTTCTCTTCTTCATTGATTGGGGGATATTGCTTTTTTGACTCTTCATCTTCTTCATTTTTCATCATAGTGGAAGAATTTTCTTCATGAGATATGGCCTGGTTTTGAGTGGTTTTCTCAGTTGCTAGAGGGTAGCAAACCTGAGCTTTCGAGGAAGGAGTAGCAAAAGTCATTGCAGTATCCGTAGTTACTTGAAGGTCGCTAGAAATTTGTCTGGCTATCTTGTCATTTTCCGGAGAGGCTTGAGTATCAGTCATATTGTGACCTAAACTTTCGAAACTGATATTAGTGGTTTCTCTTGTACTAAAGCTATTTTGTGTGAGTCCAGAAGTCTCAAAACTGCTGTTGGAATTTTCGATCCTAGAGGTTGGCGTTGTGATCATTGCTTGAGGCTGACTGAAATAGGAGTCCTTTCCAGTCGTGTAAGAATCCTTAAAGGATTCAGATATCGTATTTTCGTCAATGTTTGGGTTGAGTAATGAAGTTGAAGCTCCAAAAGTAGCTTGTGATTCAGTTGGAAATTGACTGAAACTATTTGAATTTTCCACATCCATTTGTGTTCCTTGATGATGGCTTAATTGTGAGGCAGTCTCATCTGCTTTTGTGACAGTGATTGATTCTATTTTAATGTCATTCTCTAAGCAAGCATCATTTTTTTCTTCAGCAGATTTCTTCTCTTTCTTTTCGGATTTTCTTCGTTTTTTCACGATGTCTTTGAAAAGAATATCCATGTAAGGCTTCATAATATTTTCAACGTCAGCTAGAAATAGATTCTTCAAATCCTGATCCAAATCAGAAAGGCGAATGACTTGACTCGTTATTGAAGACACATATTTTGTTCTTGCGGCCTTCTCATACTTAGAAAGTTTCTTCTCTTTCGGAGGCTTCTCGGCCTTGATTTTCGGCTCTTTTGGAACTTTGGGTTTTGGAGTCCCATCCAACTTCTTCTTTCGACCACGAGTCTCCTTCTTCGCACTAGTTTTTCCCTCTTCTCCTGGCTTCGCTGAGGCGTCCTGAGGTTTATCTGGTTCTTCTGAGTCCGAGTCGGATTCGATTTCAATTCCAGTTCCACTCAAAAATGATTTCAAAAACGCCTTTTTCCCGCTTGTACTCTTCTTGAAGTGTAGTCCAAGAAATACGTTACTTGTCTCTACAACTTCGCGAATCTATCAGAAATATATATATTATTCAAAGACTCAATAAATTTTTAACGTACTCTTTGCTCGTCCAGCACAGAAAGATCAGGGGCCTTGAGGAGCTCTTGCTCATCGTAGATCAAATGAATGCACAAAAAGTATTTGTCTTTAAGGAAATAAAGGAAATTTTCTATATTCTTCACGAGCCAAAATCTATTATGAGTTAAGAGATTATTACATATAATTCCATACAGAAAATCATTACCTCCCTTTTGCGATCTCAAATCTCTTCGTAGGATAGAGCAGATACTCGCGAATTAGATTTTCATCTTCAGCTTCGAACCAAGAAAGAAGGAGAGAGAATGAGTCACTCTCATTGCAGAGGATCTTTTCATAGACTTGACGAAGGAAATCTTTTTTGTCCTCTTGGACTTCACATGAGATAGAACCTTGAATTACGAGATGCGGCAGCTTCTGGAAGATATGACCCACATTTATTTGCTCGCTCTCAGTCTTTTTCACGTAGGAAACTCCACTACACCTTTTAATGTTGACGTTTTGGCAGGATTGCTTCTTTTTGATAAAATGATTTTTAAAGTTGAATGCCTGTTCCTGCAACTGTTGCATTTTTATTGGTTCATAACCGCTTCGATATTCTGTCACAAAACTCAGTTCTCGGAAGAAGCGATCACGGTCTTCTTTCATCATGGGATTTGGGATCTCGTCTATTTGGGGTGCCCTCCCGGAAGGAGGATGACTCACTTTGATTTTTTCAACCTTGTTAAAATTATCCACGATCTCCATGTCATATATGAAGTCTGTTTTCTGAGCTGAAATCTGGGACGAGGTTGAACCCACTACTATCGGGAATTGCAGGTCCAATGGTGGGAACTGGCTGAAATCTCCTTCTCCAGGTTTCTTCAATGTAAAGTTCGCTTTGCTTTCGATGAAACTTTCAAGAGATTCAGGGTTCACGGAAGGGCACACAACTTTATCTGGTTCAGTTTCAATTTGGGATTTAATTGTGAACTTCTTTCTGGGCGTACCAATATCGGTTGAATCATTTACTCGATTGGATATACTCTGGGCGTTCTGATCTACGGATTGGCTTAAATTTGCCATTTGGAGCTCATGTGATATAGAGCCTATTCTCATGATCCCCTCGTTTGATGGCAGATTTGATTTTGTAGCGAGTACTTCTGATGAATCAGGGACCCGAAAATTAGTGATTCCTTCCGGAGATATTTGATGCACGAGACTTCTTGTCGCTTTTTCGCTGGCGTCTTTTCGCCCAGCCTTCGATCTTCTGCGAGAAATGCTCAGATTGCCATTGAGAGAGTGATCATTTATTTGGTCTTGAGCTTTCGCTATTTGAGAAAGCGAGATCTTGATCTTGGTAGTATTCGTATCTTTGCCTCTTGTCCGAGACATTGAGGCTTGAGAGAACATTGGTCCAAGGTCATACTCGAAGGCAGGATCGAAATTCTGCTTTTTTTTGCGGAAGATCGTCGTAGAAGGAATTTGTATCTTCAGGTAGTCATTAGCATCGGTTTTTTGGATTTTGAACGTGTTCGCGACTTGCTGGGTTTCAATTATATTTTCTCCATGAAAAGGATCTAAAGGAGAGAAAGGATTAGAATGATTATATTTTCTTTTATAAACAAGGCGTTAAAAAATATAAAAATATAAACCATATCAGAGAAGAGCTTCGCTCCGATGTTTACCATTGTTTTCGAATTTAAGCTTGCCTTTGGAGCGTAGAGACATTATTTTTCCTGTTTTAATTTTTTTCTATTCCGAGCTTTTATACGGACTTATTATTATAGTTGTTAGAATGGAAAGAGGAACCGAATTAATTGAAGATTAAGATCTGTTATTATTTTTATATAAAAAGGAACTGAGAAACTGACTTTCCAGGAGATATATATAAAATAAACTTGACTTTTAATATGGTTTTAATTCTTTAATAGAGGCATGATCATCGGAAACTTAGCTTCGGCATTGCATATTGAGTTGATATCGTGAGCTAACCTTGGATTTAGAGCATAGATCCTCTGAAATTAGTTAATATTATTTATGCATTATCAATTTTTTTAATCGGCCACAGGCCAATTCAGTTCCCATGAGCACTGATTAAGTGCTTAGTCAAAATAAAATCCGAAAACCCCAGAAAATATAACCCTAGGAATGTGAAAAGTACTCAACCCATCGGCTCCCTCAAAATATAGCAGAATCATGACTTTTTTTGAGGAATTCAAATAAACTCTGCTACTGGATTTCCTTCAAAGACTATTGAAGTCTCACGTAGTTCCTGCTTTGGCTCCTTTCTTGGCAGCGAGTTATTCTGTGAGTGGTTCGATGAAAGTCTATGCAGGAAAAAATTAGAACGTTTATGATCCTGGCAATTTAATGGAGAATTATTGACTGAAGAATGTGGTGATCTATTATCTTCGAGCAAAGGTCCAAAAAATCTAAGTTATCGAGAGAAACTGATGCAAGCAAAGACAATAAGGCCATAAGCTCGAATAATTGGCCCCATAATCAGATAAATATATATTTGTTGATGTTAAAAGGTATGCTTTACCAAGGCCAAGGGTGATTTGAGTAAGATTGATGATTTGGATGAGGGTAAAATGCGATGCAACACGTCGTTTTCGGCGAAAATTGGGCTTTATGAAGCTGCTGTTAGGGATTATTGAAATCCGGTTGAGAGCGTTGAGGTGTAAAAACGAGTCCGTGCTGCTAATTAGAGGTTTCAACATATTGATCTAAACTATTTTTTGAATTCATCGATGGAACAAAAGCTTTGTACTCATACTTTGATCATCTCCTCTGTGTCTAACGGTGAATTTAGATATTCGAAAAAAAAACAACTCAGATATTGAAAGCTAAGCTGTCAAGTAATATCACAACAAAAAAAGAAGGAAATCATGACTCGTTAGCCCTTCCAGAGGCACAACTAATAAATGCTTTAGCTCCCGTCGGCCTTTGAAATAATAATTATTATTATCTATTCCAGAAGACCGGAACCAACTTCGAGTCTGATACTTCAAAAATCACGGATCATGTAGATTAATGTGCAATATGGAGTTTAAGGAGCCCAAAGAGATAGAAAGTAGTTTTCAGTAGAACGTTGCATTGCTATAAATATGGGAAATATGGTTTGATCTCTAAAAATTGAGTCTACAATATGAGGTGACAACTTACAATGTAAACAATGGGATCCAAAAAGAATATCGAATAGATTATGAAATAAATGAATACTCATCATTTTTATTTGATAGTATTCGGATGATCAATCTTGGAAATTATTTATTGATTCAAATATTGCAAAGATTTGAAATCCACCTTATGTCTTGCTGGATGCATCCAAATTTAGGAGAACTTTGAAACTTATATTTGAGTGTTGAACTAAGATTAATAACTAAAATTGATATGAAGACTTATTTAAAAAAATGTTTTCCCTTAATTACTTTGAGCTCAAATTCACATGCATATCCTAAAATTCGTACTATTTCTGAAAAGATATATGATATTTCTTTAGAAGGAGTTATACAACTTCTACAAACAAGTAGGAAATGGATAGAAGAAAACTCAGCCTTCAGCTTTTCGAGAGAAAGAGACAAAATTTTTTTCTATTACTTCAAACTAGGCATTGCCAATTTAATGAGCTCAGATAAGTGAGAGATTATCTCTGTAATTTTCAAGCACATGTGTATTGTATTCTCAACAAGAAAATTATAACGACTTTTAACAGGGGTAAGGTCGTCGTGCATACGAATGAAGAACTTGTCCGCCAAGCTCTTTCCGCCAACCCGAACCAAATTAAACTAAAAATTTAAGAAACTGTTATCTCTTTCTTTTGGGTCCTCAAGAATGAGTTGCAAAATCATCAAAAACTTGGAGTCGAGCAAATTTTATTAGAGTTTCTGCAAAAACATTTGAGAGGAGAACATAAACAGTCTGAGGTTTTTTCACAGTTAATATTTATATGCTTATGAATAATACAACAAAAACGACCTAAGAAACAACCGAAACCAGATATATTAATAAATCTAGGTTTCAGGAACAGAACATTTGTTGTACAGATAATGTTTCTAAGGTTTCCTTAATACACGAGGATGTCTCCGTATTTGAGATTTCATAATTTTTTCCCTAGAAAACACTTCCTTTATAACTCCTTTTTTTTCATGCAATCGTAGTGGGGAATTCCAGTGCTGAAATTCTTTCTTCGCAGAAATCAAGGCTTCTTCTGCTTTTTTTTCAGGATATCTGGTCAGGTTCGTCTGGTCATTAGAATACTTATGGCTCTCGAATGGAATATAAACAGTCTTGTCTGTTTTCTTCGATTGAAGATGGGATTTGCAGTCTTGAGAACCCCTTCTTGAAATTTCTGCCTGAAGCAGCAAAGTGTCAAAGTGATTACGGTGAGTAGTTGCTTTTGTCTCTCGAGCCTCTGCAATTTTAATTGGAGGTAGAATGAGTTTTTTCGGATGGTTCTTGGCAGAAATGTCTGATATTTCAGAGCGTCGAATGGCAGCCTGCTCGATGACCCGGTCAGGGCTCAACCGTCTTAATTGTTTAAGATATTCGTTTTGCATTCTTTGCAGGAATTCCTCTTCCCTTTCAGCGGAACGCTGTCTTTTATAACTGGAACCTTTATGAAAATAGACAAGATTTTCTTTGTTATTTGCATGGGGTTGCAGGACAAAATTATTTTCATGTACTACCTCATTGATTTGAATTTCACCTGCGCTCTGCACACGAGTGAAAGGGAAATCCATCCGTACTTTGCCATCTTTTTCAGCATTGTCCTGTTGTGTTAAGAGAGGTGGATCTTCTGTTAGTAATCTTGTGCAACGGTGTATATTGGCACGCTTGAAAACCTCGTAGTTAGGCTTGAGAAGCTGACTTCCGCCTACTGAATGGATGCTTTGAAGTGTTTGACATGTTCCGATCAAATTTGAATAGCAAAATTCCAAATTCTGAGGAATATGAACATCTTGAGTATGTTTCAGCAAACTAGAATGATTTAGTAACTGATCGCAAGAAGGACGCTGTACTGGATTGGTTCTCAGACATATCGAAATGATATTATAAAGTTCCGAAGAGTACTTCAACGGAATTCGATCAAACGCCCCTTGCACTACTTTCGTATAGAGTTCATGTGCATTCTTCGCTCTGAAAGGAGGTTTAAGGGCAGCCATCTCATATATTACACATCCAAAAGACCAAATATCTGACTTAGTATTATAAGGCTGACCTCGCCATACTTCTGGTGATGCATAGTATGGTGTGCCTGCTTGGGTTTGTGCGAGACTGCTGTGTATTATTTTAGCCATATTAAGATCACCGATTTTGATGTGCCGTTCCGAAGTCATGAAAATATTAGCGGCTTTCAGATCTCGATGGAGGATTTTTTTTTCATGCAAGGCCTTCAGACCTTTTAGTATTTGAATAAGAAATTGCCAGATTTCTTCTTCTCTCAGGTAGCAGTTGCTCCTTATGTTTTCTTCAAGCAACTTTCGCAGGTCACCGGCGGAAGCCAATTCCATGATGAGATACAAAGTCATAGAGTCTCCATCGAAAAAAGCTTCTTTGTATCCGATCACATGAGGTGATTGCACTGAAGCCAAAATTCGCACCTCATTTAGTGCATTTTGTTTCTCTTTATCAGTCAGGAGGCTCATATTGACTTTCTTCATTGCATATTCCTGTCTGGTGCTGATACAGCGGACCTTCCAAACGGTTGAAAATGCGCCTGTACCCAGTTTGTCAATTATTTCAAAGTTTTTAATGCTCATCCTTCAAGAGATACTTCAGCAGTGATATCACAAATTCTGAGTTCTCTCTTTTTTTTCGTTGGTAAAGAAAATACTCACGGTTCAGTCGTATTAGGCAACTGATTGAGAGTTCTGTTTCGAAAGACTGATTAACTCTCAATTCAGCAGGTTAATTGATTTATTCTTTTGGAATAACGATTTTCCAACTGCTCGGGGCAACGATAGGACGATTTACTGAATCTCTAATTTTTTCCCGATAAACTCAATTAATTATTTATTTTCAAATGAGTTTTGTTTGATTCAAACGGACATATAAAGCTTAAGTGACATCTCATCCCCTAAAGTTATTATTTAGTGTCTTAATTTCTTGCATTCCATTCGACGAAGTTCCTAGTTCAAGCTTTTTCTTCCAATCAGTTCAGTCAATATCTTTGCTTCTGAACCCTTTTGCTGTACCAAAAAGGAATTGAGAACGTCATGATGCAGTCAATTCTAGAAAGTAATCAAGATCAAAGTTTGTGCATCACGGAAATAGCAACGAACATATTCCTAACATTTAATCGTCAAGCAATCACACTTTTCAGTAGAATCAAAAAAATGTCATGTTATTCCATTTATCATTTCTCATTTCTCGTGGGCTGATTTGACAACTCCCTTATCATTGCATTTTCTTTTTTTGGTTTTGTTTTGTGTATGCTCAGGTTCTAAAGAGTAGCTTAAGAGTCCTATTAGGATGATTTGACACAATAAAAAATTCATTTAGACAAATTCCTTGAATGGATGTTTTGGTTTTGAAATTGAATCAGCACTCACAGTAATTAAAATCACAGAAATAAGAAACTAAAGATCTTCAAAAAAAAAAATGGACGACGAATTTACCAAAAAATTAGAGCAGATGGATAACCAGCTCCAGGCGAGAATGGGAAATCAAAGACAACCTCCTCCCAACCAGATGGCACACAAAATTTATATCGTAGCAGCTATCAACCAAGTTTTAGCGACACCATTCTATCGAGTTGGTTCTCTTCTGCAGACACAAGCAGTAAATGACACTTTAAAAGAGAAGTACACAGGAGTTATAGATTGCTGTCGTCGTATCGTATCTGAAGAAGGGGCTTCTAAGTTTTTCAAAGGAGGTCTCGCAGCTTTTCTCAAAGCTCCGTCTTCATTATTCCTCACAACAAACCTCAAAACTAGCTTTGGACATTATAACAGTTCACTGCAAAGATTCTTGGGGATTCTTGCCATTGAGAACCTCGTATTTGTTCTGCATTACCCTCTGGAATTCACCAGAATTCGTTATGGAGCTCAAGTAATCTCAAAGAATAAATTGGACGCAATGTTTTTTAGAGGTCATATTGACTGTATTCAGAGGATAGTGAAACTTGAAGGGGCGCAAGGATTATATAGAGGCTGTCTCACTGGAGTTATTATGCGATGTGTTAATGATGGGATCGTAAAAGGAATAATGGCACTCCAGACGAATCGTAAGCTGGATATAAACACTCGAAGCAATATCCTCTTAGCGTCAGTGCTCATGGGATTTCTTGCAAGTTATCCGTTTCAACTGATTTCAAGCCAATTTGCGATGACGAGCGGACTCAAAGAAAAGCCCTACACAGGAATTTTAGATTGTATGAATAAAATCTATCAGAAAGAGGGGATTTTCGGATTCTATCGAGGATTCTCAATATGGGCATCATTCTGGGTATTTATGGTGGCTGTGGGAAAGGCAAAATATTTCATGACTGGAAAAAGACGCAATCCATAAAGCTTTGATATATGTGATTATATGTCTCCAGTAAAATCATTTGCCTTAGCAATCTGTAAATAAATAGACATTTGTAATGAAAAATGCAGAAAGACTAAGTATTGCGACAAGGAAATGGTACCAGAGTAAATAACCTAACACAATTCTTCGAGGATCAAAGAGTTATTATTTGTACTAGTCTGCTTGTGAAGTGACAAACGTTATTTTGAGTTCGGATCATGGGAAATCTATGATAGTTGAAGCGATTGTGAGCAAACAAAATAATATGTTGTTATGCTACTCCATAATGTAAAATCAAAAACAAAAAGGACGAATTCGATGAAGAAGCGAAATTATTTTGACTTTCAAAATGATTAAAACCTAATGTACATATAGTTCCAACATTCTTCTACTCGTAGTAACTTGAACTCCAATAAATGATAACGATATCAAGAAATACACTATTTATTTTAACGAGGCTCGTGAGTTTGAACTTCCAGTCCTCGACAAGACTACGTTTATATATCTTCTGACATTGAATCTAGAAGCAAAACACGCAATGCACAAATGTGCTCCTGACCTCAAGACAGTAAGCATAATGCGTGGCTCGAAATCAAAAATAAGGTGTGTAAAGCAAAAAGTACATACAAAATTTTTCGCTTCAAACGAATCTTGCGAAGCTGATAAAATTCAAAATTTAAAATTTGGCTTTGTACTGTTAGTCAGAAGTTGAAATCCAACAACAGTATTGCAAGGCTTAAAAGCTAAAATAATATGAATCGTTCCTTGAACGTTAATTCTAATAATCGAGAAGAAATAATGTTAGGAGAAGGAGCAATTGACCAACAGCAAGCACACGCCAAAACGACCTTTATTGCTGATGGGATCGAAGCTGAAATAGAAAACTGTTATCTTCAAAAATCTTTGTATATTTATCCGTTCCTTCAAAATGTGGAACCAAACGAAGTAAATCACACTGAGGTTATAGAGATGCAAACATTACTTTTCATAGGAATTGCGAATCATTTTGCCAGCATGGGTCTCAGCTGAAGCATTAAAAGTGGTTTTGCATTACTTAAAGACAAATGAACTTGACTGTACAATTGATTATACGAATCAAACTCTCATTCAAAGGCTGCTCTGGCTCACTGACTTTCTTCAGATTGATGAATTGCAGTCTCTGCTTCTATGCGAAAGAATTATCCCAACCCTCAATGCTCAAAATTGTTTGCTTTTTCTTTCAGAATCATTCAAAAAACTCAAAATCGCCGAGGATTCCTCTGAGCTATGGTACAAACTGTTTAACAAGTCCATAGAGAGCCTGGCGAAACATCTTGTTTGGAATATCGAAAACAAAAAAGCTGAATTGCTTGAGACGAACGATAAGATTCTGGAAGAAGTTATTGAGAGGGCACTTAAATTTGCGAGCTATATGGGAGATACAAATCAGCAATCAATCATTAACCTCTTCCTTGAAACCCAAAATTTGAAGGATCCTCTCGAGTGTCTCGCTCAACAGCACGAAAAAATAATTGCTAAAAAATTCCTGAGTAAGTTGAACTTATTTCAAACAATGCTAATAAGTGATAATTCAGATACAGAAAGCCCAAACATAAGCTGGAAACTCAAGAATCTTTCTCAGATTACCACTAAAGAAACCGCAATCTTCAAATTTGGAGGGTTTTCTTGGAAACTCATTGCAAAACCAAAGACTGTGTCTAAAACCAATGAAACTAAAATTCTTGAGTTATATCTTAAATATGAAAGCCCTACGGACGTAGTTACCTTGAACGAGACAGATGGATTCAGTAAACTGTTTCCTGGCTACAAAAAATCGGGAACTATTCGTTCAACCCACAAATCTAAAGAAGGGAACTTTGAAGAACTAGACTCATACCCTCGAAGCGGATTTCTAAGCGTCTCATATAATATCAAAGTTAATGGGCAATTAGTGAAACAACAAACCACAATTCGGAGCTGCTTAATACAAAATTCTCCATTCATTCTGCTTAGTTCGCTTCGTTTAGAAGAAGACAGTTTTTTAAACGAGAAGGAAAGCGAATTTACTATCTTCCTGAATCTCGAGTTTGTTTACTCTTCCCTTTTGTTGCATATCTTCAATAATATGGAAACTTTTACAAAGAATGGGAAAATTGGATTGATAAAAGGGAATGACCTTTCTGTGATTCTACGAAGTATGGGGCCAAATGTCCAATCTTGGAGAACAGGGATCGAGTTGGTTCAACGCTGGAGTAAATCTCATCACCATTGGAATAATAAATGACCTTTTTAAACATAATCATAGTGAATGAGAGTCCAAAACCAACTCAAATTGACCTTGAAGATGTTTTCGATGCTTTTGAATGGCAACATATTCAGCCTGATCAGCTCTCTGCTCTCAAGAACAATAAAATATTGTCAGAGTATGAATCAATAAAAGCCAGAATTGAATCCGAAATCCACAAAAAAACACCTCAAGGTAAAATTTCTCTCTTCTCCAAAAATATTGAGTTTTTATACGAAAATATGCAGTGACTTATGCCAGGAATTATAAGCACTATTCCCGAGAAAATAGCCCTCGTGTGTATTCGGGACGAGTTAACAATCAAAATCTGTTATTGGACAAAGATTTCTCCATAGATCAGAAGGGAGCTGTTGACAATTCAAGAGGATATAATTTAAATCAAAGTGATTTAAGTTCTCATCTTGGTAATATTTGCAAAGGAACCGGAGGGTATCCTCCGAAATTCGAACAAGACATCTCTTTTTCTACTATTTCGAATATTCCTGCGAGTATTTACGACGATACGCTTTTATCACGAAATGTAGTGACAGAAACTAGTTGCATAGCCGATACTTTCGATATTGACCTCAAACCTCGAGAAACTGACAACAACAAGAAACAGGAGTTAATAAGCACTTTCAATAGGAAGCCTTCAGTTCCTGTCACGCCTGAGAAAAAGGCGAAAATTGTAGAATCATCAGCTGGAATCCTTGGCTCAAGCAAGAACTCAGCCAACAAAGCTATGGTCTCAAATCAGATTCCACCAACAAACTCAAAAATAGATGAGTGTGCTTTAGCAATTCCTCAGGAGGAAATTGGAAATGATTTAAGAGAACGGCTCGCTTCCAGAAGTACACAAAACCATTTTTCAGCGTCGCTGCCAAGACCGAGCTTGGGTTCACAGTCTCATATGAGTCTCAAGACAGCGAATTTGGCAAACAATCAAAAGTTAATCCAAAGTCCTCCTCTGACTTCACGAACTTTAACGAATTCAGTTGTCAACACCAGCTTCCAGAATTCAATGCAGAATGAAAATATTCATCCAGAAGATCCCTATAAGCTCGAATGCATGAATCGTGTTGGTGCAGGAAGTAGTTCCAGAAATTTGAATTCTCTTCAATCAAATCATGATCACACGTTTGCTGCAGAAATTTTGAGTCCTAACACAAGGAAGGTTGTGTCAATTGGTGCAGTAAACAGCCCTAATTTAAATGGGATCCCAAAAAATGACTCTGAACTACTAAAGTCACCTTATCAGCAACCTCCAAACAAGTTAAAGAAATTGCGAGCTGGTGCCAGTCGACAGTCCTCTCAAAATTCAAGCATTATCCGAGAGACGTCTGACGAGCGGGGCTTTATCCCTACAGCGAATCGATCAGCTGGGACAGCAAATTTGGGACTCCCACCAACACAAATACAGAGATTTAGCCAAAGTCCTCAAGGACCATTTACATCAAACTCGTGCTCTGCGAAAAAACTTTCCGAGAAAATGAGTTTCAAGAATTCTGTAAAGAACCTCTCAGGTAGTATACAAAAAAGTAACGAGAGAGCTTCAGTAAATTTGATCCAAGCAAACACACCTAGAAGCAACGAAGTCACACCGTTCTGTCTGGGACAAAACCAACCGAAGGCAGCGAGCGAGATTTATTATGCAGAAAAACCCTCTAAGAACGAGAATGGTGGAAGAAATTGTACTCTTGACAGCAGTTATGAATCACTCGAGACTCTTGGTGAACCAAGTTCTCGGAGATTGTTGAACACAGTATCATCAAATCTGCCATGTAAAGAAGAAAATGCTAGCTCCCAAAGACTTCCTGATTTAGAGCAGGCCAGAATTTCCCATCTCCAAGAAAAAAATACGATCCCCATTGTTCCATTAAATAAACCAGCAAAATCGCTAAAAATTAATATGGCAGAAATACAAGCAAATAATTCTCTGATTGGTAAATCATTTTCTATTGCTTTGAAGGATCTAATTAATCTAAATTAGACTTATCGAAATATGTATATTTTATTGCTCAGTTAAAAGCTGAGAAGGAGACAATTCATGACGTGTTCCGGGAGAAGCTCCAAGAAGAAATGAAGTTGAGAAAAGAAGAGATCATAAAAAGGATTCTCCCAAAGCAATACGCATAAATCGGCTGAAATCTAAGCTTCTGATAGTCTCTCAATGTGACAATTATTTATTTTGTTCAAAGGAATTTTGAACCTCTCATTGGTTTTTATCTTGATCATAAATAGTTTGACTTGAATCGCTAAGAATTGGGCTGTTGCATTAATTAAAGATACAACTAGAAACAATTCTATGATGTTGAGGCTTGTATTTGTTTATATCAGTTTGATTAATGTGAAAGAAATTTTAGTATATATTTTATTGAAAAATCTGCTATTGAAATGATTCGTGACTCACTAGTGGATAAAATCGCTCCACCAGTTGTTCCTATCCAAGAAGCACCTATTCTTTATCTTTGATTTTGAGACTTCAAATATTCTGAAGATTTTCTGAAGAAGTGAGAGTTGAAGAGAATACACATGCTTTCCATCTAAGTACTCCAATCTGCAATTCAAGCAAAGAAGTTATATTTTTCAGATCAATCCCTTGAGATTTCTGAAATTAATTGCTGTTGGTTTTATATTTTATAGTTGCATGTTGAATTTTTCGTTTTGAAGTACAATTTTTCAACTTCGAACGAGTAAAATTTTATATCAAATATACTGAGAGAGTTAAAAATTAGATCGATATTTTATTGAGATTTAGCCTGCAGAAATTCAAATTCAAAATCTTTATTGCATCCAAGATCAATAAATATTATCTAAATCGTAGCCAACTTGACAAACAATTTGAGCTTAAGAAACTCTAAACATGCCGATTGATAAAAATGCTGATAATATACAGGTCATGGTTCGAGTTCGGCCCCTCAATAGCCGAGAGAGATCAGAAGAAGCAAAATCATGTATAACAGTTGATGAAGAAACTCGAACCTCTCTAGCTATTGACTGCAAACCTGATCAAAAGATCTTCTCTTATGATTGGATTGGAGGCGAAAGTACTACTCAGCAGATGATTTTCGAGGTTGTTGGCATGCCTATGGTTGCAGCCTGTCTTGAAGCCTTTAATTGCTGTATATTCGCGTATGGTCAAACTGGTGCTGGCAAAACTTTCACAATGCAAGGAAAAGGTCTCGAACCCGATAATAATGATATAGAGAGTCGGGGACTTCAACCTCGAGTATTCGATTATATTTTTCATCGAACGAAAGAAGAAACTGAAAAAGACCCGAACCTTCAGTATTTGATCAGTTGTTCCTATCTCGAAATTTACAATGAGCAGATCTTGGATTTGGTATACCTCTCTTCCTCTAAAATCATATAGTCTAATAATGCATGCTTTTTCTTTAAAAGCTCGATCCTTCGAATACTAACTTGCAGATACGAGAAGATTTGAAGAAAGGAGTTTATGTCGATGGAGTCAGAGAACAGATTGTCACTAATTCAGATGAGACGATTGAACTTTTGCGCCTGGGTGCACAAAACCGTCATGTAGGTGCAACTAAAATGAATTTTGAGAGTTCGCGATCCCATTCCGTGTTCTCAATGAATATCGAAAGCAAAGTAAACTCTGCGTGTTATGCGACTAATTTAATATAATACATATCTTTCTTTAGAGAACTTTGAACGGAATGATTCAAGTTAAGAGTTCGAAATTCCATTTTGTGGATCTTGCAGGATCAGAGAGACAGAAATCAACAGCAGCAAGCGGGGAGAGGCTCAAAGAAGCTGCAAATATTAATAAATCTCTGACGGTGCTGGGAAGCGTGATAAACTCTTTAGTTGAAATCGCAGAAGGAAAACAAAGGCACGTGAGATATCGTGACAGCAAGCTCACCTTTCTTTTGAAAGATTCACTGGGAGGCAACTCAAAAACGTGTATCATAGCAAATGTCAGCCCTGCGAACTCTTCATTTTCAGAGACTCTCTCAACCTTGAAATTCGCGCAAAGAGCCAAACAAATAAAGAATAAAGCTTCTGTGAACGAAGAAGCATCAGGAAGTGTTGATAGCTTGAAGAAAGAGATCAAACGGTTAAAAGAAGAACTGACAGCAGCTCAAGCTGTAGTAGCGAGTCTGAAAGAAAATGGAGAGAGGTTTCATTATCGCTCTCCAAAGTTGACTCCCCAAGGATTTGTTATGAATGAGAGACAGATTCTTGAGCAAAATCAGCGAGCCCTTGAGATCGAAATCGCCTATAAACAAGCTATGGACTCACTCATAGAGAGCCAATTGCTCCAGCAAACGGAACTCGAAAAAGCCAAAGAAAGTGCAGAAGTAATGCGAAGTGCTGTCGAGTTCTTCACAGCCAACGAAGTTCATTACCGAACTATAATACGAGGACAAGCTGAAAGAATACAGCGATTAAATTCCATGATAGAATCGAAGCACATTGATTTCGACATGCATCTAAGGAACGAAATTAACAGTACCCAGCTTGAAAATGACCAACTTAAAGAGCTCCTCATGAACATGCCCTTGGTGATGCGTGTTTGTGATGAAAATGTGATGCTTAGACAACTTCTCGACGATTTTGAAGGTGAATCTAATCCAAATTCATCGTCTTCTGTAGTTTCACAGATTCAAGATAGTGTTTTCCTGCTGAAAGAATGGGCGGCCAAGCTTGAAGTAAGAATTTGACTGATTATAAACAGTAGGCTAACATCTGAATACATTTAGGAAAACATCAAAGAAAGGAAATTCATCAGTGAAAAGCTTGGAAGAATGAGTGTATTTAAAGGCTTAAGTTCCCCTGAAAAACATCAAAAAATGGAAGAACAAATAAATTTATTGACCCAACAGCATGAGCACCAACAAGAAATGCTTCGAATGGAACTTCAAAATTCTAACTTTGAGTTGAAGGAAGCAATTCGTCAACTATCAAACGAAAAACAACGAGTCGAGTCTATGATCAGAGAGAAAGAAGCCCTCATGAAATCCAAGCTGACGGAGCAAGAATCCTACGAAAAGAGAATATCGAACCTGCTCAACTCATTTGAACAGTTACAACAAGACAAGAAGCTGTCTGACAACCACCTTGAAAACGAAATCTCAGAGCTGAAGTTTAAGCAAGTTCAAATTCTGGAGCAGCTACAGAAGGCAGAAAACTCCAACCAAGACCTCAAGGCTACTTTGCAGGAAATAACAATTGCCAAAGAATTCCTCGAACAGAGTAAAGCCACACTTGAGAATGATTTCAATGCTGCTCGAACAAAATTTGTGAGCGAAAGGACAGAATTACAAACAGCAGTCAACGCCTTGGAAGGAAAAATTTTAGATTTGACAACTTCGCTCTCAACCTCGAAGGATGAAGTTGACAGACTCACGAAACAAATAGAAGTATTGTTTGAAGAGGCCAACGCCGCCGCATTGACGATTGATCAACTCAGTCAGGAAAATTGCACACTTCTGGAGAAAGCTGACCTCTTAGAATCAGAGAAAGCACAGAAAGTTATTGCCTTAGAGAAGATAATAACACAAGCTGAACTCTTGAAAGAGGAAGCAGAAGCTGAAAATAATAGACTCAAGGAAGAACTAGACACAACAAAGCAGACCCTAGCGTTTATGACTGATGAATCAGAGAAGAAGGTTAGTGAGTTGACTCTGCAACTGAAAGGTCTGAATAGCACTGTAAAACAATATGAAAAATCAATAAAAGAGAATGATTTGACAATTGCTGCCCTCAAGGACGAACTCTTCCAAATGAAAAAAGAAGACTCTATTTACAGTGTTGCATTGAGAGAAAATCCCCTACTTAGAACGAGAATAGGAGAGCTTGAACTAGATCTTGAGAATCAGGTCAAAAAATCTCAACTACTCGATGAGGAGTTGCAAGAGCTTCAAGGAATGTATCGCAGAATTCACAAATCAGAGGAAGACTTCCGAAATGCCTACCACGAAATGAAAGAAGAATACGACAAGCTTAGACAAGAAAATGAAGCTAAAACTTCAGAGCTCCAGCAAAAAGAAGAGATTATTAGAAGCCTAAAAGAAAATATTGAAGAGAGAGTAAACGAACTGAAAATCACAAAAGAAAGTGCAGAGGCAAAATATGCTGGTTATGAAACTCGTCTGCATATGCAAGAAACTGTTCAAAACCAACTAAACATACAAATTAGTGACTGGCAATCGAAATACAACACACTTTCGATCGATGTTGAAGCAGAGAGGAGAGCCTCCGAAGAATTAAAAGAAGCTCTGGAAAGCCAGGTCCTCACTTACACTCAACAATTCGAAGAACTATTCTTAGTGGAATCCCAAGGGAGTGACCTAGATATAGATTCATTGGGTAAACAACAAAGCAGTTCAAATCCTTTATCTGAAGAGGAACGAGCGATTTTTGAATCTAAAAATATTGTTGAGAAAATGAGAATCTTGATTTCAAAAATATTGCAGAGAACGAAAGAAAAGCAAGCAGAGACTAGACAACTCATCCAAGCCCTGGAAAGCGTCAAGCAAGCCTCTCAACAAAAACTTCAAGAGAAAGACGAAGAACTATCTCAATGCAGCAAAAAGATTCAAAGCTTGCAGCAAGAAATTGAAGCGATCTCTCAGAAGATGCAAGAAGCTGACCTCGAACATAAGGAAGTAATTCTGGCATTAAAACAAGCTGAAATCGAGAACATTGAGCAAGCAACTAAGGTTGCAAAAGAAAAGATCCAAGAGCAAGAAGCTTTGATTGAAGAACTTCAGAGAACAAATCAAGATTATGAGAAGAAATGCGAGATGTTACAAGAAACCAAACTTCAGCTGGACGAAGCTGTTGAAAGGCTCGAACAAATGATCCTTGATAAAAACCAGCAACTTACCACCTGCAATGAGAGTCTTCTCTCTCTGAAGGATCAATTAGAAAGTTACTGGGATGTAATTTCCCAATTGAACGAAATTGATCGACTTAAAGAAGAAAACTCTCTCTTGAAAGAGCAGGTTGAGAACCAGTCTTTCAAGGTGGGAGCTCTTGAAACTCAAACAGCAAATCATTTAATTGTTAACGAGTCAGAGCTTCAGCGACTAAAAAATGCTCATTTCAAACTTGAAGCACAGCATCGGACAATAATCGCTGCAGCTGCAGTCAAAGAAACAGAGCTTCAAAAACAGAGGGAAGAAATTAAGTTGTTGCTGATAGAAAAAAAGCGGCTAATGTCAGAAATATTGAATTTAGAGGAGCAAGGAGCGAAATTAAAATCTGCTTTGAAGGAAAGTGAAGAAGTCAATCTAAAGCTTCGGAATGAGAGGCTTGCAATGCAGATCGAAACTGAAGAGGCACTTCAGAAAAAGATATTAGCTTTGGAACCAATGAGGTTTCTCGTTCTAATGCTAATTCCACGCTTATTTTTTTTTTGAAATACAGCGATAAGGCGAACGAACAACGAGCAAGGCATTATTTAAGTCTTAAAGAAGAAAATAAGAAACTGAGAGAAGAAAATACAAAGTTACTCGAAAGAGTGAATCGAATGGGCGAGAGAAATGACAAATTTGAGAAGGTCGTGATATTTACTCTTACAACACTAAATCCTCCAAATTTTTAGAAAGGGGATGAAGCTCTCAAAAAATCGTGTTCCCTCACTGATCAAAACAAGTTAGCAGGAAATAAACAAGATGACTACCATAGAATTCAGAGCGAGTTGGATGTAAATAATTTCTATAATGAGAAAGAACCGATGTAATTCTGACCATATTCTAATTAGCGAGAAAAACGCAACACAAAGAGTCTGACTGAAATCATTAACAAGATCCGTGAAATTGCAACCGAGCAGATGGATGTTGCTCCCTTAAAAGAATGTGCTGCTGATGATCTTGAAACAAGCGTTCGAGTTGTCCAAGAATTGTTGGATCATTTCAAAGTAATCAACAAAAGAAATTAGATTCGTCTAAACCTGACTTTGTAGACCAAAGAAAGAATGTTACAGGATAAAGAACTAGAATTAGAGGCGCAATCTGTGGAGAGAGTGATCCTTGAAAAAGAGCTTGCTTTGATTAAACAGAAGTACGCACTCTCAAATTCGGCGATGCAAGAACGAATGTTTAATTTGAGTGATGAAAAAGAGAACATTTGGGAAGAATCGGATGCAAACAACGATTCAAATAATGCTCCGATCAAAAATAGCTTTAATTCTCAAAATAGTTGTACGTCTCTAAATGAGAAAGGATGTAAATCTGGGTCTCTTATTCCAGAGAAGACTAGGAAAATCGTTTCTGTTTGTGGCAAGAAAACCATGAACTCCAGTGCGGCTGCCTTGCTGTTGAGTAAATTTCAGAAGAAAGCAAGTTTGGACATTGACAAGAGAAAGGCTGCATCTGGACCGCAAATCCAAAATGTTATTAAACGCTTGGATATGAACACGGAACCCAATGAATACGATGAAGCTTATAAACAACAGTTCGCGACTAAGAAAGTGAAGCTAAAGTTTTAGAATTGTCCCTTAAGTTTAGCAATTATTTGGCTTTTTTGGTTCAGAGCCATTAAATGAAAATGGGAAATTTTAAGAATATGATATAATAGATTGGTGTTTATTTGTTTGTGAGTAACTAACTATATGTAGAAAAAATTTCTTTTTCATCTTAGAATCTGATAACACTAAAAAGCTCTTGTAGCATTCATGCCATTCTAGAGTTTCATAGCGTCATGATTCAAAGATCAGTAAGATTAGTGTCGCCGAGGATGGCCAACTAAATTCAACGTGTATTGAAAATGGAAAATTGTTTCTGCAACTTTTTGACTGCAATGAGAACTTGGCTATTCGATGGTTAAATATTGTGTATTTATTGATCTATATAGAAGACCTACAGGAGTGAATTTGCTCCTACTACACGCCTGCACAAGAGAATATGTATTAAATGTAAAGATGTGGAAATAGATATTTTGATGAAATACTACTTCCACTCATAGAATGAAAATCTCATATGAATAAATTGCTCACCAGCAGGCGCAAGATGCTGCTTAAAAACAGAAGCAAAAGATTCAATCATCAACTATTTCAATTCTTGTGCAGCAGATTTTTGATTATTTGAAGAGCTTTCTTTATTTGTCTCGTTGACTGCGCTCTCAAATTCCACCAAGCGAAGGAATGGCAGAGGTATAAGCATCGAGAGGTTCGCAATAAGTATTAGAATCCAGAGATTGTCAAAGTTGCTTTCATTAATGTTCAATAAATAGGCAAGTACACCTCCTATTTGAGAGGCTAACATACCGCCAATATTGACGGTTGACATCAACAACGCATACATTGTACCTTCAATATTTTTTGGGCATAATCTGCAAGCAAGTATTAATATTGGAAGGTAATTTATTTCGCCAATAGTTTGAATGATAACACTATCGCCAATCGAAAAGAATTTGTCGGGAATTCCTAAGTAGGAATTCCATCTCAGAACCAATATTATCTGGGTTAATCCGAGGGAGACACATATTATCGTCGACCAATAAAGAATCTTTTGAAATGGAATATTTTTGAGATACTTATTGAAGGTGTAGACCCCAAGAATGCTTGCAATAGAGTTCGCAAATCGCAATTGTCCCATAAAATCCGGAGAAAACTTCAATTCATTCGTGTAAAAATAGAACATGGCGCTTGAGCAAGAAGGAGTAATCATAAATATTAGCAAAAAAATAATTGGCCGAAGGATAGCAGGCTTTTTCACGAACTCAACAACTCGATTCCAGTTACTCTGTTGATTTATATAGGGCTCATCATGTATGTCGTTTCGAGCAAAGTCCCCAATCGTGCTTTCTCTATCTTCGTAGTTATGAGCATCTTCTCCTTCAATATAATCTGGAATATCTTCATAAGGCACAGCCGGTTTCTTAGAAGTCCTTGGTGTTTCTTTCATGACAAAAGCGCCTGCGAGAAATACGAAGAAAGGGAGGGACCCTGCAAAAAAGAACACGGTGTATTTGTCTATATATTCTAGGAGCAATCCACCAAGGTAAGCAGTTGTTAGAGTGCCGAAATATTTCACTCCGAAGAATAATGAGACATTTTTTGATGCTTCAGCCTGCTTCTTTTCTTCACTTACTGGCTCATCACCATCACCACCTACGTCTTGAGCAGCTTCAACAAGGAGAGCCTCTCCGATTACATTGTTGAAAGCAAGAGACACTTGAATTAGCATCAAGAAGAGGACTCCGAGCCACGGACTGCGTATCCAGGTTGCTAATGAAAAGTAATAGAAAATCTGAAGGAGACTCCAGAGCATGATATAAGATTTTCGACGATACCCAAAAAATGAAATATTATCTGAGATGGCTCCCCAAAGAGGCTTGATAAGCCAAGGAATAGAGGTGATACAGAGCACGAATGAGACCTCCACAGGTCCGAATCCATAATTGTCTTTATATAGGTAACTTATTGCGAGATCAGCAATTTGATTCATCCCTTGACAAAGCGCGATTGTTACAGCGACAAATACTATTGGGCGAAGTCCAGTAAAGATGGAGTATTGCTGAGAAAAAAATCTGTCCAAGTAATTCTTCCAGCGTGAAAAAGCTGGAGCTGATTTTGAATAGCCCATTCTTAGTCTTGAGGAAAATTTATTCAATTTAATGTGTATGTTCTGTCAATTTAGTTTAATGTTTGCAAATTGAACTCAATTTTTTTCCTCTCTTACAGCCGAAACGACTAAGCTGGCTCACGTTTTTCCGTTATTGCTAACGAAAAACAAAAATCATCAATGTTCAAACTCAATTCGATTCCTTCTGTCCTGTTAGATCAGGATATTTGGAAATCTGAAACTGTTGTACAACTCTTCCCGGTATTGAAGTTCTCCTATCTAAGTGATAGGAAAAGAATTTTTCATAGATTTCAGATTTATGTTCCTTTGAACTTTTCTTCCCCTTTTGATATAATTTTGGATTCACAGATTTGATGATTACTTTATATTCTTTGGTGCCAATAACTTCAGAGTCCAGATAATGGATAACATTTATTTTACTGTGAATTCTGTGAACTAAATTTTTTTAGAGCTCATTAGAGGTGTGACTTAGAATCAGGCACAGCTCTATAACCATACCAGCAATGAATTCCCAGTTAATATATTCTTATTCCACCAATAAACACATACAGCTAGATATTCAATACAACGACGAAAGGAATTAGCTTTTCTTGAAATGAGGTTATTCGAAGAGTAAATAGAGTTGACTCAGCTGTTAGAGTGAAAATTCTAAAAATCCAAAAGGCGTAAGTCAAATCATGTGCAATTCAAATTAGCATACATGCTTTTTTTATAAAGTTTCAACTCCAAATATTATACAGAAGAATCTGTGCTTTAAAACAGCTTGTCGCCAATTTAATTGTTAAATTACGTTGTAGGTTTCATTAATTTGCTGCTGTTTTGCATGCTTCCGAGCCAGAAAGAAGCGGAATTAAGACAGCAATTTATCTCACAAATTCGATGTAACTTTATTTCTACCGTAAACTTCTTTATTAAGATCCATAAAAGGCTCCACAAGCGAGCGATCATATCCATTTTCAGAAAAAGCTGATCTAAATAGGATTCATCATCTCTAAAATTTGTTCTGTGGTCAAAACTTTTTTGGCTCATTGCTCATTCTGCGATTTGAATTTTTCCTCTCTAGAATAATATTTGTCGAAAGTAGCTTGATTCGAAGATTTACAGGAGTTTTAGGAAAACTCCCTCCAAATATTTGAATACATCTTTTCAAAATCATCTTCTTTCTTTCTTTTTTAAAAAATTTAAGTCTTATGTTGGCACATTCAATAAAAGTTTGCTAATATGTCACTTTGAGATGTTGAAATAATCCAAAACTATAGATTTTGTACTTTATTAATGCGAAATCACTCGCAAATAAGAAAAAAATATTTTTCTCTTGTTTATATATGCTATTGGATGATTTTGTAAAAGAATGTGTCTTGCATCAAAAACCATTAAATTCTTTTTACCTTCATGCTTGTATAGAATAACAACAATTTTTACTCAATACACCCATATTAAGCAGATTGATGATTGACAAATTCATACCATGAAATTCAAAACTTTGCATTTTTATTAGACTCAAAACTTTGCAGAAATATTCCCGGTACCAAAGTTATCTAAAAGACTGCGATATCCTTCGTTTCCTAGAGGATTTCAGAAAAATTGCAGCTCCATTCAAAATCATTTTCTGTCTTTTAGGGACTACCGTTAAGAACGGAAGCTATTAACGATCTGAAATGTGCTAGCAATTTCCATTTTTTCAAAAAAAGAGAAAGAAAATAGAGTTTCAAGCTAAAAGTCAGCTTTAAACATACCGGTTGTTTGGAAGCAACCTTGCTTTCTGCTGATCCTTCAGACCCTGATTGGAAGCATCGATAATGATGAACGCTTTAATCGTATTTCAAGAATTCGCAGTCTCTAAAATTCAAATTGATTATTCAGAAAATCAAAAGAATTATTTATATTGAAGAAAAGCGAAATATATTAGTTGAGATTTTATCATAATTAATTAACTCGTAGCATATTAGTACAAAAGTAATTCATACACCTCATCAAACACAGGTTCCAAGTATATTTCATGAGTTAGTAGTAGTCTAGTTGGTTCAGTAGTAATTAAATGAGGGTTACTCGAATTGTCAAATAGTTTAAGTATGTATCTCAAAGAGCCTCAGAGTCGCAGTCAACAGTTCCGAAAATAGTATTAGAAAGTGATGCCGACTGCGGCCCAATTAAGACCGCTATTCAAAAGTAAAACTAGTTATGAAACTTAATTTCAGATAGCTACAAATAATCCTCCCTTCAAAACTTATCGTTTTTAACACCACATAGCTAATAAGAGGGAGATTGAATTGCTACTTTCGGACTCCGACTGACATTTCTGATTCAGAAACCCAGATTAACAACTAATTGGGTCAAAAATGCTCTTTTTTAATTGCAAGTGTTGCTCACATTAGTACGATGTAATTAATTGGCTCGGACTTATTAAGTAAGAATTTTTCCTCATTCATATATTTTCTGAAAATAATCTATTTAGAACCATCGTCTCAACTAAGCAGAATAGAGTGTCTACTCTGCTATTGTTCGCAGTTGCGTACTTCAAGTTTCACTGCATATGGTTTCTCAAATTGAGTGTCAACTTTTAACTCTCCGAAAAAAGATAGACCGTACAACAAATCTAAGAAGTTATTTTGAAATGAGTCAATTTTCAATTGAACTTCTGAAATGTAAGTTTTTTTCCTCAAAAAAATGTCGAAAAGGTAACGAAGAAAACATTTCCAAATTTACCAATTCATCTAATACACTCAAGATTTGTACTCGAAAAGCATTTTCAGTGCTATTCGGAAAGTATTGCGATTGTCGGAGCCCTTTTTTGGTGACAATATCAAGAAATAGTATGCTTATAGTTTATCCCATCTATCTAATAGAGTTATCCAACAGAAAAACGTCTGTCCTATTTCCTCAATTTTGGCGATTCCTACAAATACATCTAAAACTCAACATATTAACAGTAGTCGTCAATGTGCCTTAACACCTAATACGGATCATGATAACCTCAGAAAAGGTTTCAGAGCAGAATGAGTTTAATTAATTTTCTCGGCTCAATTTTGATACTCATTCGATCAAATTGAACTCATTCGTATCTTTATTATAATTATCAACGATATACAAATCATCTCTCCATCTAAGATGAAATCTCCTATAATCCACAGTTGGCTTATCCTTGTTTCCTCATTCATTTTCTTCAGCGGCCACTTAGTGTCTGCGCAATACATGTACCATGGGGTTGATCTCGGATTTCGGGCTCCTGGAGAAATTAATTTCCAATTAGACCGATATGTCGAAGAACTTTCATACGAACCCGTCCTGCTCAATAGCACTTACTTCAACAACTGGAAGAGATCTCCAGCACCTTTAGAAATTTCAGATATTATGAGGCTATGGACCGTTTCTGGAGACATATCTCGATTACAACTTCCCGATATTAATTTCTTTCAAGCGGTCAGGCTAGAAGTTCAGAATAAGTACAATCTCCTACTCCAATCGAAGAGTGATACCCGTTTATACGAGTTTCAGTGTGAACTGCATGATAAGTTCAAAGAAATTGATTGCAGTACATTCAAATACTACATGCGCAAAGAGGGAGCAATAGCCTTCTCAAAAACAAGTTCGTTTAATGTTCTCCTGCGACAAGACCAATCCAAAGGCAAAGATTTCATTGAAATTTCCCGAGGACCTCTGGATAATCTCTACACTATCATCGAAGCTGATCAAGGTAGTTTAACCTCACGGAAAATAAGTTTCAGAGAGTTCAACGGAGTAAGCTACCTTCTTGTCCTCAAAAAGGATCAAGTAACAATTGATGTTTATCAGCTGCCAAACTCGTTAGATGTCAGTCCTGAAAATTATCAGAATAATCTTCGACCAACTGTTACAATCCACGCATCTAAGCTTGGAGTAATCTGGATCGATGAAATTTACGGAGATGAATTTATTCCGAATCTCTCTATTCTCAGATCCGGAAAGGCTTTCCACATTTTCAATACCGACAATCTTACATCAACGTGGAGTCGGCTTGCTCAATTTACCCCTGAGTTTAATCAACCCTCACCGACTGAAGATCAGCGTCTTTCTGTTTACGTTTCATTCCCAAAAGTCGTTTTAATCAACCCAAAATCGAAGCAAATCTTGGAATATGACATCAGCAAATTCTCCAATATAACATTAAGAAGAGAGTACATGACATTTGGATGCGATTTTACCAGAGATCCCTCGGAGGGTGCGAGAAGTGAGTTTACTTCGGGACAGAATTTACTATATGTCTTCTGCCAACCGAGTCAGACGACTACCTCATCCTATATCTTCGTCTATGACGTCGAAAGAAATTACAGAGAATTCTCACTTGATTATAACTACCAATTGTTCAACTCCTACGCAAATCTTCGAAAAGCAATTCAGTTTGATTCCATCCCACGATCAAGTTTCACTTTTGCTGTTGCTTCCGTTGACTCTGTTTCTGACCTCGTGTTCTATATCCAAAACGAGAAGATTAACGCATATAAGCTATTTAGACATTACCAAGTGACTGGTAACATCACCAAAGATCAGTATTGCTCCTCGGTAGAGGAATTCGACTGCTTTTATCATGCATTTATCTCAATGACTTCCAATCTCAATCTTACGAAACAAGATGAAACCAAGTTTGTAGAAGAACTCTACATTGATGTGACATTTACCCAAGTACCACCGAAAGTCAATAAAGGTGTTACCCATTCAACTCTGAGTAATCATGCCACTCAGTTAAACACATTCGAAATATTTGATGGTTCTATCTTCAATTTCACTATCAAGCAGTCTGAAGGAGTGGATCTAACTATCAAGAAGCCTCTAGAACTGTTTAAGGAGATAGCATTCCAGTTGCCATCGAATGAAGCCGTTCTTGATTTTAGCTCAAACGGACTTGATAAGATCTTCATGACGGCAGGAAATAGACTTTATCTATTTGATGTCAATTTACATGGAGGTACAGTATCGCTGCAGCGAGAATATTTCGTCGGACCAAATTGTCGGCATGTATATGCTGTTCCAAAAACCGAAAATTTTGTTCTCGCTTGCTCTATTGACGATCAGCTTTATAACGTTAGCAGCTATAGATTGGGAGAAATGACTTCCGAATTATTGCTTCAATGGAGAAAAGTTGTAAACTCTCACAGTTTTAAAGGCAAAATGTCTCCAGACGGGAAGGCGTTCTTCATCCTTTACGATATCTCAGACACAAATTACCACTTCATAGAACAATATTCATTGGAACCTAGTTCCGCCGCTCCAGTTTATTTCGTTCCCTTCCAGTCAACTGACTTCTATCGCAAGATCTATAACACTCCTCTGGCTAATAACACTTTTATTCAAGCTTTCGATGTCACAATTAATAGAGATGGAGATAGCTATTTAGTGTTTGCCATAACAAACGATCATCGAGTCGTCATTTGCCGAACATCAATTACTAATGGCAGCAACGCGACCTGCCGTTCTCAAATTGCTTCTATTTTTGAGCCACGACCTGAGCAAAGGCCAGAACCAATCATCTACAACGAGTTAAAGATACTGAATGATACTCATTTTCTAGTGAATACTCTAAATAGCTATACATACTATTTCTCAACATTCAGCTGGTTCCAGGACAAGGGAGACCTTGGTTTCCTTTCTTCGGACGCAGAAATGGGTTTAGCTTTTTTCAGCGATTATCCTAAATACCCACATATAACCCTGGACAGATTCAATAACAGCCTTATTATCACTAGTAATGGGACTTCAGAAGATCCTCTAGACTGTGTCATTTTTATGTATAGCAATGACAAGGCCTGGACTGACAATGGGAGAGGTTACGTTGAACCTCCTTTAACAGTTCTGAGTCGATCATGCCCTCTACCAACCTATTCCCCGAAGATGCTACCTTTCTATAATTACTTGCTTCTGATCGATAGCAAAAAATTTTCGTTTTACTCAACCCAAGCGTCATACTCTCTGGAGCTCAATCACTCAGGAATGTTCGAACCGAGTCACATCGAGTTGTCAATCACAGCCGCCAATCAGTATCACAGTATAAATACGACCTGGTTTGTATATGGAAATCTGCTGTATCGTCCAATAAACTATGTTATCTGGATAGCAGACGCCGCGGTTTGGCTACTTGTGATTCTATTCTTCTTGAAAAGAAGTAGTGGAGTGTGTAGACAGTTGCAGGCGTCATTAAGGAAATATTCCAAGAAAGTTGCACGCAAGGCCAGCGATCTAGCATGGGAGATGTCTCTTCCTATGTTTACAACATTCTTTATATATTTCTTCGGTAATATTAATATTTTTCACCTATTGCTTAGAAGAAATCACGTCACTAGGCCTTTTCACGAAAGGAAGCTTGAGGAATGGGTTTTTTGTCTTCTTTTTGGTACTGTCTTTCAATGGCTTCCTAAAATCCTTGATTTCAACCATGGTTCAAGAAAAGCAGCAAAGGCTCAAAGAATATTTAAAGGTAGATTTCTATTCCTTCTCGATTGGTCTGAAAGATTTTTTTCAGGTTTGCGGCATGAAGATGAGTACTTATATTTTAAGTTTCCTTATCATGGGGCTTATAAAAGGGATTATAGTAATGCTTTTATTGGAAACTTAGACGCGAATCTTATGAAATAATTTTAGATCGGTTTGGTACAGCTCCTAACAATATGGATGGTTAGTGATTTGGATAATGTAATTGTTGTTACTAACTTACAGTTGGTCTCATATATGGCTGCTTTGATTAGATTTTCTGGATATTGTTGGGATTGGTACCAACAATAGCTTCGATAATCCTTAGAACACTAGCATTCTCATCCTTCTTCGAAAGACATCGTTTCGCTTCTGAGTGGACTGGATTTATTTTTGGAGTGCTTTCGTTGCTAGTGTTCATCCCTCGGTTCAAAAATGGATACCAGTAAATTCACTTTGTTTCTTGAGAACCGAATTATTTATCATATCAATAGATCAACGGCTTGGAATTGCAGTATTTTCCTCCCTGAAATCGGTTATGCATTGGGTGTTTCAACTTCGGGGTTAAGAGACAAACTTAACTATGACTTTTCGATTATGGATACCATCAAGCTAAACACGTTTGGTTCTTTAATTTATTTACTTGCTTTCCTCTATCTGGATCAAGTGAGCAATCCCTAAACTGAAATAAGAGTTTTTCACACCAATTATCTCTAGATCGTTCCGAATGAATATGGAATCAGAAAACCAAAACTATTTTGTCTTCCAAAATGGCCTAGATCTCTACTGGCTGGATTCACAAAGAGAGTTTCCGATCTAGGAGTCCCAATGGTTCAACTTCATGAAATTAGAGCAGATTTTCACAGTGAAGACGATCCTGTTGATGCAAGTTCAGCAAGATTCCATGAAAAAAATCCTGAAGATTCTGGGCTCACAGTAACAAATCCTTATTTTTTCTTTAACTTTAATGACATCTTCTTATAATTCGCAGCGATCGATTGTTGTTGATACAATTCGAAAGAAATTTGCGGATGCAATCGCGATCAATAATATCTCTTTTGTTGCTTATGAAAAGCAAATTTTATGGTATTTAACGCTCTGATTTTCTATTCCTCATAATTCTACAGCATCTTGGGCCACAAGGGATCAGGTAAATCAACGCTCATCAATCTGCTGGCAGGAATGTACAACCCGGACTTTGGAGATATCCGATGTAAATTGAAGTCCCTAATAAACATTTCTAAGGGAGTTTTTAAGATGGACTGCTCGATTTCAAAGAATTCTTTTCTGATATAAGAAGCAAGATAGGATATTGTGCCTCAACGAACGTTCTATACTCCTATCTCACAGTAGAAGAGACCATGAGACTGATTGGGGACACGAAAGGAGTTCCTATCGAGAGATTAAATCTAGAAATAAATGATCTCTATGACAAGGTAGAGCTCATGTAAATTACTCACGCAAATTATTTTCAAAACACAGCTCGGGTTGCTCGAAGTCGGAGAAACTCAAGTAAAATATTTGACAAGAGGACAAAAAAGGAAATTAGGTGTTGCCTTAGCCATACTTGGTAACAGAAAATACATTCTGTTAGATGAGCCAACAGCGGGTAAATCTTCCAAAGTTCCCTGAACTCCTCATAACTTTTTCAATACTTTAAAAAACAAAGATCTCGATGCAGGCTCGAAGCAAAAAATTTGGGACCTCTTGCGAGAATATAAGAATGAAGGAAAGACAATTATCATAACAACAAAGGATCCTAAAGAAGCAGAAGCTCTTGCCGATAGAATTGCTGTTATCAACCATGGTACATCTTGCACAATAACTATGAGAAACCTGGCTAAAAATAAATACCCTTTTAGGACAACTTTTTGCTCTCGGAAACGCTGAATATATTAAAGAAAAACTCGAAGTAGGATACAAACTCTTTATTACACCTGCGTAACTAAAGCTCATTTCTCCTTCTTAACCGAAAAACTTTGATTCAATTCGAAAATAGTTCCGAGCAACTTACAACAGAAGAGTTTACGAAAATAATATCAAAAGTAGAACAGCTTATTCAAGAAAAGATTCCACTTGCAATAAGAGAAGAAAATTCTCCTCCACGTGTATTACAATTCAGATTATCTTTCAAGGATGCACAAAAGTTTGGTGCAGTTTTTGAAGAACTTGAACAACTCTCCCAAATTAAGGTAAAAATAATTCAAATTTCACGACCTTTAAAAAAATCTTACATAACAATATCTTAGTTATTGTTGGAGCTGACGCAATTCAAAGATGCCTTTGGAAACTTAAATTTTATAGAGGAGAAATACACCAACACGGAATCGTATTACGCCTGGTTAGAAGAATCGTTCGGTATTAATTCTGAAGATCAGAACAGGGAACCACTCTCTCCAGAAATCATTCAAAGTAACTCAAGCTACTTCAACTCAATTTGAGACTATATAATTTTTGCCTTAATCAGCACCACGAGTGAGTTTCTCTTCACAAATGCTTGCCATGATCAAAAGGAAAGTGTACTATGCAAAGAAGTGTCCTCCTGCAGTTACGATGTATGTGCTTGCGGCACTGCACATTGTCTCGAGTAGCATCTTCGCATTCAAAAGAATGCGTGGACAACTAGATGACAATCCTTGGGCAGAGTTGAATATTGTTGGACTGTGGAATATAGTGTTTTGGACCATATTACTGCCCTGTTTTGCAGCTCTTCCTGTCACTGAGCGTGAAGATCGTTTCAAAATTAGAGATACGCTCAGAATGCAAGGACTCGGAACCGGTGCTTACTGGATTGGTACGATCATTCCAGACGTGGTTATTGCTGCTCTTTTCTTCGCTTTCGAGCTGATTATTATCTACATCACGTAAACAAAGTTGTGATCAATAGAAAATAATTGACGATTTTACTCTCTTTAGAGCTGCGGCGTTCCCTTTCATTTATCAATATATGTTACAGCTGAGTGTTGCGACTTTCAGTTATGCTCTTTGCTGCGTGACTTGGGCTTACCTTGTCGGCTTTGCCTTCTCAAGAGGGTCAGACACTTATCGCTTGCTTGGACTTGCTTATTTCCTTGGTAAAATTCTCTTGAAAGCTCTTTTGGTAAAGTCTCTTAACAGCTGCTTTTGCCCTGGGATTCTTCTTCTTTAACATTATTTGGAACAATGGCAAGGGAGACGGTTGGCTCTTTTGGTCTTTAAAATCTGTTTATTTCCTGGCATTCCCAGTCGGGCCGTATGCTGAATGTAATAAAATTCACTTCTATTTTTTTTAGGATTTTCTCATATGTACGAAAGCACTTGTGACACTTCACATAGAAAAAGTGAGCGAGTTCTCGAAAATTGAGCTGGAAAACCAGTTTTATGGGCATGTGCTTTATACCAATTTCTGGAGCTATATACTGCACCTTCTGATGAGCTTTGCGGTTTACTTCCTTGTTGCTATCTGTCTCGAAGAATTAAATCATTCTTTCCTCGCTAAACCCAATGGTACTGAAGTAGCTGATAACGTATCAATGATTCAACTGGGTGAGTTTATCTTGTTTTTCCCGATGGTTAGAAATAATCACTTTAAATTCTAGATCCAAACGAAATAGAAAAAGAGCAGAAACGTGCGAATGAAGCAAATAACAAAGATCCTATCCTGGTGAGAAGCCTTGGAAAAGTTATTTCTGAGGGTCCTGAACTTCTGAGAAATATCGATTTCGGAGTCCAAAAAGGTATGATTATGGGTATCCTTGGTCCAGCGCATTCTAGAAAATCTACGTTGATAAACATCATTGCTGGAATGGAAAAAAGGTCATATGGTGTTGTCCGACTCCACGAACACGATCAAGAGGATCTTCCTTTAGCGTCCTTGATTGAGGTTGGAATTCACACCGACTATCATCCTCTCTGGGAGCATCTCTCTGTCAGGGAACATCTCAAAATACACTGTTTGTTGAAAGGAATAAGCTGGTCAGAAAATCCGAAGAGTTCACCTGAAGTATTTATTCAGAGACTCAATTTATCCGAATATCGATACAAAAAGCTTAAATTTTTGAGTCCTCAAGCCAAGAAGAAATTGTCTCTGGCTATTGCTTTACTAGGAACGCCAAACGTCGTCGTGATGGATGATGGAATATCGAACCTTGACCTTTCAAGCAGGAAATTTATCAAGGAACTTTTGAAACTAATGGTCGAAAAGCGACAAGCAACGATACTAACAACCATGAGATCAATGGCAGAAGCCGAAGCCTTCTGTGACAAGATTGCTGTGCTTGTCAATGGCCGCATCTGCTCCCTAGGATACACTCCTCAAATGAAAGAACGATTTGCTAAGACTTTCAAGCTAACACTTATGAAATATCAAGTGAGTGATCCAAGCTACGAGCAGAAGATACAATCTATCTTCCCTGAGGCTGTCCTTGTTCCTTCAATGGATCCATTAGAAGAGGTCTTTGAGGTATATTAAATTGAGCTAGACAGAGAATTGATGATCTTTTTGCTTCTTTAGCTGCCTGATGAGAAACTAATACTACAGAAGACATTTTTGGAATTATCTAAGCTCAAAGAAGAAGGAAATCTAAAAGACTTCTACTTCTGTAATGCGACATTAAGTCAAATGTACCTCTATATATCACAATTCCAAAAGTGAGAATCTCATGAATGGTTTCTACCAAGTTAGAAATAAATACAATACGTAAAGAAAAAAAATCTAGTTAAGCCTCAAGTCTTTTCAGTATACACATTATTGAATCTATACGTTTCATGAGATAGATAAAACAAAAAATACCAATATATTCCATAAAACTTTAATAGCAGTAATTCAAGTTTCAATTCGTCATCAGAGAAGGATCTAAAGAAAAAATAGTAGACAAAATAACTAGTAGTTTTCATGCCAAAAAGTAGCACTATTGTCTTCTTTAAGATTTTTCCAAAAAAAAGAGAGAATAAATATATATATAAAATATTAAATTCTCATAAAAATTAATTATGAAGAATATCTTGTCACAAGCCAAGTATTTCAGAATTACAAAAAACTAATCAAAGTATTCTTCGAATAAAGAAATAATTAATGAGTTTGCTCCTCCACTCGAGTTAATTGAGCTAAAAAGCCTTGTGTTGTTGGTTTTGGATGCCGCGGACCCCTTTTCCCTTTTCTAACTCTACGGTTTCTACAAGATTTTTGATTTGTGGAAGATATCTCAGGGATGCTTCTGCCAAATACATATTCATTGGCCACTACCCCTGATAGATATTTCATCTGCTGCTGATGCTGTTGAGGGTGCGTTGAATTATTTTCAGTGATAGATTGAGAGAAAACTGTTTGATTTCCTTCTAAGGAATAGGGCCATAGAAGGTTTTTGTTGTCTGAATTTAGCTTTTCATTCAGTGGTAATTCACGAGTCGCTTCATATTGAAACTGTTCAATAGAATCATCCAACAATATGAATGATAAATTTCCGAGATAAATGCGACCTTGACCTTGAGGCTGAAAATTATATCCAGGATGCTTCCAAAAGTTCTGTTGTTGATAGTAATTTCTTCTGAGATATTCATTGTGCCTTTCAAAAGCTTCAAGAATCCTGTTCTCGTATAAATATCCTAGTGAGAGGACAAATGAATAACATCTGTATGTGTTTTTCGTTTCATCGTCAACCCTGAAGACAAGTGTCAGCGTGTTTAAAATTTCTTCAGAAATTTGGAAAAATAATTTTTCTTCATTTTGTCTTCGACAAATATACTTGAGTCCTCTAGCAAAATTTGACAGCAATTTCTCATATTTTTCAAAGATCTTTATGAAATTTCCTTCTATCACTTTCAGTTCCAGCTGGTTATTCTCCTTAGAAATATGGGACCTGCAACGACTTTGGGTTAGAGATGATTTGATAGATCTTGACACAGCAAAAGAGGAGAGCAAGTTAATTATTTCCCCGTGAAGACCAGTGGGCTCAAATGTGGGGAGACTCTGATTGCGTTTTAATAAGGGAGCGTTGCTATTGATGCTTTCCTTCGATTTGCTGTATGAATGCAGCTGGGAGAAAGCAGTCAATTCCTGGAGAGAATTTACAATCGCAAAAACAATTGGTTGATTTGAAATTGTAAATATCTCTTCATTTGCATCTGATGAAGTTCGAGCAACAATTTTTTTTAATAATGTTGTTGCTTCGATAAATGTTGCTACCTTCTTATTTTGAGACTCTACTTCAAGCCTATGCTTGAGAGTTTCTAAAGTCTTGAATTCAAACATTGAGAGTTTTTAGAAATTATAAATTCTTGACTAATTTATTTGGAAAACTCTCTGCCTGCGGAGACAATCAGAATCTAATATCCGTTGATTACATTGGTTCATAGCTTTTACATCATTAATAATATTTACAATATCCTAAACTGTCATGATACTCGCGCTTCGAAAAGACTGACAAAATTTATTTCAGGAAGGAGGGGTATCTCCCGCCATCTGAAAGAACAGGTCTTGGAATTTACTGGAGATCCTCCAATAAGAATTATAGAATTTGTTTGATGCAGTAATTCTTTTTTTAGAATTGCTCTTTCTTCATGAATTAATGACATATTTTCGGTTCTCTTTACATTGTAGAGCTTAAGAACTCTTTTCCATTAGTATTCGAAGATCCAAGTTGAGGTGCGATCTTTTTCATTATGCTCTATTATTTGTGACACTATTAAAACTGAGGAAAAAAGAGTTCTCTTTGAATATATACAAGCATCGTCATTTCTGAAGCAATTACATAGAATATCAACAGTGGTACTTTAATAGCTCCTTCTCAATAACAAAGGATGTAAAGTATTTTTTTAAATCAAAAGAATTTGAAGGCTTTACTCTTTTCAATATTCAGATAGTTGAACTATTTAAATAACAGCGCCAGAGCACCCAAAAAAAAACCCCCTTATTCCAAAATTCTTCTTGCCTTCTATACTGTCAACGAAAATTTTGAAAAATTTCTTCTTTATGGATTTAAACAATCTGAGGTCAACGTTCCCAAACCATTAGGTTTTGCAAGTTCTGATGAATTTTTAAGAAAATTACGGGTTTGTGTAAACTAAATCTCAAAGGAACAGTCTTCAGGATTATTAATTCGTAGGTTAGACTCATATCGTCTTTGGTGTTTTAGGAGCAAGCTACTATTCAGCGATTTTATGAAATCTTTGCATTTTTCATTAAGAACAATGATTATTAATCACGATGAAATTTCTTAAATTTTAGCTCTAACATTAATAGTATCTCCCACTTGCACCTTAGGCAGAACAGTAGCTTTGTAATGAGTCTTGTCAATCCGCTCTATCAAGACACCATTCGATTCAATTGTCCATTCACCACCACTCATTCTCGGTAAATAGAACTCCGAAACTCCAGTAGTGCATCCATTGAACAC
>ENA-UOTZ01000351-UOTZ01000351.1-compost-metagenome-genome-assembly--contig:-NODE-351-length-39372-cov-5.931671_pt1 | contig 39372 bp, 30 predicted proteins | sample MGYA00238144_ERZ746983 | MGnify/ENA primary metagenome ERZ746983 (study PRJEB28759, sample SAMN06268863) | compost metagenome | isolation source: single cell | place: USA: California, Emeryville, Joint...
TTCGTTGTAAAACTTGACTAGTTCCTGGGTGAAGGTCCGACATACTCCGCACCATTGAGCTGAGAAATAGATCGCAAGAACCTTTGTGGATGTGAAAGCGCTAAGGTCTACGGTTCCTTCCTTGGATACTAGTTGACTTGGTAATTTCACTTCCATTTCTATGAATAATAAAATTAATTGGTTTTGTAACTACTTGGACCTTAATCAAGAATTTAGTCGTGAGTTTCTTTGATGAAGGAAATAAACTATTCACAAAACGTTTTTCAAAGATATGAACATTTGGGCGATTCGCTTGACATTGATTTAATTGTAACAATTATTTATTTTGTAGGAAGCTAATATTTGAAAGAAGGATTCTCCTGATCATTGATACATGCTTTGGTGGAGTATTGCCTGAAATCTCAGCATTGAAAATATTACTTTTTCTTTTATCAGCTGCAAGTCATTATTTTTCGCAAGATATTCAGATAGGTCGTATGTACATTAACACTTACCCTGATACAAAAATAGAAATATGCAAATGAAAGAACAATTCATTACATATAAGCAGACAGAAAATTTCATATCTTTACAACCGATTATTTGATTGCGGATTTTGATCATTGGTTATTTGCTCAACACTTGAGATTTTTTTGTCTTCCTGAGGTCATGACCTACCCATTTGATAAGGTGAGCAGAGACGTGTCTCTAAGTGTAAAGACTTGCGAAGACAGTTAGAGAGTTATTTTGAAGTAACTTTTTCGAAAATCGAAATACGCAGCTTACAAAAAAATTATACACTGCAATTAAATTGAAAATTATGCAAAAGGTAAATTAAAAACGCAATGAGTTGAATAGCATGCTTGATTTTAAACAGGAGCACATAAAATGAGAATATATAAACTTATCAAAGGATTTACTTAATAGTAATAGGAGTTTTCCAGGTATTTTGAAAAGTTCCGATAATATATTAACTACGTTAAATCTGTTGTGTGACTTGATACAATTATAAGTCTTTCCAACTAGTTTGCACAACCATATTGACACAGTCATTTAAAAACAAAAAAATAGCCTTGAGTGCAGTATGCATTATGCACTATGGTACTCAAGACAGGTAGGTGTTCGCCAGAATTTGACTCTTTCGGCTGAAGTAGTGATTAAACGCTCGTTTTCAACAACGAACATCGTGCTGTTAAATGGCCTTCAATTTTCTGCAAGGGAAGAAGGCGAAGGTTTTGATGATTTACATGCTTGTGCTAAAAGCACTTGAAGTGGAATTTTTGGCAAAAAAGGCTTTTAACGTTTCTCTATCAACTGTCTCTCCTACAAACCATTCATGAGATTGGATGTCCTGTAATTTATATCTCTTTTCGACATCATATTCCCAGATCTGGTTCAATAAATCTTTGAAGCTCTTCTGGAAGCGGAACTCCGCATCTTGCTTCTGAATAAATCTTTCGTAGTGGTTCCAGAATCTGTCGTATTCGCGACGGATGTGAAGTCGGTACAGAGGGTCTTTTTGCTCTGCTGTTTGGAAAGGATCCACTCCCGTGACCATGGCAAAAAGAATTATGCCGGCAGCGAACAAGTCTGCACTCTGAGGGCAGTGAGGGACTTTTTCGTGCATTTCTGGGCTGAAGTAGGAAGGTGTTCCTACGAGTTTAACGCTTTTCTGGTCGGACAGGAATTTTTCAGCGAATCCGAAATCAGCGACTTTGATGGAATAGTTCTCATCAAGAAGCAGGTTGTCAGGTTTTATGTCTCGATGAGCGATGTTGTTTTTGTGAAGGTAGGCTAAAGTATCGATGATTTGTTTGAAGTAAGTTCTTGCGATTTTCTCCGGAAGGCGGCCATTTCTTTGAATTGCTCCAAGTAACTCACCATTTTCAGCAAGTTGTGTAACTAATACAGCAACCTTAATAGACTTTTTGGTTGAAACATCAACTTCGACTGATTCATGGAATTCCTTGAACGAAATGATGTTTTCGTGTACAACGGATTTATGGATGGCCGCTTCACGCTTGAGAACTCCGCTAATTGACAGTTTAGAGACCTTTAACACTGATTTCTCTTTTGATTCAAGATCTTGAGCGATTAAGACTCTAGAGAGAGGCATTGTTATTTAGTCAATAAACTTTTTCTTACTCAGACGTCGATCCCGAGCCAATTAAGCTTTCGACGGTCCATCGAGCCAAAACTGAAGAGATAAAAGTAGATTTGCGTTCTTCTATCATTCCAGTTTATTCAATTTTTTAAAATTTTTTGGATCTAAATTATTTGATTTCAGCTATTAATTTGCTGAAAAGTCCCAAATAACCAATAGCAGCCAAAATCTCCGCCTTTTAATGAAATCTGAATAGGTCAGTAATCTGGCCCATATTCCATCAGAAATTGACAGATTATTACGTGATGGGTAAGACTTGACGGCAATACCGTGAATTGAGTTGATTGTACGTAAACTGCGTTCTTCAAGACGTAGCCATAAAAATGAGCCAAAGTTAGAATTTACTGGTTTAGACCTGGATAAGATTCTTCTTCGATATACGTTACCGAAAAAAACACATTTTTAATTAATTGAATTAAAGTTAATTCCAAAAAGGCTACCATACTCTTTTTAGCGCATTTTTCTGGCCGAAGAGTCAAATTCGACAGAATCTCACATATCCACGTTCTCAACCCATGAATTCAGTAGACTATTCAAGAACTTTTGATTTTTTTAGGAAGGAATATAGAAATAAAGTTATAATAGCCTTTCCAGAGTCTAGCGTTTGAAGGATGAAATGTTAGAGAAGCTTTGAAAGGAGTCTCCGATTCCGTAGGTTTAGACTACAGCTTTTTTGAACATTGAGAATCTTGAGATGTTTAACTAAATACTGTTCTTATAAGCTACTTTAATATCGCTTGGTTCCCGCTTTTTTTAATCCTTTAAATGATGGTTGCAAATGGAAAACCAAAACTATGTTGGACTTAATTTTGTTTCTTCCGAGGCAGAAGTCATAGGCTACTCTGCAGCACTGAAATCTAATCTTGTATTCAATCAGCCCACCTTAAGTACCTATTTCTTTCTGGAATCCATTTAGAATTCAAATACTCAAAATGGGTTTTATTTTTCTCGTAATTTTTCATTACAAGAAAAATAAAACTCTGTTGTACTCTCTTCTAGCGCTAGTGGCTCGCTCAGATATTGAATAATAGACTATCTCCTTGGTTTTAATTCATAGAAGATCATATATACCAATATTCCCAGCTGTATTGATTGTAAATTGTATGAAATTTTAAATGGCACATTCTCATGAAGAGAAAACAGATTTAGCGGTCCTTATGCAAGATGTAGACAAAACCAAGTATAGCTATTGATATATATCATTTTTATAAGAGAGAAGACCAAAGAAATTCGTCATATTATCGTTGATAAATCAGATAGAGTACAACTTACAACAAGGAGGATGGTTCAAAAAATTTCGTTCCTTTTTTGAAGGTTTGTACAATGAATCGCATATTTGGACATACTGGAGCTTCAGAATCCTGCAGACTCTGAGAATTCTACTGACATTTTATTAGAACAATTGAGATCATGTTTTTTAAAAAACTCACTGAAATGAAAAAAATAATAGAACGCAATTAACTGGCCCAAAGAACTAAAATTTGAGGGATATAATTGTTTTCAAGTGGGTTTTTGAAATAACGAAGAGTTAGAGATACTAATTAACTACATGTTAGCACATCTCAAGGTTATGTTTGCATATGTTAGTTATTCTACACATTCTTCAGATAATCGAAGGATTTCAAAAAAATCTTTTTCCTATTATTGAAAATGCATCTACTTAAGGAATAATTTCACATTCCTTCATTTGTGGTTTAATTTTCTTGTCAGCCACATGATGAAAAAGTTCCCCCTGAAGAAAGCTTGGTTCTTCAGATTTATACTGAAATATCGAAATTGTTACTTGGTAGAGCTGTAGCTGTTGTCATCTGTAAAGTAGATATTATTCAATAAAAAATTTATATGTGGAACTCTTTCGCATCAGCAATGCACATTGATGATCAAGGATGCAATTTTTGTTATGGGAAAGGCACTTATCATTTGAAGAGAAGAAAGATTTTTTAGTTTTTTCGTCAATTTCTTTGGGATTCTTATATTCTTTAGTGAGATTCGTAATCTGAATGTGAGCTCTTCAATAATATTATGATGAAATGAAAAAGTAAGATTTTATGGAGATTTTAAGATCTATTGTCGTTAGTGACAATTAAGTATTATATAAAGGACTAATTAGAGGAAATTCTGAAAGACATTAATTAGATTTGATATTGGAATACCCCGGACCCTTAAGTCTTCTTCTGAGATGAGTAAAGTGTTATTCTCTATCAAGAGTAAATTTACATCGAAGTTCCTCATGAATAGCAGAGGATATTTCTGGTTTCTCTTCTCTTCCTCGAAGGCCTCTTGCAATCCTTTGTGACCTCAATTGCGGAAAGATTGTTAACTAAAGCTATTTCATCGAATATGTTCTGCTATTTCCCCTGTTCTTGAAGCATTTTAAGTAAGCTTTTAATTCTGCTTATTTGTCTCAGAGTGAAATTAACTGAACTTACATAATACTTATTGAATCTGATTCTATAGTTCCAGTATGCATCACTACAAAATCGCAGCAGCGCTTTCTCTAGCAGTTGTGGGAACTATAGTTGCATACATGGTGCTCAATCCCAATGCCTCGGGATTCCTAAGACACAATAGCGCTTCAAGACCATCATTATCTGACAAAACTCGTTTCGAAGAATTCAAAAAGAAATACAACAAGACATATGGAGGTAGTGAGCATCAACGAAGACTTGAAATATTCTCTGCTAACCTGAAGAGAATCAACGAGATCAACTCTGTGAAGAGAAACTTCACTGTTGGAGTGAATAAATTCACTGATCTCACAAGAGAAGAATTTGCCAGCACATATCTTGGATACAAACCTAAGAACCAAAACAGAGTCCGCAATGTGGCCCCTCTGAAAAACTCTCTCCCTAAAGAAGTTGACTGGAGAGATCAGAATGCCGTCACTGATATCAAAGATCAAGGCCAATGTGGTTCTTGCTGGGCCTTCTCAGTCACTGGAGCGCTCGAAGGACTCCAAAGTATCACACAAAAGAAACTCATTCCTCTCTCAGAACAACAACTCGTTGATTGTTCCACATCTTATGGAAATCAAGGATGCAATGGTGGAGACATGGATCTTGCCTTCAAGTATGTCAAAGATAAAGGGATCCAATCAGATGATGACTACCCATACTATGCTTGGGATGACAAGTGTCAATACGACACAAGCAAGGTGGTATTCAACATTTCTGGTTGGGCGGATGTTGCTCAAAACAGCAGCGAAGCTCTCGCTCAGGCTGTGGTAAACGGCCCAGTTTCTGTTGCTATTGAGGCTGACCAGGAGATCTTCCAGTACTATCAAGTCGGTGTTATCGACACCTTAGAATGTGGTACTAATCTTGATCATGGTGTCCTCGTTGTCGGATTTGTGAATAAGACTGACTGGAGGTATTGGATTGTTAAGAATTCTTGGGGAGAGGATTGGGGTAACGCAGGCTACGTTTACATTGGTATTGAAGACAAAGAAGGTATTTGCGGAATCAACATGTCACCTTCTTATCCAATTGCCTCATAATATACATTTGTTATTGAGCCTTTACACATTATATCTGAAAACACAGGCTCTTAATTTGAAAAGGCATTAAGTTCATAAACATTAAGAATTCACCATTATATAAACAAGATTTATGGAAACTTGAATACGCTACCAAAAAGAATTGTTTCGAATTCTCAACAAAATACTATACCAACATCCTAACAAGCGATATATATTGTGAATCTCTTAAATTTCTTTGTCTCAGTACCGATGTGTTTGGCAGATTACCAATAAATTAACTCATTGTGCTATCCAAGAAAACAGAAAACAACTTAGCTCATGGATAAGCTTCTAATTTTTTGAAATGAGTGCTACTTCTTCGTTAGTTCTTTCTCTTCAAACAGCAGCATTGAGCTCATAGTCCTTGATTGAGTTAAAATTCAATCATTTCAAACTTTGTTTTAGAATCCTACTCTTGAATCATTTTAAGTAAAACGTTTTTAATGCTTTTAATTTATATCAGAAGTTTGGATTATTTTAACTTATAATAATTATTGGACCTGATTCCCATAGTTTCAGTATGCATAACTACAAAATCGCAGCAGCACTTTCCCTAGCAGTTGTGGGAGCCATAGCTGCATACATAGTGCTCAATCCTAACGCTTCTGGCTTCTTAAGACGCAACTCCTCATCAAGGCCATCGTTATCTGACAAAACTCATTTCGAAGAATTCAAAAAGAAATATAACAAGACTTATGGTGGGAACGAGCATCAACGAAGACTTGAAATCTTCTCTACTAACCTGAAGAGAATCAACGAGATTAACTCTGTTAAGAGAAACTTCACTGTTGGAATGAATAAATTCACTGATCTCACAAGAGAAGAATTTGCTGCTACTTATCTTGGATACAAGCCAAAGAACCAGAACAGAATTCGCAACGTTGTGGCTCTGAACAGCGCTATACCAGACAGAGTTGACTGGAGAAAGGAAAATGCTGTCACCAAGATAAAAGACCAAGGTCAATGTGGTTCTTGCTGGGCCTTCTCAGTCACTGGCGCGCTCGAAGGACTCCAAGGTGTCTCTCAAAAGAAGCTCATTCCTCTCTCAGAACAACAACTTGTTGATTGTTCCACATCATATGGTAACGAAGGATGCAATGGTGGAGATATGGATCTTGCCTTCAAATATGTCAAAGATAAAGGTATTCAATCTGAGGATGACTACCCATACTATGCTTGGGACTATGACTGTGCTTACAATGCCAGCAAGGTGGTATTCAACATTTCTGGTTGGGCTGATGTTGCTCAGAACAGTACTGACGCTCTCGCTCAGGCTGTTGCAAATGGTCCAGTTTCTGTTGCTATTGAGGCTGACCAAGAGGTCTTCCAATACTATCAATGGGGTATTCTTGACACCTTTGAGTGCGGACACTATCTTGATCATGGTGTTCTTGTAGTGGGATATGTAAAAGACGACTTCCACTATTGGATCGTGAAGAATTCTTGGGGATCCGGCTGGGGTGAGTCAGGATACGTCAGAATTGGAATGAGAGACAAAGAAGGCGTTTGCGGCATCAATATGTCACCTTCTTATCCAGTTGCATAAGATTAATATTAATTTCCATCACCATAATGACATAACTCTATAAAATTGAGAACTTAAATAACATATAAACTTGAATAACCTGAATCAAAATAAGAAATTATATCATTAATGAATTCAATCCTAAAAACTTGAGACGAAGAATTTCAATTATTTTTTACAAAATTTATTTCATGTATCAGACAAGCGTATTGAATTCAAGATTTCAGACTAGCGTCATATTGGATGATTCGTTTTTTTCAACAAATAAAGTCTTATCACATTTTGCAAGTAGCTTTAAACTACTGCAGAAATATCCCCTGAAATCCAGCTCAAAGTGAAAAAAGCAATTGCAATCTCTCAAACAGCGAAAACTCTTTAGAGGAAGTAATGAATTTACTATTGCTATAAAACAGAAATATGAATATACCATCTTCTCGTTAAGCAACAGTTGAAGACAAAAGAAAGCATTCCAAACCTATTTCTCTGCATTTATCAATCAAAAAAACAAAATAAGAGAAATTTAAAATTGATTTCTCATTAACTATCTACAATTTTTCATTCAATTTGATATGAATAATGTCGTTACAGTCTCCTCCTATTTCAAGCTTTTTTTGACTGGGTTGCTTGAGTATATATAAACAGGAGGACTCTCCGTCTCAGAAAACTTCTGAAATTCCGAATTTGTAGTAAGATAAGGCAATAAATCATCTTGACTAGGTCCCGACTCATATTCTTGCGCCGGCTGCGGTTCAGTTTCATACATTTTCTGTTCATATTCTCTCACATCATATTCCAAGCACTCAAAAGTCTCAGCTTTAAGTACCTTCTTTGAAGATATGGCTCTTATAGACTCAAAAAATAGACCCTTCTTTGAATGTCGAGTCGACATTCTAAGAGCCAGATTCAGATGAGCTACACCTTCATCAATGAACTCAAAATTTGAATAATCAATGATCTTTTTCGGAGCTCTCGGCTTATGCCGATATCTGCTATTTAATTTGTCAATCAGTTTGAACTCTCTGAATATATCCCCGAAAAATCTCGTCGAAATTGAAGAGCTGGTTACTCGTTCCATTTCATATTTAAATCGGGCATATCTCCCATCAACTGGTCTCACATCTTCAGTTTTAGCAAGCTCCTTGAGAAATGGAGTGAGATTCTCCAATTCATTATCATTAAGATCGCCTCGGAACTTCTTGACTATCAAAATATTTTGAGGCTGATTCGCAATATGATGTTCAGAATCCTATTAGGGTTAGTAAGCTGGATATACGAGGGGCAAAATTTACATCTAAAAGTATAACGTCTTTAGGAGATTTCCCGAAAATCGACAGGTCTTTTGCCATTTTTCCTTCATCGTTGCTTATGCATTGCTCTCTGTGGAGGAAAAAAGTGAAATATTGGCTGATTCGTAAAGTCTTCAACACTGCCTTTGCATACTTTTATTTAATATATTTGTATGAGCTCAATAACGCTCAAAGGGCAAGGTACCTCTGATCTGCTGGAAGTGTACAGAGCAATCACATATAATTCAGACATTTTTTTGAGAAATGCCTTGAGACCAGGTCGCTTTGCGATGTGGACTGTTGCGAATGAACCTTCGATTTGAATCTATAAGCGGTTCATAAAGACAATTTCATAAAGAAAGGTGACATTACACTTGTGATTGCAGTGACTGGCTCAAAAGCTTCCATTCTGCAGTGAACGAGCGTCTCATCAAGATCAAGTACGAGTAATTTCTAAAAAACGAAAATATGAGCACGGATAGCTTCTTGAGAGTAATACCCTTGGATCTTGGTTGAGAGGAGAACGACTCCTTGCTTTCTTTTTTCTCATTTTAGTAGTTTTCGTGAGAGTTTGCATGGAACTAGTAGTCAGCGACTTAAACACACTTCCTATTTTTATTTATTATCGAGGGAATGGTGTTAAACACATTTAGTTTAGAATTATGGAAAGTTTGCGAATTATTCTCTCAGACACTCAACAAAAAGAAGTTGATAAATTGTTCCTTGCTGGAATTTGATGCCATGTTCCTTAGACAATCAATCCTTATTCAAATGTAAGAAAAGTGCGAGAATCTTCGTAAAAGATTAATTCAGTTCACTTCGAAAAAATAGGATTGGTCTCAGGTAATTTAATTGTGTTATCATTTTGGTCTAATAGTTGCGAATTTAAAATCCTTTAAAATCTTACGAGGCAGTTGATGCTAAATTTTCTTACCTGCCTACATTGTCACTGTGGCTAACTCCTTAAATCGACGTTATCTATCGATTTCGTTCTTAAGGAATCAGACTTTTCATTCTTATGTGTTTTCGTTGGATTGATAAATGTCCAATGACGGGTATTTCGAGTTCTTCTGGAGAATAGCAGTTTGATGAGACAAAATTAACCATAATATGATTGGACTCCTCTGGGCAGATATTTCTTTCTCGATTTCAGGTTCAATAAAAATGGTTCTCCTTTTCAGTTTATAAAAATGATGAATTCTTCAATCGGTTCAATAGAATACTACTTACTAGGTTTAAAAACATTGGAATCGCCGGAGCAACCAGGAAAAAAGAGGGTTATTTGGATTGCGGCTGTATTCCAGACAATTTTACACTAGATATGTCTCAAAATCTCTCTTCTAGATATTTAGCTTCTTTCCTATCGCAGCAGAGAAACTTTCCCACGGCAGAGCATACAAATAATAAACTCACTCCTTTTCTCCGGCCGTGTTTGAACTTATCAATTCATTAAAAACAAAAAATATTTCTGTGGGTAAATTCCGTGCCTTTCCCTTCTCATAATGAAAAGTTAATCGACTAGCAGTATTATCCGAACGAATATTTTTGATAATGTATGAACTTCGTGAGCTCATCATACTTAATGCAGATGATAACTATGAATCTCTCAAGGTAAACAAACTCACAGGTATTGTACAGATTCAAGCTTTTAGTATTTCTAATGTATTAGTTTTTTAAGCACTAGCCTTCAGGCATTAAATTTTTTTTATTGCAATGTATTGTTACAAAAAACGCATGGAGCGGCTGCTAAAGCCTATGATGAAACGTCTCCATTAAAAAAAAAACAGTAACACGTAACTATCTAAAAGAGGTTATTGATTTATCGCTACCGCGTTTGCGATAGCAACAAGAACAAGCTAAGAAGGTAAGCAACTCTTTAAATCTGATTCTTGGCTCGAATCATAGCAATCCGAACCTCTTCTGAAGTGGCTGGCTGAGTCTTCTTAAACCAAGAGCTCTCTCTAATTTGTTGAATTGAAGGTCTTTTGGATGGATCAGGGCAAAGCATTGCTTCTAACAGCGCTTTGAGCTCCTTGCTAAAAGGCTCAGTCTTCAACCATTTCTTCTTCATCCAGCCCATCGTGAGTTTCCAGTAGTTAGCCCATTGTCCTTTCAAAATCAGGGCAAAGTTTTGATCAGACTCCTTTGCACACTTAAAAGGGTTAAATCCAGTCACAAAAATCAATAAGAGCTTCCCAAGAGCGAATATATCCATGGGTACTCCTTTGTATCCAAGGCCTTTGTGAAATTCTGGAGGGCAGATTCCTGGGGTTGTAATGGATGATTCTTCTTTAAAAATTCTCTCGCCTCTATGATCTCTGTACTTGACGCTATGGCCAAAATCTGTGAGGACGAGGTCGTAGTTTTGATCTACGAGGATATTTTCAATTTTAAGATCTCTATGGCAGTAACCATTAGCATGAAGGTGCTCCAGCGCCTCCAAAAGCTGCTCGAAGTAATATCGAGCGACTTTCTCTTCAAGCTTGCGTTTCTTCACAAAATCAAGAAAGTCACCGTTAGCTTGGTATTTAAGAACCAAAATGTGGTAATAGCCTTCAGTTGGCAAAGGTTTTCGGTTCTCAGGGCTTCTCACCTGAGGATTGCTGAAGAAAAATCGTGCGTTTTTGATGACTTCGGTGCATTGAAGCAAGTTTTTGTGATTTTTTAATTGAAAAATATTGAGTTCGTTTTCAAAAGACTTTCGGTAGTCTGCTGCTGGAATCGCTTTGAGCACAACGAGGTTTTGGTTGCCATACGACGAGGTGTCGAAGATGGAGGAAGCAAGATACACAGGGTAGAGGTGGTCTTGGCCCAGTTCAGACAAAAGAACATATTTATCCACGATTCCTAATGGTTGCTGGAAATTCATGGTTGGAGGCTCGCAGGAACCTATAATCGGGCTGTTCATTGTGGAACTGGTTGTTGATGTTGATACAGCGGTTGTGGCATTCGATGTATTGCTAGTCATGGTAGAAAACTTCGAATTTTGAAGATTTGTCATGGTCATGCTATTCTTTGAGAATGGAGAGGTTGTCATAGTGATTGGGTCATTTCCTGTTGGGAACGATGTCACCTGAGATGTCAATTGTAAGGTGGAGTAGGGGTTTCTCATTGGTTGAGGCATTCCCTTTCCATATAGGTAAGTAGGGTTGAGAAAGATTGAGCTCTCCATTGAATGTTCTCGAGGGGCAGGCTGAGAGGTCTTAGTAGAAAAAAATTAGTTATTCTGTTCGTTTGAGAAAAAAGTTGATTAATTTGGCAGGGAAAAGCTCTTTAAATAGGAATTACGAATTCTGAATAGGCCCGCGTGGGATTAATGAATTTAGAAAATTTTCCGATTGGAGGATATCGTAATTTATCCCTTAAATTTTGATCCAGAACAGAAAAATCGTGCTAATAAAAAATAATCACGATACTGGACTTTAAATTTCAGTTCGAAAATAACGCGCGATCCCGAGTTATTAATTGCTCTAGTGTATTTTGGCATATTCAAAAATTCACTGCCCGATTTTCAGATTTTTATAAAAATTCTGTACAGAAGTAAATAGTTAGAGCGAGCTAGTAGCGCATTTTCTGAACCGTATCTGGATTCTACTTAGAGTTCGGTTCATGTCTTCAAGTCAAACAAAAACAGTGGAGGCTTAAGAGCTTAGCTAAAGGCCATTTGAGAGTTGGATTGGGAAAATGAAACGCTAGGTATTTAACTACCTTTATACAAAGCACCTCCGGGGATGGTGGGGGTTTATTCCCGGAATACACTGGCCAAATTCGTGAAAAGTTATCCAGTCTCACTGCCTAGATTCCTTGATAAAATTTTATTCTTCATTCGAATTTTAAGTACCGTTTCTGCTAGTGGCAGAAAGTCCACTCAAGGCGTTCAGATTTTATGGGCTGCTCTTCATTGGAAGAAGCGCTGTATGAAAGCAAAGCAAATTTGGATACTTAGTGTGATTTTATTTTGGTTCGTTGCAGCTGTGGGTGCGTTTGCGGATTTAGAAGTTTATATGCATTTTAATTCCACTGGAGCATAGAGCAGTTCGACAAAATCAATTGTTCGATAAAATAATTCGATTTTGAAAATTCAGAACACGTAATTGAAGTTAGGTTAATATAAACTAGGCAAGTTTTTAAATCTTGAGGACAGCAGAAAACTTAAAAGTGCTTTTAAGCAAATGAATTGTTGATTTTACACTATCTGTTTGGTACTTTGGGAATCTCATGCTCCCGAATTCAGCTGCTTGCTTCCACTTTCTCATGTTATATGAAATTATGAGGAGAATGGATTCTGATAGATATTTATTTTCAATCCTTTAAGATAACGACAGTATAAGGATGTGTTTTTCCATTTTCTTGGTTGTTTTAGATTTTGGTAATTTTTCATTTTGATTGGATTAGATTAGATTCATTGATGCATCTAAAAAGGCGTTTACTACTTTTCTCTCTTTTTGTAGTAGCAATTTGAGAGTCCGTGAGCATATATTATCTGAAAAGAAGAAATTAATGTCATTTGGCTCTAAGTTATGATGAAGGACAATCCTTAATTTCAAATTCATTTTTGCGTAGCAAGTACTAGGATCATACTTATTGATATCAATTTGAGTAACACATTTGATTGAAGAGAAAAGAGAGGTATTTTTCTAAAGAGATTATATATGTTTCGAATCTTAAAGGCTTGCTCTGATTAGAAAATTATTTCCAAACTACAGCTTCTTGGTTTTGTCAGAAATTCTGAGGAGCTGAGAGATTTTTAATATAGTTATCGAACTAATTTTGATGACACAGCAGCACACAAGCAATTTATGGTATTTCGTTGACTTATCGTAGACTTGTAATGCTTGTGAATCATTATTTTAATATGTATCCCTCAAAAAACACGTGATTTATCAAAGGCATATGTTTGTTAAGTTGTGTACAAATCCAGCAACAAATGAGTAAGTCCCTTTTGAGTTTTATGAACTAACAATTAATTCATTAACTCTCCGATAGTGCTATTCGACTAGATTTGACCTAAGTCTTGAGACTTCCTCGCGAGTCGTAATTTAGATGGATAACTATGAAAGACTATTTTCATACAATTACTCCAAAAAGAGTCATTCTGCTCTTGCTGTTGAGTGTATTTCTAAATAATTGACCAGAGGCAGATCAACTCTGAAAAGACACCAGTGTTTTACTGATTAATTGACTTAATCTGTGTGTCATTTACTGCAGAAATAAATGTATTTGATTCTAATTACAGGAAAGGTCTTAAGATAGAAAGTGACATCAATGAACATGTTTGAGTAACCCTTCTAATTGAGGAGGTGAGATTTCCTCTCAACCATTTATTCGCGCTGATATTATGCTTTGTCGGATTGTATGTAGATTGAAAACAACTTGATATTATTTTTTGAAAATCAAGTTGGTACCTATATGAGTTCACTTTGTTAGGAGCAACAGTAAGAATATGCCATAGAATGTTGGTTTCGCCAAGTATATATGTGATGATTGAGGCAATCCGAATTGAAAAAAAAAAAACTAAAAACATCCAAGATGATTTCGCAACTAACTCGTGTTTTCATATATCATACAGAAATGCTTTGCGAGATTCTGTGAGGCAACAACTCAAGGATTTCTTGCTGCATTTCCGCCTTGTTAGCTTTTGCTAAGAGTCATGGTAAGTGATAATTAGATATCTTTTCCAAAATAATAAGATTTTCCATCATATCTTATAATCTTATCCTTCCCAGAAGCATAAGGCTCTACATTCTTAGAGAGGAAAATTGCATTGCTCATATGGGTATGTCCTAAGAAACATGCATCTACATCTACCAATCACTTTGTATAACGGATAGTGTCAAGATTTTCTGTCAGTTTGCTCAAGATTAAATGCACTGTTTTCCACTGTTGATTTATTACAAAATGATACGTAAGAACAGCAATTAACTCTTTAGATTTTTTAAAGTGACTGACAAAAAACTTCTAATCTATTAACAGTTAAACAAACCCTCAGGACAGCAGGAGAAGAATAGAGAAGCCTCTACTAGCTAGCTCTCATTAATTGTGATAATTTCAACTTTTATCTATTCTCTTGAATTACTCCGTACTAATCTCCAGTATCTACTAACTCCTCTTACGTTTCTTAATTTTCGTTGCGGACGTATTGGGTGCATCCTCTCCAGTGTGATGTAAAACCAAGGTTAACTGGTCTTACCCGAGTAAAAAATCTTGTTTTAGGAGCGTGTGATTACTACCGATTTTTATGATTCCAAATTTTATCGATTTTCACTGCTGAAAAAGTGCTAAAAACACTTTAACCCGTGAATCACATTTAATTTGAGCTCAGCCAAGCTGTCAAAAATAATTTCTTCAGCATTGATTTGCATCTATTTAATCACTCTTCAAGAAAGTTATAAACAAGGAAAAACAAATCAGAAAATCAGGCGAAGTAAATCAGCAAGCCGACCAATGCAAAGTTTTCTCGATACCCCATTCATCGATTTCAATACCCCTCTTGACTTTAACAAGGAGGACGATCTGTTCGATGATCTCTTTTTCAAAAAGGCTGAGCCTGAATGGAACTTCTTGACCTCCGCTCCTTCTTCCGCCAGCACCAATTACAACAATCAAAGCTGCATGAAATCAGTTGACACCCTCTCACAATGCATGTCTAACGAAGAGATGATCCTTGAAATCCCGAAAGGAAACAACGCTTTCAGATTTTGCGAGCTCTTAACTAACGAAATTCTTATCCAACTCGATGACTTGCAGTTCTGTGACCAACTGACTGCTTGCCTCAATACGATAATGAAAAATATTATCTATGCGACTGGCTGCGCAGTTACCAACACGAAGTCTTTCGAACTGTACCCAGTGAACATCATTCTCGCTGTTTGGAACGAGAGAAAGAAACTCCTTGCTCTTCAAAAGAGCTTCAACTCCACTCAGTTAACCTCTGATGACTGGCTTTCCATGTTTTCTTTGGCAGAGCTCTCCAAATTTTTGGAGAGAATTACCAACAACTACCAAGATGTCGATAGTTTCATGAAATTCAGAGATAGCATCGGGAAGGAGATCTTCCTCAAAACCTACCAAAAAATGTTAATCACTTGCAATGTGATTGTGGTAAATGCAGTCCTGATGTCAAAAATGCTGAATGACGAAACCCTTCTTTTTGAGATTCCAAATCTTAAAGACTTAGCTATGATGGCTCATGAGTATTGGCTATATCAGCACTACAACCACGGTACTCACAAATTTGCAGGCGAGTGCTGCAAGTCATGTGAAACTTGTACTTCTCCTTCACTTCCAGAAGATTTTTCTGCAAAATTGCAGCAAGCAAACAAGCATTTTGAAGCATTGATCCAATTTTATTCTGAAATTGATGCTATGAAAACCCAGTTTCTTGGAAGTGAGATTCTCACTAAGCTTGTGACTTTCTGGACAAAAGTTCTTTGGAACTAAATTTCTTCTAAAAAAAAAAATCAATGATTTTACGGCATAAAAGTCTTTATTCTATGAGTGTTCTTGTTCTTCTGTTGAAATTTCTATTCTTTTCTTGTTATTTGTATTAAAAGTACATTGTAAAAATTCAGTAGTAAATGACGCAATTAATCAATCTTGTCTCTCAAACAAATTCTCTTGAAAAATTCTTTATTGTATTATGATACAGAAGGAGCTATTTATTCCTCAAAGTCTTGAATTAGATATGTTATCCACCATCTACTATATTGATCATAAAAATTTTTTATTTGAAATGTTGATCTGTTTATTGATTTAGTCACAATTTATTCCTCTATTTAGGCTTCCCAGAGGAGGATGAGTATCCTTGATCTTTAAATGCCAAAAATTAATATGTCTCATTAATCTGACAATGAATAATCTCATCATTTACACTCTTGGAAGCAATATAAATCGTATAGCTAAAAAACCCAAAAAAATATTTCCTCCCTGTCAATTTTCATTGCTCGTGGCCAACTTCGGAGTTTCTTGTGAATTATTGAAGCGAAAATGCTGACTATCTGCTGTTATCTTTCAAGATTACTAAACATTTTATTCACTTTGTAAATAGCAATTACAAATCTACTGAAATTAATTTTCAGCTTATCAAAAAACCGGATTATTTTAATTGTTCTCATATTCCAAAAACAGTATGGACCAGCAATCTATAGATCAACAATTGCAGGAGGGCAATCGTGCCACTAATCCCATGCAAAAAGAGGACCAACTCCAAAAAGATAAGTCCCCACTTTTAGTAAAGCTGAAAGCTTTAGTGGAGAGACAGCAATCTATTATTCCTCAAAAACAACAGGCAAAGGCGCATAAAATACCAAAGATTTTAAAGCCAACACCAGAACATAAGATTATCAAGCCAAAGGGGCATTCAAATGAATATGCAGAATATAAATCCACTCAGAATGGCGATAGAAATGGAATTAATAGCACAGATCAAACAGATGAAGAAATTCTATCGCTCTTAGCGTACATATATAACGATCGGGAATCTTCTGAAGGAGATTCTTCTGGAATCAATCGGGAATCATATTACCCGCAAGATCATAAAGAAAGTTTGAATCAAGTTAAGATACTTACAAAAAAATTGAAAAAATCTTATGGAAAAGAACCTCAAAACCAGCTTAAATTCCGTAATACTACAGCAGCAGTCGCCACGCAAATGAAGATTGATGAAAATAAAAACGTTGAAAGTATTCTTATAGCAGATAATCCAACAAAGTCGAAAAATTATTTGTCTTCTGTTGGGGAATTCGGGTTTACCTTCAAAGGCTTGCCTTCGAGATCGAATACAAAAGTAATGTCGGCTGAGAGCCATTCTCATCTTTTCAAGAAATCAACAGAGCCAGAAAGAAATATTAATGGAATTCCTAATGATGATTCTATCATACGAATCTTAGAGATAGTCTATAATCAATAGGTAATACGATAGTGCGAGGAATCAAATCAGAAATTTTATACTAAAAGAAAGCAAAGTTACTCTTTGCCGCAAGCTTCTCTTGAATTTTTCTATTTGAAGTTCCATGTAAAATTATTTGAATGTAGCTAAAAGTTGCTTTATTGTCGTACGAATTTATTGACTCTGCCATAGGTAAAACCTAAAAGTCTCGTCTTTTTTCGAAAGTATTGACTTCTTGAAGGTTTAAGTGGGTTTAAGTGAACGCGAAATGTAAAACTAACTACCACGGGTCCTCCAAGAAAAATTTGGAAGTAGTCTATTTTGATTATTCTTTTCTCTCTAAGCTACGATTAATTTATTTGAGCAACAACAACAGAACTTGTATTTGTGTCTTAACAGGGACTAATACAAATTCGATAGAAGGATTGTCTTAAGCTCCCTCATTTTTTCAATCATATTAAGACGCTAAATATGAAATACGTAAATTATAAAATCCTATAGTCAGTAGTCAAGAATGCCAAAAAGTCAAGTAAAGTAATCGATCGCATTGCGAACTGAATCCTTTAGTTAAAATACAACGGATTTGACTTCTAAACACTTTTCTAAGTTATTAATTAAACCTTAATAATTCTTACTGGTTGTTCTACACTGTATAAGAATTGATCGAATCTTCTCTAAGTAGTAAAGCCGCTAATTCTAATGGGGCGCTACCGAACTCTTCTGTACTTAGATAATTATTCAATTCATTTTCTCAGCTCCTTTTTTTCGCTATTCATTTTCTTTCAAACCTAGAATATTTAATATCTTATCCCTGATATGTCAAATACCAAGACACATACAAAGCTGGATAGAAGCAAGATCCTCAGTGCTTTTGATTCAAAGAAGATCAAAGTAGTCGATCTCCTTGATGTCCTCTCGAAGTTCCCAGAAATATTTTCCGCTGCTCCCTTCGAGCCAGAATGCAAGAAACCCTTCGATTTGGACCCTAATGACGCGATTCTTCCTGCCCCGCAGTATCCACATCGAAAAAGTGAAAGTGGATTTTCTTTCTCAAGGCCGAAAGTCGTGATTCCAAAATCGCCATTTTCAACCTCAAATTTGGTCAAGGACCCAACCGAACGCGGGTGGTATTACGTTGACGAACTGGATATATTACAGGGACCGTTCACGTCATTAGAAATGGATAATTGGTTCGATCAAGGATATCTATTCAACGAGCTGCTCATCAAATATGGTGACGAGATCGAGCTTCACCGTCTGGTTGATCTTTTCGGGAAGGTCGAGTATCCACCTGCAAGGAAGATAGAGCGTAGAGTTTCAGCAATGCATCCTGAAGAACTGCCTACGTTGGACTTTTTGAAATCTGTGTCAAGCGTAGAGAAATTTCCCAACCCCTTCAAAGGCCGCCTTACGAAATTAGGCAACCGCATGTCGCTTGATGAACACTCAGGAACAATGACTCAGAATGTCTGGCAGCATTTTGTGGATAAAAAACCTGAGGAGCAGCCAAAGGCTGAGTCCAATGTTGAAAGCAAGCAACCGGAAAAGGCTGCTGAGACTCAACCGAAGGCTCAAGAAGGTAATAAATCTTTTTTGCTTGAAGTTTTTCTAAATACGTTCAACAAACTTAGTCACTAAGCCACAGGAACAAGTAGCCGCGGCAAATAGCTCAAATGTCTCCACGCAGGGCACTCAACAGGAAGTAAAAGAAGAAGCGTCTAAAAACGTCCAAAAGGCTCAAGAGGAACCGATACAGGATAAAAAACCCGGAAAAGGCAGTCATCGCAAGCATCACAGAAAAGGCAGAAAGAGCCAAGGAGAAGAGCACCCGCAGCCGATACTAGAGCAGCAGACTGAAATAAAGAAACAAACCCCAGAGAAAAAGAAGGCCAAGACCAAAAAGGAAAAATCACCTCAAATCGAGGCGCATCAGAATGATACAGCCGCTACTGAGGACATTAAACCTTCGAAAAAAAACAAAAAATCTCTGAAGAATAAAGTCGTAGACCTTAAAGAGAAATTCGTGGAGCATGTCACTCATCGCCAGGGAGCTCATGCTCATGATCGAAGAGAAAAAGTGAAATATTACACAGTGTTCGAGCCCAAAGTTGAGAGCACAGAGCTGAAGGACAAAGCTCAGGAAAGTCACGTAACTGAAGGAAATCAGACGAAAACCTACACAGTAAAAAAGGAATCACTGCAGAAATCCCATGCACCTGCTTATGAAGTGAAAAATGAAAAAACTGTGGAGAATGTATAGCAGAAAACAATATAAATGATATTAAGAGTACGAGGCGCCTGTGTCCCCTCTGAAAATAATAGTTAAATCAATATATCTATAAATAATTAATGAATTGGTCCATGTTGGTCTGATTTAGCACTGCTAGTAAACTCAATAATATAACTAGCATTTCTCCAGGTCCAATTTGAAGTTTAGATCTCTTTGCGATTATCTATAATTGTATCTGTTGAACCAATCTTGAAAAACATTATACTTCATCACCTTAGCTCTTGTTACAGATTCCATTAAACGAAGTTACTTTTGGGATGTTATGCCGGATTAGAGATTGTTGAAGGATTTGACAGAAGCTTGAAGTCTCTTGATGAGAAGAACTACTGGAATTTCGTTGTTTTTTAATTTAAAGGGCTATAGGTGATAGTAGTTATTAGTTGATTAAAATTTATCTGCTGCACATTAAAAAATGAGAGAGTACAAACCAAACAATGGGTTGACGAGACGATGGCATCCTTTTCAAATTATAGGATATATCGTCATTATAGCGAAAGTTGCAATCTTCACAACAATCATACTTCCAGCGAATGGTGCTGTCCTCGGCGTACCTTCTTTGCGTTTAAACTTTTCTCTGAAGCTAACTAGACTATCTTCGCAGTCCTTTACTACATATTGGTCCTATTCGTACTCTACTTCGGGGGATATTGCACTCTTGTAGATACTACTGACGACTTGGTTATTGCCACCAAGAAAGCCGAGGCAAAAGGGTATTTAAAAATCTTTTTCTCTGAGTTATTGACGCGCTGCTACAGAGAAACGGTAGATCACAGTCAATATGAGTTCTATTGCGATGCCTGTAAAAGCTGCGTGCAGAACACTAGCAAACACTGTTGGCGATGCAATCGGTAGTTGTGTTATTCTTCCTGTGCTCAATGAAATATTTTTTAGCTGCGTTAACGACTTTGATCATCATTGCAAATGGGTCAACAACTGTATCTCGAAAAAGAATTACAAGTAGCCCATATTTTCATCTCGTGAGCTTGTTGCTAATCTCTCGGAATAGGCAATTTATTGCATTGCTCATCTGCATCGCATTGGCGTTTTTTGTCTACATCGCGGCCTCGTTGGTCTTCATCATTCGCTACAGTTTAAATTCAGGAGACCTTATTAACCACGTGATCTGGTACTTTAGCAATCCAGACACACTCAAATCTGGATTCATTGTAACATGTGTCTTTTGTGGGATTATGGTGCTGATGGCTGTCCTGGATTTAAACCTACTGGTTTATCATATCTGGCTTATAAAAAACAAGCTTACTACATATGAGCATATCATAATGAAGAGAAAAATGGAAATTACTAGACTACCGCAAGAAGGACAGGTATTAATTTTTTCCAGTTGGATTTAAATCACGCATTCTATCAGTTTAAAAAGAATTTATCTGGCCGCAAAACTAACAAAAGGAAAGTCGTCCCTACGTTAGTACTTGAAAAAGGAACCACCAGTAGAGATTCTAATTTTGTTACTTCAAGCAGCTCATTCTTCTATTCTCAATAGGCGATGATATAGCTATTGTCAGACATCCAAGTGTGACGAAAACTCCAGAACCAAATCAGTATTTGCTCGCTAAATTTTCATCAAATAAACGCATTATTAAAGGATTGACCTATTCAAAAATGTGATTGATGTTAACCCAATACATGACCCTCAAAGCTTTGAAAACCAAATGAAGGAAACTGGCATAAAGAGCAATTTTGTAAGGATAAATATCATCATTACATTGGTTTTTGACAATTTTTCTTGACAAGATGTCTGAAAATACCAAGTACCAGGCTTGCTTGAATTTCAGTCCTAAAGAGGAGCTCAACAGTGACCATAAAATGTTAATTAAAAGCACAGCAGGCAAATTTGACTTCTCGCACGATCATGAAGAGGTCAAGGAAACGCATGAAAACACGGAAAGAGAGACTATCTTGGCAAGTGAAGACAAGAGAGTTTTTCGAACTCCCGACGACAAGAACAAAAACAGAGAAAGGTTGACTGGGAGCGCAAAACAGAAATTTAATTTTGAGGCAGCCGCCCTGGACAACAAAAACAGTGTTATCAAAATGATCGGAAGAAACGATGCAGAGCAGGAGAGTCCAACTGCAAACATCACACTCGAGAGCAAAAGGGAGAGCAGCAACAAAACAAGAATTGATGAAGACCTTCAAGATAATTTACATAATGGAGATGAAGATCGTGGAGGTAGAAAACTGTTGTAGAGGAGACCATCAAGAGCTTGGATTTCCATTATTGCACAAATTTAAGAAATGTTTTTTCTCTTAACCTCATTGGTTTATTACTGTTTTTCTGAAATTAGTATAAAAGCGTTTCAGTGTATTAATACGTGGTTCAATGTTACATTAACATGACTGTCTAGGTACTAACTCCATTTTTTTCTTCAAAGATTTAATATAGATGATATTTGGAGGCTTATTTCGATTTGATATATTATTCTATCTCCCTACGAATGTCATTTGTTGAAGCCAATTCTCTCAAAGCTAAGATAATCTGGAAGCAAACAGAGTTACTGAAGCAGGGTCGAGATCCATGCCTTGATCCCACCCTTATATGGAATTAGGAGACTTGATTCCTAGGTCTCCAAAAGTATTTCAAGAATATTTTTTCATAAAGTCTTCAGTGGCAATTTTAGATTTTGAGAAGCATAGCAACCAATTAATACACTGTACACCAGTTAATAATTTTATCTCATTCTGAAACTAACTTAAAATGGCTTTCTCGTTTTCAGAGAGCAGCGGCGGGTTTACCAAAGAGGAAATCGAGTTATTGAATTACGCTGTAATCACAACGAACATTGTCTCAATTCTGGGTTGTCTTTCAAACATTATCTCAACCCTTTACCTCAAATTCTACACAAATATCGTCGGGAAGATGGTGCTGAACCTCGCACTCGCCGATTTATTACTAAATATGATTTCCATCTTTTTATCATCAGTTCCCTTCAACACCGCCGATGTTTGCATTTATGTCGGAGCTTTGGAAAGATTCGCATATGGAAGCTCAATAGTCTGGACCTGCTGTTTTGCCTATGTTCTCAGAGAGTCCTTTGAAGCACAAAATTTCGACCTGGTTGGGCAGAAATACAAAACATTCATACTGATATCATACGCATTTGGCCTGATGATCGGTGCTGCTTCTGTTCTGACAGGTTATTATCATCATCGAAATGATAATGATAAATGCGGGCATTTTTTCTACGGCGTCATCTCAACTATAGGTGTTTTGGGCGTACCAGTGCTGCTAGCTACATTATATAGTCTAAGAAGCTATTATGTTGTGATCCGCAAGCTTCGAGAATACGGAAGAACGTCGCACTGGGAGCTGTTGCTCTATCCAATGATCCTTGTGCTATGCTATGTTCCATATACGATGCTGTCTCTGATGAAGGGATTCGTTCATAGCTTGAGGATTCCCTTCGAAGTCTTTCTGGTGGTTGATATCTTTTACAATTCGCAAGGAGTATGGAACGCGCTTGTGTATGGCTTTGGAAGGAAGTGCTGCACTTCGATGAAAAATTCTCTTTGCAACAAGAAGAAGCAAGTCCAAGAGGAGCACACTCCTATGAGTAGTGAATATGTGTACGAGGCTTATGATTCCGACCACTCTAATCATCGATATTCTTAGCAGGTTGATTTTAAATTATAGATTTATAGCAAGCAGCTTACAATTGGTAGAGAGTATTCATATTTCACTTTTTTTATTAGTCTTCTATTTAAGTTTCGTCAATTTCATAAAGCTGCTTTTTGCGTTGTAATTCAATAACATATCTTTTTTTTGTTTGTTGCGAAATCATACCAAAATTTCGTAAAATTCATTATGGGTTTAGCTTTTGAACATGATTGTGCAATTTAATTACTGGTAGTAGAGATTGGTCAACTACTATTTTCTACGATATATTGTAACTTCGATTAAATTTTTTAGCCTTCATATGGACAGATATTTGTAGTATAACTCAATGAAATAAACTCTTATTTTAACAGCTCTTTTTTCATTGAATTTGTTTACTCTGAAAATTATTCACCAACTATTGATCGTCTTCACTTTCAGTCAGGTAGAAACAAACCGAATAAACTAAAAAAATCATATATGAAAATGACACTTTAGCCTCAATAAGTTTACCTGCAAAATCTGCCTTATGTTGATAAAGCCGTTTGCCTGTGCTATAATCCCAAACTTGGAAAAGGGAGTCGGAAGAACCAGTAGCGAAAAGTTTCCCATCTGGACTCCATCTTACAGTCCAAATTCGATCTATTTTTATTCAGTCATCAACTCAACAAGGGAATTAAATCAAAAATTACTCGTGTGAATGTTCTCATATTTCTGCACAACATCACCAGTCCTTCGATCAAACATCTGAACATGCCGGTTTTTTCCAGCGCAAGCTAATAAATTCCCATCATATCTCCAGTCGATCCATTCAGCATCTTAAAGCAAATTGCGCTGTAAATGGAATTGAAAATATACACAACTACCTTTAGTATCGATCTTAAAAGGCCTGCCTAAAATGGATGATTGCTTTTCGACATCATAGAGATCGAGTAGAATGCTCGATAATTTTAATGCAACAATCGGATAGCTGGAAAGAGGATTCCAGCGGCACTTGCTGTACCAATCTAAGTGAGGCACTCAAATTATGAAAGAGTTTATTTTGTTTAGCTACCTTTTGAGTCCCAAGTTTCGGTTTGAAGAATGGCATTTGTGTCGACGTCCGATATTTGGAACATGCCGGCTTCATCAATACACGCAATTTTTGTTCCTTCGGGGTTAAAATCCATGCTTGCGATTGCCTCTGCAAAGTGACACCATTTAAACAAACAGTTTAGAAAGAGCTTTTACCTTGGTTTTCCGGGTTCCAGCTTGCTGCTTTGATAATTCTATTCTCCATACAATCAAATATATGGTATTTCGCTTTATTTTTCATGGACAAGAATGCAGCAAGATGTCGCCGTGCATTACAGCTTATGTCACCTAAAGCTGTCACTATTGAATCCCTTGAAGATCAGATAATCAAATATATAAATCAGACGATACCTCCTTCCAACATCCCAGAATCATATATTAACTTTTTTCTTTTCGCAAGGTCATAGATTTCGAGCACTCCTTTCTCACCCCTTTCTTGGTATAGAGAAAATAGTAAGTTTGTATCTTCCATTCTTTCCAAAAATGAGCACCCTCCTTGATTTCGTGTAAAATAAAATTGGTGAAAGAAGCCTCATTATTTGTTACTTAACCTCGTAGAGCCAACTCTCATTATTTCTGGCGCTTCACAAGTCAAGTGATAAATATTTATTTGAGTTCTTTCTGGACTGCAATAGCCTACTTTTAACGTCGTCTTGCCTTGCCCTAACGAAATTATAAAAACGCCTTGAAAGGACACACAATTCACTTTTCACTGCAGTACGCTTGCCCTCAAGTTCTTTAGCGGCTGCCAATTCTACTTCTTCTTGCGCCATCTCTATTTGAGGTGCCTTATCTATTTGAGGAACTCTTTTTAATAAGTTTTTGAGAGGCTTTTGATCTATGTGTTTCGGAACTCGTTTTAATACTGCATCCAGTTGTTTATGATAATTTGCATCAGATGCATTCCTTAGTTGTTCTATTTCCTGAGAAGTTATCGATGTCGCTGTTTCGAGAGCTACCAGGGCGAGCTCATATGTTGTATTCGTTGTCTCAGGCCTGTCCGAGGTCTTCATCCAGTCAATAAGAAAATATTCACCCTCATCGTGCAGACAATGAATTGTTTGGGTGTTTATCACTAACTTGGTTAAGTTCATTTTGAGAGCGAGGAAATTGAGATTGGATTGCACTTCCTCCATCATTAGTTGGATATCTGGATTCCTGCACTGTGCCAGCTGTTCTGTTGGCATTGTAGCAATCACGATCATCTTGTCAAAATATTCAATGGACTCAATTATGAATAGTTTTCTTTCGCTGCTGACATTAGCAAGATAAAAGGCCTCTTGTAGAAATAAGGTGGCTGCGTGGTTGTAATCCTGCTCTACGAGTTCGGAATTTAGGTCCAGAACTCTGAGGTGATGAATTGCTCCATCTGACTTCAAGGCTGCTTTGTAAATGAAATAATAGCTGCCTGAGTAAATCTTTTCAAAACTGTGGTAAAGTTCTTTGAGTTTTGATGTCGGAAAACCTTCCTGAAACGTAGGTTCAACCATTGTTGACAGAATTTTATTCGTCAGAAATCGAGTTAAATATATATTGGATACTTTTTTAATTGCAGTGAACTCCTGATAGCTTATTTCCGAGAGGATTCCATTTAGAAAAAAGGTTTTTGCTTCTTAGACCTGGAAAAATTTTCAACTTTGAGAAAATGAGATTTGAGATCCTAAAAGCCAATTTTATTCATTTGAATTGTACCTACTGTTGATACTACAGAGTTTCAATGCGTATCCATCAAACAAACCTCAATTTTCAAAATATAATGTCTCGAAGGTATTATATTAACGAGCTCACTTTGAACTTATATCGACAATTCTAAGACACTTATACTTTTAGTACTATTATATTTTCTCAATTTTTTGTTAGAGTATATAAGCCAAAATGCACTCAAAATAGCAAGAAAGTTCTATGGCACTTTCCTAGAGAGAGAGTCTATTATCTTGAGAAGTTTTCACCCACTTCGGTTATAATCAACGCTTGCACTGGTTTTCTGTTTACATAGCTAACGCTCTTCCTCATTTCAAACGGTTCTGCACTATGGAAATCTTCATCTTGGGCTTCCTCAACAGTCTCTTCTACAGGCTGCTCTTCTATTGGCTGCTCTATAGGCTTCTCTTCAAAAACAAGCTGAGATTGAAGGAGCGGTCCCGGCCATAAAATCGCTTGTACGGGATGATAAATCTCGGTGTCAGGCACATACCACTGGAACCTTGGGTTTGCATTCACACTGCGTACTTTTTCAATAATAAAAGGGTCGACGTAAGTGGTCTCTTTATCAAGACTTTTCTGACTCTTTCGACTTGTTTCCTGATTGCTTTCATCTAATAGTTTTAAATCCAGGTCTTTTTTACACCAGGGTCCAAGCAATGATTTTTCTCTGGTCTCCTCGACTATTTTCGGAGATTCTGAGATGTTGACGTTTGGTTTCGCCTCTTCAGTTTTAACAGGGAACATAAACTGAGATAGATAATCGTTTCTCCCTATGGTAGAGCGATAATTGGGGTCCAACTGATATAAATTGATGTCCAAGTTTTTATCTTCGCTTGACCCCTTATTCAAGTTTTGCGAGCTCACTCCAACGCTCAAGTCAAGATTTCCATCTTGAGTTCCTTTCTTTCTTAATTTAATTCTCACTCTTCTTTTCTCGTTTGAATGAATCGCTTCCTTATCCTTAAGGAATATGTCTTCTAGTCCTTTGACGTGGTCTGGTGAGCCGAATTGTAGTGGTCGGCGGACAGAGTATGGCGTGGTTGAGGTAAATTTATTTGCATTGCCAAAAGAACCACCAAGTCCGTCTGATATGAGTTTCTCTGGGAACAGCATCTATTGAGGAGAAAATATGAATTCTCTTTGAAAACAGATTCAGTGGAAACATACTTCTTTCGTTGTCGGTGAACTTTGATTGTACATGTAATGATCTAGTCTGGATCCCATTCCAAGGCTAATATTTGTGGATTCTTTCAAATCTTGGGAGAAGTTCCCCTTTTGATTATCCTGTCATTGTGATTAACAAACAGAAGTTGTTGTGGATTGGTTACCAGAGAGGTGCTTTTTTTCAGATCGCTGACATCGGTGGACGCGTACAGCTTCTTGTTCTTGAAGAAAAGAAAAATATTCGCAAAAGAATATTACAATTGATTTTACACTGCTCTGGTCTAGTCTTTCTAAAATTTTCCAGTTATCATCGCTCTTCTTCATGGGAGTCCCGTAGTTGAATTTGAGATCGAAAGACTTTGTTTCTCGTGCTTCTGGTTGCATGTATCCACTGTCTCGATAAGAATAATTGGATTGGTATGGGTTAGTCTCCTCATGACTTCTTCCTCTCTATACAGATTTAGCAAAGTCAGTTTGAGACTTACGTAGTCGACGAGGTCATATTCTTGTGAATTTCCAGGAAATCCCCCTTCTCTATTGAACTGTGCCATCAAGTCGTTAACAAACAATTAATAATATCAATAAATTTTATTGTACTCTTAATTTTCGCTTGAATAAGTTTTGATATATGAATGCGATCTCAAAGGAAAGATGGAGAAGTCCAAGTAATGAGATTTATTTGAAAAATACTAAGCAAAATCTTAAGGGAGTTTGCTAGGTTAGAGAAAACGAGTATATTATTATTTGAGAGGGTGATATAAAGAAAAGAGGCTATTTTGTAATCGAAAAAATCGATGCAAATCTTCTATTTCAGAACCAAAATCTTTGAGCTACTCAACTTTTTCATGCAAAAGTTTGATATAATTGCAATACGGCCAAGACAAATCCAAATACGAATAAAGTGCCATATACGCCATAAACTTTGAATTTATTTGGTTGAACTTCCATCTTATTATCTCCTGAGACTTCAATTTGTTGCTGACTGTACCCGTTGTTTGGTTCATCTGTCAGAAGAAGTTCTGGGTCTACTGTCTTTTTACCGGATCCAAAAGAGACCGAAAAATGCATGAAGATTGGGATGACATACAGAAGTCCAAACCCACAAACGGCACCATTAATGGCTAAGAGTGTGGAAGGGAATACATTGAGTAACCCTGCAAGCAGCATGCAGCTCGTCTGCAAGATGTTATATACCCAGAATGGCCATTCAGGTCGTTTTTTCAACCCAAAGAAGAACTCTAGCGCCTTGAAAAATTATAGAAAATTTTGGAAGCAGCATGAAGTACTTGATTTCTAGAGATGAACACGAGTATCGGTATCACAGTCACAAGATGCAGAAGTACGAAACCGGCAGCGATTATCATGAAATAATAAGAAAATCCTTCTTCCGAGGCGAAACAGTCCATCAGTGTCTAATAATAATATTACTCATGAAATCTCTTCGACAAATAATAGGTTACTGAAGATTTTTTGTTTTTAAATTCAAAGGCGCTGCACTTGGGTCTCCAGCTGACAGCCATGCCACCAAGCACGCCCACAAACGCATAAATAGAAGCAGCTCCGATATACCCAATTCCGAGGTCTCTAGTGTTCTTCTCTGCATTCCTGTTGTACCTCATGATATGTACAATAGAATTGTGGATTGCAAACGCCAATGCGAATATTCCACAAATCGTGATCACATCTCCCGACAATAGAGGAAACTGCGGTCCTTGTTGATCAGAGCTTTAGAATATAGTCAAGCAAAAATCCATTTGTAACTAGATTACGTGATAAACTCAACTTTTCCTCTGATTATCGCTTCGATCCCTGTAGCCAGGATAAAAAGCAAGAAAATGACTAAAGCAATAATTCCCAGCGAATTTAGTCTGAGAATCAAACTAAGATTCTTTATAGAGAAGATTGCGAAGCAAAACACTATAAGAATGAGCGCCGACCATTGATACGAGAACGTGCTAAACGTAAATTCCTCTTTCTCTGGGAGACTTGGAATCACACTTTCTAAAATCGTATAAAAAGGATCTCTAATAATCGTTGTTAGATTGATGAGAAGTATGAAAAAAGTTTTACAGCATGAGAATAAAGTAAGCGACACCCAGGACAAACATCAGAACCACCGAAGATAACAGAAAAGCTTGTCTCCATCTCACACCTTTGAGTTAAATGTAATCAATGTTTTCTTAGACCATTTTAATGAAGCTTACCCATGACTCTTTCGAGAATTTCTGACATATCTCCTTCATGTTCCATGCGATGAATGATACAGAGATTGCAGGTTTTGAAATTGACGAATCCAACCACAATGATGCTGACTGACCAGTATGGCGATTAGAACAAATTTTAGAAGATTTGTACTCAAAGAGGGGATCAGGCCTGCTTGAAGGAATTGTAGCGGTGTAACAAGCATCGCAGTGCCTATCATGGTATTAGCAATGCTAACGATAGGTTCTTTTTGAGAAACATGGATACAATATGATTGGTTACTTAAATATGGTAATGTGTGATGGTTGTTTCTTCACTTGGAAACTCCTGTTAACCAGGCTGCCGGAGCCTGGATGAGGGTTTCCGAAACTTTCAGTCGGGTTGAGTTCTCCGAATCCCATATAATACAGGTTTTTTTTTTGAAATCTTTTTTTTTTGATTGCTGGTTTAAATAAATGTAAGTTAAGTGATTCGCGAATCACAATTTAAAGCTAAAAATGTGCTTTCTAATATACTGCATATCTTTAAGAGTAATAAAAAAACTATTCAGGAAGTAACTTCTCAAATTATTTGCCGGGAAACCATAATTGACTTTTGTTACGTAATTAATAGAAATCGATATGTGAACTTTAAAAGGCAGAGGAAGTTGATAAAACAATGAATTTAGACGATTGACTATATAATAAGGAAATTAAGAGAAATAATTACTCACTTTTCCTGCCCGAGCAATGATATTTTTTTGTTTTTTGTAAACCAGATAAAACCACTTAACCTGATCGTAATTAGATTCGCTTTACAGCTTCGGAAGAAGTGGAGCCCTTTCCCATATCACGAAAGTAAAGTATAAATGCTCCGGTTCCATGTTCCTTTTCGCGAGCTCTTCTCTAATGTTGGCGAAGGGCTTTGTTCCATCTGAGCTTTGAAAAGTTTCGTACTCAACGGCATCAGCAACTCGAAAAACCCTGGTTCCAAGTGACTGATTTAGCTTATATCCAATTTTGAGAGTATGGTTTGAGACGGCTCCTGATACGAGATAGGTATATCGAAGATACTTTGGGTGCTCATCGAGAATAGCCTTTAGGATTTGTGTAGCGTGGCCGAAACTTTGAAACTCTGGGTGTACTGTCAAATAAAAAGGATATCCAACGACACCGGCTTCTTTAGGATGATAGTATTGAGGGTATTTTCTGTTAAAGCCAGAGACTACTTCTCGATAGTATTTAAATTCGGGATATTTCTGTAATAGATCGTCGGTATTTGGCCCACTCTTGGTTTTAGCGTCGCTTCCAAGGCAAACACCAGCAATCTTTTTAGTTTGAATGTCGACACAAACAATGCACATGTCTTCATCAATAACACTCTCAATTCTTCTGCGAAGTAGTTCCATGTAGACTTCTTTATTAAATTTCAGGCAAATCATCATGGGGTGGTAATTTTCATGACATTGAGCCATTAGGTCGAGACAAGGTTCGATATCTTCTTTGAGCATGGATCTAATCAAAAAAGGTCGTTTGTTTCGTACCACGACCTTGAAATAGCTGAAGTTTGCAGTGTCAACCATGAATTGATCAACCATTTGATACTCGTGAGCCTTAAAAATTATTAAAATTTTCAGAAATTAACAGACTATTATATAGCCAATTTGCAAGAGATATATATATTTGAGGAAGAAACTATTCTTAGAAAAAGTATCTCAGGTCGCAAAAAATACTGGTCCACCTGGAGTGTTTCTTGGGAAAAACTGAGTATATTGGAAATTTTATCTATTCAAATAAGGAAACTAAAATTAGAATATTTAAGTGCTTGAAGAGATTCAAAACAAAAGTACCCCCCCCCCAATTGTCTGAAGCTCAATGAGCTTCGGTCCTTAATTCTGATATCCCAGTGAACGAAAAAATTGAAAAACAGAGCAATCTAATTATTTTGCACAAACTCCTTCCTTGCTACAGCCGGCTCCGAAATTGAAAACGTAATAGAATGAGAAGAATTGGTTTGAATATCATTGTTTATTAAGCTGTTTGTTTATCTGATATATAGAACATGCGCTCAGGCTATATAAATGTTTATGAAGAACTTTTGAGAAACAAAACCCGAAATAATGCTTTCTCTCTCACTTTATTACAGTCCTAACCGAATTAACCTCATAACCTCATAGCTTAAAGTTTAGGACGCAAAGGAGCTCTTTCCCAGATCATGAACGTGTAGAATAAATGTTCTGGTTCCATACCTCTTCTCGAGAGTTCTTCTTTAATTTTCGCAAAAGGCTTAGTGCCATCAGCGCACTTATAAGTCTCATACTCAACGGCATCAGCAACTCTGAAAACTCTCGATCCAAGAACCTGATTGAGTTTATACCCGATTTTGAGGGTGTGATTTGACACAGCTCCTGCTATCAGGTAGGTATATTGAAGGAATCTGGGATGCTCATCAATAATCGCTTTGAGAATCTGGGTGGCAAGACCAAAACTCTGGAATTTTGGGTGAACCGTCAGATAAAATGGCGTAGCAACGAGACCGGGCTCCTTAGGTTTATAGTATTGAGGATACTTTTTTGGGAACTCTGATACAACTTCCCGATAGTAGCCAAACTCGGGATATTTTTTCAATAGGTCATCATACTTAGGTGCATTGTTGGAGTATAAATCGCTTCCAAGGCACACTCCGACAATCTTCTTGGTTTGGACATCGACACAGACAACGCTCATGTCCTCATCGATGACACTTTGGATTCTGCGACGAAGCATCTCCATGTAAATTTCTTTATCAAATTTCAGGCAAAGCATGATTGGATGATAATTTTCGTGACATTGCGCCATGATTTCTACGCAGGCCTCGATATCTTCTTTGAGCATAGATCGGATCAAGAAAGGTCGTTTGTTTCTTACAACGACTTTGAAATAACTGAAGTTTGCTGTGTCAACCATCAGCTTATCCACCATATGTTGCAGTCTTGAATCTTAAGTTTTATTAATTTAAAAGGAGGGTCGGGTCGCTCCAATTTACATAAGGTATTTAGGCTATCAAAAGTCGGATAGCGTTTCTATAAGTACGCGATGAGGTTCTCTATAGTTTTTCCGAGCCAACTATCTCGAAGGAGATTATTGTTCAATAATTGCGAAAAGAGGGATTTAATTCTAATATTGGACTCCATAAGTATTATCAAGAACATGAAGGCCGGCGATAATAATCAGTGTTCTCGGAGCCAGAGCCTTTTTAGTCACTTTTTTATTGAATGACTCGTTGCTTTGATTGGGTATTTTATAAGGAAAGAGATTCTTTCCTTTCTCTTCTTGAATTCAGAGAGAACCCAGGTTATTCGCTGTTTGCAACTATTGTGTGGAGTTCCTGCTTCCTGTAATTTCAAGGTACTCAAGAAAAATATTATTCCAACTTATTAGAAAGTCTACATATAAAACCGCCTGGATTTCGATGCTGAAAAAAACAGATAGTTCATAAAAGCGAATTTTCACTTGTCCATTGCGGGAGTCAAGAAACTAAGACGAATTATAGAAGAAATGGTAGGCAAATCAATGTTTCAAGCAAGCCTACCCTTCACATTCATTGAAAAACGGTAACATTATGATCATTTCTTCTTGAAATTGATCATATGTAAAATTGTTGTCTGGAGTGGGTGTAGGTTGTTCCTGGACTTTAACAGCGTGAACACCATCTACAGCGTCGATCTAAGGCTGAGAAAATGACTATCTCTATTGTATTTTTTTCACCTTGGACCTATCTGAATACATCGATGAGACGTTGAAAAGAATAATCTCTGCACCTTAAGTCATTTCTAGTCATTAAAGTCTACAACAATACATAATCTAGGGACTTTTTCAAATTAATCACATATTTCTAACATAATAAGGTAAATTCTCCATTGTTTCCCATCAAAAAGCTCGCTATCTGTTGCCAGCTCGATGATGGCCACGATAATTATGATAAAACTTTCAGCAATGGTGATTTACAGTCCTAACTCATTTTCTTAGCGCTAGAGATAATTCCCATTATAAATAGGGTGCCTATGAAAATCGCAGGCATCAGTTCTCAACCAAGGTCCAAGCCGGCGGAACTAGGTTTCTCACGATTTTTTTGGTCGTTGGCCGACAGCAAATTCAAGAAGCTTCCTGTGCCCTTACTAACCACTTCCTATTGTAGCTCCAGTAACGGACAGAATTGAATAGTTAAGGTGAGTCAGTACTCACTGGCCTGATCGGGTAACCCAAATCAGCAAAAAGTTGATCTCAACGCGTATAAATTCAGAACCGAAATAGGAAATTATAATAAATAAATTAATTCGAAACTAAAAGGAAAAAAGCAAATTGAATTTCCAAAAATTCGAACCCAAGACTTGAAGATGAAAAAATAAAAGCTTTCGTCTCAACCAAGAAGAAGAATAACAATTTGAATTGTGTAAGCTTTAACGCCTTGTTTGGGTCGTTTTGGGCTGTGAGACGATCACCTCTCCAGTCCGTGTTTGTGTATTTCAAAAGCTAGATCAAGACAAGCCAGTTGTATTTTGATGCGAAGACACCAGAAGAACAAGAGAAAGTGGACACATTATGAAAGCGAGCTAGCGGCTCGAAGAGATCAGACTCAGACAATTATTTGTCGAAGCAAGATCGATGGCACATATTCGGCGTAAGCTTTCAGGACTATTAATTGGATGCGCGTGCCCTTGGAGTTCCCACTCCAAGGGAGAAAATTGTTTGACTTTTGCTGTATACCTCAGACAAAGCTATTGAATAATGAGACAGTGTCATTCAAATCTGATGATGGAAGAAGTCTATCTGATGAGATGAAACAAGTCCTGAAGTCGTGTTGGATTGAGAACAAGAATCCATTGAAAAAATTAAATTTAAAGCCCAAAGTGCCAGTAAGTCCGGTCCATACAAGTCTACTCTCTCAGCTGCGTGGAGAATCATACCCGCAGTTTGAGCTTGATTTGGTTACTCAGCAGATCTACAAAAGTGGAGCGAAGAAATACCAAAGAGTCAAGGACACAAAGATCCTTAAGAAAGGAAGAAAGGAAGAAAAAAGAGTCAGCGAGCTCTGTGAGATGCGCGCCTGAACATTCATTGACCCACCAAAATTCGGTGAATTTTTTTCTTTGCTAATCCTGGTTAACAGGGCGGTGTTACCGGAATGAGTCCTCCTCTCGTTGAAAGAATGTTGTGTGTGTAGTGTCTATGAGCCCTTTAGCTAAAGCAGCGTTGTTTTGCCTGCTCGGTAATTTCATATTTCTTCAATTTATTTGGAGAAGGAAAAACCTCTGTCCTGTCCTACAAACGCGGTGACATCAATCGCAGTGAGTAGCAGTTGAAGAGTGAACGGAGAGAATGTTATCCATTGGGTAATTTCTTATTTCTTCCTCTTATTGGAGAAGGAGAATTGAGCCAATCGGAAGCCAATCCCATGGTCTTGAGGAATAATCGATAAAGATAAAGCCTGAAAGTGATTGCCTATCGAAGAAATTAGCCAGTTCAAGAAAGAAAGGCTAAAGACCAAGATAGAGGGCAAGGCAAAGGCGAAGACAATTGGACAACTCAAAAAGACCAGTATCAATCAACATTCTTATATCAAGAAGACTCAAAGCTAACTGATTAAAGTTTCTTAAACAAAACAAAAAGCGAAGTTCTCTAAGTGAGAGTTCTGAAGACGACTGACGCGGTGAAAACCTCAAATAATTTGGTGATTTTTTTTGGCAGATCACGGGATGCTTGGAGATAAGAAGAGAGAGGGAATGACGATTTAAGTCATGAATAGTTGTTCAAAGGAATAAGAAACAACCTGCTGTTAGCTGAAGGAAGAATCGACAAGATCAAAATACAAGAGGTTCATATTATTCTCAAATTTTGGAGTTTTTCGTTTAAGGTCAACACGCGGGGCAACTGTTGAAGACAGGGACATGGAGTCCGAGATGAGTACTCGACCATATATTTCTTTTGAAATATGGTGATTCAGTAATGCTTTTTTACTTTCCTTTGAAAATCGTCTCTTCTCTTTTTCATTTTTTGGATTTTATTTCCAAACTCTCTCTTTTTTCTTGCATATTGTTATCCATTTAAAAAACCAACACCCCCAAATGCGAGTTTTTTAGTTAAGAGGAAAAATTAATTAAGGAAGTTAGATAGTTAGATAGTTTCTTAACTCTGAAAAAAATATTAGTGAGCTCCGTGTCACTTGAAAAAATCACTCAATTATTGTACTTTGCAATAATTCATAGGCTTTAAGAGAATTCCTTTCGGATAACAAACAACTATCGATATGTTGTCCGAATGCCATTTCTGAGATACATAACAACATGTTAGGCTTTGATTGATTTTTCCCATATAGGTTTAACTCTCACAAAATCTCCTCTTGATTATTTAATATCTAATGCCAATTTATCATTTCTTTCTCGATCCGCTTAGAAGGAAAGAGAGTTTCATCTTGAGGCTTAAAATTTAAAGTTTTAAGATCGTATTCAACTGTTCATGTATTAAATTTATTTCCAAGTTTTTTTTTTTGCACTTTAAATGGACTTGCCAGCTTACATTAAACCCATTGTATGGAAGCCTCTCTCAGCCGCCACACTCTCATTATCAATCACAGGAACCATCTGCATCATGCTTATCTCTCTCAGGTCAGGTCTCTATAAACGCGGACTTGGAGGTCTCGCTCTCATTACCATTGTTTCGGACTTTTTCTACTGCTTTTTCAAGCTAGCAACAATCATCCCTTATCCTAAGTCAGAACTTCTTTGTATCGCGTTGCAAGCAATAACAGGAGTCGGAAGATTGAGCTCTTTGACTGCTACCACCTGCTTTGGCCACGCGCTATATGTAATGGTCAGAGAAAATGACACCAACGCGATAAAAAAATACTCCAAATTCTACTCTGCAATTATCTTTGGTTTTCCTACCATATTAGAGCTTCTAAAGGTCTTCAATTACATTTTCAGAATCGATTCTGAGGGTCTGTGCACTGTTTACATCGAAGATAATGTATTTTTATGGCGTGGTGTCGCTGTCGGCTTCCCAACGGCCTTGTTATGTATACTGAGTTTCACGTATTATTTATGGGCGTGCATCAAGATGTATCAGCAAGGAATCCGACTCAAACAAGTTCTTGCAATGTTATTATTCCCTGCTATTGTTATCGTTGGTTGGTTCCCTTCTCGAATTATCGATATCTTGTTGTGCTTTGGAGCGCAACCTCCCAAGATCACGGGAGATATTGCTGGGCAGATCGCGCATCTGGTAGGGTTTGCCCAGTCCATAGCATATGGTTTTTCTCGATCGACGAGAAAGGAATTGAAAGCTATGTTCCCAAAAATCAAGTGCCTTGGAAGGCGAGGAGATAAAGAGGAACAATTACTTGAAGATGATTTAACTGAAGAAGAGGAAGACTCCCTTCGAAAATCTCTTGAAAAGAGAAAAGCCCAAAATTCATTCAGGTCCCAAGATTCAGATAAGGCGTATTTGTAGTTTTGAGTTTTTTGTTTTTCACGAACATAATTTTGATTGCTTTCTCTCTTAAAAGTTACGACTTCATGTTTGATCAGTTATTTGAATTGAACAGAAAAGCGTTACGCAACTGAAAAATTACATTTCCTCTTTTAATGCTTTTCTTACAGCTCTATATGATTTCTCGACATCTTAGAGTGACCAAATCTCTAGATATCCAGACACTTAGTGATCTATCTACGCAAACAAAGCGAATGAATGAAAATTCCCAAGTCGTCAATCTCCAATAAATTCATTGCAAAGTTTTCCGCTAACTTAACTTAGCAAAGCTATGCTATGGAAGCTTGTTCTCAAAGGAGAAAATTTAGAATTTCATTGGAAATATATCAAATGCAACAACATCATCACCTCTTAGTCCTGATGACAGTAATCTTAAGCACAATAACATTCCTATAAATCTCTCTTAAATAAATTATTGATATCAAAAAATAATGTTCTAAGTTGATGACTGAATAGATTCATGAATCGGCATTTCATGCTTTATCAAAATTTTCGCCCAATGCTCTTCATGGAGGATATACTCAGAAGTAAAAGTTAATCACTAGTCAGGCTGTAACATTTTCTTCTAGATAAGTAAGGTCAGCATAACTCATCAGTTTTCATTCTGATTGCTACAACTCATGAGAAATAGGGGTATTTCTCAATTTCGGATAGTTAGACTGACCGGAATTTCATTGAAAGTTAATTTCTAACTTTGTCAAGTCCCTATTAATTAATTAAGATTTTTAATTTGATGGGAAACGCTGACAGCTCGCCTACTAACAATGAGAATCTTATAACCTCAATCATAAAAACCCAGAGGGGATCGTCCAACCCCTCAGGCAAAAAGGAATTCAAAATTATCGGCATCGAAAATCTCTCAAACTTGCCAAAGGAAATTTTTCTCGAAGATACCATCAAGAACCAATTTGAATGTCCCATATGCTTTGGTATCTTATGCGATCCAGTCGCCCTCAATCCTTGCGGGCATATATACTGCAAAGAATGTTGGGTTCAAGTATTAAGTAGACAATCAAACAAATCTTGCGCGATCTGCAGAAAACCTGTCACCTCAATCCTCGATCAGCTTTCTCAAATCAAAACAATAATTTACGAGGCGAAGGTTTTGTGTCCTACGACCCTCCTCAATAAAAGTCCTTGTCCATGGACAGGGAAATTTGATAACATGCAAACGCATATTCAAAAGGATTGTGAATATGTTGAGCTGCAGTGCTTTTGTGGGAAGAAAATAAACCGAAAGTCTCTTTATGACCCTCAAGTGGATTGTAATTGCCCCAATGAGCAATGTTCATACTGCTCTAAAGTCCTTAAGCAGCGACTACTGGAAGTATAGCTCTTATTTCATCAGGAAGATAATCTGGTATTAGGCGCATCAGAAGGAGTGTCAGGAAGAAGTGATAATTCATGAGTGTGGGGCTTCAATTAAACGAAAAAACTTAAAAGCGCATGAGGAAGGTGGGTGCAAGCAGCGATTCATATATTGTAAATATAAGGACTATGGATGCAACTTTAAGGTAGACTGAACATCCATCTTTCTTATTGATAACGTGAATAGGAGGTTGAAAATAAAATGATGGTGCATTACACGAACCATGAAAGTTACCATTTAACTCTCATGAAGCAGTATACAGAAAAGATCAAGGCTGAGAATGAAAAAGTCATTAAGGAAAAAGAGGACGAGCTTGAGAAATGCCGCCAGGAACTCGAGAAAGAAAAGGCAAAAAAATTGCAGGAGGTTCTAGAAAAAGAACAGGTGATTGTGAGACTAAATACTGAATGTGAAAAATTAAGAGCAAAGAAGAAGGCTTGTTGCCAAATTTTTTAAAGTAAAGAGATATTTTCTACAATATACATGTTATGTCTAATTTATTCTTAATATAAAAGGGTCTGAGTAAATTGCAACACATTTCTCCTCTGAAATCATCTTCATTTGTTTAGTTTGCTAATCTTTGTCTTAAATAGTTGTCGCACTCGTTATTTATTAGAACATTTCTCTAGCAAAGGATAAAAACTTTGCGATAGTGAAGATGATTATAAAGAGATAAGTTGACTTTAGTATGATGACTATTCAAAACTTTTCTTGAGAATTGCTCTAGGAATGGTTATTAATAGAAGCACATTGCTAAAGCTAAAAAAATGTCCATGAAAACAATAGTTAACGTATCTAAAGGAGGCAATTTCATGAGTAGGCCAATGCTGCTGTTGGCAGCTATGAATAATCTTCTTTAATCAATATGCTTTTGGTTTTAATTGCATCTCGGCTACTTTATTTTTAACAATATGCTGATTGATCGCGAAATTTCCTTCGAAGAGGATATTGATCTTTCTAAGAACAGTTCTTGCTAAGTAATGACTGCAAAAAATTATATTTTCAGAAATTTTCCGCAATTTCTGTATCACTGAAAATTTCCTCAGATTTTGAAACCAAACTTTCTACACAGCATAAAATTTAATTTTCCACT
>ENA-UOTZ01000353-UOTZ01000353.1-compost-metagenome-genome-assembly--contig:-NODE-353-length-39300-cov-15.300105_pt1 | contig 39300 bp, 18 predicted proteins | sample MGYA00238144_ERZ746983 | MGnify/ENA primary metagenome ERZ746983 (study PRJEB28759, sample SAMN06268863) | compost metagenome | isolation source: single cell | place: USA: California, Emeryville, Joint...
TGGAAGATATGCTTCAGACGATGCTCTTTTTGAAATTAGAGACCTAAGTTAGATTGAGCTAATTTCAAAGAGATTTCTCTCGTAATTGCTCAATTCATTGAAAAGGAGTAGAGATTAAAGAACATCATTCAGATATTAGTTTTGTAGAATGGCTTGCTTAGTAATTAAACACCTGAGTGCAATACAATTTTGCTGAGATATACCTCTTGGTAAAGCAATTTAATGTTGCTCTCATCATTTATGTCGATATAATAAGATAAAAGAGATAGAGGTAGTAGGCCAGATATCAAAACTCTAATAATGCTATAAAGCTACTTTTCGAAGATACGAATTATATTCATCTGAGTTATCCGTCCATAACATTCTCCCAAAAAAAAACAACCAACATCAAGCGTGGTTATTTGTAAAATGATTTTGTAATTAAGGGAAGGATAAATAACCTTCAACAGTTTTAATTTGATTATTAATTTCGTTTCATTTCATTAGTATTGCTCATTCTATATAACTGGCGAGTTAAATCAGAAGCGGTTAATTAATTTGTAATGCCATTTCTCTCTTAACAATAAAGGTAGCTTAACTATTCAACCCAATCATCAAATAATCCCTTTTTGAATTTTGCTTCAACTTCAGCCCTCTGAGCATCATTAATTTTTGTCGCATTCACCAGCCATTCATTAACTGTTTGTTCTGAATTGAAAAGAGAATGATCATCTTCATTCTTAATATCAAACAGATTTTCTGTGGTATTTATCGTTCCCTTTAATCCATTTAGTGGGAAATTGCGATAGCCGAATTTATCATCATGCTCAATATTAGCAAACAGATTTTCTGTGGTCTTTTTCGTTGCCTTTAATCCAATTGGCGGGAAGGGATAGCCTAATTTATCATAAGGATACCAATCTTGATCCAACTGATTTTCTGTGGTCTTTATCGTTCCCTTTGGTCTTTTTGAGTGGTAAATGCGATGGCCGAATTCATCATAATCATACTCATACTCATCTTCATCAAACAGATTTTCTGTGGTCTTTTTCGTTGCCTTTAATCCAATTGGCGGGAAGGGATAGCCTAATTTATCATAAGGATACCAATCTTGATCAAACAGATTTTCTGTGGCCTTTTTCATTGCCTCTAACCTATTTGGCGGGAAATTGTGATAGCTGATTCCACCATGATCATATTCGCCAACGTTTTTTGATGTGGGCCTTGATTGGAAAACTTCCAAATCGTCTTCATTCCCAGTTAATCTAACTGAAGTTTGCTTAGCTGGTATTTGCTTGGGCTGAAAACCGTCGTAGTCATGGTCATCATCAAACAAATCCTTCATGGCTTGCGACGTTGTTATTGGTTTTGACTGGAAATCGTCTAAATCAGCTTCATCATCAAACAGACCTTTTGTCGTTTGCTTATTTGAAGTTGGTTTAGGCTGAAAGTCCTCCCAGCCATTGAAAAAGTCGTCAAAGTCATCGTCATTTTTAAACATTCCTCCACTAATATTGACTCTTCCTCCATTCCCGATCATTTTTTCACTACTCCAGAAAATTTATCTTTTTCTGATGGTAAAATAATTATTTATTTGCTCATTACCGTATTATATAGCACAAGGACATCAAAGTACTAAATACGATCTGAATAGGTTTATTTTCATTTTCAAACTATGAAAACAACACGGCAAAATACACAGCGAAATGAAGCTATTTTCTCTCTATGGTCGTTCAATGTTTAAATAAATCCTTTTTTCCTTGCTGAACATCTCTTGTACTTCAGAACGGAAACAGAAGTTATCCTAATACTAACATTATTCCATCATTGGCTGAGAATCCTACTCAAAATCATTTAATAAAATGTTTTCAAAGTCCATCAAACGTGACTCATTAAATGTGATGCACATGACAACGTGTTCTATATAAATACATATCAAAGGTCATAAATTTCAGAAAACAATCTTTTCGCGATCGATAATGCTTAAGAATCCACTTTTTGCTCATCAGCTTTATTCTCATTATCTTTATTCTTGCGTTCTTTTTCAAATTTCTCTTTTATTCTCTTGTATTCTCTCAATCTGCTTTCAACGTCATACTGGCGCCTTTTTGCCATTAGCATTTCGCTCCAGAACAGGAACCCATCCCAGAACTTCATCTTAAAGTATCGATACCAGCTCAATTGGAAACTTGGGTCCAGTTTCTTGGAAGCTGCACGCACACTCTCATGAATTTTCATCAATTTCTTGGTTTCCTCCTCGTCTTCAACAACAATATTAAGTTCTTTGCTGATCCTCCAGCTCCATCGATCGTTGTTAAAAGACCCTAAAAATTTATCATTCACCCTAAGAGAAAGCACCATGTAGCTTACCCAATGTATATACTTTATCATCAAAGATGTAGGTTTTCATATGTAGCAGTTTGTCATGGTGTTCATAGACGTTGAGGCCGTTCATCACCATATTCTTCATCAGTAACATATTTTTTGCGCTCGCATAAACCGCCTGATCTCTCTTATGCGCAGTGATAATTTCTACATGAACTCCTCGGCTCAAGGCATCAAGAACTGCTTTTTCAAAGGCTCTGACTCTGTAGTAATATGGCTGAATCATATAGATACTCTTCTTTGCGTTATAAATATTCTCTAAAATGAAGTTCTGGATATCGAGCTGATTCGGTGGTACGGATTTTATCAATCGCACGTTGTTGACGTTAAAGAGACTGTCTTTGTACATCTCATTGTACTTAGCGACGACCTCTTCATTGGATAGATCCTTATCCAGCCGCAGATTATATAAGCTAGCGGTATCACTCATTACTTTGCGCATTTCGCTAATGCAAAGATTTGTTAACTTCATATTTAAATCAAACATGCGATTCTCCCCATACAGATAGCCGGCGTACATATCAGCAACATTAGCTGAGCCCAAGTACCCTGTATTGTCAATGACCACGAGCTTTTCGTGATGGCGATGGAACATTTCTCTGCTCCAGATCCCGTTTTTAAAATAAGGCCAGACTTCATTCAAACGATAAACTTTTCCGCCAAGTTTCTCCAATTCTTCTTTGAGTTGAGGGTTAACACGGCAGTTTATATCGTCAATCAATAATACAATGTTCACTCCTCGTTTACGCGCTTCAATAAGTTTGTAGAAGGTCAGATTGGCGGTGTAGGTATCATCCCAATAGTATGTCAGAAGCCAAACGTAAGACTGAAGGGCGAGTTAGAGGAAAAAAGTAGAAAAGATGCTCATACTTTTGATTCATCAATTGTTTTCCAAAAGGATTTGAAAAAATCATCGCCATTTGTAAGAAAATCAAAGGATGGAAATGTCGTTGGGAGGATTTTTTGAGTTTTGAGGTTCTCATGGACCTTCAAGCTATTTTTATAGAAGTCGCTGTTAAAGAACTCCATATTCCGTGTTTGGAATTCCAGATGTTTCGGGACAAAAATTAAATTAAATCTGAGGTGAGCATAATCGGACCCTTTAGAGGCTCTTAAAGCAAACTCATTTGGGATTTGCTTGAAGTCTCTAGTCAGAGTATACGAAGAAGTGTCAGCACGAGCTGTATATTGAAATTCAACGAAATGTACATAAGTTTTTCTGGGGTTACAATGATGAAGATTATGAGTCAATAAATTGGCTTTTTATTGGGAGCAAATGTCTATGATAGCCCATTTTGAGCCAAGAAACTATTGAATTGGTAAGTTACGAGCTGCTCCTATCAATAGTGATGAATTGGCTGAAATTAATGTCGATTTATTCTTCGTATTTTCTGGAGTACCTATCCGAAAAAAGAAATGACAGAAAAAATGATCTCTTCCCATGACAAGTGATCAATACAAAAATCAAATGGCTCAAGCTCAGTGTGGTTGTCCAACTGCACCAGAATCCGTAGCTTTATAACTATGATTGTAAAGGTATTGATAGAATTTGAAACCACTCGTATTCTTAGTTCAAGCTCGATTGGCCGCAGCAGCACTTGGCAATAATGAAAAATCTCATTCAAATACAAGATTTTTATTTTGCTTTGTTTCGATGATATGAATTCTGTTCTAAACTCTACAGTCTCTGTTGACTTTCAACTAAGCCATATTATATGATAGCTCAAGAGGAAACTAATCCCAGAAGGAATGTTGTAATTCTAATCTTAAGGTAAGATACTTAAAAAACTCGTTTTATTGATCCTTAAAAAAGTAAAACTAAACTCAAAATTGTGAGAATTGTAAATGATTGTAGAAGCTTTGTATATTCTATAATTAAAACATTGATTAGATTAAACCTCAATTCGAATAAACTTGGTGAAATTTCTTTTCCGAGTCTTGAATAGAATGATCGGCATTCTTACGAACCTTCGCTGGTACCATCTACCATTGGTGAGCATACTTTCACTGCTGGCCATATTCATTTGCGCTTTCATTTATAAAGTATTATGGGAGCCTGAAATGAGAAAGCGGCATTTCCAGAAGCAAGGAATCAAAATCATTAAGATTACTGGTATAGATCATTATGGAGACTTACAACGATCACTCGATCGCTATGGTGATGCACTCATTGCTATCCGGAACGAAATTCGAGAAAATCCAAATATAAAAATGTTTGCTTTTCAAACCGGTCCGATGATTGCATTCGCTCCAATGGATGCTGCATACATTAAAGAATTCCTTGCTGTTGACTACCACAACTACTCGAAGACACATCTTATTGATTTTCTTTCAATGATTATGGGAAAGTCTTTACTCTATCAACATGGTGAGGATTGGAAAGTACTCCGTAAACTCACAGCAAAGGCATTCCAGTTTGATGTCCTTGCTGCCAATCTCGGCAAAATTGAAGAAACAGCTGATTGGCTCTATGACAGAGCTCAAAACGGCAATCTTGAGAAGTTCAACGCTCTTGATGAGTTCCAAATGGGAACTGGAGAAGTTGTCGGAAAGACCTTCTTTGGCGATAATTTAAGCGACTATACCATAGAAGGCAAATCTATTTGCTTGGCACTAGCTGATCTGTTGAGAGAGATTACTCAAAATTCAATGAGTCTTCTCTTTTTCCTCTTCGGAATGAAGTTGGTTAAACTAAACTTATTGCCTTCACATAGAAAGGCGCTCAGGAATATCAAGAATTTCAAGACGATGTGCCAAAAGATCATAGACGCTCAAAGAGCGAGCGGGAAAAAGACTGAAGGATTTCTTCAAACATTCTTTGATGCTGCCTCGGATCCAGAGTTCTCTCGCTTCGTAACCGATGATGTCATCATCGATCAATTCATTCTGATGTTTATTGGTGGAACAGACACTACCTCGCATACTTTGTCACTTGCGATGTACTTCTTAGAGAGAAACCCTGAGATGAAAGCAAGAATGGAGAAGGAATTGAATGAAGTTTGGCCTGAAGGTGTTTCGGTGGACATCACGATTCTAAATAAGCTCGAATATATGCATGCTTTCCTCAAAGAAGTGCTCAGAATCGGACCTCCCATAACTTGGATGATTCCCAGGCGAGCACTGAAGAATCATAAAATAATTGACATCGAAATATCAAAGGGTACAAATGTGGCTCTCCAATTCTTCGCTCCTCATGTGAACCCTAAGTATTATAAAAATCCTGAGCAATTCGATCCGGATCGGTTCCTCAGAAAAGATCCTGAAGAAGGTTTCAACAAAGAACCGTTCGCTTTTATGGGATTCTCTGCTGGTCCAAGAAATTGCATTGGACAGCATCTTGCGATGCTCAAAGCGAAGATCTTCTTGGGTAAGCTGCTGCACAGATTCGAGTTCAAACTTCCAGGTGACTACAAATTTCAGATGTCGCAAAATGAGTTTTATGAACCTCGATATCCGTTGGTATTCCATCTGACACCGAAGACTAAATAAGTTTCTGAATTGAGTGTTCAGAGTAATTAGAGAAACCCCAAAATTAAGAGTCCATTCTTTCACATAATAGATCCAGCAATTAATTACAAAGTTAGACAATTAACAAGGACAATGCTAATAAATACAATTTATACATGCCACTCTCTTTCAGTTCATTCATCTCTTCGCAGAAATTATCCCGATTACAAGCCGTCTCAGCTAGCTCTGTAAAAGGTTTTCATGCGTGCGCATACATTTACTGTATGGATGCATGTATGGATGAGGAATGTGATAACTTATTTGTACCAAAGCAGAAAAGAAAAAATCGACAGCAAGAATTAAGCTGTTTTCATCAAAATGGATGGAATTCATTAAAACTCAACATCAAGCAACTCATTGCTTTGTCTTACCTTTTTAGAGGGTCCTACCTTGAATCACCAATTCAATTAACTCTCGTAGTAGAATAGAAAGATTTTGTAGAACTTATTTAGTGAATGGTTTGTCATTGATAGCAAGAAGAAGTAAACGAGTTACCACCAAAGAGAGAGAGAAAAAAATTTTTAAAATCGGTCTTTGTATGTTTTTAACAATGATATCTGGCAAGTGCTCTTGGAGGATACTTGCAGCAATCCTATTTCTGCTCTAGTTTCTATCCTCTAAGGCAGCCGTTACTTCTGAAGTTTCGAGCCCAAAAAAGCTCTTTTTATTCTTTACTTAGCATATTTGAATTTGGAAAGAATGAGGTGCATGACGTCATTTCTCAAAGAAGGATTTAAATTGTTAAATTGCCCTTTATTAAATTATTCTCGCGACTCACCAAACACCCACCAAGAATCAGACTCAAGTCCTGCATTTAATAAATAAAATCTTTTCTTGAGGAGAAAATTTGATAATTGGAATGCTGGAACTACTTTTCAACCTTCGTTGGTACTACTTCCCACTGCTTGGAATTCTCTCCTTGCTGGTCATATTTATCTACACATTCATTTATAAAGTGATATGGGAGCCTTGGATGCGAAGACGACACTTCGAAAAGCAAGGAGTCAAGATGATTAAGATTACAGGCATAGATCACTTCACCGACATGGAACGAGTCCTAGACCAGCATGGTGACGGTCTTTTCACTATAAGAAAAGAAATAACAGAGAACCCAAACACCAAGGTGTTTGCTTATCAGATGGGACCTGTAATTGCTCTTGCTCCGACAGATGCTGCTTACATCAAAGAATTCCTCTCTGTTGATTATCAATATTATTCGAAATCAGGCTTGTTGGACTTCGTTTCGTTGATTTTCGGTAAGTCTCTGCTGGTTGCATGGGGTGAAGAATGGAAGATACTAAGAAAACTAACATCCAAGGTTTTCCAGTTTGATGTTATTGCTGCCAACCTTGGCAAAATGGAAGAAACAGCAGACTGGCTCTATGATAGGGCTCTAAATGGCAACCTTGAGAAGTTCAACGCTCTTAATGAATTCCAAATAGGAACCGGAGAGGTTGTTGGAAAAACATTCTACGGTGACAACCTCAGCAAATACACTATAGAAGGCAAGTCGATTTGTCTGGCGTTAGCCGATTTAGTCAGAGAAATCACTCGCAATACTCTGCGACTCCCCTTCTTCCTTTTCGGAATGAAGCTTGTTAGACTGAATTTATTGCCTTCGCATCGAAGAGTACTCCGAAAGATCAAGAATTTCATGGCGGTGTGCCAAAAGATCATAGACGCTCAAAGAGCGAGCGGACAAAGGACAGAAGGATTTCTTCAAACCTTCTTTGATGCGGCCTCAGATCCAGATTTTTCTCGCGTTGTGACTGACGAGGTCATCATTCATCAGTTTGTTCTGCTGTTTATCGGTGGAACTGACTCTACCTCGCATCTTTTGGCACTTGCGATGTACTACCTAGCGAGAAACCCTGACATGAGAGCGAGAATGGAAAAGGAATTGAATGAAGTCTGGCCTGAAGGATTTCCTGTGGATATTTCGATTCTAAATAAGCTCGAGTATATGCATGCTTTCCTCAAAGAAGTGCTCAGGGTCGGACCACCTTTTACAATCATGCTCCCAAGGAAAGCACAAAGGAAACACAAACTTGTTGATATCAACATGCCTGAAGGAACATATGTGGCTCTCCATTTCTTCGCTGCTCATGTGAACCCTAAGTATTATAAGAATCCTGAAAAATTCGACCCAGACAGGTTTCTCAGAAAAGATCCTGAAGAAGGATTCCACAAAGAACCTTTCGCCTTTATGGGATTCTCTGCTGGCCCAAGAAACTGCGTTGGACAGCACTTTGCAATGATGGAAGCAAAGATCTTCTTGGGAAAGATGTTAAGAAGATTTGAATTCAAGCTCCCAGCTGATTACAAATTGGAGATGTTCCAAGCCGAGTTCTATGAACCCAGACATCCTTTACTCTTCCATCTCACTCCAAAAGTCAAATAAATTGTTTGAGTCCTCAACGTTACATAAGTTAGAGGGGATGGAATGAGATGATTACATATATGAAGCGCTGTGAGATCTTTAAAAAGTATTAAATCCATAATCCACAGTAAAGGAAACAGAGAATATAATATTTCCATTTAATATGAATCAAAATAAATCAATTTTGAAATGGAATAAGCGCCTATTTGTTTAAAAGAAAGTTAAGTCAAGAGTATTTTTACATTCGAAGAACATCTTAACCTTAGCTCTGAAGAGATATTCCTACTTGATAAAATATTTTTTGTGTTCTGTTTCTTTTCGATATGAGTGATAAACTCTAAAGTTCAATGTTAACAACATGAATAATCATATAGTGCATCTCTCGGGCAAATGAACTTATAATCTTAACGTATATTCTCTCTCTCTTTTCAAATATGATATTTGTTTTGCTGCTGCATCGAAAATTTTAATGTAGAAGGCTTTGATTAGTGCTTTATTGAATAAATAGCATTCTTAGACTTACTAACAACTCCAAAAAATATTTTTGAAATATCATGAACAATCAAAAATGAGCAGATCAAGATCCCACTTTCGAGATTATGAAAGCATTTTAGAGCCCTCATTTTTTTTGAATTTCGGTCTTTCGAGCTCTCAAATTTCAGAACCCATAATATGAAAAGTTTTTTGTTTTAGGAGCTTGTATTTCGAGAAAGTTTCCATTGCTTCGCAAAGTCATATCTCCAGACCCAATTATTATCGAGCCTTTAGCGGAGTTATACCTCGAAGATATGCATTTACTTTCAATTCTTTCAAAGTTTTTCGAAAAACTTTGATTCGTTAAGATGCTTCAATAAAAAAGATTCGGCTCGAAGGTTAACTGATTGCAAAAGTTTCTTTGAAGTACTTTTCAAGGCTAGCAGATGTATATTGCTTTCTCCTCCTCAATTATAGCCAATTATCGCCGGAAAAATTCATTTGAAACGGAATTATTCCCATCATTGGAACTATTAAAGACTTCTTTCTTATATCATCAATTTAATTCTCTGTTATGGTACAATCGAATGATTTTGGAAAACTGATGCAGTTATCGGCTTATCATAGAAAGCAAGAAGACGCAAAAAAGATAACACCAACACCAAAACCAAAAAATAAAAAATAAAAATTGATTTTAGTAAGACAGAAAAGAGGCATTTCCAGAGTTTTTCTATTGAAACACACTGCTAGTTTGCACTCATAATATGTCCATTACTTCTGAAGTTTCGAGTCCAAAAAAGCTCTTTTTATTCTTTACTTAACACATTTGAAATTGGAAAGAATTAACTACATGACGTCAGTTCTCAAAGAAGTATTCTAAATTTATTAGATCGTTCTTTTCTTAAATTATTCTCATGTATCACACCGAAAAACCACCAAACCTAAGAATCAAGTCCTATATTTAATAAATAAAATCTGTTCTTGAGGAGAAAATTTGATAATTGGAATGCTGGAACTACTTTTCAACCTTCGTTGGTACTACTTCCCACTGCTTGGAATTCTCTCCTTGCTGGTCATATTTATCTACACATTCATTTATAAAGTGATATGGGAGCCTTGGATGCGAAGACGACACTTCCAAAAGCAAGGAATCAACGTTATTAAGGTTTCAGGATTGGATCACTTCGGCGACTTACAGCGGACACTGGACAAGCATGGTGACGCTCTTTTCGCCATAAGAAAAGAAATAATAAAGAATCCAAACATCAAGGTGTTTGCTTATCAGATAGGACCTCAGGTTGCTCTGGCTCCGATGGATGCGAGTTACATCAAAGAATTCCTCGCAGTTGATTATCAAAATTACTCCAAGGCAAAGATTATGGAACTCGTTTCATTGATTCTCGGCAAGTCTCTACTCTACCAACGTGGTGAGGATTGGAAAGTACTCCGTAAACTCACAGCAAAGGCATTCCAGTTTGATGTCCTTGCTGCCAATCTCGGCAAAATTGAAGAAACAGCTGATTGGCTCTATGACAGAGCTCAAAACGGCAATCTTGAGAAGTTCAACGCTCTTGATGAGTTCCAAATGGGAACTGGAGAAGTTGTTGGAAAAACCTTCTTTGGTGACAATCTTAACAAGTACTCTATAGAAGGCAAATCTATTTGCTTGGCACTATCTGATCTAGTGACAGAGCTCTCCGAAAATACCATGACTCTCCTCTACTTCCTTTTCGGAATGAAACTCGTTAGACTAAACTTATTGCCAACACATAGAAGTTTGCTAAGGAATATCAAGAATTTCAAGACGATGTGCCAAAAGATCATAGCTGCTCAAAGAGCAAGTGGCAAAAGAACACAAGGATTTCTTCAAATATTCTTTGATGCTGCCTCAGATCCAGAGTTCTCTCGCTTCGTAACCGATGATGTCATCATCGATCAATTCATTCTGATGTTTATTGGTGGAACAGACACTACCTCGCATACTTTGTCACTTGCGATGTACTTCTTAGAGAGAAACCCTGAGATGAAAGCAAGAATGGAGAAGGAATTGAATGAAGTTTGGCCTGAAGGAGTTCCTGTGGACATCACGATTCTAAATAAACTCGAATATATGCATGCTTTCCTCAAAGAAGTGCTCAGGATTGGGCCACCTCTTACATCGATGCTCCCAAGACAAGCAGAAAAGAGACACAAACTCCTTGGTATCGACATACCTGAAGGAACATATGTGTCTCTCCATTTCTTCGCTGCTCATGTGAACCCTAAGTATTACAAGAATCCTGAAAAATTCGATCCAGACAGGTTCCTCAGAAAAGACCCTGAAGAAGGATTCCACAAAGAACCTTTCGCCTTTATGGGATTCTCTGCTGGTCCAAGGAACTGCATTGGACAGCACCTTGCAATGCTTAAAGCAAAGATCTTCTTAGGAAAGATGTTAAGAAGATTTGAATTCAAGCTCCCAGCTGATTACAAATTGGAGATGTCACAAAACGAGTTCTATGAACCCAGACATCCTTTAGTCTTCCACCTCTCTCCAAAAATCAAATAAATTGTTTGAGTCCTCAACGCTCCATAAGTTAGAGGGGATGGAATGAGATGATTACATATATTAAGCGCTGTGTGATCTTCAAAAAGTACTAATACATCATCCACAGAAAATAGATAAGATTATCCAACATAAACATAGGAATGAAAATAACAGCATTTCTTACATTGATATAAGCACTTATTTGCTTAATCTCAATCAAAACCATGCGCACAATTTTTGTTTTGGATAATATAAAGGACATCTTAGAAAATCAATTTATCACGAAGTTCACCGAATATAAAATATTCGTTTTTCCATCTTCAATAATGCTATTTGATGGTAAGATACGATAAATCTCATGGGATCTTCTTTAATTAACTCAGCAGCTTCATCTTGTTTTGATTCAAATCAATCGTTCGCAAATGTGAAAAATGTTAAGAATTATCCATCATGAATATCAAAATTTCAACACGGGCAGGAATAAATAAAATTGTCAGGAACTATAGTTTTTGTCGCTTGGGAGACTCCAGAGGAATTAGTTAATATTTATCTTGCAAATTTTTAATAAACTTCATGCGCAATATTTTAATATTTAACACATATTGAATGAACTTTCAGATTGCTCCGAGATTCTACTCATCAATCACCAATTACGGATGGCATGCAGCAATTCATAGCCTGGTATAGTATCGAAATCAAGTTTTGCTGCTATTACTCTTCCTAGTCTTAATGTCGGATTTTGTCTTCAACAAATAATTTCTACGCCTTCTAATTACTTGAGAACAAAGGCTAAATTCGAGATCAATTTCTTTTGTTTGGTTGACTTCGTTTCTCTAGTTTTTTCCTGGTAACTATGTCATCTAGCAATTTTATGAAAAAACCTTGTGAAATTCTTAACAGAGACAGGAAAAGCTCTCATTTTTAACATATCTTTACTGAAGACCTCTCAACGCAATCAAATAATATGAGCAGTCTTTAAATATTCATGAAGTTTGAAATCTGATAAACTCACGTGTTGGGTTAATCAGTACGAACTAAATTAAATCAAGAGTGCCTCAGGAAAATTTATTGTCCAAAAAGGACAGACTTGACGAAGAGATGAATTCTAAATACGACGAAGATTATGACTACCTAAAATTTTGCAATAACTCGAACATAAAGAAGAAATTTGCCCTGGACGGTAATCGGTTTGCCTAAGCGTTATATCATCATAAGCAATGCAATAGAAAAAATCTTGTTATCGACTCATGTCGAAAAGATAAACAAAAGAAACAAGCGGCAAGAGCGGACTCTTCTAATAACCAATAAAGCAATTTATAACATTGATTCTGAAGGACTTCTCTCGTGGTTGAGTTCTCCAATCAAAAGAAAAATAGAAATTCTCAAAATACATGGAATTACAGTAAACGACCAAGGCTCCGACTTCGTGATACACGTTCCCAGTGAGTACGATTACCATTATTCATCAAAGTCCAGAAGAGACCTTATTATTCAAATGATCGCCAAGAGTTTTTATAGCGCAGTGAGAAATCGAGGGTTGGTTTTTTATTTCAAGGTAAAATACTTCGTCGATTGCATGAGCGTCATGGTTCTACAAGCAAATCGCCGATCTCAGTGTGGTTACTACTACAGACACTGATAAAAAGAATGGTATTAGCAGGATTCCAAAGGAAGGGGGTATTGAACTGACTGAAGATAAGATTCCGGTATCAATGACTTTCCTGCATTCAGATGTCAATCAATATCTTTGTTTTTAGAGTGCGCTGGCCACACAGTTTTTAAAGCAAGAAGAGCAAAAAATTGCCTCAGATGAAGGTAACACTGCCAAACGACCGTCGTCAAGGCCATCGATTGATGATTACACTATCATTAAAGTACTTGGAGCAAATACTCTGAGCAAAGTAGCTTTCGATTTTTCGAAAATATTTAATATCCATTGCAGACGCTGCTCGCTCGCAAAAACGATAATCAACAGCTGTATGTGATAAAGGTGTTTTTCAAAGATGAAGTTATTGGCCGAGAGATGGTCGAATACGTAAAAACTGAAAGATCTGTTCTCGCAAAAGTATTTGCTCATAATTGAAGCAACCTAGTAACTATTTTTCAAGAGCAAAATGCCGTTCATTAATAATTTGGAATACGCTTTCCAGACCAATAAAGAACTATTTTTAGTTACCAAATTCCTCAAGTAAGCTCAAATTCCTTTTTTCAGTAGATATATTTCGTGTGTGGGAATTAGGGGCGGTGAACTATTCGCTCATCTCACAGCGGCAAAACGCTTCGATGAGGAACGTGCGAAATTTTATGCAGCTGAGATTACTTTGGCGCTTGAATATTTACATAGCTCAGATGTGATACATCGAGACGTGAAACCGGAGAATGTGCTGATGGATGAGGAAGGACACGTAGCTCTGAGTGATTTTGGAATGGCGAAGATAGTTAAAGACGGAAAGAAAACAAATTCGTTCATGGGAACTCCAGAGTATCTCTCTCCTGAAATGACTGCGGAAGTGGGTCATTCAAAGCCTGTCGATTGGTGGGGTCTTGGGATTTTAATGTAAATTTTCACAATTGCAACCTTGCTCATAATGCCAGATATGAGATGCTGATAGGAATTCCTCCTTTTTACAACAAAGAGCAAAATTATGATCTTATGTACCTACATATAAGGGAGAAAGAAGTAAATTTCGGAACTAAAATCAAACTGAGCGACGAGGTCAAAGACATCATCAAAAAAGTAAAAAATATAATTTCCTTGGGTTTTGATATACAATTATAATTTTGCGATTCCAGCTTCTGATAAAAGATCCAGAGCTTCGACTGGGCTCAAAAGGAGCACAAGAAGTCAAGAACCATCCTTGGTTCGCGAGTATAAATTGGACTGACCTTGCACAGCGAAAAGTAATGCGTTTTAGCATGTCTCTTCCTAAGATTATGAATATTTAGGTCACTCCGCCATTCAAGCCAGAATGTATAGAAGAGGTTGAAGATGCACAAGTTAGCGCTGAAGGTAAGGCCCTTATTCAAGCTTTTCTCTGAGTTGCTTCTCTTTTTTAAAGAGCTGGACATAGGACAAACTAAAGGATTACTGAGAACTGTGAGCACTTTTAACGGAGAATTTGAAGGGTTTTCTTATCCATCAGAAGGGCAATGAAATCGATAAACAAGGATTGTCGAAGGTGTTAAGACAGCGGGAAGCATTTACATTTGTATGATGAGGAATAGAGGCATTAGTTTACTAGATAGCAAGCTTTTTGCTTACGAGTCAGAGAGAAAAAGTAAAGTGGACGATGAGTCGGATTACATTTATTATCTGCATACTGTTTGTGTAAATCAACAAGTATATGATTTAATTATCAATAATGCCTTTTTGCTTTACAAGTTTCCAAACATCGCCCTGGTGCTAATTGAGAATTGACTTGTTAGTAAGAGTGTATGCCTCTACTATCTATTAATTGGAAACAAGCAGAAGTGTGGAAAACATTGAATTTGATCCAGGAATGTATTCCAAGAAACAACCCCTAGCGGCCTGGTGGTTCATCTTCTCTTTTTTGTATGTAAAACACTGCAATTCGTTATTATAACATCAGTAATCCGAGTTAAATAGTTTCATAGTATTTCTCTAGTAATGCAATTCGGAAAAAATGGATGATGTAGGGAGATCATTGCTCGATGCAGCCCCTCTTGTTTTCGAATCGACATCAACAGATGCTGCTTGGAGATTGCTAGAATTCTGTGAGGAAATGGTGGATTAATATCGATAAAGTTCTATTTTGTGAAATCACAGTCACTACATTCGGACGTTAATTTTCCGAAAGCTTCCTCTTTACCGACAAAGCACTTGAAATTCTAGGTATTTTGAAAGTCTAATTAATTCGATTGCGGTTCACAGCAATTTAACGCTAATATAATGAGTTGTTCAAAAATCATCTTATAACCGTCCTCTGCATATCAGGTGCAATGAGAGGATCTATGCTAACTACTAGAGACATTCAATAAGAACTAACAATAGGCATACAATAATCAAAATTGTTTCAGAATAAACTAGTAGGCTTTTGAACTCAAGCTTTCTTAAATGCTAAATCTTATCAAATTACCAATTTTTTACACAGATAAATTTTAACGATCTGTTGACATTTCCTAGCACGGCACGGTATGGTCTTTCAATATGATGCAAAGGGAGGTTATGAAAAGCGATCTTCCAACGATCAAAGTTTATCGAAATACAGAAGAAAGAAGACGAATTGTAGAGGAATTTACCCTCTTGCGGATGTCAATGATAATTTCAGATGGAGTAAATCAAAAGATTCTCATCATCACGGCATCGTGAGGACAAGATCAGGCTGCTCATTGATCGCACTGGCCACAGGGTTCTTAATCTCGCCTCGGATAGTCCTAACTGCTGCTCACGCTGTCTATGAGACCTATGCCGCTAAAAAAATCGAATTTCTGCTTCATGAAAAGAAAAAACCAATAGAAATCTTGAAAGTTTTCCATCCTGCTGACTTTCCTCATAATTCTAGCAATGACTACGCTCTTTTAGTCCTGAAAGAAAGCATTCGAGACCGACAGATCAATTTCACACTCAATTACTTCGAACAGGAACAGTTGATTAATAAAGATATCCGAATTTATGGATGTCCAGAATTCGGTCTTCGTGACGAATATCCTGTCGACAGTGGACAAATCTTTCAGATCGAGAGAGATCTAATTTTTTATAAAAATATCGATACTTTTCCCGGAATGAGTGGTAGCGGACTCTTCTACGTAGAGGAGCAAACAGAGAAATGTTATTTAGTTGGAATCCATGTTGGGAGTAGTGCTAATTATAAATACGCGACTCACTTATCAGTTCAAAGATTGCAGCAGATAGCTGAATGGGTCAATGATGCAAAGAAATTATTTGAAATCCCCTCACATGACTTACCAACTGATTTCGATGTGAATAATTTCAGGCAGAAATCCCAAATGGAAACTGTTGATGACTTACTGGGAGTAGAAAGTTCTGTTGCTACTTTGTACACAGATGGAACAGAAATACGTCTTGAGTCGGTTTCGATGTCCAAATCAGAACATTTTCCAGATTTAGAATATATTGACCAAGATGAGCTTGGTGAGTCAAGTAAACGGAATGAAATTAATCAAGGTGGCCAAAAAAATGAAAGTCAAGATGGAAGCCAAGATGAAAGTCGAGATGAAACGATACCTTTTGTTTTATTAAGTGGTTTTAGACCCAAAGCAGTTGTTTCAACCATTGACACTCATGAAGTGGCAGATAGTTACGAAGTAGAACCTCTAGGAGAGCCTCAGAATGGCGTTGGGCAAGAGAGATGGCCAGATGGGAGTGAATACTACGGAGAATTTGCATCTGGTACTAGAGATGGAATTGGCATCTGGATCTCGAAAGATAGACAGGTCCTATACCATGGGAAGTGGAGAGATGGTTATTTTTACTACGGCGAGTTCGAATGGCTCACTAAAGTGAGATTTGGAGCGATTTTCAAACCGGAAGAAAAAAACTCCCTGCTGGCAAATAGGGGAAGAATTATTGATGGCAACACTGGCACCAAATATATGATAGATCTGAAAGACAGCAGCAATGATCGATTTCATAACCCAGATATTATAAATTTAGCCGAGAGAATACAAACATTTTTTTCCGAATCATTTCGAAAAAAATCTGTTGGAGAAGTTCTCAAGAACGTAAATCTTGGCAGATATTCCAAGTTTTTTTCCGAATCATTTCCAGAAAATTCTGTTGGAGAAATTCTCACGATCATAAATCCTGTCAGATTGCATTCTGAGAAAAATATCTTAATAAATGATCTGAGTACCAGCAGCAAAATGACGAATTTAAATGATAAGCAAGGCTCCTATATGGAAATTGAATATCCTAATGGAGACAAGTATAAAGGTCAAGTCAAAAACGGCAAAAAACATGGCAGTTGTGGATTATTTCAAGTATGCAATGGAGATGAATACCTTGGGAACTGGTTTGAAGGCGAGAAGAGAGGGATTGGTGAACTGAGATACACGAATGGGGCACTTTATAAAGGCGAATGGAAGAATAATCAAAGACATGGGATTGGTGAATACATAGAAAGAGACGGTTATAAATATTCTGGTGAATGGGTTAATGACCAAAGAAATGGAATTGGTGAAGAGATTCTTGCGAATGGTGACAAGTTCAAAGGCTTTTGGCACAGAGACTTGAAACACGGTAATGGAATGTATTATAAGGCAAACAGGTATGAGCTCAAAGCGAAATGGATTAATAACAGACACGAAGGTTATTGTATCATAAGATTTCTGAATGGAGACGTATATAAAGGCCACTGGGATGAAGGAAATCAACCAACTGGAGGAAAATTCCTTTGGAAAAACGGGAACAAGTACAAGAGATTCTTTTCCGCTGCAGAAGCAGAAAGCGCTGAAAGAGAAGGCCGAAGTTTTAGACAAGATCCTTCAGACCTAGGAGACTGGGTAATTAATATAGGCGCATCAAGTTTTGAGTTACAAATTAAGTCGGATGGAGAAGTCTATTTAGGCTCCTTGAAAAACGGAAAAAGGCACGGAAGAGGCAGAAGCGTTAAGGACGACGAGTATGTGGGAGACTGGCTCGATGATAAGCCAAATGGAAAAGGCCAGTATATTTGGGCTGGTGGGAAGAAGTACATTGGATATTTTTTAAACGGACAAAGACATGGAAAAGGAACTCTCGAAATACTACTGAAAAGTAAATACGAAAAAGAAATTGACAGACTTGAGATATTCACCAATGAAGGCATCTACATCCCGCTCTCAGCTTCAAAAGAAGTCGACTTCTGCACTGCTAATCTCCCCTTTACCTTTGCTGACAGTGAAGAGAAATCTCTAAGTTATTTATATGAAGGAGAATGGAAATTTGATAAGAGGGAGGGAGAAGGTGAAGAGATTTGGCCGGATGGCAGCTACTATAAAGGTTTTTATTCCAGCAACACCAGGAACGGGTTCGGCGAGTATTTTTCAAGCGACGGAGAGAATTACATCGGCAATTGGAAAGGTGGTCAAAAAGATGGTGTCGGGGAAATTAAGTGGCCTGATGGCTGTAAATATAAAGGAGAATTTGTAAATGGAGAAATTGAAGGCGAAGGCGAATACTTTCAGAGGGATGGGTTCAGAAATAAAGGAAAATGGAAAGCCGGCAAATTACAAGATGCAGTAGATAAGCACTCTAATCTCAAAATAAGGACTCAAGAAAGCACGATTGAAGAGAACAAAAATCACAGGGCTCAGAGCAAAGAAGAAACCAAAGCAATCCAGGACACTGAATGGCTGTTCGACTTTCTCTCCTCTTCTGAGGATCAATCTCAATTACAGTCGCAACAAAAGAATGGCATATCCCCACAGTTTTGGGAAAATCTCGATCTGATTCAAGGTAGCTCAGATACCTATGTGATACCTCACAAAAGCAAACGAATTCCAATGATCTTTGAAGAAGAAGAACTCTTTCGAAATCCGCTTAATGAGGATTATAAAGACTCATTTGATGAAGAGGAGAATGAAATGCTGCGTAACTGCTGTTTTGTCAGAGTTGAGTACACTGATGGTGACAGATACGTAGGATTCTGGAAAAATGGGACGAAACACGGCCTCGGCAAATGTTATTTTCAAGATAAAGGCGAATATACCGGCTTCTGGATTGCAGGCCGAAGAGAGAAGTTCGGAATCATGAACCTTGCCGATGGAGACAAATATCGCGGAGAATGGAAAGATGACATTATCAAAGGAATCGGAAGATTCGTATGGGAAGATGGCTCAATGTACGAAGGGGAATTAGATGAAGGCGATCCTCATGGGTATGGAACAATAGTCTACCCCGATGGCGATAGATATTTCGGCGAATGGGTCGGAGGAGGCAAAATTGGAATAGGAAAATATGTATGGAGCGATGGAAGTGAACATACTGGGTGGTATTTCAAAGGCGACCCTCATGGCATTGGCGAATCGCGGTATGCAAACGGAGAGATTTACAGAGGTGAGTGGGCAAATGGCTATAAAGAAGGCAAAGGGATGTATACATGGATCGAAGGACGAACTTACAAAGGAGACTGGGTGAATGATGCTCAAGAGGGAGATGGTTTGATGAGGTACCCCGATGGTAGGGTGGTTAATGGAAAATGGAAAGCAGGAAAACCACTTAAAAAGTAACTGAGAGAGGTTCGTTGCAAGTGGGATTTGGAAAGTGTGAGTCCTTACAGATTTATTAGAGATTTAACGATTAGACAGATGTTATTAGTTTATTTATTCGTGCTTACTAATTTATGAACGACCTTATTTCTTATGAGGTAGTTGTTGAACATTTTTTTAGCTGTTAACTCCCTCTTAATCCGCCGGCATCTTTATATTTGAAATATCTGATTTTACACAATAAGTTTTTTCTCTGAACCAATGACTATTTGCTTGCTTTTTGGTTCAATACTCATTTATTATCGATACTAAGGATAAATTTCGAATGAGATGCAAAACTATGATAATATACTTTGTGGCTATATCCGTAAAGAACTTGAAGAATGAGCAAGAGCCAAAACTAAAATCACCCAGAATAAACTTCTCATCATCTGAAATAGAGGATGCCATCACCAGTGAAGAAATAAAATAAATTTGCACTGCATTTCTAGTAAATTTGCAATATTTGAGACTCTCATAAATTTATTCGAAGAACAGAAAGATACATTGCTACATCCACCATGCAGACAACTATTGAACGAATCGTCCAAGCCATGCTTCCTCCCAAGATCATCAATCTTTATAGCGGATTTGAATTGGTGTCAGACTCCTCTTACTACAAAGTTTTTACAGCGAAATCTTGCATCGATGGTTTGAAATACTCTATCAGAGCTTTAGATCTCGAGTCGCAGCTCGTTCAAAGAGACTATTCCACAGCGGCAACACTATTTATCCAAGAAATACTCCGCTTGTGTCTTCGATTGGGTACTTCAGACGTCATTATCATAGAAAATTTCGAAATTTACAAAGGAAAGATCGCTTTTGTCTCTCTACCTACTCTCGATCTGCAGAATCAAGCAAAAGACTTCGTGAAAGCCAGTGATCCAAGCTTGAATATCGAAAGGATGCTCAAAGATATTTTTTCCGACATTCATTTTCTTTACACAAGAATGAATCTTTCTGCGATTCCGATCTATCCAAAAAATCTCTGCCGTCTCGAAGGCACAAGCACATATTTTTTGAGCGACTGGAGCATAGGCCAAGTATCTGACCAAAAAAATTTGTCGCCTACTCCATCGAAGGAGTATTTTGCCTTGGGTTTGATTTCGCTAAAAATCGCTGACATTGAAAACCAAGAGATTGAAGACCTTTTGAAAATTCGGCACGATGGCATGTATTATGCAAGTTTGGAGTTCTTGGTCAAGAAACTGAAGTCGGAGCCTCTGCAAAAGGTGGTCTTTGAGTTACTTCAAAAAGACCCGACAAAGCAGCCTAAACTTGAAGAGTTGGTTAAAAAAGAGCAGATTCTAGCTCAAAAGGAGAAAAGACTAGCTCCAAAGGCTGTGTCGCAGAAACTAAAGAGTGAAGGTATGTGATAAGTTTTAGTGGGATTTCAACTTATATTATGATGTTAGATTCAGGGCTGAGGGTGATTTGGTGTTCGACTTTTACGAATATGATTAGCACCTACGACTTCAAGAGAAATATCACATATCCTTCTTTTAGAGGCACACAATTGATAAGCAACAGTAAAAATTTTCCTTTGTTGATATCGTTATTCACTATCGCTAATTTAGAGGGTGCTTGGACATTTGTGGAGGCGTTACCAGAGTCAAACTGTTTAATATCATTACATCATCATCGAGACAGCTGCGCTAACTTCGAAGTAATCCAATCGGCAAAAAATAATAAGAGAGTTTTCTCTTTCGGAGAACAGGAAGGAAGTAAAGAATTATCACGAAAAACCGAAAATTTCAAAATTGAATTAGAAGTAGGTTCTGGAGACGTGACCTGCAATCTGAAAACAAAGATGGCCGCTCTTATCTCTGTTAAAGATGCTGTTGCGTACCATCTATTTGATGCTGATATGATGACTGTGGTAAAGGAAGCAAAATGGCAAAAGAAGCATCGGAGTAAATATCCAGGCTATTCCGTCATTAGGGCTGACGTTTCTACTGAATATAGACAATATCGAGAGCTTGGATTTCGATGCTGAAGGAAAACGAATCGCCACAATGGATAAAGATGGCCTTTGCGTAGTGTCTGAGATAAATAGTGACTCTTATCTTTTCCATATGGAGAAGATGCAAACCGGATGGCCTTGTAAGTGGAATGATAATCGTAAGACGGACTAATCTTGTATTTTAGGGTGGAATAATCGCTGTCGTTGGAATCCAGTAGTAGGAAGTCCAATCATCGCGACAAAAGTAGAAGGCACGAAGCTAAATTTCATCGATTCTGAGAAACAGGCTCTTCTTCAGAAAGAGAGTACAGCTCTTGACGCAGAATGTATATAACTTTTGAGCTTAAGAGCTAATATAATGATGGTTAGACACTATTTGGTTAGAGTGGAGAAACGATGGGAATTTACTTGCTTCGGGAGGAACAGACAGCAAAGTGAAACTATACGACTATCGCCAAGGGAGAATAGTCAAAACCTTCGATAATCTGCATACTGGTTGGCATTTTTTTTGTTGGGAGAGTATAATTAATCCTTTTAACAGAAGCGGTACAGTCGGTAAAATGGAGCAGAGACGGTAGCTTGCTAGCAACTGCTGGGAATGACAGATGTATCAAGGTGATTGACTTCGAAAGCGGAAAGGTCATATTTAGCGGCAAAACAGCCGATGGAAGTAAAATCATCAAAAAAAGCTTCAAATTGCTGACAAATTTTCATAGAACCCGCGCACTCAGTATGCTTCATGCAGTATTAGTTGAGTTTCTGTAATGGTCTTAAGAAAGGTCATGGCACATCATTTAATTTTCTTCACAAATAGACATATTTATTGCTCATTTAACGAAACGAACTTTAACACAGAATTATTTAGGTAGTTTAAGTAATTAGGAATTAATCAGCTATAATTTGCTGATTCGCATGCTTAGTTGTGATGGACTCAAAATATTGTATTCGAGTCGGAATGTTATTAATTACGTCGTCTCGAGCTGGAATTCAGAACGTACACCAAGCAAAAAAAAAAAAGCCAAAAGTACATTTGTGGAGTAAAAATTACGACAAGAGACTGATTCAAAACAACAGGTGCCAAGGCGAAGTTAAAATCTCAAAATTCTTCACTCCAAGAAAGAGCATCCCTATTGCCATCGCGTTTAACCTCTTGAGGCATTGTGGAAGTTTCTCCAATAACTTAAGTGCCAATTTAGTAATTAATTTTTTCCTGATTCTTAATACGCGTTTATCGGTAGATAGCATTTCGGTATATTTGATAATTGGGATTTGTGGGTGGTTTTGAGGATAGAATACGCCTTATCTCTCTAGGCTAAGAGATCTGGTCAGCGACTAAGGCCTTTATTCTGTTGCTAAGGCTTTCACTGCCTTGGATTTGAAAGGAAGAAAAAGAAAAGGAGTTAAATTATCTTCTAAGAACAAGCAGTATTAACCCACCTTTGCAAATTTTGCAATAGGTATTGCGAGTGAAAAACTAAACAAGACTAGGCATGGGGAGAAGCGTGGAACAAATTATATTAGCTCTTTCATAGATGAATTACTGATGAAATGGTTAGATACTGATATGCTTGCCTTGCGTTGATAGTATGAACATATTGTTTACATACTTTCAAAGAGCAGTACTTCTTGAAATTGTTTGAAAATTTCAAGTTAATAAAGAAAAAAATGAAGCAACTACAGAGGTAACAGGACCTGGACTTGAATTAATTTGAATCTATCTCACATTGAGCGCCTCTAGATGATACCGATGCCATTATTTATACATATTTTTTTAGTGCCTCATAGTTAGCGCTCCTTACGAAGCATGCAATTATAGGATTTATTTCAACCATCTAAGCAAAAAGTTATAAAAGCAGAATTCGGTTATGATTATTAAAAATCGAATTTCTGAACCTTATTTTTTTTTTGAATAAAAGCAGTTTGAGTCCGAATCCTGGTATTTTGAAATGTTGAGAGAAATAAAAAGCTACTAGCTTAGGTTCCAAAATAAAGCCTCATTGGTCAAAGCCGATCTAATAATTCTAATGATTCAGATAACCGAGCCTACTGCGTTGGTTCTTTCATTTCTGGTAACTAGAATAAATACCAGTCTTCACAATAATTTGTAGTAACCAATTAATGGTACGCATAAAAAGTTTAAAATACATTCAATTTCTGTTTCGTGAGCCCGATTCAATTTTAAATCGTATTTTCTAAAAATAAACGCATTTTATAAAAGAACATTAACGTTGCGTGCTTTCTATTCTAATATTAATGGGCATATAAAATAGATTACATAAATAGAAGCTGAGTCCACATAATTAATAAACATTTTCAAAACATCAAGTTTAGAATTACCTCTCAAACCTCGATAGTTCACTTAGCCAATGATCACCTCAAATATCCATTACCATGACAGTGCTTATCGAAAAATGAGCAAAATAAATACTTCTCGCATGCTTATTTCACTGGACAACTACCGATCCTCCCAAAATCTCAATCACTACGTCCCTAAGTCTACTCTAAAGCCGGCTTCAGTTTCATTCTCATTTTCGGAGCCCATCTTCAAGAAATCAGACTTTCTCTAGCACGAAAATCACTTCATAAACTCAACGAATCCAAAGAAGTTGATTTCACTTTTGATCGAAAATTTTCAATCCAAGCTTATCAAGAGCGATTTACTGCCAAAAAACTTAATAAGCAGCTCTACCAAGCCATCTCTGACATTAAGACCACCATTAACTTTGAAATGTATACTCCAGGTTCCAAAGACATGAAACTCTTCGAACGATTTATTCGAAAAATAAAAAATCAAATTGGACTCGGAGTCATTAAAATAAAAATCGCTTCACCCGAAGACCTTCATAGAATCCAGGATTTTCTTAACAATTGCTTCGGAGAACAACGCCATAAAAAAATCCGGCTTGAAATCTGCATTGATTTGAACTTCCGGTTCACTCAAATTATTCACTTGTGGTTCAATTATTTCCAAAAGTTTGGAACTGATTTTTGCAAAGGGATTCATAAGGCTTATTTCATCCAAAAAGACTTTCTCGAAGCCAACTGCCTCCCTCAAATCTTCCAAATTATCAGTAAACTCGACAGCAGCAACGACCATTTCACCTATTCGCTGCTGACCTCGGATAAAGATGAGGTTGAGTCCGCGACAACAGAGCTCAGAGCTCTCAATGATTTCATGAAGGTTCTAAAAAATCCTCGCATATCAATCGATTTAAGAGAAAACGGGTGCTCCCTTGGAGGAGATCATTTGATCGAGGTGTCGCCTTACTGCGAAAATCTGACATTTGAACTCCAGAACAAAACTGAGCCTCAACACATTAAAATTCAAGGAGAACTAAAGCACTTGAGAGTGCTTCGACTAGATATCAGAGGCTCGGAGAACTGGAACCATTGTAACAATATCGTTTCCGCTGCCCCTGCGTTGGAAGAACTCGAACTCATCAGCACTGATGAATCGTTTCAATTTTTTGAAGCTCTTAACAAAGTCCTCAAGACAGTAAGTCGATCAAATCTTTTCAAGTCACTCGACTTACAACTCCTAGCCAATTTCAATCATTACGAGCCAGATGTTTTCTCGAATCTTTACGACATTAAAGGTTTAAGGACGTTAAATCTGAGAATTGATTATAATAAACGTAAATCTGAAGAATTTGAAGAAGTGGAAGAGTGTAAACTCACTGATGATATTCACTCTTCAAAGACTCACACAGACTTCCTTGAAGATGTTTTAGTGCGCCTTCAGCAGGTCAAGACGCTAACTTCATTTGCGTTTGAAGCCGAGAAAGCTGGTGGAGACTGCATCCCCCTTCTGTTGGATGTAATTCAGAGTAACAAAGGCCTTGAGCGCGTGAAATTGACACTTTTAAATCCAAGTGTTCATCTCAGTGACTTTGAAGAATTGATTGAAGTCTGTCGGAAGACCTTACCGATGAATGGGAGTTTAGAAATTGAGTTGCTCAAACAGAAAAAAACGTATTTCAAAGAAGATGTTATTGATGAAGTTTTCGAAACTACCGGGATAGTAAAGTCATATAGCCTGACAGAATGTACGGTTAGAGTTTGCTATCGAGACTTCAGCACAGACATTGGACTTTTTTAAAAAATCTTTCTTAGTTTATAGCAATAAGTCTAGCAATCTTGCTCCATGAAATTAAGTAGTATACATGATATTGTGATGTTCAATATCAATTATTCATATTCTCTTCAAGAAACGGTTTGCATGAATTTCAATTCAGAGTTTGTCAAATTGTTCTCTTGTTAGGTCAGATGCATTACTACAATAATTCATTGTTACAATTACTTGATATGTATGATTGTATTTATGACTGTTTAAATTTATGCTAATGTATTTAGTGTGGTTTTTTCCTTTAAATGGTATAAATTTTTTTGTTGTTTAGATCACGACGACTTTTCCTTATTAAGCGCATTCGTTCATCTGACTTTAGGGTCTGCTCTTAGCACTTAAAGGATGATAGTGTCTATTGCGAATCAGTTCCTCGAAATTTTCAGCTTCTTATTTACTTCAAACACTCAATTTAGGCAGAAGCCAGCTAAGTGAAACCTGTGCAGAATATTTGAGCAAAAATAAAACTTGGATTCATCTAAGCCTGTACTGGATTTAAGCATCGATAAAAAAGAAGCAAAGCATTTGAGCGCCAGTGAAACTTGGACGAAAATTAACATGGTTTAGTCGAATTCAACACTGTAGAATAGCACTCATTACATTTAGGGCCTTGCAGAGATCGTGGAAGTTTACAATTGCTGTGAATTTAAAATAAATTAATTTGAGATGCAAGTATCTTGACCCCTGATATTGTAAATTATTTCATTTTACCGTTTTCTTAAACAGTAACTGATGCCATTTGAGTTTATTTCCGAAAATATTGATGATTCAAACAAAATAACATACTTTAGTTACGTACTTTTTTGCTTAGGAATAGTCTGAAGTTTACAAAAGGATGAATAATCTTGCGGCAAAATTGAAATATATCAATTCTCTGCAACTTGGATTCGTTGAGAAAAATCAGAACTTATCCCTCATGGAACAATTAGTAAAAGAAAAGAATTGTAAAGCTTCTAAGGTGCAAATATTGTATGTAAAAGAAATGCCATAATAATATTGTTTCGTTAGGTAATTAATAATAAATTGTAAGATGCTATTGTATTTAGCATAAATATTATTGATTTTTGCACAAAGCATTTATCAAGAGCAAGTATCAACATTGACAAGTTATTGTATTATTTGTGCAAAAGCCGTGTAGGTATATGGCTCGTAAATCAAAATCTTTCTCGGAGAAACGTATTTGAAGTGCACGAATCCCATAGTTCCCAATGATTCTGTGTGAGGTGATAATATTTAGCAAAGAACTAAATTTCATCATAAATCTATCCTTGAAAGGAGTAAGTTTTTGATTGCAACTCATTTGTTAAATTTTCACAATAGACATAAAGCTGGAAATATGCTATGGAGTTTCTAAGCTGCACTTGTACTGAGCTTCGCCTTGAGACTCTTTTAGGCAGGCCTTTTATCCATAAGTTCTTTCGAAGTGGGAATTTATTGCTTTGCTTTGAATATTTTAAATTGAGGAAATTCATAACAAAAATTGAGTCTAGTCTTCATGGCAGCTTTAAAGTAACCTCAATTTGACAAGAGCCTGCAGCAAATACAATCGAAAAGGCTGGTTTCCTAAAGCCAAATTCCTGTCGATATTTTGCAAGCTCAAACTTGTTTTTCAGAGATTAATATGATCACGACAGATATATCAATCTCGATGCGAGGAAGAAAATCAAAATATTGCAAATCTTGAGTCACGTCTTAAATAAACTTGAGATCAATAATGTTAATTTCTCTCCAAAATTTTTTTTTTGTGAAATCTGATGACATGTGCTATTGCTTATCCGGGTTCCTATTCTTGTTGCAAACCTAACAAAATATTCTGAAAAAATTGAATCCTTCAAGAAAAGAGAAAAAATTTATGTTTCTCAGCTCAGGGTGATTTGACCCTCAATAGAACTCAGGTAGGATGACTTCTTCAACAGCTTCGTAAGTGATTTGGCTATTAGGGATCCACATTGTCCCGATTTAAGAAAGAAAGAAAAAAGAATACATCCTCGATTACAAGATAAATTTATTGGGGTTTGATAGAGTTGAATTTGCACAAACAATCAGGTTTCCTACCTCACTTGGTTATTTTCGCGACAAAGTTTGCTCAAGAGAAATTGCTGTTAATAGAGCATTAAATTTTAAATGAAATCGATTCCTCAATTATAGTGAAAGATCGATTCATGACGATAAAAGGCCAGAAGGCATTAACATTTTATAGCTCCATTAATAGCAGAGTTACATAAATTGAATTATACATTCTCTCAAGAATAAATCTCAGGAGATAAATGAATCAGCAAGATAAAAAGTCGTCAGGTCATTATCAAGATAAGTCGATAGCTAAGAGGACAGCAATCCTCTATGGGGTATCCACTTTAATCCGAACGGGAGGTTTCCAAGGCTGCTGCTTTTGTAGACTAATTTCAACTGACTCCTCTGCAGAGTCTTTTACCAAGTTTAGCTCTTCCAAGAATGTATTAACATATTGAAAGGTTGGATTAATTCCACCCGATTCGCAGGCTAATTTAAGATATTCCATCGATTGCTCAAAATTTCCTAAAGCACCACATGCATGTCCGATTTTGTTCAGCACTTTGGTGGTCTCAGGATGATTCTTTCCAAGTCGTTTTTCATTAATTTCTAGTGCTCTAGCCAGGAACTCTGTTTGCTTTTTGTGATCGCCTAAAGCTCCATAAGTATTTCCGAGATTCGAGAGCTCCCGACTAGTTCGAGAATAATCTTGATACAAAATCTTATTTTTTTAAATGCAATTTTAACGTTTCTCCTTATAACCAAGGAAGTAGTTTATTTTTCCTCTCACTATAGACAACTTTGAATAATTAGGACTAGGCTATTTGAAATATAAACAATCAAAAATTTTCAAATAGAATCAGTTTTCCCTCGACATCCGATTTGTTCTTTGTTTGTTGCTCCTCACGAACCTCTTGGGCGACATCCAGAGTTATATCGCTGAAAATTTGACGTTTATAGTTACTTTCTTGCTTACGAAATTCTTTAGCTTGGAGAGTCTGGCAATTTTCTTCATGTTTAGTCAAAAAAGCCTTCCATGAATACATTTTTATATGGGAATGTTTTGAAACTGCCGCCAGTTCCAGCTTCTTTTAATCTTTGCTCAGGGCATTAAAGATCAACTCTACCATGAATCTCTTCGAAAAAATTTATAAACCTTACAGTCAATCCTCAGCCTTCAATTCTCTGATGAATTTTAAATGGTGAGCCTTGATCAGCAGATAAGTTTCTGCATCTTGCGTTGTTGTTCTCTGAATAATCAGCTTGGCATTTGTGCTTGACAATTGAAATAATATTACAGGAGGAGAACAGATTGGCTCTTCTTAGGAGATGTATTCGAGCACTCTGCTCGCCTTTTTTCTCGCTTAATCATATGACGTATATAATTTCTTCCTGTATTCATAATAATTTATTGAAGAAGTATGTGAAATCTATCAACTTCAAAAAACTCAAAAATCAAACTCGAAAAAAGTTACTTAAAGCTTCAAACTAACAATGAAACTATTCAAATTTTCAATGTAAATAAATCCGTTAATGGTGCTTTCTCCTGGTAGTATATGGATAGCCTTTAATAAAAGCTGTGAATTGAAGAGTTTACTCTTAATAACTCTTAATACTAATTCATGTAACTCAGATAATTTGCAGGCTTTTGTCGTCTTTAATTAGTTACGAGCCATTTTTAACTGAACTGAAAAGGACAAATATCAAATTTCCTTAATTTCCATCCTCTTCTTGAGAGAGCTCCTCGTCCGCTTTTTCTTCTGACTTTAGGTTTTGGAACTCTTTTTCAGCCTCCTTCTCAATATCATATTCGAGCTCCCAATCGTCCTCGCTTGGTATATCTTTGCTCGACTCTTTTGTCATGTTATCCATCATCTTCATAAACATCTCATTTATCTCTTTCTGATACTCCTTCTTCTGCTCTTTTGTGGTTTTGCGGCCTACTCTAATATATTTCCTCAGCTCAGGATCATCAGGATTCTCTCTTGCAATTTCGATAACCAGATCCTTCTTTTGCCAACGATGCAATTTGGACAAGTGCTCAGGGGGTATGTTCTTTTTATACTTCAGAATGAATGCCTCCATAGCACTATTATCAAGCGTTCTCAAATCGGAATCTGTTCCCGTAATCATATTCGCTTTGTCATTATCCTTTTTTGTACTTTGGTCCTTATCATATCGCGAGGTTTTCATTGGAAACTTCACATAGGAGTACCCACCGTGCCCGTTAGTTGGATCTCCAAAACCAGTCAGATATAGTCTTCCTTTCTTTTGCTTAGCGTCAGAGAAGCTCTGGCTGAGATTCCAAGCAGTCAACTGTAGCTCTTCTGCGATATATCGAGCCAATAGACATTTTTTTGCTTTTTCTTCCTCAGTGAGGTTGGGATCTGCCTTAATTTTCTTAATATATTTCAGCTTCACAGTGTTGATCTTATCGCAAGACTTGAGCTCTTCGAGTCCAAGATTTCTGAGTCTCACACGACTTGTGTGCATACGTTCATACAGACACACGTCATCTGGTTTCATTGTCCCTTCAGTGTTCTCGTTATCCGCCTTGTCTTTGTTAAATGTGAATTTTTTGCTGTCATCGGGATCTTGCTCTCCACCGAGCTCTCTGATTTGTTTTCTCAGATTATGATCATTGTAAGTTGGGAATATCCTGCTAAGTTCACGCAAATCCACGCATTCACCCTTTTTAAACTTGTCTTTTATCACAAATTGAAGGCATTTCTTTAAAAAGTCCTTCAGCGCCCGAGATTGAGGAGTATAAACTTCTCGCCTGGGTTCTATCTGGCCAACAGTGTACAAGTTTTCTATTTTTCTCAAGTAGAACCTTGTGTAGCCTTCATCGGTTACACGCCGTACAAGCACAAAATCGGTAGTTCTGGGCTTCTGTGGGAAAATAGGAGCAGCATATAAGTTGTTTTCGAGTACAGAACATCCTATGTACTTCTCATTGGTTATATTTGCCATGAGTGGCAGTCTCTCGGAATTAGAATCAGTGATTAAACGAATGACTCCGTTAGGTCCTAGTTTCTCATTGATATGGTCATAGAACTTCTTATTATTCTCAGTTCGTTCGTTATTCTTGCCTTCAGACGCCTTTGGGTTCTCAGGTTGGGCTTCAGGTTGCGAGTCAGAAGGCTTCTTGGACTTGAGCTGGTTGACCACTCGGTCGGGGTGCACAAATTTCAAGATTCTACTTGCCATACCAACGTTAGGGATGATAAGCGGAGTCTCCTCGATGAATTCAAAGAGCGCGAATGAGCCTTCCCGCAGAGACAGTCTCTTTTGGTTTTTGAAATGCTCGAAGGATGCTACAATCTTGGTCTTGTCTTCTTCCGCTCCTTGACGTTTTTGACAATCCCAACTTTCCAAGTCAGTCTTTGCTTATCTCTCTTTTGTGTGAGGGTTGGTCTGTGGAAGTCAGGAAACTCTGAGTCTTTCACTAAAAATTCGTTAAACTCAAAGCTTTCTGCGACTCGAGAATCTTGAATGGGCTCCAAGCGTGCGTTGTTCAGAATATCTATTTCGAAAGTTCCGAGGATGTTCTTAACAGCCTTATTATTGGTACAGTTGGTATTCTTTTCAACTCTAAACCTAGGATCGTTCTCAAGCATCATCTTGATGTTTTCGATGTTTTCTGGATCCAGTCCTTGCTTCACAAGCTCAATCCTAATAGTGTTTTTGATATCAATTAAGTCCTTCGAATTGAATCGTTCAATTCCAGCGATATCTAGCTCTTTCTGTTGTTGAGCCGCTTCTCTAGTTTTATCAGCTTGAATTACGCCGTTTGATTGTGTTCCCTGAGCTGTTCCAGCCGACCCTGCAGGAAGGTTAGGATCAGTGACTGCGACAGTTGGGACGGTTCGTTTTGATTGAACCTTCTGCGAGCCAAAGACGAAAGGATTAATATTTTGATAGAATAAACCGCTGTCGTTGAGATCGATCAAAATGCTGGAATAATCCTTCTCTAACTCCTTGGCTGGAGGCTTCTCTGCAAAGAACTCTTTCCATGAGCCTTGCAGCAGATGGTTATTGCAATAAATCAGGTCAAGATTGTTCGTGTTAATGTTGACCTTCCCAAATTGCTTGCTGATCTTGATTCTTTTGTTTGCATTGCTAACCGCGCCTTCGTTTCCTGGATCCTGAGCGATGTTCTCATCTTCTTCATACTCAAAGACGTTTTTCCCGAGATCCCTCCGAAAGGGTACTTGAATTGAACCTTCATCATAGTACTCATTCTTGGGCTTTTTCTTATGGATTAAAGTTCCTCGAGATTCAATATCCATTTCAGAGTGATGTAACTTTCCTTCAAGTTTGTTCCGGAAGAGAGTCGTCTTGAATTCTTGAAGGTACTGTGAATCATCGGCCTGATGTTCCTGCATATAGATTTGAGTGTTGACCACTTCATCCATGACTTTAGACTTTTCGGTCAGCATGTCCCCAAAATTTCTCATTTCATCGCCCAGATCCCTGTTGTCTCGCTGGACACTATCCAAATGGTCTAAGAAATGATGGAGAGACGGAGTTTCCGATCTGTTGGGAGTTCCATCATGTAAATTCATTGTTCCACTTCTTTGATACGACCTATCGCTATGCCGACTTGCGCTTTCCATCGCAAGAGACGTCTTCAAAAACTGAGATCCACCAACACCAGCTGAATAAGCAGCTGCATGCGATTTTTTCGAGGATTCATATCGGATTTCTTTCTCCAATTCGTAGGTCGAGGTGCTCAGAAACGGCCGCATTTCACGCAAAAGCTGTTGCTTCAAGCCTGAAAACCATTCATTCGAATTCACCAACGCGTGTTTAGGATATTGCTTCATTTTATCAAAAGGATCAAACACGTCTTTTTTCAGCCTGAAATCATCTTGAGGCTTCTGAAAGCTACGTTTCGATTCCATGAAATTCAGCTCTCCTTGGCGCTTTCTATTAAATTCCTGAATCTTTCGCTGCCTTTCTTTTTCCTGCTTCTCAACTGCCTGCTGAAATAGATCGATGTACTCCTTCTGCTTTCCAGCATCTGACTTCTTTGTGTTTTGCTTCAGTACTTGATCAGGGTCTCGAATAAACTCTTCGAAGGCGTTCTTCACAAGGCTGTCGGCAATGATACGATGTTCCGGATAAAAGAGATTTGAAAATCTGTAAATATTCTCATTTTGGTTGCCTGGAAACACTCCAAGCACTTCTTCGACTTTAAAGTTCTCTGGAATGGGCTTACGCTTACAAATGAGCTTTTGTGTAGTAATTTCCTGCTGAGGCAGCTGCTGACTTTGAGGCATTGTTGGTTTTTCTGGTTCATCAAAGTTTTCGTAATCATCATCGTCATCTCGGGCGATCTTTTCAAAAGCATTGAATTCCATGCTATCTTCCCTTCCAGACCTGTTTCTGATATTCTGTTTTATCCTCTTCTCTTCATCTGAATCGATTTTGATCTCATTTAAGTCCTCTTCATCCGAATCTACAGTCTTTGACTGTTTTTCGGCGCTGGCTTGATCATCTTGTCCGAAATTTTCTCCAGTTATCTTGTTTAGGTCGATATCTTTGGATAGGATGTCGAAGGCTCCGCGGACGTCCTCCGCGATGCCTCCGAACATGAAGCTTAGCATATAGTTTTTGCTCATTTAGATTTATTTCTTTGTTAAATAAAATAGTTCGACTTTCCTTAAATATACCAACAGCTAGAGAATAATGATAAAAAGGCTACTTCAAACAGAATTCTGAAATATCAAAATTTTGGATTGGGTTTGCATTTCAAAACAAATTCGGTTCCTTTTGATTTTCAATATTTATAACTTAAGCTAAAGAAAGTAAGTATATGACCAGAGCTTATTGAAACAATCCAATCCTAATCATAATAGCACAGAAGTGAGCTCAATTTCAATTTCGTTTTGCCGATACTGTCTGAAATTGAAATATCCGAAGGAGCATTGCTAATATTAGACCTCTAATCTATTAAAGGTCTATTTAACTGATGAAGGATTTAAATTTTAGATGAAACTCACAGCCTTTTGACAACACAACTTGGACTAACCTCCAACCTCTAAATTTGGGATGAAACAAGATTGCTGTTGAAGAAGATACTGGGTTTGGGTTCCAAATACTCAGTAAATATCATTTTAGTTCTCATATACTTAATTATTCATGATGCCCCTTTCATATTAAATCTCTTGTAAAAAGCATTTTACCCTTGCTCTTCACAATTTCCTTCTCTTTTCCCAGCTTCTGTATTCCATTATGAATCGGATAATTTTATATTGGCAGAGGAACTATTTTGGGAATTCTTTTTGGAGAGCAAAGAATTGAACCTTGATTAAACCAGCCCTTTTTGAACGGTCTAGCAACAGTCAGTAAGTGTTTTGGCCGTGGATAATCCTTCAGCATCATAAACAGAAGAAACGGAATGAACATAAGAAGCTAGGTCAAAAAAAATCGACTTCAATCGCAGGGGGTCCAAAAATAAAATCTTCCTGAGCTAATTACCAGATTGTCTTTTTTCTCAACTTGGATTCATAATGAAACTGTATGTCGACATCGTGAGTAAAATTCCAAGAGTAATTGCTAATTAACTCGCAAATTCATAATGAATGACACTAATGTATATATTAAAAGTTGATAAGAAAATATATCACCTAGCCTCTTTGCTCTTATGATTGGATTTCAGCTCATCATGCAAAATTTAAACGCAACAAGATGATAAATAGTGCATTTCAATTGAAATTTGGTTTATACTAAAGAAAAAAACCAATCAACACCAAATCTTCGAGAAAATGCGAATTATAAACAGCCTTCTGTGGTTTTAGTTTTCTTGACCAACATATTGTTCCAAGAATATTTTGTGATTTGTGGGAGATGATTTTCATCTTTAAAAAGTCATTCAGATGTTTTTGAAACTCATATCTAGCCACTAAGAATTTAGGCTGCTAGAGTGTAAGTCCATAAAAATATATCATGCACTGAGATCTCATACCGAGGATATCCGAAAGAAAGAAGAATTTAAAAATTTGTTATCTAACATAAATACGTTGCTTTCCTCTGTGTCATTAGATTTAATCTTTCTTTGGAGTCCCCGCAGTCTACTTGGGTGGTATTCAGAATGATATTGTTGAAAATTTCACGTCTGTAGTCATTTTTTTCTTCCTCCTTGAAAATGAGGCAATATTCTTTGTCTGTTCGGGAAAATGCTTTCTAGTGAGGTCTGAAGACAATGCTCTGAAAAACGCCGCTGGTTCCCTTGGAAGCTTTTCTCGAGCGTTAGATATAATTCTCTCATGATTCTCTTTGAAAATGCTGAAAAGTCTTCAAATACTCCTTTCTGTCTCATTTTCAATCCTCACTTCCCTTCTGGTTTTCTCATTATAAGAGCTAGTGGGAATAAGTTGTTCTTTTGCATGGCTTTTGCATGGCTTTTGCTCTTTTGTTTTTTAACATTATGATAACATGAGAGCAATTAACGTTTGTTGGGTTTGAATTTGCTGAGCCTGCTCTTGATTTTTCGATCCCTACGGAAAGTGTATCTTGGCGAACGTCGTTTCTTCTGCTTCCAATATCGCGGCCGTTCAAAAATTTATAGAATGTAATTTATTTAAAGCTTTTCTATATTTCTGAGACTACTGAGCTGCGATCTGAAAAAAATGGACGTTGTGGGGCTCTCCAGGATGGATAAATCGCTACTCGGGGACAAAAATTCTCTTTTTTCCCTCTTGGTATTTAGATTTCCAAGAGATTTTCGCGTCATTCTCGAAAATTCAAAGATCTAATAAACCATCGCAGAAATGAAAATAGTTTTCTTCTATTGTTGAGGATGTGATTTTCTTTCAAAATGGCATTTTTCTTTGACACTTTGTAGATGTTGTCAGAGAGATTTCCTTTAAAATCATTTCTTTGTAGATTTTTTTTTTCTGAAGCACACTGTTGGGTAGAATATGCCCTGGATATAGTCATGGATTGAAGTTCTGCTGGTTACCAGATTTTCCGACTGAGTTTGTACCTGCCACGATACAATCGAAAAATTCTTTTCGATTGCAAAATCTCGAAATTCCGTTCCAGAGAAAATTCCAACAGCACTTCCGTAAGATCATACCTGATAACAAGAATTCTTTCCATCTTATTGAATATTTTTGGTGTCTGAATTTGTTGGCATTCCTTCTCTGGTAAAAAATTTAGTCACAGTTAGTAATATCAGGCTTCTACCCGGCTCGGGTAATTAGTTGAGACTTTAGATAGCCACAAACTAAAAATTTCAGAGAGTTCCCAAATTAAGACTCCGACTAGTTAAGTAATTGATTAATAGTAACAAAATTAAATTTATTTACTCTCAAATCTCAAAAGAAGAAAATCAACAGAAAACAAGAAAAATGCTTCCAAAAAATAATGAAAAAGAGGGTTCATACAATCTCCTCGACGAGAAATCAAAACAATTGCAAGATGAAACGCGTGGAGACTCCCTAAAGAAATCATTAGCAATCATCGGTATTACATTTTTTGTCGCAATCATTAAATGAACCCTTTTTTGAATAGAAAACATCCCTTCACAGCCGAAGTTGCTCGCGTGGTGTTCACGAATGAATAATAAGATTAGTATTGTTGATCTCGAAACGAAGCAAGAATTTGCTAATTTCGATGGAGTGAAACTCAACAAGACAGGTAGTATTTTTTAGCCTTTCATTTCTGATTTAATTCGATCACAATAAATCAAGGACAGAGCCATACTCATGTAAAAGAGATTGCCAATACAGGACTTCTTGTTTCGATTCACCACAACGAGTACGAATCCGCCAATCTAGAAGTATTCAATGTCTCTCAGAAAGGGCGAACTATGAAAATATATTCTTTTGAGAAAGTCTCTGGAGGTAGAATCTTCAGTAATTAACATCTCCCCCATATTTTCTACTTTCTAGTGACTGGCAAAGGAGATGTAACATTTAACGCAAGAAGGAACTTTCTTGGAGCAATGTGTGTTGGAGAGAAGACAGCTTACCATCTGTATCATTTTGGCGCATATAAGTCCGATGGCATTGTAAAACTCATCCGAAAATCAAGTTGGCACTCCCAATATAGTACCGACAGAGGTAATTAATAGATTTATTTTCCATTGCAGATTCATGTTCATCTTTGTATCCAGATAATCACATCACCAGCCTCGACTTTAACCCTAATGGAGAGACTGTAGCAACTTTTGACAGGTATGGGACGTGCCTAATATCAGATGTAAACACTGACAGCTATCACTTCCACATGCCATTGAGGAGAAGCGGTAAGTAATAGATTTGAATATTTCTAATTTTCAAATTCCTCATTCTATCATGACTAGACGTATTCCTCTCTTATAATTTCTTGACAGCATTAAATTCGCTTATTCTTATAATTGCTCTTTAGATAATACTGCTCGTTGCAGATGGACCACTAATCCTGATGAGCCACTATTATTTGTCAAGTATGATCGGAAATTCCTCAATATCCTAGATACTGAGAAGAAAGCTTTCATTTTGAAGGGTCCATTTGAAATTGAACCAAATAGTAAGTACAACAAATTTTTCATTTTTATTTTTCCTCTTCTTCTTTCAATGGGAGAAAGAGGATTAATCTTATATTAATTTTACGTCTTGAACTGATTTATTTTTGGTAATTCTCGTTTGATTTGACATTCCTAACTGCTAGATTGGACGTACTGGATTGATGTATGCCAAAGCGATGGAAATATGTTGGTTGCAGGTGGCTGGGATAAAAATGTGAAGATATTTGACAAAAGAGAATCAAAGATTGTCCAAACTTTTGATGGCATTCACAAAGGTAATGTCTCTTTTTTTTAATATATCATTCCTGACTTCCAATTCCTATAATATAGATTCTATCTCTTGTGTGAGATGGAGTCCAAGCGGTGATATGATTGCGAGTGCTTCCGCTGATACGACAGTAGCACTATTGGACTTGAAGACTGGGAAAAAGCTTTATACTGGAAAAACCTCGGATGAGAGTAAACTTCCACTGCTTGATTTATAAAGCTATTTGATTTCTTCTTAGAATATGCTATGTCAGTCTGTTTCATTTAAGAAAAATCAATGCTATTACTCACATGAGGGGAGGTAGCCATAAGAAGAAGCAATTTGGGAGAATAATCACTGCGGCTACAATGAATTATAAGAAGGTTTTAGACTATTTATCACAGCGATTATCACTATTCTTCTTTATTTTTCAGAATATCATCATATATTCGAACTGAGAATTTATACAAAAAACTAAAAATGAAAATATTTTGAGTTTGCTTCATTTAAGTAATACGAACCTAGCTTTCCAATTATAAACGAACATAAACTAAATAGTAGACATTAATTTTAGTTGAGCCACAAAAAGCAATCCCTTGAATAGGAGGAAATTGAGACCATTTCACCTTTAGGTTATATAGCTTGCTTTTAATAAGCATTCCTTAACTTTGATGGTTGAGCCTTTTGACATGAAGATCAACCTATGGCTCATCATGCTTTTGGATCAGAAAATCCATTATCTTATCACGGTGACGAGTCAGAGCGCTTTGCTTTTGCTTCTATTCACCAAATTTTAAGATTAACTTTATCTGGATTAAATTGTATGAAATTTTGTCAAAACCAACAGGGAATTCAGTTCGTTTAGGGGTATATTCCACTGCTGCGAGTTAGTCAAAAGATTCTTTCATTTATAGAAGCAAATGTCGAAATATATCTTCATTAATCAGAAAAAAGGCAATTTAATATTCAGCAGGGATTTTCCAACCATTCCAACACAATATATCTAAGTATCTTGGCATAAAATTATGAGAAATAGTCTTAATTTGCGCTTTCGCTTGCTTTCGAGACAAATGAAGACTAATTTGTTTCGGTAGGAAACGGTTCGGGTCAAGACTGAATTGGAAGAGAACTAAAAGGCGACTCAGGACAGCAGAAGCCATGTCCAATTCCTATTTTGATAATTTTGTGGTCGTAAATACCTTGCTAGTCACCTCAAGGAAAAAATCTACTTAGTTTTATCTATTTTTGATTTTCCATATCAAAGTCCAAATTAATCGTATGAGAGAGCTTAATTTAAGGTTTTGTTTTTCTTTAACTAGCTGAACGAACCTATTTTCAAAGTGTAAAATGAATAAGTCCCTCCGGAGAAATTTCAATTTATTGCTGTTTCGATCTCAAAAAAAGTAAACTAAGTTATAGATTTCCCGCTTTCCTTAGTTTGATGCAAATGATAGATCCAACAAAAATTTTCTTCTCAATTTTCTACGGAATTAGAATTTTTAGTGACTTCAATACATTTGCTTTTGTCGTCTGCTGGAATGTGAAATGTCTCAATTTTCGTATTATCTATAGCTGGCCGATGCCCTTGGCACCACGCTTCAATACTTTCTATAATCTTCAATCCTCGAGGAGTTCGAGCGATCTGTTGCGCTGAGTGACCTCCAAAAAACCTGATCGAAGTATCCATTCTTTCGTAGTCATCTGGAGAAAGCGAATGCGTGATATCCACTCTTTCAGGTGTCGTTGAAATTTTTTTCGTGAGTAGCATTTCTGGAGTCTTCGGTGTTTGAGCTTCGAGTTCGGCAAGAGAAATCGGCTTTACTTGTTTTCTTCGTTTGAGCTTATCTCTGAGAGATTTGTAAAAGGCAACTAATAACTCCAAGACTTGAATGAGAGTGAGTAAACCTCCAGCTAAGGTTGAAATAATAGCGAAGGCGATAAACGCAAAACCAATCTCATTCCTTGTTGTTGGGTCGA
>ENA-UOTZ01000354-UOTZ01000354.1-compost-metagenome-genome-assembly--contig:-NODE-354-length-39142-cov-6.855702_pt1 | contig 39142 bp, 28 predicted proteins | sample MGYA00238144_ERZ746983 | MGnify/ENA primary metagenome ERZ746983 (study PRJEB28759, sample SAMN06268863) | compost metagenome | isolation source: single cell | place: USA: California, Emeryville, Joint...
GAATTGATTCAAGATTAAAGTATTGTATTAGGATAAATATCATCTAATCCTGGGAATTCAACTCGCACCAAGATCGTTGGAATATGAATTCGGATTTTTTGTGGATAGGAGAATGAGAGTTTGCAACAGTTTTATTAAGATCCCAGTCTTTGAATTATCTTGTCTTCAAAACGTTAACTGAATCAAGGTACTGATTTTTTTCTGTGTACTTACATGAGGAATCATTTTAAATAATTTGTATTTAGTTATGCATGCGTCTTTTTGCTAAACTCTAGAAAATCGCACAGTTTCCTTTAAAAATAGCTCAATTCAAATTAGATAATTCCTCTGAAACAAATCGAGGAAGGTAGTGATCATCACTAATAAATGAAAATAGAAATTGTAAATTGGTTGTTGGTTTTCTGGTATTTTACTTAATACCTAGCTTCGAGCTATTCAATGAGTACAATCTTTCCCACGTTTGTTAGATGAGAGTTGGATTGTTTTGCAACCAAATTAAAAGCAACGCTCATTCAAATAAAATGCGAAAAAATCCATTAATCCATTGAATTAAGGTTCAATTTTATTTAATATTGTGAATTGAAGTCGAGCATACTTTCGCATCAGCTCTATTCTTCACTTCTCACATTTTCCTTTTAATACCGTTCTAATCCTTTTTTTGACACTTAATTGATTAGCATTTAACTCATAAATCCGCACTCTTCTTCCAAATGAATTTTGCTTCTGAATTCTTTTTAGAAATGGAATTCACTTAGCCATGTGGAGTGCTGGAAGCATATTTTTCATTTAAAGTTCCAAGAATACCAGAGATTCACTTAGTGTATTTCTCAAGGTAATTTGCTATACCTTAAATTCAAGAAATTTAGATAAATAGTGAACAGATAATACAATTTCGCATTGGAATTTAAATTTCAGGTATTCATCCCATATCAATAACGAGAGAAGCCTTCAAACTGAAGTGAATCGTGAAGAATTGTATCTTCACGCATGAAAATAGTGGGCCTGGGCCACCTGCAAATTAAATGTCAAGAAACGATAGGGTCAAAAGAAGAAGGGAATAGCCTCAGAAACAGTCAAGAGAAACTTTGTTAGAAAGAATCTGTGAAGTGGATCATTTAATCAGATTCCAAATGTGGAAAGCACTTTGTTAGTTGAGTCAACCCACTTAGCAAGGTTCATTCACAAGTACCGAAAGCGTCTGATAGCAGACCGATTGTTGTAGAGTCTAAATAAGTTAAACTATTAGAAGCTCTTTTTAAGTAACAAAGTGAAATTCTGACTGAATGCTCCATCAACCAAATTTAACTTGGAGTGTTACATGAATGACAAGTGGAAATTGGGATAATCATTCTTACAGAATAGAGAAAAACTTTTAAAAAACCCTTATTCCTGAAAAATTTTCGGAATTCTTGAATCCCCATATTTGAAATTCGAAAGCTATGCTAAAATTCAATAACTTTATAAGCTCTGCTTCTTCTCTTTTGTTACATAAATACTCACTTGATATTATTACTTTAAAGCTTTATAAGAAAGGGTGAAAGATCTTGAGTTTTTACGAAAAAGTTAACCTGTAAAATTAATCTTTTTGTATTACTTTACTCAAATAATGCCGGCAAGGGCTGAAATAGAATTAAACCTTAGATGAGTTTACAATCGGCTCGTTACGCTTAAATTCCAGCTGCCAACACCTTGTACGATCAGCTTGAATGTTTTCTAAATTTGATTTTTGAGTCATTTAAATTATTCAAGTTTCAATCTCAGGTTAAATGTTTCCGGGTACTGATTTAATAAAATTTGGAAACTCTTTAACTTCAAATTTGTTGTTGAAATACAAATCTATAATTATTTTAAATTTATGAAATTTGAAAATCAAATCTGTTAGATTTATTGTAAAGTGGGTGATGTAGAGGTAAAATGTGTGATTTGAAAAATGCGCTGCTATCAATATTCTTTGGTAAAGGTGCCATTGTATTGGTAATATAATTTTGAATTTTAGACAGTAAAGGTATTGGAAGAAAATTTTGTTTAAAAGGTCATGTGTAACTTGTAATAGTAGTCATTATTATTGATATGAGACTGAAATCATATCGCTACCCCAGTTTCCGAGAGATATCTTTAGAGCCGATAGTGCTGGTATGAGTTCACAAATCAAGCCTTACTGTTATGTACAAAGTAGTTTTAGTTTCTGTAGATTAATGAGCTACTGAAATACAAATAAAATCTGCTATTCGCTGTTTATTCACGGATGTTTTACAACCTAAGTTAAACGCTTAGTCGACTGATTTACTTACGACATAACGAATCAAAAGTTTTAGCAAATTACAATTATGAAGTGATTTTCTCTTATAGTTCATTATAGAAATTTTAATATACCACTTTACATTAACAATAGTATGTCAAATTAGAATATCAAAGTTATTTGTCAATCGTATTTAATAGAAGAAACTGATTTACTTAACCACAGTATGACTCATTTAATTTTTTCTCAGATTCATCACTTACAAAGCCTTCAAGTCCTTAAACTTAAATGTCCATAGTGTGACTGTAGCGTTGCATTTCCTCCGGACTACTTACCCGCAATGAAGCCAAAATATGACTAGAAGTTTCATCTTGATCTTAGAGATATTTGAATATTTTAGTTCCATTGATTTCTTTCTAATTTATCCTATCGAAAACCAAAAAATGCCGGAATCCAAAATCATAACTCTCTTTCTAATGCCTAGTACTATTACACAAAATAAAACTAATAGCAAAGCTACCACCGAAAATTACCCAAAGGCGTTAATTCTCTTCGAAACAACAATCTCTCATTATTATTGGATACAAGAGTACTCAGGAAATCCTATGCCCTGCTTAATCTTCCTAAGAAGCTATCAAAAAATACAAGCAGAAAATTTCTTAAAGTTCATTAAAGTTCATTCAAATAAATCTATAAACAAATTCAGGCACAAGCATCTTTCGAATTAAAGAGTTTTCCCATGCCCGCTTTCTCGGACAATCAGCTTCGATTAATGTTTATTGCAACCCTCACTGCAAAAACGCTCTCTATCCTCGGATGCCTTATGAACTTTCTCACCGTTATCCTCCTGAAAAAGATCCAAAATCAATTTCTCAAAATTATCCTGATCGTTTCATCAATGGACCTAATATACGCTACCTTCGCTCTATCAAAAGACCTCTTTCCAATCAATCCTCAAGTTTGCCGGGTTATGGATGGTTTTTCGCGTATTGGCTTCTTCGGATCGATAGCCTGGACCTGTTGTTTCTCCCACTATCTCGTCAGCAGCTTGAAGAAAGAAGAATTTGATCAGAGGCGACAGATAATGAAGAGGTATATAAGTATTGCAACAACAATATCTATCGTTGGTGCCTTGTTTGTAAGTCTTACCTCTCAATACAAACTCACACAGCTCGGTGTTTGTTACCGCCAGACTCAAATCGGCTCTTACAACTGGGAAAATCTAATCGGAATCGAAATACCATCAATAATAACGGTGGTTTTCTGTGGTTATTGCTATTGGGAAGCTTATAAGAAGATAAGATCAATCACTGGGACCTCGCACAAAGAGCTGATTCTCTACCCATTGATTATTGTTATATGTCTGCTCCCTTTTGTGACGTTGTGCATCAGGAATCAAATTTTCTCGTCAGATAAACCGTTCGTGTGGACGCTTGTTTCGAACGGTATGGGGTTCCTTCAAGGGTTCATGAATTCGATTGTGTTTGGCACGCATCGCCGAGTAATGCAACTCATTTTTAGGCGATGCTCAAATGACCCGTCAAGAGAATCTCTGGTTTCTATACAAACCGACTGGGACGTGAGAAGTTCTAAAACCTCAAATAGCCTGTAATCTTCTGCTCAATTGAGTTGTATTAAACTTTGAAAACCTCCTACGTTTTCCTTTTGATGGATAGGGAAACTATTTATTAATGAGTATGAAATTTTTGTTGTCAAATTTATTAAGTCTTATTTGTTTCGTGGCTTCATCGGGACACGATACTTTTTCCACCGTGGGTGTATTGGATTCTGAATATTCTAAAGTATTTTGACAAAATTGAGGTTTATCGGTTTATTATAAACAGTTTGCACTTTGCACTTTGCACTTCGAAAAATCAATTCGTTTCGATCATTTCGATAAGACTTTTTAGATACTAAGGGGTTATTTTCATTGATTTGTTTCCGGATCAAGTTTGCTAAACTGTCGTGAATTACATGATAATTTTTTTTCAGAACTCGCGCTTTCGATGCAATTTATTCTTAAGTTACCAGAAAAATAAAAGAATTATGAAACTATCATGCTTGATAATGTGTTATTAAATGTAACGAAGAGAAGCTAGATAACCTAAATGAGATAGCCAAATTTATTTTTTGCCCTCAATTCCACTGTTAACGATTTTTTAAAATGATCTTTTTGAACTAATGACAATGATTATAGCTCAGAAATTATTTCTGAATGTGATTCCCAACTATTTCGACAGGTAGACTTGGATCTGTGTGAGTTACTATTGTAAAAAGAAGAGAAAGGCTTGATACTTAGCATAATTATGTAATCATTCCTTTTTACTGTTGAGACTATTATTTTTCCTTACTTCTTTTTGAAGAAGGGAATGGTACTACTCCAGTGAGAATAGTTGACTTTTTTTAATAATTTCTCCCATGAAACCTACGTATTTTCTTTTTTGTATCGTTGTTCATCATATTTCTTACTTAAGCAACGTAATCACTAAAACGAAACCAAATTAGTTTATTTCTTAAACTCATCACATATTTAATAAGATTACGCGAGAATAATTCAAATATTTTCTATCTCATATCATCTCTGGACCCTCTCAATTCTCCGAATAACCTGTTGGAAGATGCTCTTCCAGGAAAAGTAATCTCTTGAGAGCCGCATCGAATTCAGTGTCCATATTGCTCGTCAGCGCATGGCCCTCGTTTGGATAGTAATTGCACTCTACTTGAACCCCATGCTTCTTCAATCTTCTGTAATAGTCAAGTGCGCCTTCCGGAGGGACTCTTCGATCGTTGCCTCCGAGCTGAATTTGAATTCTCGTTCTTATCTCACTGTTTATCTTAGTCGTAGGCGAAGCCTCCCACACTTTAATTAGCTGCTGAACTGAAACTTCCGTCTGGTACCCTCGGTCAAGCACCTCAGCAAACACCCACTCTGGAATATCAGAAGTGTACATTAGATGAAGCAGATTTATCGCAGGATTTCTTATCAACGCTACTCGGAAAAGATCAGGCTTCTCATTCATCAACACGTGGCCTAAGAACCCTCCGTAGCTTCCGCCTGCAACGCAGAGTTTCTTTGGGTTTCCAAGCTTACGCTCGAGCGCGAGGTCTAGAACAGCCAAGACCTCGTCCTTATCAACCTCCCCGATTTTTGTGAGCAGTCTCGTTATGTGTTTCTGTCCATAGCCAGTGCTTCCACTGAAATTAGGAGCGAGAATGTTATATCCCCTGTACAGTAAGTAGTGCATATAGTGGTTATACCCTCCAGTGATTGCAAAATGAGGTCCACCGTGCAGGAGCAGGACTAGCGGCTTTTCTGAGTCAGGAATAACGTTCCCTTTGCTATCTTTAAAATCTTTGATTGACCAGAAAAATGCTTCAATTCCATTGGCTGTAAGGACTTCCTCATTGAATTTTCCTCGGTCTTCAAGTTTGACGGTATTCTCAGACTTGAGTGGCTTGGGGCTGAGCTTGGCTAAGTCGTAGTAGTGCCAGGTGCCTTTGACGACTTCTTCAATTGTTTTGCCGGTAAGATCGAATCCAGAGTAAATCGCAAGTCTTGGCTTTCCGATTAAATTTGAAACGGAAGCAATGATTTGGTCATTGTCGATTTTGAGGAGATACCAATCCTCGCTAGCATAGGCTGGTTGATCCAGTCGCTTCATTTCATTAGTTTCAGTATTCACAACGTAGATTCCGGTGTCTCCTCTCATGTAACTATTGAAAACAAAATGCTGAGAATCCGAAAGCCAGCCGATATTTCTGAATAATTCATGATGTCCAGTAATTCCATTGAAATTTTCGTTAAACTCAGCGACCGGTCTCAGCACTGCGGAATTATCTTGTGGTAATTCCAACGTGAATTTCTTCAAACCCAAAGTGAACGCGTGGATATTTTGGTGATCGCCGTAAAGATAGATCACCTTCTTTCTATCAGGAGAGAGGATCGGTACAATCGCAAAGGCGTCATTTGTCATGCGGACAGCTTGGTTTTCCTTGATGGATGCCTCTTTTTTAATTTTCAACGCTAACTCCTCCTGAGCGTCTGCCGACTTCAAAGGACCTTTAGGAGTGTCCTTTACTTTTTCGAGCACGATCTCTCTCAGGAAGTAGATATCTGATGGTTTGTTGAAGCAATAGCAAAGACCCATGAAGAATTCGTCTGGCTTCTCAAATCCTGTCATGACAATGCTATTTCCCTTAGTGTCTGCGAAATTAATAAAGGCAGGTATAACCTTCTCAGGGAGATTTACAACTCTGTAGAGCTCGTTCTCTTCGAGCTTATACACATACACCTCTGGTTGGAACTTCTTGTTGAATTTCTCGCCCATATCCTGCTTGAATTTAGCACTGTTCATGTATTTATCAGTCTCGTTCTCCTTAATCTCATCGAAAGCCGTGACCTTTTTGTCAGCTTTTTTCTCAGCAACATAGAGCAATCGAGTCTCATCTGCTGACCAAATGATCTCGGACTGTGTAACTGTTGAGTCAGAATAGAGATCCTCGTGGAAATCGGAAACTTTCAGTGACTGGCGAAGGTTAGTAGCGCTCCAGATTTCGAGAATTCTTTTATCTTCTTTCTTTCTGAAGACAGCTCTATATTTCATCGAAGGAGAATATTTCTCGTTGGTGATCTCGGTTTCAATGGTTGGGAAGTGAGGGATTGGCTTGATCGGAGTTTCTGAAGTCGGATCGAAGGAGATGATGTGTCCGACGCGATGTCTGGCATTTTCGCGAGGGTTGGACTGATCAATGTTTAGTTTGTAAAGCTTTTTCGGTTGTAGGACATCAACAGAAGAGGGCCCGGTGTTGTTGAGCATGAGGTTCTCATACTGCAATGCTATTTTCTTTATGCTTTCGACTTTTGTCATAGATAAAGTTAGATTTTTGGATTTGTGAGTTCGATTAAGCTCTATTTTTATATATTTTACAGTATGTTCACGATCATGTTAGAATTTTATTCAAGTTTTTCGAAATCTATGCATCATAAACAAAAACCAGGGGATCGTTAGGAGTGAGTCGCTCTAATGTGTTAGAGAAATTCCTTCAGGGCAAATAAGGAATCTAGACTAGAAAGGTCAGATCTGCAAGAAGTCCTTTTGGAGCCTTGCGAAAAGACATTTATTAACACAAAATGATGGCAGTAAATATATGTTTTGTATTCTCACTCGCCTTTTTTATGAGAATGAATCCGGCATTGACACGTATCTTCTGACCGAATTCGAGAATTTATTATCCGTACTCTGTTATTGCTTAATTAAAATTCCAAGCAAAAAGATATCTCATTAATGAAGTACACAAATTGCATGTTTGCTGTGCTGATCGCATTGACGGTCACCACCACAGCGTTCTCAGAAGAAGTCCCTACTGAGAATGACGTCCTCGTTTTCCAAGCAAAAACCCTCGGACAAGCTATGGGCGACATTGAACATCTCCTCGTTAGTTTCTGCACACCTTCAAATGAATTATGCAAGAGACTTGAACCTGAATTTAATAAAGCTGCTGCTATCCTTAAAGCTGAAGGCTCTAAGATCAGACTCGGTAAAGTCGACGTTGCTAAGGAAACTCACGTCGCGGATGTGCTCAAAATCGACAGCGTTCCAACCGTCAAGCTCTTTGTCAAGGGAGATCCATTAAATTACGAAGGAGGTCCAACGGGTGAAGATATTGTGGAGTGGGTTAAGTCAAAGACCCAGCCAACCACAAAAGAAATTTCCACAGATGAAGAACTCAAGAAGGAGATCAGCAAGAACCCTTATGTCGTGCTATTTTTGGGGTCAACAACTGATCCAGAATACAAGGATTTCGAGCGTATCAGCAAGTATTTCGAGGGGCACACATTTTTATACACAACGAATAACGAAGTGAGAACTGCGAACAAAATCAGCGAGAAAACTAAGCTCGCTGTGTTTAAGCCATTTGATGAAGGTATGGAAGAATTTGAGGGCGAATACGCTTTTGATAAGATTGGTAAGTTCATTGAAGACAACAGCTTCCCTCTGGTACTCGACTTCGACCAGAATGCCGCTCAGAGAATCTTTGGAGGAGAAGGCATTCCTACTATCTTCTTCATCCACGCAGGTGACGAAGCCGGCAAAAAGATCGAGCCGATCTTCAGAGAAGCCGCTTTGAAGCTTAAACGCCAGATCCAATTCTGTATCGCGAATATCAAAGACGAAGATAATGGTCCTGCACTCGGTATTTACCTTGGTCTTACCGAAGCGGACACGCCGACTGTAAGCTTCCAATGTGATATCTAGCAGCTTTATAATATTTTTTTTTAATAGATCAGACTCCTTGAGCCAAGAAAGGACACAGCTCCTCTGAAATACAGCTTAGAGAAAGAACCAACCATCGACAATATCGTCGAATTCTTTGGAAACTATAAGGCTGGAGCGTTGAAACGATGGTTGAGAAGTGACCCTATCCCAGAAAAGAATGACGGACCTGTCAAAGTAGCTTTTGCCGAGACATCTGATGTAATAAATATATTGAATAGATTGTCGTTGCGAAGAATTGGAACGACATTGTCCTCGATGAATCTAAAGACGTGCTGATCATGTTCCATGCTCCTTGGTGTGCGCCTTGCAAACAAGTAATCATCATTTTATTGAGCGATACGTGAAGAGTGTGCATTTCATGATTTTAGTTCGAGCCTGTTTGGGAAAGAATCGCCAAGAGACTTTCAGCCGTTAAGGATGTCGTAGTTGCTAAAATGGATGGAGCATCAAACGATGTTGAAGGAGTTGATATTATGAGATACCCTACAATCAAGCTGTACGCAAGTCTTACTAAGGACTATCCAGTTGATTTCGAAGGCGAAAGAACTGAGCAAAATCTCTTGACTTGGTTTAAAGAAAGAATTACGTAAACATTTCAATTAGATATCTTGCCTGAATCATAAACTTTTAATTATAGGGTTGATTATCCTTCTTCTTCAGTTTTTAAGGCCTCCGAGGAACTATAGTTAGATCTGTATCACTTCCTTTAGATTGATTTACAAGGATTTTATCAATATTCTGTCCTGGTAAATGTTGAGAACTATAGGAGGATAAGCTAAATTGAAAAAATTGCTTTTTCACTAACAACAGGATAGACTAAGAATAACTGATTTAAACAACTTCAAATTGATTATTCTTTCAGACACTAGTTGATCATAAATAGTTAAACTATTGTGGGTTTTGATGAGGTCTTACTTCTGTAGGTAGCTTTATTATATTACAAAGATTTCTGGTACATTTGTTATGTTTTATTTGTTTCGGCAAGACTAATTTTGATTCTTCAAATGAGCAAAGTCATACTAACCTTACTAACGAAGAGAGGATGCCTGCCCTGTGAAAGACTTAAACTTAGCCTTGGGAAGTTGCACGACGAATACTCATTCTCGTTGAATGTGATCGATATTACGAATAATAAGCAATATGAGAAATTCAAATATGAAGTGCCAGTACTCATGTTCCAGGACGAAATCATTTCCAAGATGATCTATGACGAAAAGAAAGTTTTAGACATACTCAATAAATACGCGCTCAAAGACGAATAAAGCTCATTGATTTTCATTGTAAAGAATGTGAAAGAGACCATCTTCTCTTTATGTATTTGCATAAGTATACAAAATTTCAAGGAACCTAAACATAAAAAATAATTTTGTAACGTTAGCCTACATATATTTGAAAAGCAAGGTTGGAGAAGGCTTGCGCCGCCTCTCCGTCCAGAAAATGACTGATAAATGATAATTTATAAATTTGAAGAATATAATTAATTATAACCACTTTCAACTGCTAGTATACAGGAAGAAACGCGCATCTTAGATGAAGATAACTCAATGATATCAATAATAATGTTATGTAGGCCATGCTGAAATGCTATTAACTTGATGTTAATCGATTACGTTAGCAGTCTGAATGTTTTTGTAAATTTATTGAGTTTATTTATCTGAGTAATTTTGCACTATTTTTTGAGCGGAACAAAACAATGCAAACCTTGGAAAGAGGATCTGCCGATTATACCATGCGAAGGTCAGCCTCATTCCCATTGATCGATTTGAACATAACCTGATAACACAGCTTCGACATCAGCCCGAAAGTAGACCTAGACCAATCTCCAAGACCCACTAGACCGAAAATTCAGCAAAGTAGTATCGCAACCAGAGGCATTTTGATGAACTCGCAACGGTATTTAAAAGGAGACACTAAACGTACCAGCTTGAGAATATTCTTTCATAATTTTTTTGTGCATTTCAGAATATTTTGAACGTGTAGAATTGGAAAATCGGGTTATTTTCGAGCGGCTTTCGTTGATATACAAGCGAGATCCTCCAAGCATTTTTCCTGAGGTACTAGAGTGATAAAAAGCTATAATTTGCTCAATTTTCAGGCTCAGAAAAGAACCCATACAAGAGTCAGAACGGAAACAACTCCTACCAGAGAGCAGCAATATAACGAAACGCTTTCTCCGAGAAGGCCTGATGAGGAGAAAGAAGGCCAACGGTAATAGATAGACTTAATGGCTGAAATATATAATTGAGGATCGTAGAAAAAAATTTCCAAGACGCTTGCGCAAGATTAGAGCGGAAGAGTTTCCTGATAAAAGTCCAAGCAAGGCACAATATTTGAAGCAGCTGGAGAGGGAGAGAATTCATCAGGAGAATATGAGAATGCTACAGAAAATCGAGGATTAGTAAAGCAATCATATATCATCGCAATTTTAACCCAGTCTTCGAAATTAAAGTAAACCGATGTTCAGTAAAAAGGAGCTTATTCAGGATTATCAAACACATATGCAAGTTGCGAACCGGATTTCTAAGTGGAGAGGTATAAGAGAGGATAGAACTACTCGGTATTAAAAAACTCGATATAGTTAATCTGATTTGTTGATTTTCAGGACTATTAGCCACACTCCAAGGCAGAAACGCAGTCTTGAAACTTCGGACACTCCTCCGAAGACCGAAAGAGCACATAATAATAAAATTTCCAGAAACGACGGTGAAAGTCAGCTTCTGAAACGAGAACTACTACCTGATCTAAGGAAAGTGCCACCTAATAAACTAGCATATAAGAGACCCAAGAGTACGATAAGAATGAATGAGAGAGAAGATTTACATGAAATAATTGAAGAACCCGATGATATTTTACAGCACAGAGTGTTCAGAAGAAAATCTAATCTGTCTCCCATAGACGAGCTAAAATTGAGATTCAACACCATTGAATATGTTTAGCAATGGAGATGCTATCTTTGTACATTCATTTTTTCCATTAGAATGAGGACTTGGCTTAGACCAACTCGTTTCATAATTCATATATGTTACTTTAATGTCAGTTTTTTCGATTTCTTTAAATCAAAAAAGAATCATTTTTTCTCTCAAAGAGACGAGCAAGACGATTAAATGATGTTATCTAATATGAACGGGTAGCAAGAGTGATCAATACTTATTTTTTGTATTTTGAAAATTTTTCATTTGCTCAGTCTCAAGTAAGTGATCCCTGTTTTCAACTTTGCTAAATTAAGTTCCGAAAAATTGATTTCTCTGGTTATTTCTTTCAAGGAATTCAATCATACACCTACCTGACTGTCTTTGCTCTGGTGGCAAGTAAAGAACGATTTGGTTGCTACTCACGAAGTTTTCAATAGAGATTCTGGAGGTCAGGCAGTGTAGTCCTAAGAGACTCAAGTTAAAAGACGAAAGAATTTTCAGTAATAAAGAGCGAATAGGCTCAGTAGTATCCCATTTCTTGAAAAAACTAGCAAGATTTGCTCGAGAACGAAGAATAACGGAGCTATGAGACTTTTCATAAGTTGATATACAGCGAAGCTGCAATCAGCGAATTATTCATCTCAAAATCATGCGGAACCTTTTATGTTCTATGGTAAAGATTTATACAGTACATAATACTCTAAAATACGATTTATTCGCTCTTAAAGAAGAAATTGAAACCTTTTTCCTAAACAACAAGGAGATGACCTAGCTATACGCAGGGCTATAATATTGCTTCATCGATCCTTTTTGTGAGGTAGGATAACTCTTGAAATGAAATGCACAACCAAATTAATTTTTTTCTGAATTTTAACAAATTCAAGACTCAAAGAAAAAAAAAAAATTTTTGTTAATTCTGATAAAGTCGTTAATGGCATCACTCTAGTTTTTGAAACAATACTTTCTACCGAGGAAACCAAACATCAGGCAAATTACCTTTGAAGCTCTTCGATAGGGCTAATGAATAGAGAATATAGAGTTTTATAACTTTTTCTATTTAATATCAGATGTTAATATGCCTTATATCACCATCTTCCCGAACCTCTCCTCAAAAGATGTCAGAGTACCATCGAGGGCTCTGTGGATAGCATTATTGTGCTGAACAGCCGTATTGTTCCACATATTATGTAAAAAAAAAACATTTTCCGAAGCCTCTGATTAAGGCGGCCGCTAATCAAATAAATGAGGAGCCTCCCTTTCAGCATCCCAATTGAAAACTTAGAATAAATAATTCAAAAACTAGCTTTCAAAGCTCCAAACCCTCACAACCAACCTCTCCCAACACAGATCCATGGGTTTTGACCCATGGAACGGTTTTCTAATGGGTTTCCAAGAATGGATCCTCATGAGCAGGGTTGCTGCCTAAAACTCTAAAATTCTCGCTTGCCAGCTCCAATACGCGGTCACAATGCCAAAAAGTTGAATATTGTATTTTTCGCTCAAGTCCTCATCGACTTCAGGTCTGCTCGCTGATTCTTGGCATATGAAGGCGCTTTGGGAGAGATAATCACACAATGCAAGGTCAGACCCTGAGTTTCTCTCGGACAGCTTGCTGGAAAGAGAGAAGTTCAAGCTCAATTCAAAATTTGAAGGGAAATTTTTTTCGGGTCCTCAGATGAAATTGAATGGATGAAGATTCAACATTATCGTTCGAAAACGCCATTGATGCTTCTCTTGCACTCTCATCTACTGCAGAAGATGGCGTTTTAATCTAATTTTGAAGAAAAAGGCCTAATCAGATCTAAAAACGGTTTTTTTCAAAAAAAAAGCGAATTAATCTCATGACTAGGCAAAGATTCTCGCCAAATGTGCTTAATAGGGTACTACTTGCATATTCAAGCCCGTAGCTGAGCCTAGTGACTTATACAAAGCGAAAAAAAGTGCATCAGAAGGCACCCGGATATCTGACAGATACTTCGATTTGCCTTGCAGGAGTAATTTGGAGCTTTTCTCAAATGACGTCACATAATTAATTGAAATAAAGAGTTAACTCGATTAATTTGCAAATTAAACCATCTATTGATTTTATCAAATCAAAGCTTAAACCTCACCGATAAATCACTTGCCCAGAATCTAATGCAAAAAACCTGATTCAATAATTTTTCAGCAAAAATAGAATTCAGTTAAGAGTCACAGCTGGACTTGATTTGCGGTATAAATAGGCCGCCCTTTGAATTAAATACAATATAACGAAATCCCTTCTTATTAAACAAACGACAAAGCAAATGGACAGCTCCGACACCAAGTCCTTGGATTGCATTGAGTTCAGAGACGACGATTTTTACTTCCCCTATTTCGAAAGTCTCACCCAAGACTGCTTCCAAATTAAGCCAAACTACGAATCAGAGGAAGAAGTGAAGAGAAGTTGTGAGGATTCAGAGGAAGATGCTAAATCTCTCCACGAATCTGTGAACAAACTCCTAAAACCTTCAAAGAAAATCTCTAAACGCCAGAAGAAAGTCAAGGCAATTACCCGCCAAAACGCGGAGAAACTTGCGCCTTTCTTTGAGCAATGGAAACAACTAAGAAAGAAGAACAAAGGCCTCAAGAAACAAATCAAGTTTTGGTTCGCCAGTTACAATATGAAGTTGAACAAGACTTATATTTACAGAGATTTTTTCGACTCCATAAGAATTCATTTCCGACTCGCAATCAGAGAAAACAATTCGCTTAACCTCGCGAAGTTGGAAGAAGCCGGCTGGCAGAAGGTCTTTGTGAACCTGACGAATTATTTAATGACGGAAATAAACAAAGCCAGTGATGTTATAATGAAAGGGAAGAAGAGTCAGGTGTACCCTGTCTGGATAGAAGACGTGGATACATTCAAGATTGAGAAGATCCCAACGAATAATGATAGTTTTCAACAGTTTATAGAGTTTTGGAAACAATAAGTCAGTTGAAAGGGTCTTTGAACCGCCTTTTTCAATGTACTTATATGTTTTATGCTATTGTATTTTACTTAGCGATCTAACTTTAGTGATTTTAACAGTTCATTTTAATTGTTCATAATGGAACCACAGCGGTTACGATTTTTTCCTATCAATCCCAAAATAAGTCTTTTAAGAACTAAGAATGAGTAACAAATATAAGGTAATTTTTCAAGAGCTCAGGTTTTGAAAATGGGTGTATCGTCGACTCACTAAAAATAAATGAGATCAAAACCTTTAAAAAGAGTTTTGTACCCATAATAAATATTCTGAAAGAGCTTAGTACCTACCTTTTGATTTAGAGAAGTGAGGAAAAAAAAATGTCCAATTGCTAAATGCCGAATTGCTGCTATAATTGCTATCGTCTGCAACTATGATTTGAGAAGTTTGAAAATGAGTAAACTTTTTTTATAGAAGGCCCTCAATTTTGTTTTCTTTTTTTCAACGCAGTGTAGCTATCCTCCAAACTTAGATAAAGTTTTACTTGAAGATACGTATGAATGCTCTCTCTAGATCATAAATTCTCAGCCCTCTAAATACCATCAATATTTAATATGCATTACTACCTTAATCATAGCCTGGCAGGTTCGCTTCAAGAAACAGCATCCTTTTGAGAGTATTATCGAATTCCGATTCGATTTTCGATGCAAGGCTATGGCCTTCGTCGGGATAATAATGACATTCGATGTCAACGCCATTCTTTTTTAATCTCCTGTAATAGTCAAGAGCTCCCTCATAAGGGACTCTTTTGTCGCTGCCTCCTAGCTGTAGGAGTATTTTAGTAGTAATCTCCTTCTTGATGACGCTGCTGGGAGAAATTTCCCAAATTTTTATCAAATCGCCAAGATCTGGCGAAGTTCTGTAATCGGAATTGAGCACCTCAGCATGAACCCACTCTGGTATGTCCGAGCTATACATGAAATGAAGCCAATTGACCGCAGGGTTTCTGATAATAGCAGTTTTAAAGGTGTCTGGATAGGCATTCAACAGCGCGTGGCTAAGATATCCTCCGTAGCTGCCTCCTGTAACACACAATTTCTTCGGATTGGCCAGTTTACGCTCAAGCACCAGGTTTAACAGAGCCATCGTTTCAGCTACATCTTGCTTGCCGTTCTTTCCTATGAGGTTTTCAATGAATTTTTGTCCATACCCAGTACTTCCACTGAAATTCGGCGCAAGGACATTATATCCCTTCCATAGCCAATAATAGAACAGATGGTTATAAGCTCCAGTAGTCGCACCATGAGGACCGCCATGGAGAAACACAATCAGAGGCTTTTCGCTATCTGGAATAAGATTGCCTTTGCTGTCTTTGAAATCCTTCACAGACCAGAAAAAGCCCTCGGCGCCTTCGGCTGTGAGGACTTCCTCGTGGAAAGTTCCTCTTTGCTCAATGCTAATGACATTCTCGGCTTTTAATGATTTTGTATTAGACTCCATCAGGTCATAATAGCTCCATTTCCCGGAACTGACAACCTGTTCGATGGACTCGCCTTTGAGATTGAAGCCAGAGAATATCGCAAGTCTGTTTCTGCCGGACAGACTCGAAACGGAGGCGATCACTCGGTCCTTATGGACTTTGAGAAGATTCCAATCTTCTCCTGGGGTAGCTTTTTCACTGAGTTTTCTCAGCTCATTAGTATCAGAATTTATGATGTATATCGAAATACTTCCTCTGAACTGAGTTGCAAAGACGATATGCTTGGAATCCGATAGCCAGTTCATATTCTTATGCACATCGTGATATCCAGCGATTCCATTGAACTTATCGTTCGCGCTTTCAACAGTCTCAGTTACCTGTGACTTCTCTTCGTGCTTTGAAAGTGAGAACTTTTTCAGTCCGAGCACAAACGCATGGATATACTTTTGTGAGCTGGAGAGATATGCTACCTTAGACCAGTCTGGAGAAACTATAGGCATAAGCGCTAGCCAATCATCGGTCAGTTTAATAGCTTGATTTTCTTTTATAAGCTGCTCTTTCTTCTCTTTGGCAGCTTTCTCTTCTTCTGGAGTAGGCTTCTCAGCCTTAGGAGCTTCCTTAACTTTATCCATAATGAGCTCTTTTAGGTGATAGACGCTAGCCGGGTGATTATAGCAAGCGGAAAGCCCCATGAAAAATTCATCCTGCTTATCATACGCGGAAAAGACGATGCTGCTTCCACTGGGGTCAGCAAATCTGATGTAAGCCGGGAAGGTCTTTTCCGGAAGATTCGTTACCTTGTAGAGCTGGTTCTCGTCGAGCTTGTACACAAACATCTCGGGCTGATACTTCTTGTTGAATTTCTCACCTACATCCTGTTTGAATTTAGCACTGCTCATGTATTTATCAGTCTCGTTCTCTTTGATCTCATCAAAGGCTGTGACTTTTTTGTCAGCCTTTTTCTCAGCGACATAGAGCAATCGAGTCTCATCTGCTGACCAAATGATCTCGGACTGTGTGACAGCTGCCTCTGAGTAGAGGTCTTCGTGGTAGTCGGAGACTCTGAGAGACAGTCGGAGGTTAGTGGCGCTCCAGATCTCGAGAATTCGTTTATCTTCTTTCTTTCTGAAGACAACTCTATATTTCATCGAAGGAGAATATTTCTCGTTGGTGATCTCAGTTTCGATGAATGGGAAATGAGGAATGCGTGAAATGGGTTTTTCTTGCTCTGGATCAAAAGAGAGAAGGTGAGTGATGCGATTTTTTGCAGATTCGCGTGGATTAGCTTGATCGAAGTTGACTCTGTAAAGCTTGTCGCCAAGAGCTTCCACGGAGGAAGGTTGCAGCTTGTTCAGCATCAAATATTCGAGCTGATTTGCCATTTGTTGTATTTTTTCAATTGTAGTCATTCGAAGAGAATCAATAGAAATTTCGTATCTTTGCTTTATCCTGTATCCTGATAGGAGACTAAGGAATTGTACAGCCTGATTTCAGTTTGACTTTAATTAGAGAAAATTCGATCAAAGAACTTCGTTTTAATTAGAATTGCGAGTCATCAGGCAGCGAGTTTTCAGATTATTTTGAATTTAAGTGGACATTTCGAGCAACTTAACTTTCATGGTCTTTTTAAGACCAGCAACTCTAATGATAGTGTAGTTTTTGATAACACTGAACACGAATTCAACTTCGAGCTGGAAATTTTTTAATAGCAATATGCTTTTCGAATAAATAATCTGTCATGTGTACCAAGGAATTCATGATATCCAGTTATGGTAAGCTAATCATATTAGCAATTACAAGGAGAGTTAATATCAAGTACCTACCACTTTTGATTTTTTTCGATTCCGTTAAAATCCACAAAATTTGTTTATTGCAGTATTATTACGCAGAAAAACTCATCATGTCCTTTGCATATAAATCGACCGGATTCTACAACCTAAATACAGCTTCAAAGTCTCCAAGTCGTTCTGAAAGATCCATTCAAAGCAATGTTTACATAGGCTATCTCTCAGAAAGCAAAAAACATAATGATCATAATTCTTCAAGCCGTCTCGTATCGAGAGACCTGCAAGACGTCTTCGAAAGTTCCTTGAGACAAACTCCATACGAAAGTTCTTTCCGACAGCGTACTTCTATTGTTGAGCTTTAGTTCTCATTTGCCTAACTAGCTGAAGCTGACATCTCCCATCAACTTCCTCATGGTTTCGATCGAAGACCATTAATAGATGCTGGATCTCTTATCCATGTGCTGAGCTACCGAAAGCCAAAGCTATTACATCGAAATCCTCGAACACCAACAAAAACTACGGTTCCACCTTTTTCCAGCAACGCATCGAGCAGGATTCAAATGGCCCAGAATCATCAAAGGCTTGATGTAAACGCTGGCAGTAATGCATGGTTTCTGTTCTTTCATTAATCTTCTTAGTTATGGACTCAATTGGCAAAACTTTCGTTAAGAACAGAGACATAGAGAATATTTGTCCATCTAAGACCACCAAATATCAAGATTTCGAAAACCAGCGAACAGTGCTCACACCCAAGAGTTCTCAACAGAATGCACCAGTGTTACAGGAAAAAGATCAAAATATAGTCCCTTTCTCTCAATATTCCTTCGAGAGGAGATGTGACCTCCCAATAATGGGCTTCAACACAAAAGAGTTTAGTTCTTTGAGAGAGGGTCAGGATTTGAGCATGACTGTCAATAGACACCATAAGTCAAACAATGACGAAGGAGAAACCCCATTCACAACTTTATCTCCAATGAATGGAGGAAAACATCGGAACTCTACTGTGGGATTTAAGAAACCAACTCTTGCAGCTGCTTATGTGGAAAACAATACCATACTTCGATCTGAAAGTCCTCAATCAGGCTGGATCAAGTACAGCGCGAACGCAGAGCCAAAAAAGCTCGACTTTCCTTCCTCCTGTCCAGGAAGCCCTCTTCATAGCAAAAGAAACCCTAGTCGACCTATTTCACCAAACAACTATTTATCAAGAACATCTCAGCAACCTTGGACGAACTTCAGTTGTCACAAGTCTCCAAGCAATGGTCGGCAACAAGGTTCTCCCAAAGTTATGCAAATTAGAGAGCAGGAAAAATCACTGAATTTAACTCTGAATTCATTAGGTACGCTAAACTCGCCGACCGAGAAAGTACCTGGAAAAATTTATCCCATTATCAGGCTTCTCAGTCCAAGTTCAGGGATGGCTGGGGGAGATGCAAAAAAAAGTGAGCAATTCGGTTTCCCACCCCAAAACCAATTCAAAAGTTGCTCTTATACGCAACAGCAGCCAGCAAGTTTTGCTGAAACCTATGAACCCATTTTCCAAAAACCTGAGACTAGAGATTTGACAAAGCCTCACTCTCTAATCGAACAAGACTATTCGTTGAAACAAGATCACAGAGAGCATCAGCAGGCGGGAGAAATCAGTAAGTTCAGTTCAGGTCAGAAAAACGAGCAGCCAGAAGAAAAATATTATCATACAGTGTTCACGGAGTCAGTTGAGAAAGTTGAGTCGCCAAAGACAGCAGAAGAAGTGTCAGTTTTGATAGAACAGCTCAGCGACGACGAAGGAAAAGAAAAAGGTGAGAAGTTGGAAGAGCAAACTTCAGGTAGAGCTGAATCAACACAATCAGCAACTGAAAAGGAAAATTTGTCGGAGCTTGATTCAGGGCCCCGCTTTGAAAAAGAAAATGAGATATTTATAAGCACTTTCCAACCGTCGGTTGGCAATCACTTAGAAATTGAATCCCAAGAACCAAGGTTTAAAACAATTCCTGATAATAGTGAGCGTATTGAGGAGAAACATATCGAAGAGGATGATTTCTCTATTTCTATAAAATCAGATGTTTCGAGCAGAAATCCATTGGATTCTTCACTTAATACTCCCTCAGAGAGCCTCATTAGCAAAAGAGTCAGAGAAGTGAGTGCGAGAGCGGAGGCGAAAAGTGAGTATTTCAGAAAAAAGCTGAAAGAAATCCAAGATAACAGCAAGCTGAGACTAACAGCTTTACTGACATCAAACCCGAAGCTACTGGAAGAGGCACATGCTTCTCATGAGTTTGACCCTGAATCTGAAATCTCGTCTGCGAAAGGATCGATTGAGGAGGTTAAACATGCTCGGCCAATCTACTTGAGTGCAGGAGCTCGAAAAGACATTGATTGGAATATGACGAGACAGCATGTTAGAGAAATTGGTCAAAATGCACTCGTGTATCCAGAAACACCAGAATTATCCGTGGTGGAGTCTGAGAACGGTGAGAATCGGTTGCAAACACATCAATCAAACGATTTAGATTTATAAAAAAAAAAAATTTTCTTTTTTCCTCTCTCTTCTGAATTACAATTTTGTAGTTAGTTCTCTGGCAAGGATGAAAAATTTTCACAAATCATCATCATCTTTCTGTTTGTTTTGGAGGTGAATTTAGCTCACTTTCTGTATATGGCTTCTTTTATTGTCAAATGCATAAAGATTCTCTGTTGTATGGCCAAAATTTTTTCAAAATGCCGCTTTGTGATATTGCTGGTTTCAATAACTTTGAAAGCAACTTTATGAGGCTCTCGACCAAAGCTAATGAAATTGATCTGATATTGATTCATGCTTTAAAAAATGCAGTATATCCCGATTGCTTCAGTATTCACTATAATTTCTCCATATTACAACTAAGCGATACAGCTTAAAGTTCTAAAGCCAGCAAATGAATTAGGAAAACCCATAAATTTACTATTATTACAGAACTATTTCCACAATAATTTTGCATTTGGAAATATGTATGTATAGGGCAGCCACAATAACGGGAAGTCTCTGAGTTTACTTCCAAGATGTCATATTTCAAGACAAAATTATCGATTTTTTTTTTTCTTTGAGGAAAATACTTTTTTTGGAGTTGATTTTCATTCCAAGCAAGACGAATAATTGTTTCGGCCGAAGCCATCGTCCTAATCACGTGCTCACTATAATTTTAGCAGACACTTAAAGTCTTCGCTGAACCAGAAACATTTTTCTTTACCATGAAATCATTGATGACGTTGCCATTACATCAGCTTATTTATATATCAGAATTAATAACTTTGCGTCAGTGAAGATATGCACCAAACTACGCATCAGCTTTCGTCACGACATCCAGTAAAACTAAGCTGTAGGTATATTTGATTCTGAAAATGAATTTCTGTGATGCGAACTCTAAAACTTCCCTCTTTTTTTGAGAATTGATTTCAAAATCCACATTTATTTTATATCCTTTTGTTGAAATAAGCCTTTTGTAACAAAAAACAAAGAGTAAATGGGATATATCCCATATCCATCTAGTATATTTGTTCTCCCTTTGAAAAGTCTTCTTTTGTTAATTTGGCTTCGCAAGGCGATTAAACAATACTTCGGATATATCAAATTTAGAGCTCAGTCAAAATTTGTTGATTAAATCAGATTATTGTAACAGGCAACGAGTGAAAAATTGCATTTTCTTTCTCCCAGACCTTCCTATTCAGCGTTCATATGAGAATCAATAGGCTAATATTGCGGAGAGTTTCCATGTTTCTTTTCAGTTATCAAAGTAAATTCGAAACTTTCCTGCCTTAAAATCTTCTTCTGCATATTTATTTACATCACTTTGCTCTTTGTTATCAGCGTAGGATCGGTAAAGTGACTCTATGCGCATCTATCAAGCCAAAGAAGGTCTATATATAGAGCCGATTATTAAGAAAGATCCTTTTGATGCCCTAAGAATAGAATATATTTCGCAATTTGCTTTGATAAATATATATCTGTACCGACGTCTAAGGCATTCATTAACTAAAAAACATAAATTATTAAACAAAAAAAAAAAATCTTAATTATATTACAATGGTTGAGCCCACTGCAGATCTTAAAGTCTCTCCTGATCTCTTTGTCAGCATTAGACAGGGAAATTTCGACAATGAGTACACTCTCGGCGCTGTACTCGGAACAGGTAACCAGGTCTAGTCATGACCTTTTGCTTATAATTCTTCTGATAGGTGCTTTTTCTATCGTCTACGAAGTCACACACAAAGGAACAAGTAAATATATTCTTTTCATGAGCTGGTTCTGAAGCCTTTCGTCATAGAGATAAAGAGGGCTCTTAAGAAAATAAAGAAGAAAAGCGTCATCGCAGATGATAGCTTCTTCACAGAATATAACATTTTGAAAGGCATGGACCACCCTCACATTTGCAAGCTCCTTGAGCTGTTCCAGGACAAAGAGCACTACTATCTGGTCACTGAGTAATGACAAACTGCTCGCCTAGCTCTTATCTAACTCTCCATTTGTAGACTTTGCACAGGTGGCGAACTCTTCGACAGAATTACCCAAAAATCTTCCTTCAACGAGTTTACTTGCGCTGAATACATGAAGCAACTCTTATCTACCATCGCTTATCTCCACGGAAAGAACATCGTCCACAGGTAACTCCGCCTCCAGCTGCCAATATAAACTCTTTTTTTTATCAAACAGAGACTTGAAACCTGAAAACCTCGTTTTCGAAAAGAAGGACGGCGATGATCTCAAGTTGATCGATTTCGGTATGGCCGCTAAATTCAAGGCCGGCGATAAGCTCACCAAGAAACTCGGAACAGTAAGGATCTCATTTCATGACTCTTAAAATTGAAACTGCTTCAGCCTTACTACATTGCTCCAGAAGTTATCAACAGAAACTACAACGAAAAATGCGACGTCTGGTCCGCAGGTGTCATCATGTATATCATGCTCTGCGGTTACCCTCCATTCCACGGAGATTCCGACGAAGAGATCCTTAAAAAAATTCAATCTGGAAAATTCCAGTTCGAAGGTAACCACCAAGCTCTCTCTTGGACTTCTTGCTGACTAATAATAATCAGGACCTAGCTATGCTAAGGTTTGGACCAAGATTTCCCCTGAGGCAAAGGACGTCATTACTCAGATGCTCACTCTTGACTACACCAAGAGACCATCTGCCTTGGAGATCCTCCAACACCCTTGGATCCAGAAGAACTCCAACAAGGACCCAATTGACGTTGAAGTCTTGTCGAACTTGAATGCCTTCAGCGTATTATTATTTTTTTGGCACTCAAAGGAAGTAACGTAATTGATAGGCAAAAAGCAAACTCAAACAAGCCATTTTGGAATTCATCGCTGTTTATACCACCACCGAAGACGAAAAGAAGAAACTCGAAGAAACTTTCCGCTCCCTTGACAAAGATCACAATGGAACTCTTTCTTATGATGAACTCGTTGAAGGTTTGAATTCATTTTATTTTTTTGGAGTTCACCCTTTAACTTTTTCTTCAACAACGTTAGGATTCACCATTATCAACGGATCCAAAGAGATGGCAATTCAAATGGCTCAAAAAACCTTGGAAACCGCCGATTTCGATAGATCAGGCCAAATCGATTACTCCGGTAACTCTTATATTGAGGGACGCAGCTAATTTTCTGATGAAGAGTTTGTTGTTGCTGCGATGAGCCAAGAAACCCTTTTATCAAAACAAAAGATCGAAACTGCCTTCAAGAGATTCGACAAGGTAGGAGAAAGCGTGAACCCTTTGAAACTCATTGTAATGTAAACTAGAACGGTGATGGATACATTGAAAGAGCTGAACTCTCAGCAGTTCTTGGCGGTGTTGAGATCGATGAAGAACAATGGAAAAAAATCATCAGCGACTGCGATACCGATAAGGATGGAAGAGTAAACCTTGCGAAATTGAGGAACATTCTCTAAAACTTTTTCTTAGATTTCGTATGATGAATTTACTAACATGCTTACCAAAGATTATAATGCCCTCGTTCATTAAAAAGACAATTTATGATTGAGATTAGCAAGTAAACCCAATCGTCTATCACAAATTATATAAATATATACCTCACTGGAATTTGGGAGTATATTCTTAGCAAGTACAGAGAACCATTAAAAAAAAAAATATTGCAAATCATAAAAGCAAATCAGAATCAGCTTAAACAGTAGAAAAGAGAACGAATTCAGGCTGTGCTCTTAAAATTCAATGATTAGGTCGAGTATCTCGAGTTTTTTTTGCCATTGTAAATCGCGCGTTGAGCTGCGATCGAAAATTTAATTAGAACTGCTCAGCAAGTAAATCGAACAGAAAAAGGATTATTTTTTGTTCTTTTTCTGAATGAACAAAGTAAACGAGGCGTCTGATGATAAATAGAATGAACAGGGGGTATTTTATAGTCAACTCGCTCTGAAATTTATCATTTTTCAGAATAAAGGCATTATTCGAAAAATTAGTCCAAATAGAGCGAATAACCTTGAAAACAGATAAAACACAGCTAATTGTCTTAGGTTATTGGGCAATTCGAGTTCTAGCACTGCTCTTATGTTATTCTTCGAAATAAGAAAGATCTTTTCTTTATTTTAAAATTTTGTTTGTAAACTCACCTCGGGTGAGAGTTGAAGTATCCATGTGTCCAGTCTATCCTAAAAACATTGGTGCCAGCATTCCTATTTAGCCGCTTGAGATTACGAGTTTAATGAATTTTTTAATATCTGATCCTAAATCTCGAAATACTAAAAACAGCAGCATAAATTGACTCAAGTCGCAATGTTATAATAAAAAAAGAATTTCAAATAATTTTCAGCAAAATGAGAGGAACAACCGTCCTTTGTTTGATTGCTCTGATCGCTGTTGCCGCAGCCGTCAGCCACATCCCACTCAAGAACGCTTATGACACCCCTGCCCTCAAGAGATACCGTGCTGCCATGTTGAAGAAGGTTTTGAAGGGAAATCTTCACAATGCTGCCATCACCAGCAAATTCGGAAAGACCTACGAGCCATTGACCAACTACATGGATGCTCAATGGGCTGGACCAATCACCATTGGTGACAAGAAGCAACAGTTCAACGTTCTCTTCGACACTGGCTCATCCAACTTCTGGCTTATGAGCAAGGATTGCTGGTCTCCATCCTGCTTCGTCCACAAGCTCTACGACAAGAGCTCCTTCAAGGATGCCGGAAAGAACTTCTCCATCCAATACGGTTCTGGAGCAACTGCTGGCACCATCGGTACCGATTTGATCACCATCGGCGACCTCCAATGCAAGGACTGCTACGTCGGTGCTGCTAGCACTGTCAGCATTAACTTCATCGCTTCCAAGTTCGAAGGTCTTGCTGGTATGGGCTGGCCATCAATTGCCGTCTCTGACGCTACTCCATTCTTCTTCCAAATGGCTGAACAAAAGGCCGTTGAGCAAAACGTTGCTTGCTTCTACCTAACCAAGGAGCCAAACTCCAATGGCAGCGCCCTCATTCTCGGTGGTGTTGATGAAAGCTACGCCACTGAACCACTCACCTGGGTCCCATTGAAGAACACCACCTACTGGTTGATTGACATTGACGGTATTGGTGTCAATGGAAAGAGCTCTGGCCCTATTGGTGCCGTTGTTGACTCTGGTACTTCCCTTCTTGTTGGTTCCGCCGACGTCATCCAACCACTCATCAACGCTATTGGTGACTACGACTGCGACCACCCAGAAAAGAGCCCTGTCATCGAAGTTACTGTTGGTGGAAGAGTTTTCCAGATCCCTCCTGAACTCTACTTGATCAATCTTGAAGGCCAATGCCTCTGCGGTATCCAAATCATCGACCTTCCTCTTGAGAGACTCGGATTCAGCGTCCTCCTCGGTGACGTCTTCATGAGACAATTCTACACTTGCTTCGATGCTGACAACAAGAGAGTCGGCTGGGGTCTCGCTAAGTGAGTAACTAATGAATAAAGGCATTAATCATAAGATGCACAGAAATATATATCTCTGGAATTAGAGGTAAATGCATTTGTTTCTCAGTAGTGCTATATCTAAGCTTCCATAGAGACATTAATAAATAAACAAACAGAACCCCTTGCATTTAATAGAGAAAACAAAATTAAGCTTTTTAGAGTATAACTTAATAAACAATGAGAACAGATTAGCAGTTGGTTGGTATTAGTTTGCCGAAATATTCGCAAATTTGCTGTGAGAGGCTTCGCAATGAGATGTTGCCTTGATCTTTAGCACGCACATTTAAGGCCACCTACTTTACATCTCATTCTAACAATTGATATAGCGACATCTCTTAATTATCAATAGTGATATATTTTTCTCAATGCGCTCTACCTTTGCCAAATTTTATTGGAGTTTGAGCCAGGATGGACTCTTCTTCACTATTAATCAAGTATAACTTTGTAAATTGAAAATATGGATATGATTTTCGAACAAGCAGCCAGTATCTTTTCTCACGAAACTTTCAATCGTTGTACTTTTTCCTTCGACTGAACGGACTGAACAATGAACAAAAATCTCTTACCGGCCAGCTCACTATCTCTCGTAGTTAAAAATTTATGAACTTCACTTCCACAGAAAATAGTATATTGCTCATCAGTCCGAAGTTCCTTCCACTAAAGTGATTGTGTATTTTCCCTTACTTGTTAGAGCAATCATTAGAGTTCAAGAGAGCTTCATAAAGGCAATTTGATATGAGTTACTCTTCATTATAAGGTTCCCTCATTTTTTGTAGAAATTCTGATATCATTAATATATTATATCAATCGACGACTTAAACTGAACCCTACAGAAAGTTTTGAAATCCAGAACTTTTCATTCAATTCCATCGAATTTAATATCTTTATTCCAGTTTATCGAATGCTTGAATTTCTGATCCTGGTTTTTTCAGTTCTGCTCATGGGATTCCGCCTTGTTTCAGGAGTCTCAGATAAGATATTGACTACTCCGGAGTCTGATGAGATAGTTATCGCATTTGGCTCATGCAATGATCCCGTTGGAGAGAATACTACATCTAAAATTTTTGACACTATCACTAAATTCGATCCCAGCGTCTTCATTTGGCTTGGTAACCTACACAATAAAAAAACAATGCTGATGCCATTTCAATTTAGGGGACGTAGCATACACTGATGACGAAGGACCCTTCCCTTATTTCTATCCGTTATTTGATGGACCCTTTCCTGGTCTAGAAAAATATAAATTCTTGATGAACGCATCAATGAACGATGAAAGTAAATATGACCTATATCAAAATCTAAATCAGAATATTCTTAGCTTATTCACGATTTGCAAAAAATCGTCACATTATTGGAATGTGGGACGACCATGACTACGGAAAAAACGATGGAGACAAGACTTTTCCTTTCAAAGAACAGACGAGACAACTGTGGTTGGACGCTTTTGGTGAGCCAAAGGACAGCCCGAGAAGAACTCGAGCGGGAATTTATGAGTCTTATTATATTGGTAAGAAAACGAGAACTTTCAGGGAAATCTCATATTTTTCCTACTCAGGAAGCGAGAAACTGGTTAAAGTGATTTTGCTCGATGGACGCTTCAACAAAGATCCGGCTAGATTTTTCGGTAATCATAATTTAGGAGAGGAGCAATGGAAATGGCTTGAGGAAGAGCTTAAAACTAACACGGCTCAAGTCGTTTTAATTGGAAGTGGTGAGTGGATATTATTGGGAGAAACAAATTATCCTTTGTATAAACTAAAGGTTATCAAATTCTGATGGACGATCGCTTCACATCTGAGGTGTGGTTTAGAAGCGAAGTCGAGAAACTGCTTGCTCTGATTAAAAAATATCGTGTTGAAGGTACATCGCATATTATAATAATAAATAAATTCGAATAAATTCGCAGGTGTTGTTCTGCTTTCAGGCGATATCCACATGGCAGAACTCTCATGCCATCCATGCTCCTATCAAAGTAACAAAATTGATAGACGCTCAATCTAACTGATTAAATTATAGAAGTTGGATATAATATCTACGAAGTGACATCAAGTGGACTTACGCATTATCTAGCAGCTTGGTTCAAACGATTCCTTGACGTATATCCTCCAACTACTTATGTAATACTTTGAGAGAGAGAGTGACAAAAAAAACAGTTTTATTGAATCCTTTTAGAGGGTGAACGGCACTAAACTTTATCAGGGTTATAACTTTGGACTTATTACAATCAAAACTGACAAAGGAAAAGTCGTTTCGCTGAACTTTGAAGTGAAAGATATAAATGGTAGCACAGTTCTTCAATTGCCATTAGTTTATGAGGATCTTCAATTCAACACGTATGAATACCTTTTCTCCTAGAGTATTAACCTTTCATTAAAAAAGTTCAAGGCCTGTATTCGGAAAGGAAAGTGATGGATGTGTGGTTGATGACTATTCGCGTTTGTATCGGTCTTTTAGATATCATGCGTTCAATTTCTCAAGAGAAGGAATTATGGTCACATTGGCCTTCTTGACGTTACTGGTCTTTATTCCTCTTGGTTTGCTGTTCGTCTTGATTTGCGTTCCGATCAAATTGCTGATCTGCTTGAAAAGAATGCAAAAAGTGAAGCAGAAGAAAGAGTGAATACTTCAATGTTGGATTCAACCTGAGGACCTTATTATTATCATCACTCCAACAATCTAAAATTGCACACAAGCTAAACAAATTAATAATTCTGAAACTGTTGGTGTAACTATCTGATAATACTCAATAAAATCGTCAGAATTTGAAATTAATAATGAATAGAGGAGTGTATGTGATTTCTATCCGTCGATTTCAACTACATGATTTCTTGAAAGCATCTATAGAAGAGTCTTGGCGAATGTAAAATTGACTATCTATTGACACAATAAGCCACAGAGAACTCTTCCAGACAAAAAACCTTTAAATTGTTGTAATTTACATGTGAATTAAAAAATTGGGAAACTCAGAAAACTGTTGATTTCTTTTTTATCCTTGAGAAATCTATCAGGTCATCATTCTCTTCCTTTGCTTTTTGTTTCTCTTCCTTGAAATTGCGGAATGCTATACTTCTCAGAACCGGTGGCTCTGTAAAACGGTTTGTCACCCTAAAATCTGTTATACTGCTTGAAACAACCGATTTTGGTCTAAAAGGTCTTTCGTCCACTTTCTTCGGCCCTTCAGTCTGGTTCAGACCCGGTTTGACTCTTTTCACTAATCCGCTATTGTTCCTCACCAAACTCGCTGTACTATGAAACTCTTCAAATGACTGTTGGGGGCCCTCTTTCGGGAGAACCTCCTTTAACCCATCCGGTCTAACTCTGGTAACCTCACCCGCGAATATACTTTCTGATGCTTCTTCAGTGATATTTTCTACTGTATGTATATTGAGATTCGGTCTGTGATTCACTTCTCTCGCTTGAGGGTCACCCCTGACTTCTGCCCCTACGTTACTCGTATATTCATCATTCCTCTCAACCGGAGGCGTATTCCAGTTATGCTGATCAACTTTATTTTCATAGATTGGATTGTTGGGGTATGAGTTAAAAATTTGAGGAGGAAGTTGTCTTTGGGCATATAATGCCTGATTTTTGCGGTTTCTGCGGCCAGCGAGTAGTTCAACCTCTTCTTGGTCCGGGTCGTCGAGGCTTATACAATTTCCGTTTCTTCCGCCCCAAGTTTTCTCGAGCACCTCAGCAAAAGGTCGAGGATAGCCTCCTCCCCATTCAGGAACTCTAATAAAATCCAGATTTAGCGTATAAAAAGATAGCAATTATTACCGGTCTAAATATTCCCTATCAAAAAGCCTTCTGCTCTGTGCCACTGGATTTCCAGCATATCTGAGTTCTCTTGGATCTCGAGAGACTGCAGCGTCTACCAAAACCCTCGAGAGAGCAGTATCTCCGAGAACACGACGTATATCCATGAATCTCCAGCCAATTTTATCCAACTCATGAGGTTGAAGTTTCAAAGAGAGAAGCGTTTTAATTGCCTCTGCATTAGAAACCGCCTCAAGGGAAGTGACATGACTATCCATCCCGGCGAAAAATACGCCGTATGCGATTGCTGATAATATCATCCCGGCTACTTGTGCTGATGGAATAACAGATTGAACATCGACAAAAATTACGCTGTACACAAGTACAAAAAAGTGACACACTACGTTCAGACCATAGTAAAATCCATGCGTTGTGGAAAATATCGCCTTATGTATGGCGATTGGTCTCAGTGCAAACAAAACAGCAAAGCCGATTATTGTGCCCATCGGAGCCCAGTCATTACCAAACGGAACCTGACCAACACCTTGATATCTGAGCAGATCAAAAGCGCCAGGTAACTCGTTATTTAAGAAAGCTGCCAGACACGCGAACGGAAATAGCGCTAGGGACCCAGCGATTCCGTGAAGTTCAAAGGAGCTGCCCAAGCTCACTCCAACCAGTTCGGGATCATAAATAGGATGATCAAGCACCATATCGATCTTGGACAGAGTCAGGTCATTAGCCCCAGTGAAAAAATGCATGAAAAACGGGAATTCTTCATAATCATCAAGCAATGTTAGGAGATCGCTCTTGTTAATTTCAGGATTGTGAGCAAAATGACTGAACTCGACTTGATTCCTTAAAGATTTGTCATTTGCACTGTACTTCTTCTGTAGCATCGCTCGGCGATAGATCAATGAGTCTTTGCTGACACATCTCGGACTGTCAGTATTCTGTCTTTTATAACTATTATTTTGCATGTGTCTTGCCGATTCGCCGTCTCTTTTCGCCAGTTCGAACTTCTTTTCTCGCAGCTTAATCTGAAACCCTCTATTCATCAACAGTCTCTTTGATAATACTCCAGTCAATATGTAAGCTGCTCTAGCCAATACACAGAAGACTGGTCCTTGCCACTCTTCTCTCACTGTAAAAGTCCAATTGAATTGCCAGCCGCCAGTGAAAGTTAAATAATCATAGAGAAAATATCCAGCGCCTGCTATGAGGCATGCTAGCCAGTGATATATTGAGCAATATCTTCTCAACATGAGTGCGGATCAGATTCCCATCCAGAAAAAATCGCACATCGATGCAATGATGAGGTACCTGCCGATGCTCATGTTAACATCAAAGAGCGAATAAACTGTGAAGATGATATAACCAGAGTAAGGAATGGAGAGTAGAAATAGATGAAAGCCCGGGAGCAAGAAGATGGGGTCTTTGAGGTTACGATAACTGAAGAGTTTGTAGATGAGATAGCATAAACTGATGATGAAGAGGAGCCCGTTTATGAAGATGATGGAATAGAAGGGAAAGGACCAACCATTCGTGAAGATGTATTTAAACATTGCGACGAACATAGTTGGGTGAGTAATTGAGCACCCAAGTGAACTCAGGGCGGTAACAATTGGAGAAATTGCCATGAAACCTCTGGAAAATTGGGTCGAAAGTTGGTTGTTAGTTCTTTTTTACAGGTTTTTGATAATCGACTCAATTTATTTGAACGTAACAAATCGAAATTATGTTATTAAGAAAAGAATTTGCTGATTTCTACCATCTTTCATCTTCATTTTACAAAGCATTTTGACATTAGTGAATTAATAGGTCGGAGCTGAGTTATTTGAAGATATACTGCCCTTGGATTCTTTTCCTCAAGGTTAATTTACACATACATGTTACAATTCTTTGCCCACCTAGTCCCATAGCTTATCAATAAACTCTCGCATGAGACAACTACAAAAAATATTTTCCTTTTAAAAGGTGTGATAAGCAATTGTTCTTAGTAATATTTGCGTTGAATTCCTACGAGTACTAGTTTTCAGCCGATTTGACGAAATTACTTTTTATTTGTCGAAATAACCTATAATTCTTTGATTCTACGCAATATGAAGCACCTATTCAAAATATAGACCTCAAATCTATCAAATTAAAGCAGTTTGCCGATGAAAATGAAGAGGGTACTAAAATGCAACTACATCTTTTTGATGATCTGCACGACGTCTTCATCTTGCAACTGATGCTCCTTACCGACTCTCTGTGGATTGAACTTGACTGAGAGTCCCCAAACCAGCGCGTATTTAAAATCTTTCAAGAGCTGTCTGTGAATTCTATTACAGAAATCTGCAATCGTGCTGGACTTTCTTGGAATAACGACAGGAGCATTGTAATCAGGAATTTGACCCTAAAAAACTCTATTAGAAACCCCATCTCCAATGACATTTCTTTACCTTTGGTTTGGTGTAAATTCTGACAAGGTCGAGATATTCCCACATTCTTTCAAGGAGCTCATCGAGATTCCATTCATTGTGAGAGGAAATTGGCACGCAATGAGGGATTCTGTCCAAGACGTCTAATTCTTCGATGGTGATGTCGTCGATTTTATTAAGAACATAAAGGCATGGGATATATTTTCTAAAGAAGAAAGTCAATAAAAAAGGATTTGCTGGGCTGTGTTTACCTGTTTCCTTCGATAATATCGATGAGATCGTCCTCGGTAGCATCGCAGTCAAAAATGATATCAGCATTATTTATTTTATATTCCTTCAGAATACCCTTGATCTATATCAGAAAGGGTTAATACCTCATTCATAAAGAGTTTAATAGTACTGTATCGTCATCCAATCTGGTGAGCTCCACGTTCTTAGTGATAGCAAGACCTCCTTTTGGCTTTGGTCTGTAACCTGAAATATTAAATCATAATGAGCTAAATTCGTTAATGCGAGGTAATTACTGATTGCTGGAGGCTTCTTGTTGAGTCTGATACCGAAACCTTCAAGTTCGCGCTCAATGATTCTTTTATGTGTGCATGGCTTCGTAGCATCCAAGACGAGCATAATCAAGCTGCAAGTTCTGGCGACACCGATAACCTAAAGGTTGTATTGTGAGCTTTTTGGAGTCAAAGAGCTTCGAAATCGTACCTGTTTACCACGACCTTTACCGTCCTTGGCACCTTCGATAATTCCGGGCAAATCGAGCAATTGAATCTTTGAACCCTTGTAATTGATGACTCCAGGAATACAAGTGAGTGTTGTGAACTCGTATGCTGCAATCTTAGACTCTGTTCCTGTGAGCTGATGATTTATTGAATAAGATTCAGCTGAACAATAATGAAGGCTAAAATACTTTTGTCAATAATGTTGATTTTCCGACCGAAGGGAAACCAATGAGACCGACTCTAGCGTCACCTGATTTTGAGACGTCGAAACCCTCACCAGCTAGCGAAGAATTAGCATATTTGGACATAATAGAATTTTCTTACGTCCACCGGCGCCTTTTGAGCCTGCATCGATGAGTTCTCTTTTCAGCTTTGCGAGCTTGGCCTTGAGAATACCAAGATGGCCTTCAGTAGCCTTGTTTCTTTGGGTCCTGGCCATCTCGGACTCGATTTCAGCGATCTTTTGAGCAACAGACATTCCTTCTTTAGTAGCTTTTTTCCGATTTAGATTTTAAAAAATATAAAAAAAGCTTTGAATATATATTGATGCCTCCAAATCGAATTGTTTCCTAAGTTATGAATTTAGTTGAGGAATTTTAGAAAGCGCTGAATTTCGAAACCTTGAATGGAAAGATAAATAATATTCTATTTTAAACGAAAAATGTTACAGCTAGAAGAGCTGAAATAAAATAGGCTTTCGTCTCTCTGCGTGCATGATTGTTGTTGTGTAAAATAATAATATTGATATAATCATCATGGCAATTCAGTCTTCCAGACCAGTTCCTGATACCAATAGTAATATTGACCATATTGGCTATTAAAAGAAACATTTAATGATGATAAGTTAAGTCGAGTGTCAAGTATTTTCAGTAATAAGTCCTAATGGCAATAGCAATGATAATCATTACCTTATGATACTCACTTTTAAATGTTAGATAGAGACATGCGCGTAGATTCTCCGACCTTCTTTCAGTTTTTTTAGTAAACTCCAAAGAGTCTATCAATCATTGTTGGTTTTTGAACTTCTTTGTTTTAAAGTTCATTCTTCATTAATACAGTATATTTATCGAATCTGATATATCTTATCAAATTAAAAGAAAAAAATGGCGAAAACTAAGGGCAGGAATATTCTACTGACACTGACATTTAGCATTCTCTTGCTATTCAACATCGCAGCACTACCTACAGTGCCTGTTTGGCTTATCAATAGCTCCAAGGTGAGAGACGTTGTTCAACATTCAAGTTTCAAAGGTAAATTTTTCGCAGAACCTTCACACCAAGCTCTATTTTCATTAATATTCAGTTTCAGAGACCCTTGATTTCTACGGGAAGCTCGAATTAGTTGGCAAATACACTGCATACATCGGACTTCTTTTCGTAGTGCTTACTCTGTTGGTTATGAGTGCACGTGGCATCACCAGCTCTCCTGTAATTGAGAAATCCCCCTCCCTTGTCATGAACTTATTTTATCAGTCACCCGTCGTACAATCTGATAGTATCCTCGTTGACTCATTCAATCGCGGATTGATCAATTCATTGGAAGAGGCAGCAATATTCGTTCCTAACTATCTGTACTGGGCTCTTGCTTAGTACAAAACAAAACTTCAGACATTTTTCTCTAATCTTTCGCTTAATACTGATAGCTCGAGCAAAAGAGATGCACATTTGATCGCAGCTTTGCCATTGGTTTGGATTATTGGAAGAGTGCTCTTCACATTGGGATATGTAGCAGGTATGTTGCTTCATTTACAATACGGTTCTAACGACAAACTTTTGGAATAGGCATTCCAATTGGCCTTTCGAATTTGAGAGGATTCGGGAAATCAGTGAGTTTTGGAATCAGTATCTTCCTTGTGTTGAGAAACATCGAGTTCTTGGCTCCTGAAAACGCTCTATGGGAACACATTCATAAGGCAGAGAAATCGATTTTCTAGAAGGTCACTCTTTTATTGCATTGCATATTCAATTTGCTGATTATGTTAACACATGAATGAAAATACAGAGCTTGGAATTAATTATCACCTCTTTGGCTTAATTGTTATCGATAAAATTGCCTTAACGAGTCGTAAAAGAAATTTATTCATCTTCTAGAGTCAAATAGGAATACGGTTTCTGGCTGGAGATTAAGATATTTCATTAATTGAAGAGACTATATAGGTCATACGATTATAGAGGTAATACGCGTCATATGAAATATCGAGAAATAACTCTCTAAGCTATTTGAAAACTGTAATCATGAACAAATGAGGAAGAGAGCTTAATAATAGACTGTATTTATCTAACTATCGTTAGAGTACTTTCTTTCTCTTCTCTCGCCACCTCTGTCACCACCTCTGTCGTTATATCTTCTATCGCCTCTGTCGCCGCCTTTGCTGAATCTACGTTCACCGCGATCTCCTCCGCGGTAGCCACCACCACCTCCTCTTCTCTCATTTGAGCGGGAGCGAGATCGGCGTCTATGTTAAAAATGATATGAGTTTGCAAAAATAAGATCTAATAGGATTACCTTCTGTCGCCGCCTCTGTCACCGAATCTTCCACCACGGCCACCGCCGCCGCCACCGTCTCTTCTACCTTTCGCGAATTCGACTCTCATTTCCTTGCCCATATATTCGCTCTTGTTCAATCTTAGTAGGAATAGATAATCAGCATTTGTCAACGCAAAAAGCACGGGATTGAATTTTTAACGAGGGGTTGTCAGCACTCACTCGAGACTTTTTTGATGATCTCGAGCGAGTCTTCGAACGAGAAGAGCAAAGCAAAATGAAAGCATAGCAGAGCAAGGCAGCAGGATATAAGCAGAGGCTAAAACCAGCTGAAATAGCTGAGTTTTAGGAAATAAAGCAGGCAGAAGGGGAGAAAATAGCAGGTTCGATTCTCTAGTGAGCATCTGGCCCCAGAAACTATTCTTTACTTATCGAGGGCAGTCTGAGCGCTGTCTTGGTCCTCGAATTCGACGAATGCGAAGACGTCACGGGAGTCTTTGATTCTGATGTCAGTGACTTTACCAAACTCACCGAATTTTTCTTGAAGGTCTTCTCTGGTGATCTATTCGGAGAGTTATTTTAGAGCAAGAGCAGCCGAGTCATGTCTTGCCTTGGAGTTAAGGTTGGCTACGAAGAGTCTAGCAGATTTAGAGTTTTCCATGGCAATGTATGTCTTTTTTTGACAGCTGCAATCAATTTTTTATAAATTAGAAATCATAAAGCTATTTAAGAGATGAGAAAATTCGCTGACCAATTCTCGTCGTTAATTGTAACAAGTTAATTGTTCCTTTTGAAGCGCTCGAAATTTTGATCTGATCTGAATCATTCGACAGTGCAATTGCTATAGTTAAAAGCAATTTTAGGTAAATAAGAACCTATTTGAGTATGTCAGTGGTAGTTCTTGCTAAGAAGCCAACAGATGAATTTGTGTGAGGTTTTAGAAGAGTAGAGTGAAGAAAGGAGGGAGCTTCTTTGTGATGAGAATGAAACTAAGGGGAAGTGATTCTGAAACGTAAGAAAAAATCAAGAAATTGAAATTATTTACTGGCAAAATTGACAGTACTTTTCCATTTTTTCAAATACAATTTTATTCTCGTTGATTACCATCAGAATGAGAGAGTATTTCAATTGAATGAGGAAGAAACAAGGCCATCTATTCAAACCAATAATGATCGTGGTAGTAGTGTTAAGTGATTAGGCAGTTTGTTGTTGTTGAATGATAGGAGTCAAAAAAAAGAGAGAAAATAGATGGTGTTTTACTCGAATTTGTTTGCGAGCTACAAGTCTGATGAGACAAAAAGGTTTCTCTTTATGACAATAACTTTGAAATTTTCCTATTCATATTTGAATACACAGATAGGAATGTCGAGCTAACTTTGAGACTTATACCTGGCCAGCTCTTCTCTATCTCACATATTGCGGCAAGCATTCCTAATATCTAATACAAAATGTATCCCTAAACCAGTTTCTCTAAATAGACTTTGCAAATTTTGATTTGCTGGAATTTTTCAGATTCGAGGCCTCTGTTTGAACTGAGAGCCCACTCATATTACCTCATAATTCAATTGTATGTAATATAAACCATTAATAGCTTTAAATTCTTTCTTATAATGTTACCCAGCAGCGTCGGAGAAAATCCCACATTTTCTGAAATTACATCTGAGAGTATTCTGAAGCATCTTTATTCCCTTGCTGTAAAAAGCATAAGATACATTTCAAATGATTTTCTCTTTTTTTCTTACGCATCCTAAGAGAATGAGACTCACTCCATTGACACCAAGAACGATTCCAAGGATTTGTCCAAGACTGCAGAAATTGTTTGATGAGAATATTTAGAATCAATAACTATGAATTACAGGATTCCCAATTTATTTGAAGTCGTTTCAAATCCTCCTAGCCCAGCAAGAATGGCAAGCCTATGGAAATAATGAAGTTTATGAGCCAACTATTTATCTTGTTGCAACCATACCAGAGACAGTAGACACCTCTCCCTGGTGTCGATCTCAAGAAACCAAAGTACGACATCAACCATCCGAGCTCGCAGTCACCAGCAATAAGTAACAGTCCGAAAAATCTATGAAACAGCACACGATTATTGTAGTCAATATAAAAAAACATACCCAAGGCAAGCTGGTAAGAAGAGCCCATAAAAGGATAAAGCATTTGAGAACGCAAGGATCTCCTGAATGATCGCAACGACAATGATTCCGACTCTGAGTCCAACAATATGTTTAGAAGACGCCTGTCAAAATCTCTTACGCTACAAAAAAGTTCAGGCCTCTCACTAGCTTTCTAAGTTGGCAGTGGCAAATGCCGTCTTTCAGATCATGAAGAGGTTTGAAGCCCATTTCGCGTATGCTGACTTTTAATTATTTTGAGTCTAATGATAATATCTCAGAATTTAGACTAGTGAGCCTCAGGCTCAAAAATTTAACAAAAATCTTTTAATCATCTAAATTGTTCACGTTTTCACATTTTTTTAATTTCGCCCATATAAAAGATACTCACTACAAGAATTGAGATTTACATAGAGGGCATTCACTCTTATTAGATGTCTCAAACCATTTATGAATACAAGCAGAGTGGAACTTCTTCTTGCAAGTTTTGCAAGCCAGCGTAGGCAACTGTCTGGTCGAGGCATGAATGATATAATAACAGATCGCGCACTCATCAATGCCTTCGAACTCTTTATCAATATTCTTCTTCCACATGAGGAGTCCAGTGAGGAAATTGTTGTTTTCGTTGGTAAGGATCGTTCGCATCAGAAGCAACCACCTGTTCATCTTCATTTCGGGCATCTTGATTCCCTTCACGACTTCCATTTGAATTAGACTAGTTGAAAACGATTAGAGGGTCCGAGGAGCAGAGGATGAAAGATTACCTCAAAGGATAGTCATCAGGAATGGTGATTGATATTTCGAGTTTCGCGCTTTCTTTAGTGTAGGCAGCTAAGATCTGTCTTGTGTTCTTATTGAAGTAAATCTGGAACTCTTCGCTCTGCCAGTCTAGAAATTAGTGGTAAGATGCTGCCCCACTAATAAAGGAAGTAAGTTACCTTCTTGCTTTGTTTCGATGATTTCGATCTCGTCCATGAAGAGTGTTGAGCTGATGAAAGTTTTAATGACAGATTGTGCCATGGAGATGTTAGTTTTGCTGGTGTTATCAAGCCATTTTTTGAAATAAGTTGGGAATTGACTGAGGAAGATATAAAGGAACTGGACGTTCAACTTGAAGAACTCGCTATTAAGTGCAAAATCGGCCCTAATAACCAGGATTAATCTTGTGTTAGAAGGTATTATAGATACCATTCAGGACTTAGAGTCGAAACTTCGTTGGATTTTGGTGTGATAATTTTTTTCTGTTCAGAAAGAGAGAGATCGAGTTCTTCGAGCCAGAGGAAAACTATATTCAAGGCTTTCCAGTAGAGTTCCTTGTGGTCACCGAGATACTGAACGAGGACTTTCCTGAGAATTTCAGTTTCTTCGCGAGTGCCGAGTTGGCGCTTTATCTTCAAGATAAAGCAGATCCAGGCGAGTAGATATCCGAAGTTTTTGTTATTAGCAAGCTCAATCTCGATATCATTGTCGTCGTCTTCGGATTCATCGCCGTACTTATGCTCTTCCTTGTGATCTTGGATGGTCTTGATTTCTTCCTCAACGGGCTTTATAGTGTCAAATGGATTGAAATTGGTGAAATAATCGAGGAGGGTCCCAGGGAAAACGCCATGCGAGCGAACTACTTCTTCCACGTATTCTTTAGAGTCGATCTTATTGACGTCGATTGGCTTAGTAATCTTATATTTGACCGTTGTGTAATAATGTCTCTGTATGTTATATTAGAAAATGGTTATATATAGAGGAGCGTTTAATTACCAAGAGAGTGAACGCTGCTTTCTGAATCGGCGCGATTTCGGTCTCAAAGAGCTTGTAAATGAGTCCTTCGCTCAGGTTGTCATCAATAGCCATGGTAATTCTTTGAAAATGATTATCAACCATCACAAAACTAACAAAATATTAAAAATACCTGCCGATCGTTTCAGCGAATTCGGTAATCATTGAGTCACTCAACTCATTGCTGAGAATATCCTTCTCATCAGAAAGTGTCACTTGTTGTGATTGAAGCACTTCTTTTGCTTTAATTAAGCATAATTCGAGCATATTGTTGAGCACGTTCTCCTTGAATCCT